>Ga0265780_10002585_pt1 | contig 24397 bp, 14 predicted proteins | sample P1T30metagenome_FD_192432 | JGI IMG/M metagenome (GOLD analysis project Ga0265780, IMG submission 192432) | Plant litter microbial communities from East Loma Ridge, Irvine, California - P1 T30 | ecosystem: Environmental > Terrestrial > Plant litter > Unclassified | place: USA: California... | reverse complement strand
TGCAGCGCCGCGAACGCCCATGATGGTCATCACCACGTCGAAGCGGCAAGCATGCCTCCCACATTCGTGGCAAGTACCGCCAAGCCGTTCGCGGCCCTGATGGGAGACGCCATGGCCGTGATGGACGACGGCATGGCGCATGCGGCGATGAACGGCCAGCAAGAACACGACTTCGTCACCATGATGATTCCCCACCACCAGGGCGCAGTGGACATGGCGAAGGCGCTCTTGTTGACCACCACTGACCCGGTCATGCGCAATATGGCGCAAGGCATCCTGGCCGAGCAGCAGATCGAGATCCAGCTGATGCAGCAATGGCTCAAGGATCATCCGGACCCACAATCGCCTGCGACACCAGGCGCGACCACCACCACGAAAGCGACACCATGATCCGTCTTCCCTTCTCTCCATTGCGCGTGGCGGCCTTGCCACTCGCGTTCGCCAGCATGCTCGCCAGTGCCGCGCCGGCTCCCGGCGACCGTGTCTACACCGCCGACCAGAACACCAACACGGTGTCGGTGATCGACCCTGTCAACAACACGCTGCTTGGCCAGATCGTACTGGGCAATGTGCGTCCCGACGTGCTCTCGCCGCTGTACCGCGGCGAAATCAATGTGCATGGCATGGGCTTTTCGCCGGACCATAAAACCATCGTGGCGGTCTCGAACGGCTCGAATTCCGTCACGTTCATCGATACCGAAACGAATGCCGTCAAAGGCAAGACCTACATCGGCCGTTCGCCGCACGAGGCTTTCTTCACGGCTGACGGCAAAGCGGTCTGGGCGGTCGTGCGCGGCGAAGACTATATTTCGGTGATCGATGCGAAGACCTATCAGGAGACATCGCGCATCAAGGTGCCCAACGGGCCCGGCATGGTCCAATTCCTGCCAAACAACAAGCTGGCATTTGTCGTGTCGAGTTTTACGCCGGAAGTGGTGGTGATCGACGTCGCCAGCCAGAAAATCATCAAGACCATCCCGGTCGCCAGCCCGTTTTCGCCGTTCCTGCAATTCACGCCGGACTTCAAGGAAATGTGGATGACGCACAAGGACGTCGGCAAGGTGACGCGCATCGATACGTCCACCTTCGCGGTCAAGCAGGTCATCGATACCGGCCTGGTGACAAACCACCTGGGCTTTGCCCGCACGGCGCGAGGCGTCCTGGCCTACGTATCGATCGGTGGCGAGAATGTGGTGAAGGTGTACAGCACCGGTCCCAAGGCCGAGCTGGTCGACACCATTCCCACGGGCGCCTTGCCGCACGGCGTCTGGCCTGCCGACGATGGCTCGCGCATGTACGTCGGCCTGGAAAACGGCGACGGGGTCGATGTGATCGACACCGCGACCGACAAGGTGACGCACCGTATCCCCGTCGGTCAGGCGCCGCAGGCATTGGTGTACCTGTCGAAAGCGACATTGGGCGACCGGGGCACCATGCACCTGGTGCCCCGCGTGAACAAGGAGTCGATCAATATCCAGCTGGCGCCGACCGGCAAGCAGGGGACGGGCTTCGTCGTGATAAGGCATCTCGGCCTGTTCGATTCGATCGAGAGCTTCCTGTTCAAGCTGAAGCCAATGACCGTCTACAACGTCTATGTCACCGGCCAGGACGCACCGATCGGCGCGTTCACGACCAACGACAAGGGCATGGCCAACGGTGTCGCCATCGGACCATTGCGCCAGGCCACCGACAAGCCAGCGGCGGCGTCGACGGTGTTCGTTACCGAAGCCGGCGCTGGCGCTACGCTGGCGGCGGCGGTCCTGCGCAGCCGGTAAGCCCGTGCACGGAAGGGGAGCCCGTGGTTCTGGTGCTCCTTTTCCGCTTTTGTGGATGCACCCGCAATAGCGCGCAAGAAGCCACAGCTGCACCGCACGGTAGTTTCGTTCGGAAAACGGGTCTGTAACGAGGCAGCTAGAATGACTGACGGGTTCGGCCGTTTATCGACAGACAAGGAGGCACCATGTTGCATTCACAGGGAACGGGACACGCGCTGCTGGCGCTTGCCCTGGTGGGCTTTGGCACGGCTGCAGCGGCAAGCGTCGATACGTCACCCCAGCCGGGTGGCGTCTACAAGCTCAAGCCGGGTATTTATGTGGAACGCGGATCGGCCTGCACCGCGCCGGCGAATGCCGCGATCCGCCAGTACGACGGCCGGGGCATCAGCACCGCGCACAGCAGGGCTTGCCACGTCAGCGTACGCAGCCACAAGCATCATCGCTTCGTTGTCGATCAGTCGTGCATCGACAGCGGTGCCGGCCCTGGTCGCCGGGAGGTCGAACGCCAGCAGATCCTGGTTTCCGACGCCTTGACATTCAAACAGACCATCAAGGGTTCCACCGCCACGTATCGCTATTGCCCGGCAGATCAGTTGCCGGCTGGGTTGACGCCGTCGTTGCGCTGACCGGACCGGTGGCGGCATCGGCCACCATGTCGTCGACAGACACACGCGATCGATCGCGCGATCCTGTGGCGCTCGCGCGATGCCAAGAGCCACCCGCTGCGTGGCGCTTGCCTGCTTCCTGGTGACGGTGGACTTGCAGCGTTGTCTTTCGGCCATCAAAACGTGTAGCGCGCCCCCAGTGTGAACAAGCGTCCCAGCGCCCCCTCGTAATCGAGCGGGTTGTATGAAACTGCGCCATAGGTCAGCGGATCGAGCGGCGCGTTTTTGTCGAACAGGTTCTGGATCGAACCGAACACCTCCCACTTCGGCAGCGGCTTCCAGCGCACCACCAGGTCGAGCGTCGTGAACGAGGCCAGTTCGCAGTCGGAAGGGGCGTCGTCTCCGTTGGCGAGGTGGCTGGCGCAACCCTCGGGATCGTTTTTGAACAGCTTGTTGTCGAGCTTGCCGCGGAAATTGACGTTGGCGGTCACGCGCCAGTCGGTCCGCTCCCAGCTGGCGCGGAAGTTGACGCGGTCGTCCGGCGTGCCGACGCAGTTGCTGATGTCGCAGTTGCCGTGGGTGCCGGCGAAATCGCGCTGGCTGCCGTCCTGCTCGGTGCGCATCCACTCGAACAGGTGGGTCCATTTGACGTCGAACAGGAGCGTGCCCAGGTTGTTCGGCAGGGGCACGCCCTGGCGCGCGTCAACGTCCACACCGCGCACCTTGCTTTGCGCCGAATTCACGTAGCGGTTCAGCACGGCGGTGATGGCGCCCGGGTCGCCGGGGATGGTGGTGGCGGTGCTGGGGTCGCGCGACACCTCGCCGGCGGCAATGGCGGCAGTGACCTGGTTCTGGTTGATCTCGTTCTTGCGCTTGATCTGCCAGTAGTCCACCGAGATGCTGGTACGCGGCAGCGGGTCCCAGATGGCGCCGAGGCTGTAATTGCGCGACCGTTCCGGCTGCAGGTCCGGGTTCGGCGACGTGATCAGCGCCACATTGGCCGGATTGCAGGCCGCCGCCACGCCCAGCCCGCAGCGCAGGGGATCGGTCGCGGTCGCAAAGGCGGCCAGGCCACCGACGCCGTTTTCTGCTGGACCGGGAGCGCGGAAGCCGCGTGCAAAGGTGCCGCGCACGGCCAGCTGGCGGATGGGCGTCCACTTGATGCCGGTCTTCGGGTTCCAGGAATTGCCCACGTCGGTGAAATGGTCCCAGCGCAGCGCGGCGGACAGTTCGACCGTGGGGATGATGGGCGCCAGCGCTTCGGCGTACAGCGCAAACACATTGCGCCCGCCCGCGTAGGCGGAATAGCCCAGGCCGATGATGTTGCCGCGCTCGGTGCCGGAGGTCGCGCGCAGCTGCGTGTATTCATGGCGCCATTCGCCGCCCACCGCGATACCCAGCGCGCCGCCCGGCAGCAGGCCCTCGACGTCGCGCGAAGCCTTGAAGTCGACCTGGGCAATCTTGCTGCTGGCGGAGTTGGAAATTTCCGGGGACAGGGCCGCGTACAGTTCCGGGGAATTCAGCCCGGCGTTTTCGCCGATGCGCCAGTAGCTGCCGGGAGGCAGCGCGGCATACGCCGGGCTGGCGGCAGTGGCGGCCGCGACATTAGCCGGCGTCGGGTTGAGCAGCGCAAAGGTGACGTCGCGCTGCAGGTACCCGGTCTGGCGGTTCGAGACCGTGCTGTGCGAATAGAGCAGGGCGGAGTCCCAGTCCCAGCCGAAGTGATTGCCCTTGGCGCCGCCGATCCAGCGCACGAAATTTGCCGGGATGGTCGAAAAGCGCGGTCCCACATCGGCGGCCAGGTAGCGCAGCCGCGCTTCACTGCCGAAATACGGATTGTCCGGATGGTCCGCGCCAAGCGCGACGCCGGCATTGCTGACCGGCCCGCCGGGATAACCGACCGAGCCGCTGATGCCGCTCGGTGTGGTCGAGGAACCGGTCTGGCTGCGGTAGAACAGCAGCTCGCTGTAAGCCTGCACATCGGGATTGATCTGGAAGGCGCCGCGCGTATAGAACGACAGGTTTTCCTGGGTAGGCGTGAGCTGGCTGTATTCGTACGGGGCATCGGTGAGGCAGCCGCCGCCCGGGTCGCCTTGCGGATGCGCGGTGAAATTCGCGCAGGCAGCGCCGGGGAAGGTACGCGTGAAACCGGCGCCGGCAAGGTTGCCACGGTTGTAGTAGTCGAGCGTGGCGGGATTGCGCACGTTCCCGTTGACGGCACTGCCGGCGGCATTGTTGCCGGTGATGGCGCCAGTGCCGCCCAGCGCTTCCTGCGCCGAGTAGCCGAACCGGCGCAAGTCGGTGCGGCCGATGTAGTCGCGGTCGCCGCGTTTGTTGAGCCAGGCGGCGTCGAACTTCTTGTATTCCAGGCTGAATAGGAAGTTGTAGCGGTCGCTGTCGATGTCGCCGACACCGTGGGTGAAGGCGGCATTCACCTGGCGCCCGTCGTGTTTCGAGGTCAGGCCGACGGTGCCGCGCGCCGTGGTGCCCTGGAAATCGGAACGCAGGATGATGTTGACCACGCCGGCAATGGCGTCGGAACCGTAAATGGCCGAGGCGCCGTCTTTCAGGACCTCGATCCTCTCGACGGCGTCGGCGGGAATCACGTTCAGGTCGGAAAACTGCTTCTGGCCGTCGTCGGCCAGGCCGTAGGGCGCCATGCGCCGGCCGTTGAGCAGCACCAGTGTGGACGCGGCGCCCAGGCCGCGCAGCGAAATGCCGGACGCTCCCGCGGCAAAGCCGTTGCCGAAACTGGTGGGTACCGACCCCTGGTTGTCGACCGCCAGCGTCTGCAGCAGTTCGGCTACCGAGGTTTTGCCGGAACGTTCGATGTCGGCCCGGTTGACGACCTGCACCGACGAGGCGGTTTCGGCCTGGGCGCGGCGGATGTTCGAGCCGGTGATCTGCACGCGCGGGATGGGGTCGGCCTGGGCCTGCGCCGGCGTTTGCGCCTGCACGGCGAACGGGGCGGCGCATAGCGCCAGGCCCATGGCGCTGCCGGCGTACATGCCGCGCAGCGCACGAGAGAGGATGGTTTCGGTCATGTCCGGCTCCAGAAAAGGTGTGGGAATGCCAAACTTTTGCATTCGCGTCAACTACCTGTCTGATTTGGCGCAAACGTCCGCGGACAGCCTGACTCGCTGTGGGATCGGCGCAACCGTTCGCCCAACTCATCGAATGCAGGCGACGGACAAACACCTTGCCAACGCGCAGGACTTGTTGTTATAGTCAATCCCACTCTTCTGGATGACCCATGCCTGCAGCCGTATTGTTTACCTGCCATTTTTACTTTAGCCATTCCAAACCCAGGGCGGTGGAATAGCGGCAGGTTCACGTAGCAGCAAGAACCAGGTCAACATCCAGCAAAACCGCCCCCCGGGCGGTTTTTGCATTTTCAGCCTTGCTTCACGCGATTTGCCCCACAAGATTAGCCCGACACGATTTTTTTTACCCGATACGACGACCCACGGAGAACCCATGCAGCGCACCGACGATTTACGCATCCGCGAAATGAAGGAACTGACGCCGCCCTCGCACCTGATCCGCGAGTTCGCCTGCACCGACGCCGCCAGCGCGACCGCCGCCAACGCGCGCGTGGCGCTGCACCGCATCCTGCATGGCCAGGACGATCGCCTGATGGTGGTCATCGGCCCCTGTTCGATTCATGACACCGCGGCAGCCATGGAATACGCCGGGCGCCTGGCCGAACAGCGCCAGCGCTTCAAGGGCGAGCTGGAAATCGTCATGCGCGTCTATTTCGAAAAGCCGCGCACGACGGTGGGCTGGAAGGGCCTGATCAACGATCCGTACATGGACAACAGCTTCCGCATCAACGACGGCCTGCGCATGGCGCGCCAGCTGCTGCGCGACATCAACGAGATGGGCCTGCCGGCCGGGACCGAATTCCTCGATGTGATCAGCCCGCAATACATCGCCGACCTGATCAGCTGGGGCGCAATCGGCGCGCGCACCACCGAATCGCAGGTGCACCGCGAGCTGGCGTCCGGCCTGTCGTGTCCGGTTGGTTTCAAGAACGGTACCGACGGCAATACCAAGATCGCCGTGGAAGCAATCAAGGCGGCGTCGCACCCGCACCATTTCCTGTCGGTGACCAAGGGCGGCCACTCGGCCATCGTCTCGACCAGCGGCAATGAGGATTGCCACGTGATCCTGCGTGGCGGCAAGGCACCGAACTACGACGCCGCCAGCGTCGAGGAAGCCTGCCAGCAGATCGCCGGGCTGGGCCTGGCCTCGCGCCTGATGATCGACGCCTCGCATGCGAACAGCAGCAAGAAGCCGGAAAACCAGATTCCCGTCTGCGCCGACATCGGCCGCCAGATCGCCGGCGGCGACGACCGCATCGTCGGCGTGATGATCGAATCGCACCTGGTGGCCGGGCGCCAGGACCTGGTGCCGGGCCAGGAGCTTGTCTACGGCCAATCGGTCACCGATGGCTGCATCGACTGGGACAGCAGCGTCGCCGTGCTGGAAGGATTGGCGGCGGCAGTGCGCCAGCGCCGCGTGCGGGCAGAGTAATGTAAAAGAGGCGAACTGATGTAAAAAAGGCGAACCCGAGGGTTCGCCTTTTCGTTTGCAACCGCCCGGACTTAGAACTGGGCGCGTGCCCCGATCTTGAAGTAGCGGCCGATCGCACCGCTGGCGTCCATCGGGTTGTAGCTCAGGCCGCCATAGGTCAGCGGATCGAGCGGCGCGATCTTGTCGAACAGGTTCGAGATCGACGCGTAGACCTGCCATTGCGCGGTCAGCTTGTAGCGTGCCGACAGGTCGACGGTGGTGAACGATGCCAGGCGGCAGCCGCCCGGTGCGTCCGAACCGTTCGCATATTGCGATGCGCACTTGTCGCCGGCAAAGTAGGTGTTGGCCATGTCGGCGCGATAGTTGGCAATCGCGCTGATGCTGAGGGCCTCACGCTCCCAGGTGGCGTTTACGCTGATCTTGTCCTTCGGCGTGCCGGAGCAGTTCGACGTATCGCAGTTGCCGTGGGTGCCGGCGTACTGGAACATCGTGCCGTTTTTCTCGGCGCGCAGCCAGGAAGCGACGTGGGTCCAGGTCAGACCGATGACCGAACGGCCATAGCTGCCCATCGGAATGCGCTGCTTGACATCCAGGTCGATGCCCTTGACCTGGGTGTAGCTCGAGTTCTGGTAAGGCGCGTTCGACAGCAGCAGGGTACCGGTGTTCGGGCGTACCACGCCACCGACGACCAGGTTGTTGTCGTTGCGGATCGCGGTCGGCAGCGCAGCCGCTTCGACGTAGGACAGCGGGTTGATCTCGTTGCTGCGCTTGATCTTCCAGGCGTCCAGCGACAGGCTGGTATATGGCAGCGGATCCCATACCATGCCCAGGGTGGCGCCCTTCGAGGTTTCAGGCTGCAGGTTCGGGTTGCCGACCTTGACCGCGCCGATCGTGATCGAGCAGTCGGCCGCGGTGGCGCCGCCGGCTGCCGGAACGCCGCCCGGGCAACGCACCGGATCGCGCACCGCGGAGTTGCCCGTGCTCTGGCTGTCGACGCCGGATTCGGCCGGGCCAGGTGCACGGAAGCCTTCCGAATAGGTACCGCGCAGCGCGAACGTATTCACCGGCGTCCACTTGGCGCCGAATTTCGGCGTGGTGGAGGAGAAGTTCTTGTAGCGGTCATAGCGCAACGCGCCGCTCAGCTCGACCGACTTCAGCACTGGCGCCGCGATTTCGACGAACACCGCCTTGACGTCGTCGGTGCCCTTGGCAGCCACGTAGGACGAATTGATGGTGCCATCCTGGGTGCCGTCGAGCGACGGGTTGTCCAGCTTCAGGCGGCGGTATTCGGTGCCGACCGCCAGGCCGAGCGCGCCGCCCGGCAGTTGCAGCAGTTCGCGCGATGCCTTGAAGTCGACAACGTCGAGTTCGGTGGTGGAGTGCGATTTGGCATTCACCACCATGGCTGCGTACAGCGACGCCGGGTTCTTGCTTGCCTGGGTGCCGATGTAATACGGGAAGAATTTGCTGGTCGGATCGCCAAGCGCTGCCTGCAACACTTTCATGTTGATCATGTTGCTGTAGTTCAGGTCCAGCGCGGATTGCGAGTGGGTATAGCCGGTGTCGAAGTCCCAGCCGAAGCGCTCGCCCTTGAGGCCGATCACAACGCGGCTGAATTCATTATCGGCCGAGCGGGTGCTCGCGCCGACGTCGAACATCGAATAGCGCAGGCGCACCGCGGCGCCGTACGGGTTTTGCGGATGGCTGGCCGCCATCAGGATGGTGTTGCCGTAGTTGATGACGCCGGTCGGGTTGGCGGCGTTCGGCGGGAATGCCACGGTGGAGCTGGTCGACGGCGGTACCAGGGTAAATTCGGTATCGCGCTTCGAGTAGCCCGCTTCGGCGTACAGTTGCAGGTCGGTGGCGAGGTTCTTGGTGAACCGGGTGTACAGGTTCAGGCCGCCAATTTGCGGTTGCATCGAGCGGAACTGGTCGGCGTACCACAGGCAGCCGCCGGCTGGATCCTGGGCAATCGTGGCCGACAACTGCGCGCAGCCAGGCAGCGAGGCGTAGTTGCCCGTAACAGGGTTGCGCAGCGCGCCGGTCGGCGTGGCGCTCGATGCGCCCGGCGTGATGTAACCGGCGGCGAACTGCGTGTTGGCGGCGTAGCCCCATGGGCGGATGTCGCCGTGGCCGATCCACTCGCGGCTGGCGCGGTCCTTGTTCATCAGTTCGGCATTGCCGAACAGCTCGGCGTTGATCAGCCAGTTGTAGCCATCTTCGTCCAGGCTTCCCTTGCCCCAGGTCAGTGCGACCTTGCCCTGCTCGCCATCGTGGTAGCGCGATTTGCCGCCCTCGATCTTCAGGTTCAGGCCGGTAAAGTCCTTGCGCAGGATGATGTTGACCACGCCCGCGATGGCGTCGGCGCCGTAGGTGGAGGAGGCACCGTCCTTGAGCACTTCGATGCGCTCGACCGCTTCCATCGGCACGGTGGACAGGTCGGTAAAGCTTTTCTGGCCGTCATCGGCGCGCGCGAACGGCGCCATGCGGCGGCCGTTGAGCAGTACCAGGGTCGAGGTCGCACCCAGGCCGCGCAGCGAGATGGCAGTCGAGCCGGCGGCAAAGCCGTTACCGAAACCGGTCGGCAGCGAGCCGGCGCCATCGGCGGTCAGGGTCTGCAGGTATTCGGCCACGGTGGTCTTGCCCGACTTGGCGATGTCTTCGCGGGAAATGACCTGGACCGGGGAGGCGGTCTCGACGCTGGCCCGCTTGATGCTCGAACCAGTCACTTCGACGCGCTGGATGGGTCCCTCGGTCTGCTGGGCCATGGCCGATGCGCTGAAAGCGGCATAAGCGAGTGCGAGTGAAACAGCCTGGACAAGTACTTTTTTCTGATGCATTGCAACTCCTGAAAAAACTTCTGGGGCAAGCCTGTGCGGGATGCGTTCCTCGTTCCAGGCATGGCAGCAATGCGCTGCCCGGACCGCGTGCGTTTACCTGCTAGTCGCTCGTTGTTGTAAAGAAATGTAAAAAACTTTGTGCCAAGGCATCAGACCATTCCGCACGGATAACTGTCAATATTGTATTGATGCATATTGCAGAATTACAACAGACTGTCATGGATGAATGAATACGCCAAGTAGGCGTTTCGATCCCTTATTTGATCCGTGCCAGCGTCCGGCCTGCGTGTCGACGAAAAACGGCGCACCGAAGTGCGCCGTCAAGGTGGCTGTTCCGACGATCAGAATTTGGCGGTCAGGTTCATGAATATCTTGCGGCCAAGGGCGTCATAGACCTGCGGATAGGTGTTGCCATTGCCGACGACAGACGCGACCACGCCGCTGACCGGAGGATCGCGGTCGAACAGGTTGTTGATGCCAGCGCTGAAAGTAAAGATCTTGTTGACGCGGTAGCTGGCCGACAGGTCCAGGTAGTCGCGTGCGGAAAAGCGCTGGTCTCCTGTTTGGGATTTGGCCGCGAGGTGCGGATTGTCGCTGCTGTTCTCCAGTTCGACAGCATTGATGTGGCGCCAGGTCAGATTCACGCTTGCCGCCCAGGGGCTGGCCCACGATACCCGGGCTTTGTGGCGCCATTTCGGCAGCGGCACGCCGCAGGTAGTGCCGTGGTAGCCGGCACAGTCGTATTCGCCATTGCCCGGGAAGTCTTCCTGGATGAATTCTTTGAGGAAGGTACCGTTGAACGCGAAATCGAGCGAGCCGAGGTCGGCGACCCTGTAGCGATAGTTGGCGCCGAGATCGACGCCTCTCGTTTTTCGCACCGCCAGGTTTTGGGTGAGCGCAATGATGTGGGCATCGTTCAATGCCCACAGTGTCCCGAGCTTGTCCCGCGTGATCAGTGAGCATGATGCTGCGGCGCCGGTCTGAAGGCATGTATCGAGCGTGGTGGCCGCAGGCAGGGGAGCAATCACGCCGCTCACTTTCATGTCGAACGCGTCGATGGTGAAGCTCAGGTCGCGCAATGGAGTCACGACCAGGCCCAACGTGTAAGAATTGGATTTTTCCGGATCCTGTCCGTTGGCGCTTCCGAATATGGCGTTGTATTGCTGTGCCGGGCTGTCTTCAATGTTGCCATATTGCGCGGCAGTGACACCGGTGCGGGCGCACTGGGCCAAGGTGGCCGACGGTTTGGCCCCGGCGCATGGGTCTTCATCCATTCCGAACAAGCCCAAGCCCTGGGCGGTGTACAGTTCCACGACATTCGGGGCACGCACTGCGCGCTGGTAGCTGCCGCGTACCTTGATTTCCTTGATCGGCGCCCATTCGATACCGACGCCGTACGAGTCGGTTTTGCTGCCCGTGGTGTAGTTCGAATTGCGATAGCTGCCGTTCACGCTGAGCAGTTCGGCAAAAGGCACTTTTTCGAAAAGGGGCAGGCGCGCTTCGACATAATAGTCCTTCACGCTGAAATTGCCGGCCACGCCATGGGTCGGGCCGCCTTGGCCGGCGAGGTCGCCCGTGTCGAATTCGACGTCGGTCGCCAGATCAAGTTTTTCGGTGCGATGTTCGAAACCGAATGCAATACCCAGGCCGCTTGTTGCGAGCGGCATTTTCAGGCCGTATTCACCCAGATCGCTTGACAGGTTGAATCCCTGGACGCTCTGTGACGTGCTGCCGCGCTTGAAACCGGGTGTTTGCAGGTATTTCAAGGCTTCCGGCGTGACCTTGCCGAGGGCCCAGATATTGTATGGCACGCACTCTTTGTCGGTTTTATCGATGAAGCTGCGGCACACAATCGCGCCCGTGACCGGATCGACCACAGCATCCAGTGCGCGTCCGATACGGACGTTCGAGAAGTCGTTGAAGTAATTCTCGGCATACAGTACCTTGCCCATCTGGGCGAACACATCATAATTCCACATGCCGATTTCGCCCTTCACGCCGATGACACCGCGATACGACGTGTTGCGTATATCGTCCTGGCGTCCCCCGCCTTCGACGTTGCGGCGGTAGATCAGCGCTTCCGCGGTGTCGCCTGGCGCCGCCAGCCCCAAGGCGCTGCGCCATTGGCTCGAGAGGTATGGGTTTTCATAGCGGATCGCATTGCTGCCGGAGGCGTCGAAACCAAAGAGGCCGGACGGCGCGATCTGTGCCACCGTGTGGTCGTCATGGAACGATGCTTCGAGGTAGAAACGGGCCTTGTCGCTGATGTCATAGTGGGCAAACGAGCTGAACTCGTAACGCTCGGACGGGCGCTGATAATAGTTCAGTGGACCGAAGTTGTACTGGTCGGTTGCGGCCACATACGGACGCACGCCGCCATTGGCGTCAGCCACGGTTTTCTGCCCGGCGTCAGTGAAGAAACGGCCTGGATAGCTGGTTCCAGAGCCGCCGCAATTGAATTTCGGGCCATTGGTGAAGCCAAGCAGCGAGCAGGCCGAAAAGTCGCGGGCAGCCTGCAGGATCGGCTCTTCCTTCTTGTAGCCGATAAATACCACTGCATTGCCCTTGCCTCCGTCGAAATTACCGCCCAGGGTCAGGTTGGCGTCCTTGATCTTGCCGTCGGCGCCGATCTTGCCCGGCAGTGCGAAGTTGCGGTCGCTTGAGGCCTGCGCCGGATTGCCGCCATGCTGGGAATGGTTATAGAAACTCTGGTTCACTTCCAGCTGCAGGCCGCTGAAAGAATCGTTCATGATGAAGTTGACCACGCCGGCCACGGCATCGGAGCCATACACGGACGATGCGCCGCCGGTCAATACTTCGACGCGTTTGATCAAAGGCGCGGGAATCTGGTTCAGGTCGGCTGCCGTGCTCGTTGGACTGCCGGCCGGCAAGCGGCGACCGTTGACCAGCACCAGAGTCCGGTCGGCGCCGAAGTTGCGCAAGTTGACCGTGGCGGTGCCGGTGGCGCCGTTCGAGATACTGCCGCCCTGGTCCGCGAACACTTGGGGCAGGTTGTTCAGGAAGCTTTCCACCGAGCGCGCGCCTTCGGCCTGAATATCCTTGGCGCTGACGACGGTGATCGGGCTTGCCCCTTCCAGGTTGGCGGTCGGGATGCGCGATCCCGTTACTTCAACCCGCGCCGCCGCCGGCTCGGCTTCCTGGGCCGACGCCGCGGACATGGCGACAGCGATCCCGCCTGCGAAAACCAGACGTACCGAACGCGACAAAACTGTTTCAACCATCATAGCGATTTCCCCGTGTGGATCTGCGCGCCCGGCACGCGGCCTGCGCCCAGAGGTATGAATTGACAGCATCTGTGTGTGTCACCTTGATGACATTTGGTAAGGCCTATACATACAAACATTTACCATCTGGCAATGTCAATTAGGAAATTTATTTGAATCAAAAATACAACTGGTAAAGCTTTTTTTGTAACTGATGCGCTTACAAATTGGCAATTATGGGAGTATGCATACGGGCACTACCACGGGTGGCCACGGCGCTGATTTGCCGGCGACAAGGCCCCGGGACCGCGCAGCAGGGCTGTTGCCCTCGCTTGATATGCGCTATCGTGTGGCTTTCCCCCGAGCACACTTCAATCCCTCCATGACCGCTTTTTTCCTGCGCCGCCTGTGGCAGACGGTGCCCACCATGGCTGGCGTCGTGCTGCTGGTGTTCCTGCTGTTTAACTGGGTGGGCGGCGACCCGGCCTACATCCTGGCCGGCAAGATGTCGGACGCCCAGGCGATCGCCAGCATCCGCACCCAGCTCGGCGTCGACCAGCCGTACCCGGCGCAGCTGTGGAAGTTCGTCCAGCAGATCGTTACCTTTGATTTCGGCAACTCGTGGGCGACCGGCGAGCCGGTGGGGGCCATCATCACCAGCCGGCTGGGGCCGTCGCTGACGGTGCTGGTGCCGCTGACGATCCTGGAGACGGCAATCGGCATCGCGCTGGCCCTGGGGCTGGCCTTCGTGCGTGGTTCGGTGCTGGACCGCGGCGTGATGGTGGCCTGCACGGTCGGCATGTCGATCAGCATCCTGGTGTACATCATCGCTTTCCAATATGGGCTGGCATACAAGCTGGGCTGGTTTCCGATCCAGGGCTGGGGCGACAGCCTCGGCCAGAACCTGTTGCGCTATGCACCGCTGCCCATCCTGATCGGTCTGTGTGTCTCGATTGCGCCGACGTTGCGCCTGTTTCGCAGTTTCGTTCTGGACGAAGCGTCGCAGGATTACGTGCGCACCGCGCGCGCCAAGGGGTTGACGGAACGGCGCATCGTCTGGGTGCACGTGCTGCGCAATGCCGCCATCCCGATCATCACGTACGTCATGGCGAATCTGCCGGCCCTGCTGATCGGCGCCTTTTTGCTGGAGCGGTTCTTCGGCATCCCCGGCATCGGGCGCGAAGTGATCCTGGCGGTCGAGCGCAGTGATTTTCCGGTGATCAAGGCAATTACCGTCTACGTGGCCGCGGCCACGATGCTGTTCAACCTGCTGGCGGACTTGCTCTACCAGGCCGTCGACCCCCGGGTGCAACTGGCATGAACGCAGAGACCCTGTCCCCCAGCCTGTGGACGCTGGCCTGGCGCCGGCTGCGCGCCGACCGCGTGGCCATGGTGTCGCTGGCGGTCGTGCTGGCGTTCCTGGCCTTGCTCGGCCTGTCTGCCAGCGGCCTGGTCGCGGCCGACTGGGAACGCGAAGTGGGCGTCCATTACGCGCCGCCCGTTTTCGCGGGGGCGTCTGCGGGCGATGGTGCCGATGCTACCGGGCAAGCCGCCCGCGCAGCCTTGGCGCCGAATCCCTTCGATCCGCTGGCCGCGGACATCGCTGCCATCGGCAAGACCGGGGCACTGGTGGCGCCGGAGGCAAAACGCCAGACCTTGCCGTTCGGCGCCGATAAATGGGGCCATGACATCGTCAAAAAAACCATCAAGGGCGGGCAGACGTCGATGATCGTCGGCTTGGGCGCGGCGCTGCTGGCGGTGGCCCTGGGCACGCTGTTCGGCGCCTTCGCGGGATTTTATGGCGGCTTCGTGGACGATTTCTTCAACTGGTTCTACAGCGTTTTTACGTCGATTCCTTCCATCCTCATGATCCTGACGGTGGCCGCGGTGCTGCAGCAGAAGGGCGTCAGCACCATCGTGCTGATCCTGGGCCTGACCGGCTGGACCGGTCCGTTCCGGCTGATCCGGGCCGAGTACATCAAGCACAAGGGGCGCGAATACGTTCTGGCGGCGCACGCCATCGGCGCGTCCGGCTGGCGCAAGATGTTCGGGCATATTTTTCCCAACGTCAGCCACGTGGCGCTGGTGCAGCTGTCGATCCTGGTGGTGGGTTTCATCAAGGCCGAAGTCATTCTGTCCTTCCTGGGCTTCGGCGTGCCGGTCGGCACCGTCTCGTGGGGCAGCATGCTCAATGAAGCGCAGGGTGAACTCATCCTGGGCAAATGGTGGCAGCTGGCCGCCGCCGCCAGCGCGATGGCGGTGCTGGTGACCGCTTTTTCGCTGCTGACCGATGCGCTGCGCGACGCCCTGGATCCGAAACTGACATGATCACGCCCACGCTCCTCGAAGTGCGCGACCTGCGCATCGCCTTCCGCATCGACAAGCACAATAGCGTCGAGGCCGTCAAAGGCGTGTCGTTCACCGTGCCGGAAAACACGACGGTGGCGCTGGTGGGCGAGTCCGGCAGCGGCAAGTCGGTCAGCTCGCTGGCGGTGATGGGGCTGCTGCCAAAAGAGACGACGTCGATTGCGCCGGGCAGCCGGATCCTGTTCAACGGGGCCGACCTGCTGGCGCTGGACGGCGCCGCGCGGCGCGCCTTGTGCGGCAAGGAGATCGCGATGATCTTCCAGGAGCCGATGTCCTCGCTCAACCCCGTCTTCACGGTCGGCTTCCAGATCGGTGAAGTGCTGCGCCAGCACCTGGGTTTGTCCGGGCGAGCCGCGCGGCAGCGCACGCTCGCCCTGCTGGAAGAAGTAGGCATGCCCGACCCCGCGACGAAAATCGATGCCTATCCGAGCCAGATGTCGGGCGGGCAGCAGCAGCGCGTGATGATTGCCATGGCCATTGCCTGCGAGCCGAAACTGCTGATTGCCGACGAGCCGACCACGGCGCTGGACGTGACGATCCAGAAGCAGATCGTCGAACTGATCGCCAGCCTGCAAAGGAAACGCAATATGGCGGTGCTGTTCATTACCCACGACCTGGGCCTGGTGGGCGAGATCGCCGACCGCGTCATCGTGATGCGCCATGGCGAGGTGAAGGAGGAGGGCGCCGCCGTCCAGGTATTGCAGGCGCCGAACGACCCGTACACGCGCGCGCTGCTGTACTGCCGCCCGACGCTCGATGCACGGCCGCGGCGCCTGCCGGTCATCGCCGATTTCCTCGACGGCACGGCCGGCCCAGGCATCGCCATCCCCCAGCGTACGCGTGGCGTGACGGCGGACGACCAGCCGGTGCTCGTCGTCGACAAGCTGTGCAAGAGCTTTTTCACGCGCCGGGGACTGTTCGGCAAGCGTGAATTCAAGGCCATCGAGGATGTGTCGTTCACGCTGGCACGGGGCAAGACGCTGGGCATCGTCGGGGAATCCGGGTCCGGCAAGACGACGGTCGGGCTGACGCTGCTGCGCCTGCACCGGGCCAGTTCCGGCAGCGCACTGTTCGAGGGGCACGATTTGATGCGCATGCCCGAACGGACGTATCTGCCGTATAAACGCCGCATCCAGATCATTTTCCAGAACCCGTATGCATCGCTGAACTCGCGTTTCACGGTGGGGCAGATCCTGATGGAGCCGATGCGCATCCATCGCATTGGCGCCGATGACCGCGCACGCGTTGTACTCGCACAACAGCTGCTGGCGCGCGTCGGCTTGCCGGCTGCCGCGTTCGGGCGCTATCCCCACGAATTTTCCGGCGGGCAGCGCCAGCGGATCGCCATTGCGCGCTGCCTGACGATGAAGCCGGACATCCTGGTCTGCGACGAATCCGTCTCGGCGCTGGACGTGTCGGTGCAGGCGCAGGTCCTGAACCTGCTGCAGGACCTGCAGGATGAATTCGGCCTCAGCTATCTTTTCATTTCGCACGACCTGGCGGTGGTGAAGTACATGGCCGACCAGGTGATGGTGATGCAGCATGGCCGCGTGGTGGAAATGGCCGACGCCGACACCTTGTACCGCGATCCGCAGCATCCTTACACGCGCAGCCTGCTGGCCGCGATACCGCGGGGCGCCTGAGCTCGGCGCTTCCCTGCAAAAAGATAGGGGCCGGGGCTGCACGTCCGTGGCGGATTTCCGTTACGATGGTGCCATGTCCGAACTTGTCAACCTGATCGAAATGTATGGCGTGCTGATCGTCTTCGGCATCGTGCTGCTTGAACAGATCGGTTTGCCCATTCCCGCCTTGCCGCTGCTGATCGTGGCGGGGGCCATGTCGGTCGACGGCGGCGCCAATTTGTGGCTGTGCCTGCTCGCGAGCGTGGTCGCTTGCCTGATCAGCGACTCGTTCTGGTTCAGTGCGGGGCGCTTCTATGGCAAGCGCATCCTGCGCCTGCTATGCAAGATATCGCTCTCTCCCGATTCCTGCGTCAGCAAGACCGAAGATACCTTTCTGCACTACGGCCCGAATTCGCTGGTCATCGCCAAGTTCATTCCCGGTTTTAATACCATCGCACCGCCGCTGGCCGGCGCCACCGGTGTGTCGACGACGCGCTTCCTGTGGCTGAGTGCGGCCGGAGGCTTGCTGTGGAGCGGCGTCGGCCTGGGCCTGGGCGCCATGTTCCATGACAGCATCGATGACGTGCTGGGGGCGCTGGAAACCATGGGCAGCACGGCGCTGATCGCGCTGCTGGCCGCGCTGGTCGCCTTCATCCTCTATAAATACGTCGAACGGCGCCGCCGCGCCACGATCAACGCCGTCGAACGCATCAGCCTGTCCGAGTTGAAGAAACTCATCGCTGCCGGCACCGAGCCGATCATTGTCGATGCGCGCAGCCTCACCGCGCGCGGCATGGAGGACGGTATCCCGGGCGCGCTGGTATTTTCCGAGTGCGGCCCCGATCGCCTCATGGCGTCGCTCGACAAGGACCGCCACATCATCGTCTACTGCAGCTGTCCCAACGACGTCACGGCCGCCCAGGTGGCGCATCAGTTCCTGGCGCACGGCTTCCATCGCGCCAAGCCGCTGCATGGCGGGCTCGACGCCTGGAACGCTGGTGCGGTCGATCGCGCCGAGCCACGCTCTGCGTAACAGGACTACTTCCAATCCGTGGGAGATTTCCTGTTTTGATGCCGGTGACTGTACCTAAACTACAATAAATACTTGCAGAGTTAACCATAACTCCTTAAGCTTGTGGCTCATTTTATGGATGATCCCGCCATGACCGCTACTGTTGCCGCACCGCCAAGTATCACCGCTACCGCCGCTTCCCTGCACGCAGGCGGGCCGCGGCTATTGGCGGACGTGGGCGGCACGAACGCGCGCTTTGCGCTCGAGCTCGGACCGGGCTGCATCGAGTGCATCGAAGTCCTGGCGTGCGCGGACTATCCACGCCTGGCCGATGCGACGCGCGCCTACCTAGGTTCGGCTGCCGTGCTGGCCCAGGGCAAGGTCAGGCATGCGGCCATTGCCATCGCAAATCCCGTGGTCGACGATTTCGTCCGCATGACCAATCACCACTGGGAATTTTCCATCGAAGCCCTGCGCATCGAACTGGCGTTCGACAACCTGATCGTCGTCAACGATTTCAGTGCGCTGGCCAGTGCCTTGCCCCACCTTGCCGATGGCGACAAGGTGCAGATCGGCGGCGGGACGGCACGCGCCGGCGCCGCCATCGGCCTGGTTGGCGCCGGTACCGGCCTGGGCGTGTCGGGCCTGATTCCTGGCGGCAGCAGCATGGCATCCTGCGCCAATGCGGGCGTCGGCTCCGTCACCTGGACCGCCCTGTGCAGCGAAGGGGGCCACGTCACGTTTTCGCCGGCCAATGAAAAAGAAGTCGCGGTGCTGCAGTTCGCCTGGCGCGAGTTCGAGCACGTTTCCGCCGAGCGCCTGCTGTCCGGCGTCGGCATCGAACTGATTTTCCGCGCGCTGGCCGACCGTGCCGGACGCGCAGGCGAACGCCTGGCGGCCCCTGAAATCCTGCGCCGCGCGCTGGCCGGCGAGTGCTCGGTCTGCGATGAAACCATGGACATGTTCTGCGGCATGCTCGGCACCGTGGCCGGGAACCTCGCCGTCACGCTCGGCGCCCAGGGCGGTATCTATATAGGCGGCGGCATCGTCCCGCGCCTCGGCGAGCGCTTCGCCGCGTCGTCGTTCCGCCGCCGCTTCGAGCAAAAGGGGCGGTTCGTGGCTTACCTGGCGCAGGTGCCCACCTATGTCATCACGGCGCAGTATCCCGCCTTTGTCGGCGTGTCGGCTTTGTTGGCGGAACGATTGGCGGCATAAACACCACACCGGCGCCGCACCGTGGCGGCAGATGTCCATCTGTCAGTGTTATCGGGTACAATGACCCTCAGTTGCAGGAAACGAGGTCGTCGCTCGTGTCGTGTCGTGCCGGCCAAGAATTTCTCCTCGAGGCCGCCTTCACAGTGCACCGTTCTCTCGCGCAAGGCAATCGCCGCCGGGTAATCCACACCGGCTGGCAGCGGCAGGTTCAGTCCTTGCCACGGCAGCTTGCTGCCCGGCGCGCATCGGCCCGGGCCACGGATTTCAGCGTATTTCAACGGCAGTTTCCAGCGCCCCCGGGCGCGCTCGTGCTTTTGCCAACCGTGTTTGCTATTCACCAGTGATTTTTGAACGACATTCCTTGCAAGCTGCGCTGACGATACCGCGATGAATACTGCCGAGGCCAAACGGGTGCTGGAAACTGCCTTGCTGTGTGCGCGCGAGCCGATGTCGATCCAGGGCATGAAAAAACTGTTCATCGATGTCGATGGCGGACGCAATGCAGCGCCCGGTGTCGGTGCCGACACCATCAAGCTGATGCTGGAAGAACTGCGCCATGACTGGCGCGACCGCGGGATTGAAATCGTCAGCCTGGCAAGTGGCTGGCGCTTCCAGAGCCGGCCCGAGATGAAACCGTATCTCGACCGGCTCAGCCCTGAAAAACCACCGAAATATTCGCGTGCAACGCTGGAAACGCTGGCCATCATTGCCTACCGCCAGCCGGTCACGCGCGGCGACATCGAGGAAATCCGCGGTGTCGCCGTCAATTCGCAAACGATCAAGATGCTGGAAGACCGCGGCTGGATCGATGTGATCGGCCACCGCGAAGTGGTGGGGCGTCCGGCCCTGCTGGGAACGACGAAGCAGTTTCTCGACGATCTCGGCCTGGGCACGCTGTCGCAATTGCCGCCGCTCGAACAAGTGGCGGAGATGCCTGACGGACGCGGGATGGCAGCGCTGGAAGCTGCATTGCAGGAAAATTTTGACAAAGCGGCAGCCACGGCGGCCGGACAGGAAGCCGATGCACCGCCCCTGGCGGCGGACGGCCCAGACCACGACCACGCGCTGCCGGGTCAACAACCTAGACATGAATGATGAACGACATTAATACTAAAGAGACATTGCCAGCTGATGCCGCTGCGACCCCGACCGACGCCCCAGCCAAGCCGAAACGCCGGGCGAAGTCCGCCGTGGAAGTTGCGCCGCAAGAGGGCGCCGAGCCGGGCGTGGCCGCTGTCAAGCCGAAGCGTGCGCCGCGCAAGGTTGCCGTGGATGCCGGCACCGACGCCGACGCTGCCGCCGCCGCCGCTCCTGCTGCTGAAGCTGTCGAGCCTGCTGCCCGTAAAACCCGCCCGGCACGCGCTGCCAAGGCCGCGGAGGCTGCTCAACTCGCCGAGGCGGCGCCTGCCGCTGACGGCGAAGCGCCACGCGCGCCACGCGGCCCGCGCCAGATGCGCGCCCAGCGCGAGATGCGCGAACTGACCGCACTGGCCGATGCTGCTGCGAATCCCGCTTCCGGTCCCGCTCCAGTGCCGGCTGTTGCCGACGCCGCGCAGGCGCCGGCCGGACAAGCCGCAGGCGAAGACGGCCAGCCGGCGCGCCGCGACGGTCGTCCAGGCAAGCGCAAGAACCAGCCGGGCCTGCAGGCCAATGGCCAGCCGCGCGTCCCTGGCGCCCACGGCAAAAAACCGCAGGGCAAGCAGCAGCGTCCCGCCCACGGCAAGGCGAATGCAGCCGACACCGCTTTCTCGTTCGTTACATCCGACGACTACGACGCCCTCGAAGGTGGGCGCGGCGGACCGGCCAAGGCCGTGCGCCGCGACCTGACCTCGGACGACGACGCACCGAAACTGCACAAGGTGCTGGCCGAAGCCGGCCTGGGCTCGCGCCGCGACATGGAAGACCTGATCGTTGCCGGCCGCGTGTCGGTGAATGGCGAGCCGGCCCATATCGGCCAGCGCATCCTGCCGACCGATGCCGTGCGCATCAACGGCAAGCTGGTCCAGCGCAAGGTCAGCCACAAGCCGCCGCGGGTGCTGGTGTACCACAAGCCGGCCGGAGAAATTGTCAGCCACGACGATCCGGAAGGTCGTCCATCGGTCTTCGACCGCCTGCCGACCATGAAGGCCGGCAAATGGCTGGCTGTCGGCCGCCTCGACTTCAATACCGAGGGCCTGCTGCTATTCACGACGTCCGGTGACCTGGCCAACCGCCTGATGCACCCGCGCTACAACATCGACCGCGAGTACGCCGTGCGTACCCTGGGCGAGCTGGAAGAGGGCATGCGCCAGAAACTGCTGGCCGGCGTCGAGCTCGACGACGGCATGGCGAACTTCACCAAGATCGCCGATGGCGGCGGTGAAGGCCTCAATAAATGGTACCGCGTGGTCATCGGCGAAGGCCGCAACCGCGAGGTACGCCGCATGTTCGAGGCGATCGGCCTGACGGTGTCGCGCCTGATCCGTACACGCTACGGCGCCATGACCCTGCCGAGCGGCCTCAAGCGCGGCCGCTGGGAAGAGCTGGAAGAAAATGACGTGCGCGCCTTCCTGACCGCGTTCGGCGTGGAGAAAAAGGGTGCGGGCGCGGGTGCGGGTGGTACCAATGGCGCCGGCGGCGCCGCGGGCAAGGGCCAGCACGGCGGCAAGCCGCGCACTGAAGATCCGCGCCGTTCCGACGGTAACCGGGTCGACCGCGCCGATGCGAACCGCAATGCCGATCCATTCGGTCCGGCAACCGCGCGTCCACGCGGGCAGGGCCGGCCGGGTTCGGGGCGTCCGACCGAAGGTGGCGTGCAAGGGCAGGCGCGCGGTGCGAAGCCGTTTGGCGCCGCATCGTCGGGCCGTCCGGGCAGCGGAGGCGCCGGCGGGCAGAGCAGCCGCCCACGCCAGCCGGATCCGCTGCAGACGACTTTTGGTTTTGGGAATGCCAGTGGCGCACGCCGTCCGCAGGGTCCGCAAGGCCCCCGCGCTGCCGACCATGGCATGCCGCGCCGGGGTCGCCGGGGTTAAGTATTGCCAGCAGGGAAGGGCGACGCGGCAGTCGCCATTCCCTCCGGATATTGGCACTTCCGCACTGTTGTTTAAAAGTCCAGTCTCGTTGGTGCGATTGCAGCAATCCTCGATACAGGTTATACTGTGCAGCCTAAATAAAGTTCTGAGCAGCGTTTCACGATGCAAGTCCTTTCATCTGGGTGTAATACAAGAAGATGGGCAGATGCCCATTTTTTTTTTGCTAAATCGTTTTGCGTGCCCCATATGATGGGTGCGGACTCTGGAGAGGTGCTGTGCAGCAGTTTGAATTGATAAGCAAGACCGTCGCCGGACTCGGCTACGAACTCGTGGACGTGGAGCGCGGCGATCGCGGCATCCTGCGCGTCTATATCGATTTTTCGGCTGCCGATGCGCTTGAAAAGGGTCCGATCACGGTCGAGGATTGTGCGACCGTGAGTCACCAGCTGTCGCACGTGCTGACAGTGGAAAACGTCAATTACGAACGTCTGGAAATTTCGTCGCCGGGGCTCGACCGCCCGGTGCGCACCATGGCCGATTTCGAGCGCTTCGCGGGCTGCGAATGCACCGTCAAGCTGCACGTCGCCATGCCGGGTACGGCCAACCGGAAAACCTATACGGGCATGTTGCAAGCTCCGGAAGGCGAAAAAATTGGCCTGGAATTTGAAAGCAAGGATGGACCGGCGTTGTTGGAATTTACGCTCGCCGATCTGGATAAGGCACGTCTGGTGCCGCAAGTGGATTTTAGGAGTCGCAAAGCATGAGTCGCGAAGTATTGTTATTGGTTGATGCGCTTGCGCGCGAAAAAAACGTCGACAAGGAAGTTGTCTTCGGCGCGCTGGAATTCGCCCTGGCACAAGCCACGAAAAAGCGTTACGAGGGCGAAGTCGACATTCGCGTGTCCATCGACCGCGACAGCGGCGAGTTCGAATCTTTCCGTCGCTGGCACGTGGTGCCTGACGAGGCCGGCCTGCAATTGCCGGACCAGGAAATCCTGCACTTCGAAGCGCTGGACCAGATTCCTGACATTGAAGTCGATGAATACATCGAAGAGCCGATCGAATCGGTCGACTTCGGCCGCCGTTTCGCCCAGGACACCAAGCAAGTGGTCCTGCAGCGCGTCCGCGATGCCGAGCGCGAGCAGATCCTGGCCGACTTCCTGGAGCGCGGCGATGCACTCGTCACCGGCACCATCAAGCGCATGGAACGCGGCGACGCGATCGTCGAATCGGGCAAGATCGAAGCACGCCTGCCGCGCGACCAGATGATCCCGAAGGAAAACCTGCGTATCGGCGACCGCGTGCGTGCGTTCATCCTGCGCGTCGACCGCAATATGCGCGGCCCGCAAGTGATCCTGTCGCGTACCGCGCCTGATTTCATCATGAAGCTGTTCGAGCTGGAAGTGCCGGAAATCGAGCAGGGCCTGCTGGAAATCAAATCGGCGGCCCGCGATGCCGGCGTGCGCGCCAAGATCGCCGTCTACACGGCGGATAAACGCATCGACCCGATCGGTACCTGCGTCGGCATGCGCGGTTCGCGCGTGCAGGCCGTGACCGGCGAACTGGGCGGCGAGCGCGTCGACATCGTGCTGTGGTCGGACGATCCGGCCCAGTTCGTGATTGGCGCGCTGGCCCCGGCCAACGTGTCGTCGATCATGGTCGACGAAGAGAAACACGCGATGGACGTGGTCGTCGACGAAGAAAACCTGGCGATCGCGATCGGCCGCTCGGGCCAGAACGTACGCCTGGCGTCCGAGCTGACCGGCTGGAAGATCAACATCATGACGGCCGAAGAGTCGCAGAACAAGTCGGCCGCCGAAACGGCTGCCGTGCGCGCACTGTTCATGGAAAAACTGGACGTCGACCAGGAAGTGGCCGACATCCTGGTGGAAGAGGGCTTTGCCAGCCTGGAAGAAATCGCCTACGTGCCGATCTCCGAAATGCTGGAAATCGAATCGTTCGATGAAGACACCGTCAACGAATTGCGTACCCGTGCCCGTGATGCGCTGGTGACCGAAGCCATTGCCTCCGAAGAAGGTCTGGAAGGCATGGAAGAAGCACTGGTCACCCTCGAAGGCATGGACCGCAACACCGCTGGCAAGCTGGGCCTGGCAGGCATCAAGACCGTGGCAGCATTCACGGGCCTTGCATACGACGAGTTCGGCGCCATCTTGGCGCTCACGTCGGACCG
>Ga0265780_10002583_pt1 | contig 24410 bp, 19 predicted proteins | sample P1T30metagenome_FD_192432 | JGI IMG/M metagenome (GOLD analysis project Ga0265780, IMG submission 192432) | Plant litter microbial communities from East Loma Ridge, Irvine, California - P1 T30 | ecosystem: Environmental > Terrestrial > Plant litter > Unclassified | place: USA: California... | reverse complement strand
CGCTAATCTGCAAGATGTCGCCTTTTCTACAAACAGGTCGCTGCTCTGCAGCTAATGACGCGACAAATCATCAAATTCGCACATCAGGGACTGAACACAGAAGCGCGCTGGGACGACAAAATTGCGGGCCTGAGGCGGTATGCGCGCTGAAGCTTTAATTTTGTATGGCTTTTCTTTGGTCCTTTCTTTTGCCATCAAAAGAAAGGACTAGGCCCCCGCGGCCATTGAGCGGAAAAAACCTTAACATATTAGTCGTAGCGGCACGCTACGACTAATCAGAGATATTACATCAATACCCAACCTTAGTATCATCCCCCCTCGGTTCCGCTCCACCTTCATAACCCCCATTCACCCTCAATATAGCATCCACCCTCCCGATCGAAGACCTCGGCGACATTTTATATCCCTTTCCTTCCAATATCTGCTGTGTAGCAGCACTGAACGCATCCTTCTCTATATCCACTACATCCGGCAGCCACTGATGATGAAACCGCTTAGAAGTAACAGCCTCCTGCATCGGCTGCTTAAATTCCAGAACATTAAGAATAGTCTGAAACACCGAAGTGATAATAGTCGAACCGCCCGGAGTACCCACAACCATGAACAACTTTCCATCTTTTTCAAGAATAGTAGGCGTCATAGAACTCAACATCCTTTTATTAGGTGCAATGGCATTTGCTTCTCCGCCAACAAGCCCATACATATTCGGCGAACCCGGTTTTACAGAGAAATCATCCATTTCATTATTCAGCAGGAAACCCGCACCTTTTACCGCCACCAATGAGCCGTAAGAGCCATTAAGCGTAGTAGTAAGGGATACCGCATTGCCATCCTTATCAACAATGGAAAAATGAGTGGTCTCCGGACTTTCCTTATAAGCAGGAACACCTGCTTTTATTTCAGAGCTCGGAGTGGCTTTAGCCCAGCTGAAATCTTTCATTCTGGCAGGCTGATAGGCAGCATCCAGCAGGCCTTTCACCGGAACTTTATAAAAGTCAGGATCGCCAAGGTGAGCGGCCCTGTCTGCATACACCCGCCGCTCCGCTTCAACGATCAGTTGTACGGTAGAGTCGGCATTAAATCCCCAGCGGCTCAGCGGATAGGATTCTACCGATTTCAGGAGCTGCAGTAATGCTATGCCCCCGCTTGACGGCGGCGGCATGGTGATGACCTTATATCCTTTATAGTTGCCGGTTACCGGTTCGCGCCATGATGCTTTATAGTTTTTGAGATCAGCAGCAGATATCAGCCCGCCGGCACGCTGCATTTCTTTAACAATATATGCTGCTACTTCACCCTCATAAAAACCGGCCCTCCCCTTGTCCCTGATCAGTTCAAGCGTGCGGGCAAGTTCGGGCTGTATAAGCAAGTCGCCGGCCTTCCATTCTCCGGTCTTTTTTACCAGGTCGGTGCCGCCGGGGTTAAACTTTTCGAACGAGGCTTTAAGCCGGTTAAGTTCTCCGGCCTGCCGTTCGGTGATGGGAAATCCCTTGCGTGCCAGGTCTACCGAGGGCTGCAGCAGCTGTTTCCAGCTTAGTTTTCCGAATTTTTTATGAGCCTCTGCCATCCCGTCGACGGAGCCGGGAACACCTGCCGCCAGGTGCCCGTACAAGCTTTTGTCTTTTATCGGGTTTCCGGCATCGTCAAGGTACATATCTCTGGAAGCCTTAGCGGGCGCCTTCTCCCGGAAGTCGATAGAGGCGATTTTACCTGCATTGGAGCGGTATACCAGGAAGCCGCCGCCGCCGATGTTTCCGGCATTGGGATAAACTACCGCCAGTGCGAACTGGACCGCTACTGCGGCATCGACAGCATTTCCGCCGCTTTTCAGGATGGCAAGTCCCGTTTTTGAGGCTTCCGGATGTGCCGATACCACTACTCCGTTTTTGTATACCACATTGCCGCCGTCAGACTGCCGGGCATAGGATACTGAAAAAGAAGTGATTAATGTCGAGAATACTGATATTCTGATGATGCTCTTTATAAAATAGCGCTTATTCATAGTGTTGCTTGATTTAATATGAAATTTTCTGGCTTATACGTGATTGTATCTCCTGCCACAGCCAGCGGCAGACTTCGCCTGCCTGGCCGTTTCCGATGATGACTCCATCTATTTTACTTACAGGCAGTACATTTTTAGTGGAACTCGTAATAAAAGCCTCCTTGCATTGTTGTAAATCTTCGAGGCTTATATCTCTTTCGGCAGCTACGCCTTTTTTGCTGTATATGTCCAGGATATGTTTGCGCACAATACCCTTAAGGATATTGGCAGATGGTGTGAGCAATTCGTCGTCTTTGGTAACGATAAAGAAATTAGCCCGCGGGCATTCGCCTATAATGCCGTCTTTGTGGTAAAGCACATCATCTGCGCCCTTTTCCTTTATCAGCGGCTGAAGCCAGATCGCCATCAGGTAATCTGTGGTCTTTACGTCCGGAAGTTGTCGCTGATGCGGATAGGTGATCAGGCTGATGCCCTCTGTACTCATCTCTTTAGCCAATACCAGGGGATTCTGGGTGATGATCATATTGGGTGCCGACAGCGTATAGCCGTCGGCAGAATAACCGCCGGTAAGAGTGATCTTTATTCCCGAATCTGGCATGTTATTTCTCTTCATCAGACCGGCCAGAAGAGTTTTTAGTTCCTCCCTGCTCTTTCCCACGGGAAGCCTCATCTTTTCTGCCGAGTGGAAGAACCTGTCAAGGTGGTCGTCCAGGAATACGGGCTTATGGTCTTTCGTTTTAAAGAAGTCGAATATACCGTAACCCCGCTGCAGTGCGAGGTCAGTCGTTAATACCGAAGCTTCATCGGCCGGTATGAAATTTCCATTTACAATAGTCAGCATGTCCAATTTAAATATGTTTATGACGCTTAAGAATGGTGATTACTTTTTTTATGGGTAAAGCTTCCACTTTGTGCCCTTCCTTTCCGGTAGTGGTCGTTGCCGCGAAGAGAGAGTTGATAATAGCTTCTTCTGTAGCTTCTATTGCAGCCATGAAAAGGGGAGAGGTAAGGTCATTATGTAACAGCCCGGCCTGTTTTACCGGCTCGTCTGCTTGGTAGGGAATGCGCAGTGCGGTGGCTGTCGAAAAAGCAATTACATAATCGCCACTGCCGTTAGAGGCTATACCGCCGGTTTTTGCCAGGCCCATGAAAGCCCGTTTGGCGAGCCTTTCGAGATTTCTGCTATCCAGCGGAGCATCGGTGGCAACTACCATCATGCAGGAGCCGTTGGTATTGTTCATCAGCTTGTCGCTGAAGGAGAACTGCCCTAGCTGCTTGCCGATATTCAGACCGTCGATCTGTAATACGCCTCCGAAATTGCTTTGTACCAGCACGCCTACGGTATAACCGCCAAGGTTTTTAGGCAGCACTCTCGAAGAAGTGCCTATGCCTCCTTTGAACCCGAAACATACTGTACCGGTACCTGCGCCGATAGAGCCTTCTTCTGCCTTGCCGCTCCGGGCTTGTTGTATGGCGGCAATAACGTCGTCTTTGCTTACATAACGCCCGCGGATATCGTTCAGATAGCCATCGTTGGTCTCGCCGACCAGGGCGTTTACCGACTGCACCGTTTCGTTCCCTTCCTGCTGCAGGGTATAGTCGATCAGGGCTTCCATGGCAATGGGAACGCTTAGCGTGTTGGTCAGTATTATCGGGGTTTCCAGATTGCCGAGCTCTGCTACCTGGGTGCTGCCGGCCAGCTTGCCGAATCCATTGCCTGCAAATATTGCCGCAGGAACCTTATTCTGAAAGAGATTGCCCTCGGCGGGGATAATGGCCGTGACGCCAGTGCGTATAGACGAGCCTTTGACCAGGGTGGCGTGCCCTACTTTAACTCCGGGTACATCGGTTATCCCGTTCCATTGTCCGGGAGGTAATACGCCTGTATTGACACCATAGTCGCGCAGTCGTTTTTTTACCTGCGGATAAAGCAGGCAGGGGAAGCTTAATAAGATAATGAAGCTAAGTAGTTTCTTCATCTGGCAGATGCAAATAATAATATTAAAATGTTAAACAATAGTAAACCACGAGCTAAATAAGCGGGGACTAAAACCTGTTATGGATCTCTGTCATTATCCTCACCATTTCACCGCGAATATCTGATGTTGGCCTGGTAAAGTTATTATTCATATATGAATAAATCAGCTTTTTTCCTTTACGTGTTACCAGGTAACCGCTTTGGTTGTGGTTGTTAGACAATGAGCCGGTTTTGCCCCATACAAATGCTTTGCCGTTATCCGTTTTATAGGCAGACTTCAACGTTCCCGATACGCCACCCGCAGGAAGCAATGAATGAAGTTTTTCATCGTCGCCGACCTTATCCCTGATCTTTTGCAATAATACGACCATGGAGGCTGGAGTAAACAGATCTTGTCTTGAAAGGCCGGATCCATCTACCCACTGCGGTTCCTGCGGCAGGTCTTTCAGGAAATTCTTCTTGCTGTATTCTATTGTTTTCTGAGTGCTCAGCGGGCCCGGTAAGGTCGATGAGCATACCAGCAGCAACTGCTCGGCTACGAAATTATCGCTGGGCCATAACATCTGTTTATATACCGAGTCGGAGGCAATGGTATAGAGTGTTTTTGCATTTGCCGGCAACTCGGCTTTGATCAGTCCCAGAGGCTTTTTTAGGGTATCCTGCAGCAGGGCAAGTGTTAACTCGTCGCTTGTTTTCCAGGGAATCTCCTGTTTGAAACCTGCAGGAACGGGACCGGCAGGGTGTTTAAATATATTACCGTAGAGGTCGCGTTCTACAGCGTATGTTTTAGGCCGGAAAGAGCTGTCTGCCTTGAGGTAAATCTTTAAAAAAGAGGGTCTGATCTGAAGATTTCCCTTACTGTCTGCAGAGAGAAGTGCGACATTGTCCAATACTGGCAGCGCATTGATCTCTGCCTGGTAATAAGCGTCATAATTTCCGTAAGGCCAGCCGAGTCCGTAGAAGTTTCCCGAATAATTTCCACCTGCATAAAAGAGTTTCAGATCGGTGTTCTTCAGAAGGTCGTAGGCTTTAGTCGACTTAAGGGTAGTATGCAGAAAAGAGGGGTCGCCGGTTCCCCAGAAAATCAGAGAATCGTTTCTGGTGATATAACGGAGTCCGGGAATTGAATCGCCCAGCATGTTAAGTGCAGCATAATAGGTGTAAAGCTTGGTGTTCGATGCCGGGATGAAATATTTATCGGCATTTTGTTGATAGATCGTTTTCTTCTTGTCGATATCGTACAAAACAAAACCGGTGAAATGATCGGCGTTGATCTCCGAGCGGCTAACCAGTTTCCGGATCTTACGTTTGTTTAATTTCTGAGCAAATGCGGCGTTTGCCGAATAAAGCATAATGCAGCATAAACTGCAGATAAAAAGTTTAAATGTACTGTTCAGATTCATCAGGCGATCTTATTATTTAAATGGGTTGATTGGTGTTCAAATGCTGCCCTGTTTTCAGTGTATACCTTTTGCAGTACTCCGGCAAGAGTGTCAAGGTCGTTCCTGGTATGCAGGGCATTTAATACAATTCTTTTTAGTTTGTCGCCCGCCGGATCAGGGTAGGCGAAAGAAGAGATCAGGATATTGTTCCTGTAAAACAGGTTTTCATCCGCCCCGGCAGGAAGTACAAAAACCGGGTAGCCGGCTGCATAGGTGATGCCCGGAATTTCTGCTATACACTGGCCGAAGTAGCCGATGTTATCCAGTAGTTTTTCCCTTAGTCCCGCATAAACGGACTGGCCTTTTATAAAGGCATACACCTGGGCTGGCGACAGCGGAGTAGATGCTGTATACTCGGGAAGCGTCCGGATGATCTCTGCGTGCTGCGCGGAACAGCTTATAGCTCCTCCGATTATTCCAAAGCCTTTGGATAATGAATAGCTGAAAATATAGTCAGGAAGTTCATTTCGTGGAACGGTGCTTCCGGCTCCTCTGCCCTTTATTCCTGTTACTCCTATGCCATGAGAGTCGTCGATGATCAGGGTTGCCGGTTTTTTTAGTTCCTGAAGGAAACTAAAATCGTGAATGCTGGCGCTTAAAGGATTCACTGAGTCGCTTGCAAATACAGGTGTTGTACTGTTATGGTTTGCTGCGGCCTGTTGCAGTAGCCGTTCTGCCCATTGGCCGAATTCTGAAACTCCGGATCTGTTACGCAGAATAGCGGGATGTGAGCCCGGTGCATTGTATATTTCCTGCTTTAGAAAAGATGTAGCCACCCTGCCTGCCGTGAAGCCTGATGGCAGCAGCACTGTTCGTTCCGATCCGGTAAGGCGCGATAATAAAACTTCACATTCTTCATACAAGGACAGCTGTGTATTGGATATCCTGGAAGAAGGGAACAGCCAGCCGAACTTTTGCATTCCTTCGGTTATCAGCTGTATGAATTCAGGGTTGTGGTTAACCCCAAGGTAGTTGTATCCGGAGAAAAAAAGGAACTCCTGCTGGTTTGCCCATACGGTACGCCCTGGCTTTCCGCTTAGATACAGCTCGTTAAAAATGTCTTCCATTAGTTGTTCTGTTGATCTGTAAAACGGTAGCTTCGAAGCGTATTCATGTATGTTTACTGTTTGTTGTTGTACTTTTGACCGAAAAAGCCGGTTTTGAGTGTAGTTTTTATTATAAATTCTCGAAATTTAATGAACATTCGTTAAATAATGTCTATTTAAAGGTTTAATTTGTAAAATATATGCAGTGTAGCTGCTGTTAATATTGAATAGATGGAGGCCTTTTCTGTAGATTATTTATTTTATAAAGATAATTTTTTTGCCAGTCGTTTTTTTAGAGCCGGGGCCATCAGGTCGCGGATCGGGAAAATAGAACAACAGGGCTTTTTTAAGGTCCTGCGGCCGGGCCGGTCGGTCGAAGGACGGGATATTGTTTGTCTTTCTGCCGGCAGCGGTGTTATACCGGTTCTTTTATGGAGCCAGATGCATGGTAACGAATCTACGGCTACGCTGGCCTTGTTCGACCTCTTCAGGTTTTTTATGGAAAAGGAGGCTGATGCCGGGTTGAGGAATCTCATACTCGAAAAATGTACCCTGTATTTCGTTCCGGTGCTCAATCCCGACGGGGCTGATGCCTGGACCAGACGGAATGCCCAGGGCATAGATATAAACCGGGACCTTGTGGCGTTGCAAAGCCCGGAAGTCCGGGTATTGTTTGATCTGCTGCAGGAGATAAAACCGGCGTTCGGTTTTAATCTTCATGACCAGGAGAGTCTTTGGTCTGTCGGCGGAACCAAACTGCCTGCGGTTATATCCCTTCTCGCACCTCCTGCCGACGCAGAGTTGAGTATTACTCCTGCAAGGTTCAGGGCGATACAGGTTATCTCGTCTGTAAACAAAAAACTCCAGGAGGTGATTCCCGGGCAGGTGGGGCGCTGGAAGGACGAATATGAACCAAGGGCGGCGGGTGAAGTTTTCCAGCAGGCGGGTGTAGCCACAATATTAGTGGAGTCTGGCGGATATGCCGGCGAAGAGGCGAAACTGCAGGCCAGGAAGCTCAATTTCTTCACGCTGCTGCATGCCTTTGTTCAGATTGCCTCCGGCGATTATAGACTTGAAGACGCTCAGTCTTATAACAATATTCCCTTTAACAGCAGGGAAATCTTTCATATACTGATAAAGAATTGCAGGATAGAAACGCCTGCCGGATGGATAAAGGCGGATATAGGTCTTAATTACTCAGAAGAACAAACCGGCCAGACCGGTATTAAGGTATATACGATAGCTGATTTTGGCGATCTTTCTGTCTTTAATGCTTATCTTGTTATTGAAGCCGATGAACTAACCATTTATACACCCCTTGTTTTGGAGAGCAGGGCAAATCTTAAAGTAACTGACAAGACAGGAGAAGTGATTGAATTTGAAGAAGGAATCTGTTTGGCCGATCTTGTTTAGTGTGTGTTAGTATTTTATTTACAACCCGCAATCTACCTTCGGTATTTCTATCCTTTCCGATGTTTTAAAATCAGTTTGCTGTCTTCCTGCTGCCGCATTGAAAAGAAAAGGACGCTGTAACAGTCTGTCCTGCTCTTTCGTGAATTCAAGCTTCAGTGTGTCGTCTACCCCTTCCTGGTTGTATTTCCATACTGCAGATATCACTGTACCGTCAATGCTTCCTTCAATAGTGCCCCGGCGTGCATCTTTTTCATAGATCCTGTCGGTCATTGTTCCGCTTACGGCACCTGCCCGGATCGTCAGGTTAAGTTCCAGCGTATCTTTCCCTTGTCCGCCGCTGACTCTTCTGAAACAGAATTGTCCATCGGCAACACTGTCTTTTCCTGCTACGGTATCAGCATTGCCGGCAGGCTGCTGAGGGCTGCCGCATCCCGGACTCAGAGTTATAATCGCTATCGCAAAAAGAGGTAATAATTTCATATACGGGTGAATTTTAATCAATCTTACCCTTAGAACCGACGGATAATAAAAGAGTTTGCCAGGCACAGGCCGTGCCAGGTGTTACAGAAGCTCTTCCTGGATATTGCTGAGATTTAAATGCCCCTGTGAAAACCGCTCTGTCTGCTTTAGAGATAAGGAATAAGATGGCGCATAATTAAGCCCTTTTTTGTTGAATAACTCTGGTTTTGCAATCATAGGACCGCGGCCTTCTCCGAACTGTTCTATAAGGGGCTTGCGGATATGCTCCTGTAGATTACCATAATAGATAGTTCTGAAAAGGGAAAAATCTGCAATCTGTCCGCCGATTTCGATCCAGCAGTGCCCGCCTGATATTAATGCACTCTCCGTATCGGCTGCGGGGCCCAGTGGTCTGGTACATACAAACAGCTTTTTTTCATTATATTCAAGGTCGCCATAAACGACAGCCAGGGGAATCCTTGTTTTTTGTTGAATAAGGCTAGCCCAGAGCGGACTAAGCAAAAATGAATTGTGTGTCCTTATAGGAATCTTTTCTAAAAGTATTTTAGCACTGTCGGTTAACACCTTCATGTCGTCGTCAGACATTCGGTATCCTTCAAACCTGTTTATATATTGCTCACTGAAATTTTCCCTTAAGGTGCTTCTTAAGAGTAAATGTCTTTCCGGATGTTTCATGTATCTGTTTGCTAATATAAAATAAATACACCATTTAAAAAAGGCGCTGATGTACTCTAACCGCATAAAAAAATGAAAACAGCAAAAACATTCAGCTAAAAAATCTTATTACAAATATATAAAATACTAAAAATATTAGCATATTTTTGTTGCTTTAATCAAAGGAATATGACAGCTCAGGAAACAATAGAGATTTTTTCTACGTACCTCAATCAAACTGTATGGGTACGGAATAAATATGAAGATGCTGATGAACCCGGGCATCGTTTCGGAAAGCTCAGCGGTATTCAGCAAAATGCGATCCTCCTGCAATTAGAAGAGGGTAAATCTGCCTGGTTCAATTTGATAGAAGAAGATCCCTGTTATGAATTCAGGCTGCTGTTAAAGCCCTGCAGCAGGCTAAGCCCTGAGGTTGTTACAGTTGCCAACAGGCTACCGGTAAGCAATTTCATAGTTCCTTATTACCGGAGCCTTGGTTTTGACCTGCCGGTATTTATCAGGCCCGGGCATCCGGCCAATTGCAGAAATGTTGCTGAACTGGGTCTGGCCGATTATCGCAGTGCAGAAGAGATCCTGCGGGCGCAAGGAGCCGGTATCATAACAGTATAAGGAGGTACGGCAGATGCTTAAAGACAAACAGATCATACACATGGACCAGGATGCTTTTTTTGTTTCCGTGGAAGTTCGTAAAAATCCGAAGCTGAAAGGACAGCCGGTTATTATCGGGGGCACATCCGACCGTGGTGTCGTAGCATCCTGCAGTTATGAAGCCCGGAAATATGGAGTGCATTCGGCTATGCCCTCCCGTATGGCGAGGCAGCTTTGTCCGCATGCTGTTTTTGTGAAAGGTAATATGGATGAATATTCAAGAGCATCTCATGAAATTACTGATATACTTGCAGAGCAGGTGCCCTTACTCGAAAAGGCAAGTATTGATGAGCATTATATTGATATGACCGGGATGGATCGTTTTTTCGGTTGTATGAAGTTCGCGCGGGAACTTCGGCAAAAGGTTATAAAAGAAACCGGGCTGCCTATATCGTTCGGCTTGTCGGTGAATAAAACCGTATCCAAAATTGTCACCAACGAATGTAAGCCTAATGGCGAACTGGAAATTATATATCCTGAGGTACAGGCTTTCTTAAATCCCCTGCCTGTGAAAAAGATACCGGGGCTTGGAGATGCCACATTTGTTAAACTCAGTGAAATGGGAGTCCGTTATATTCATACGCTGGTCAAAGTGCCCCAGGAAATGATGTTCAAAATACTGGGCCGGAATGGTTTGTCTCTGTGGCAGAAGGCAAATGGTATAGATAACTCGCCGGTAGTGCCTTATCGTGAACAGAAATCCATAGGAACCCAGAGCACATTTGATAAAGATACGATGGATATGGCCGGTCTCAGAAATCTGCTTTCTGTTATGGTGACCAATACTGCTTATGAGTTAAGGCAAAAAGGTAAACTGACTGCCTGTATTACTGTAACTATACGTTATTCGAACTTTGAAACAGTTACACGGCAGGCACAGATTGCCTATACTTCGCTGGATTCTGTGTTGAAGGCAAAGGCTCAGGAGCTTTTCACCCAGCTTTATGATAAAAGGATGCTGCTTCGTCTTATCGGAATTAAATTCTCGCATTTGGTAAGCGGATACGAACAGATGGAGCTCTATTCTACTTCCGAAAAGATGTACAACCTCTATCAGACAATAGATAAAGTGAGGAACCGCTACGGCATAAATGCCATTAAAAGCGCCGCTGCACTTAAACTGGATTATTAAATATGTATCTGAACGTACATTCGGCCTACAGCCTAAGGTATGGCACAATAGCGGTCGGAAAACTGGTGGAGGAAGCCTATGCAGCAGGCGTAGCAGAAATGGTGCTAACGGATATTAATAATTCTTCTGGCGCGATGGAGTTTATCCGTCTATGCCGGAAAAGAGGGATCAGGCCTCTTACCGGGATTGAGTTCAGGAAACAGAACGTGCTTTTGTACATCGGCATAGCCAAAAATAAAGAAGGAATGAGGGAGCTGAACGAGTTCCTTACCTTCTATAATCTAAATAAAGAGCCACTGCCAGACAGGGCTCCCAGCTTCTTAAATGTTTTTGTAATTTATCCATACGGCGCCGGGCATGATAATCTTGCAGAAAACGAGTATATAGGTATCAGGCCGCTGGAACTTAGAAGAATAGTTGGTCCGTCACTTGAAATACATCGTGAAAAGCTGGTGGCCCTGCATTCTGTTACGGTCTGTAACAAACTGGAACATCGTTTTCATGAATATCTGAGGGCTATAGATCTGAGCACATTATTGAGTAAAGTGCTGCCGGTGGATATATGCGGAGCGGATGAGGTTTTTATTCCTGCAGCTGAATTCGAAAAACAGTATGAGCGTTTTCCGTATATACTGCAGAATACACACCATATTCTGGATCGTTGTTCTACAGATGAATATACTTTCGGCAGGAAAAATAAAAAGACATTTACGGGCAACAGTGCTGATGATATGCGCATGCTCGAGGAGCTTGCTATGGAAGGATTGGTGTATCGTTATGGGGCCGCTAATCAGCAGGCGCTGCAAAAGGTGCGAGATGAGCTCAGGGTGATTGAAGAGCAGGGTTTCTCTGCTTATTTTCTTATTACATGGGATGTAATCCGTTATTCGATGTCGAAAGGTTATTACCATGTGGGGCGCGGTTCCGGGGCGAACAGTACGGTGGCTTACTGTTTACGGATAACGGATGTGGACCCTATAGGGCTGGATCTTTATTTCGAGCGGTTCCTTAACCCGAAGCGAAGCAGCCCGCCTGATTTTGATATCGATTATAGCTGGGACGAACGTGAAGATGTTCAGGAATACATTTTTAAGCGTTATGGATCTGCCCATACTGCCCTGCTGGGTACGATGAGCACTTTTAAGGACCGTGCGGTGATTCGTGAAATAGGGAAGGTGCTCGGTTTGCCCAAAGCGGAGATCGATAGTTTTACAGACCCTGCACAGGATTTGCTTAACCATGAAAATCCTGTTTTTAAAAAGATCATGGCCTTGCATTCGCTGATGTATGATATGCCTAACCAGCGTTCTGTGCATGCGGGCGGCGTGTTGATCTCTGAGGAAGCAATTACTTATTACACTGCATTAGACCTTCCGGCAAAAGGATTGCCTGTTGTACAATGGGATATGTATGAGGCCGAGCAGATAGGGCTTGACAAGTTTGACATCCTCAGCCAGAGGGGGATAGGACACATCAGGGAAGCGGCTGCTCTCATCCTTCAGAACCGTAACCAAAAGATCGATGTGCACGACGTCAGGTCCTTTATGACCGATCCGCAGGTAAACAGGCAGTTAAAATCCGGTGATTCTATTGGCTGTTTTTATATTGAATCGCCAGCTATGCGGCAGCTGCTGAAAAAGCTGCGCTGTGATAATTACCTCACCCTGGTAGCTGCCAGCTCCATTATACGCCCCGGTGTGGCTATGTCGGGTATGATGAAAGCCTATATCGCTAATTTCCATAATCCCGGTGCCGTAAAATATCTTCACCCGGTTATGGAAGAACAATTAAAGGAAACTTATGGCGTGATGGTCTACCAGGAGGATGTGATCAAGGTATGCCATCATTATGCAGGGCTGGATCTTGCAGATGCTGATGTGCTTCGCAGAGGAATGAGCGGAAAATACCGGTCGAGGAAGGAGTTCGACAGCCTTGTGGAGAAGTTCTTTTTACGGGCCGGGGAGTTAGGGAGGGATGAGCAGGCCACTAAAGAGATCTGGCGGCAGATCTCTTCTTTTGCGGGCTATAGCTTTTCAAAAGCACATTCTGCCAGTTTTGCGGTGGAGAGCTACCAGAGTCTCTTTCTTAAAACGTATTACCCCATGGAATTTATGGTGGCCGTACTTAATAATTACGGAGGCTTTTATTCACGCTGGGTTTATGTGCAGGAGCTTATTAAGACGGGTGCCAGGGTGCATCTTCCCTGTGTAAATCATAGTGATAGTAAAGTAATCATCACCGGACATGATGTATACCTCGGGTTTGTGGGCATACATGGACTGGAAGATGTTTATGCAGGAAGGATTCCTGAGGAACGCAGGTGTAATGGCCCTTATCAAAACCTGGAAGACTTTATCCGCCGTACGGCGATTACCCTGGAACAGCTTATTATCCTGATAAGACTGGGAGCACTGCGTTTCACAGGCATGACTAAAAAAGAGTTGCTCTGGGATGTTTATAACTATCTGGGTCAGAAAAAGAGAAGTCTTGAAAATGCAGAGTTATTTACCCTGCCGGTTAAGCATTACCAAATGCCGGAATTGCCGGATGACGACCTGGAAAACGCTTACCAGGAGATGGAACTGCTGGGATATTCTTTAAGTCTTAATATGTTCGACCTGCTGAAGACCAGCTTCAGGGGCGCTGCCACGGCGTCAGACCTTGCTGCATATGCAGGGCAAACGATAAAAATTGTTGGGAATTATGTATGTGAGAAGACAGTGCGTACGAAGAATAACAGGAAAATGTGGTACGGTACTTTTCTTGATCAGCAGGGGAATTTCTTCGATACAACACATTTTGCTAACAATACCCGGGTTTACCCGTTTCGGGGGAAAGGGTGTTATCTTATTTCCGGAACGGTGGTACTCGATTTTGGCTTTCCCAGCATAGAAGTGCTTCAGTTTGCCAAGCTACCCATTCGCGATAATCCTGTGCTCGCCGGTTAAGGGTTGTTATTTTGGGTATTTTCGCCCTCGCTTATGGCCTCGGCGGCTGCGGCCCCCGCAAAGAGGGTTACCAGGCCTACACCGCCCATTACCTTTCCATAGCCTGTTTTTTTAGAGAAATAATATTGGTCGCCCCTGCTTCCGTTATACTCTGGATGTGCATTTGGTCCCCGGAGCGATTTGACGATCTTTGAAACGTAAAATTGCTGATCTGAGGTAATAGTTTGCAGAACTTCCTGCTTTTCGACAACCAGAGTGAGGTAGCTCCTGAACTTGAGAGGCGAGTTAGCTTCATTAAAATCAGCGGCTTTTACCAGAACAGGCAGGCCTTCATTATCAGGGATTTTAGTTCTGCTAAATGAATTGTCCGGGACGCGTTTAACGAGTAGCTGTCTGGTAAATGTGAATTTTTTTTCGACCTGCGAATGAGGAGGAATGAACGAGCTTTCTTTTGGCAGGGAGGCTACTGCCTGTAAATCGCCATTTGTATTACTCCAGTATCCGTTATGGGAGCTGGTGCCGGCTACCGAGCCTTTAATTGAAATCTCCTCACCCTGATAACTTATCACATTCTCCCCGATTATCAGCGCTGAACGTTTCCAGTCTGCATACATAGGTAGATTCGTCTTGTTTTGTATTCTTATAGTCAACGGTGCGTTCCTGCCGCTGAAGCTATAACTGAGCTTAACCGAGTCGTTTTCTGAAATGAATTCGCCCGAAGCTGGATTTTTGCCAGTTTGAGTACTGTCAATAGTGTTATAATGAAAAGTAGAGCAGGATGTAAGTACGAATACAAGGAGGATTAAAATAGGGAATCTGTTCATCTTAATATAGCTTAAACGTGTGTAGTTGCCTGGCTTTTCTTTTTTGAAGAATTGCTGTTTATGTAATGACGAACAATAATACAAGATGGTTGCCTGAGTGTGTGTGTTAATTATATAAGCTTGCAGGATAGAGTTGTACTGCTTAATTTTTTAATAATCAGCAGAATAGTGCTTATGGCTGCAACAGAAATGCGAATTAATGGTTTAATAGATGCTATTACTATACTTAAGATATTTATGTGAATCCAACCGTCATCAAAATAAAAAGCCTTTGGGAGAAGCTCATGGGAAGACCTTCAGAGTATCCTATGGAGGCCAGGGTATTTCATGCTGTTTGCATTATTCTTATAGCTACCCTGGGATGTAATATTGCGTTTAACTACCTGATCGATATTCCTGCACTGTCTTTCCTGATGCTGTTTGTGTATATCTCCGTAATTGTCCTTTATTATTATTCGAGAGTAAAAAGAAGGCATGCATTGAGTATCCCTCTATTCGGAGTGCTTATCAATGTCTTTTTTATTTTTAATTTCTACCTTGACTCAGGAAGCATGGGGCCCAGTCTCCTTACTTTTATCCTGGCGATTTTCCTGATGCTGGCTATTGCTCCTCCCTGGCAGTATAAAATATGGCTTCCTCTGAATATAGTGTTGGTGTTTTCCCTGCTTTTTATTGATTACATCCGTCCGGAATGGATTGAATACAGCTATATTAATTCAAAGAGCCGTTTCATTGACTATAATTACAGTTATATGGTTACGGCGGGAGTATTGGCCTGGGTAATTATATTTATCCGGAAGAGTTATGAGCGTGAAAGGGCGTCTGCAGAAAAAAGAGCCAGGGAGCTGGAGTCGATCGACCGGACAAAAAATAAGCTTTTTTCTATAGTGGCGCATGATCTGAAATCACCGCTGGGGTCTATTTATAATTACCTGCAGATACTTTCTGAAGTGCAGATTGCTGAAGAAGAAAGACAGACCTTACAAAGAGAGCTGTTCCATCAAACCAGGAATACCATTCAGCTTTTATCAAATTTATTATCCTGGACTAAGGGGCAAATGGACGGGGTTAATGTTAATCTTGTTCCACTGCGGCTTGATGCGGCCCTTCAGAGTACCGTTGAGATCCAGCAGATGCTGGCTGCAGAAAAGCAAATAAACTTAGAAAACGGACTGCGCAACATATTTATCGTTGCTGATGCTGATATGCTTCAGCTGGTCTTCCGCAATTTGCTGAACAATGCAGTTAAGTTTAGTGTAAGAGGGGGTAAGATCGGGATTACGTCAGAAATGGAAGGGGATCATTGCATAATCTGTGTGAGAGATAATGGTATCGGAATTCCGGCATCGCAGCATTCAGAAGTTTTTAATATTAAGTCGCGCTCTACTTTTGGTACTGATAACGAGAAAGGTGTTGGGTTGGGGCTGATGTTATGCAAGGAGTTCACAGAACTTCAGAACGGCCGCATATGGTTTGAAAGCGCGGAGGGCACAGGGACCGCTTTTTTTGTACAGATGAAGCTGGCTCCTTCGGGATATTCTTAATTCTTTACGTATACCTCTGTATTTAATCAATGTTTGATCTCTGGTTTTTAGTTTGTTAAGTTGTCTTTTTGAAAAATTAATGTAACCTGGTTTAAGCCGTATGCGTAATAAACCATATATCATAAGATTAAAAGTTTTCATAGTTTATTTAAGGTAAGTGAGTTTGAGTTAGGGAGCAATGGGGATTGCTCCCTTTTTTATTTGAAAACTCTTTATGACGCTGTTGATGGTGAATGTGTTAAAAATAAAAATTAATGTAACCCTTATGGTAAAGGCTCCGTAATAAATAATATAAAAAGAATTTAGTTTTTTCATATAGTTTAGTTAGGGTAAGTGAGTATAGTTTTAAAGGGAGCAGTGGGGATTGCTCCCTTTTTCGTTGTAGGGTAATTGGGGTTAATCTTCAGGGCCGTACGAAAAAAATGCAACCTTGTGATTGCTGCATCCGTAATAAATGATATAAAAGGAATTTAGTTTTTCATATAGTTTAGTTAGGTTAAGTGAGTATAGTTTAAAGGGAGCAATGGGGATTGCTCCCTTTTTTTGTTTGAAGCTTTTTGTTTGATATTCAAATATTTAAATAAATAAAATGTAACCTGTCTTTACGTTTATCCGTAATAACAGTATCAATAGATTTAGAATTCATAGTGTTTAGGTTAGTATAGTTTGTCAAAGGGAGCAATGGGGATTGCTCCCTTTTTTTATGACGCGTTCTCAGCTGCACGGCGGCGACCGGTATTTAGAAATTGCATTGTTCGGCAAACATGACGCCCGATAGGCCTTTTATGCAAATTGGTTAAAGCTCACATAATATATCTGTTATTCTGTTAATTCCCCGGCCACAACTTATAAAAGCCTGTTCTTATGGGGAACAATAAATCAAAATATCTGCTCTTATTCATTTTTTAAACTTTCAGCCGGATTAGCCAGGGCAGCTTTTACCGATTGAAAGCTTACTGTAGCCAATGCAATAAATATGGCGGCGAGGCCTGCCAAAGCAAACATCCACCATTGTATCTGTATACGATAGGCAAAATCCTGCAGCCATTTATTTAATCCCCACCAGGCAACAGGCGATGCGATAACTATAGCGATGATGACCAGTTTTATAAAATTAACAGAGAGCATCGTGGTTATGCCTTGTATACTCGCGCCTAAAACTTTGCGAATACCAATCTCTTTACGGCGTTGCTCGGCCATAAAGGCGGAGAGCGCGAACAAGCCAAGGCAGGCGATAACGATCGCAAGTATGGCAAAGCTGGTAAATACATGCCCGGTACGCTGTACCTGGATATACATACTGGCGAACTGCTCATCCAGGAAGCTGTATCTGATGGGTTGTGCGGGCGCAAATTTTTCCCATACAGCAGTGATGTCAGCGATGGTTTTCTGTATATGCGCTCCGCTTACTTTAACGCTCACGATGGAGGGGCTCAAACCAAAATGCAGCACCAGTGGCTCAATTGGCGCACGCATAGACTCAAAGTTAAAATCCTGTACAACTCCGGTTATCCGGAATACGCCATCGGTATTGGTAATCATTTTACCGACAGGGTCTTTCAGATTCAGTTTTTTGGCCATGGTTTGATTGATAATTACGGCATTCAGATCAGATGCCCTGTTATAAGAAAAATTGCGGCCTGCTACCAATTGAATCCCTAAAGTTTTCCGGTAAGTATCGTCTACCTGCCAGAACTGTCCGGAAACTCCGGGGTCTATTTTTACTCTGCCCTCGTTGAAAAAGGTATTTCCATTTCGTTTAGTGCCGTTAACAGGAAGGTAATCGCTTATGGATACACTTTTAACTGAGGAAAGGCGCGACAGTTCAGTTTTAAAGCTGCGAATCCCGGTGTCGGATATTGTATTCGTGCCCTGAAGTACCAGCACCTGTTCCTTATCAAAGCCGACCTTACGGTTCAGGATGAATTGCATCTGCTTATAGATAACGACTGTGCTGATCACCAGGATGACAGAAATGGTAAACTGGAATACCACCAGGCTGTTTCTTAGAACAGGGTTCTTACTGCCGCTGCTTAATGGGCCTTTAAGTACTTGTGCGGGTTTAAAAGCAGACAGGTAAAACGCGGGATAGAGTCCGGCCGACGCCCCTACCAGAACTGCAGCCCCCAGCAGAAGCGGGTAAAACCACCATGATAACCACGGAAGACTCAGGGATTTTCCGGCAAGGGCATTAAAGTATGGCATCAGTAATGCCGCCAGAAGCACACCTAAAACAAACGAAATAAGGCTGTAAATAAGCGATTCTGTTAAAAATTGATTGATCAGGCTGGAGCGGCGCGAGCCGATTACTTTACGCAATCCTACTTCCTTAGCCCGGGTGGCAGATTTTGCAGTAGACAGGTTAATAAAATTGATACAGGCCAGCACAAGAATAAATAGCGCAATAGCACCAAATAACCATACAAAACGAATATCGCCATAAATAAGGCTGTCATCAATATCATAAGAATACAAGTTAATATCAGCCATAGGCTGAAGGCTTAAAACATACCGATGTGCCTTCTTTGCTGCATCAAGGAGACCAATTTTCAAAAAGACGGGTATGATGTATTTTTTCATCACGCCATCGCTAAGCTTTTTTTCAAATTGCGCAATGTCCGTTCCTTCTTTCAGGAGAATATAGCTGCTATAATTCCAGGCTTCCCAGCTTTGCTGCTCGCCTTGCCATAGCTCTTTTCCGGTAAGTGTCAGGAAGAAATCGAATTTGCTGAGGTGCGAGTTTTGAGGAATATCAGCCATTACCCCGCCAATGGTGTAAGGCTGGCGTTTGTCATCATTCAGATACACCACGCTACCTACAGGGTTCCGGCCAGGAAAGTATTTATCGGCTTTGCGTCTGGAGATTACCATGGTTAAGGGCTGTGTCAGAGCAGTAGAACCACTGCCGTAAATCATAGGTAGTTTGAGAATATCCAGGAGATCCTGGTCTATATAGGCAAAACCCTGCTCATAGGTGTTTTTGATGTTATCAGAAGGCCGGATCTGGTTACTGCCCGCACCCCAGAAAAGGGGGCTGGTCATCAATCTTCCTGATTTTTCAATCTCAGGAAAATCTGCCTTGATGGCTTTACCAAACGGAGCCGGAAAGTCTAATCCTTTATTGATCTTCCCGTCTATGGTTATCGTTCCCAAAACCCGGTAGATACGGTTAGTGTCGGGGTAAAACTTATCATAGCTCAGCTCGTTCTGTATATATAGGGCTATGAGCAGGCAAGCGGCAATGCCCAACGCGAAGCCTCCGACTTTTACAGCAGCATAAACTTTTTGTTTACGTAAATGGCGAAGCGCAATCTTAATGTAGCTTTTAATCATAACGAAACTTTAGGAGACCTGAATTTGCATGCGCTAATCATGCCATATATGTAACTTTATGTATATCAATATTTTATATATTATTTTGGTTATTTGCCGTCCGTATCCGGACACTAAAAGCGCACGGTTTCATAACACCTTAGGAAGTTATTTGGACGGCAGTGTAAAACTATTCGTTTAAAATAGTAGATCGCTCTTGACGGTTTCTATTAAAGCCCTATATTTGCAATCCTGTCATGGGGGATTAGCTCAGCTGGCTAGAGCGCTTGCATGGCATGCAAGAGGTCATCGGTTCGACTCCGATATTCTCCACCTTTAAATTATCAGAAAATCAATCTCCGGCAGGGATTGATTTTTTTGTTTATCGTGATGTATAATGCTCAGATTCCTGAATAAAATACGTAAACCTTAAGGAAGTATTTTCTACGCACTTAAATCCCTCTATGTATTTTTACTCCCAGCTATTGCTCGATTTTCAGGTTAAAAAAAAATGAAACCTCATGACCGCTATGGCCGTAATAGATGATATAAAAAGAATTTAGTTTTTTCATATAGTTTAGTTAGGGTAAGTGAGTATAGTTTAAAGAGAGCAATGGGGATTGCTCTCTTTTTTTGTTTATAAATCATTACTGCCTGACTCGTAGGTTTTATGAAAAAGTTCTGACAAGCTTAATTTCTATACGTCGTGAAATGTGTTTTGATAAGGTAGGCTTCTTAAAAACAAAGGCCCCCTGCTTAAAGGAGGCCTGATTAAAACTATTTTCAGTTTACCTGATCTCGATCTGCCGCCGCACCGCTTTAGCCTCTTCGCGTTTTGCTATATCAATGAAAAGGATACCGTCCGTGTAAGATGCCTCGATATTAGCTTGGTCGGCACTTTCAGGGAGCGTAAATGAGCGCACGAACGAATTATAGATGTATTCGCGTTTACTGTAATTTTTTTGTTCGTTCTGATCTTCTGAGGTCTTTTCTACAGAAATGGTGAGCTGGTTGCGTTCCAGATTGAGTTTGAAATCTTCTTTTTTCAAGCCTGGCGCAGCCAATTCTACATGATAGGCGTTTTCGCTTTCGCTGATGTTCACCCCTGGGACGCGGCTGATCATCCGGTCGCTGAAAAAAGTATCATTGAAGATCGATTCGAAAACATCATTAAAGCCTGGCATTAATGTGTTATTACGGTTGCTGTTAAATTTAACTAAGGTCATGGCCTTTTCTCCTTTAAATTTTACTTTAAAAAATAAATGATCAATAATTAATTAAACTAACTGTCTTGTTACAAGCCTTATGCCAGTCAACCAGAGATGAATTTTTTTCAGTTTTGAGATGAAAAAAATTCAGGAGGAATGTCATTTTTTCAGCAAGTGGTGATCAAACACTACATCTTAGCTTGCTTAGAAAGGTTTCTATTTGACTTAAATCACAAGAATAAAGAATAGTCTGTGCTAATAGCTATAGTTTTGCTTCGATCATTTATGATTCTGATACCAGCTGTAAAACGTTGAATTTTCGATAGAAATAACTTCTGTTTTAGGAGGCTGTATTAACAGTTAATTGCAAAATCTTTTACCCCTATTGTTCAAATAAGCCTATTATTGCAATATATTATAACCAATTAACCAGGTAGTTATTATCAGGCCGGAGGAGTTGATGATCAGGTTGTTTCCTCGTAATAATTGTTTTCCTGATGAATTACAATATACGATGAATACGAATCCTGCTTACCTTCAATCAAAAAGTCATTATGAAATACTGGACGGGCTTCGCGGTGTGGCAGCCCTGCTCGTTGTGGCCTTCCATACAATGGAAAGTTTTACCCTCGGGAATCGTTTTGCACAGGTTATAAATCATGGATATCTGGCGGTGGACTTCTTTTTTCTGCTTTCGGGATTTGTGGTAGCTTATGCGTATGATGACCGCTGGGGCAAAATGAACAGTTGGGATTTTTACAAGCGCAGGCTTATACGCCTGCAGCCTATGGTTGTAATGGGCTCTGTTATAGGTGCCGCACTTTTCTATTTTCAGGGCGGTGAGGTTTTTCCGCTCATTGAGGGCACACCGGTATGGAAAATGCTGCTTGTAATGCTGGTTGGTTTTACATTAATACCCTTGACAATATCTATGGATATCAGAGGATGGCAGGAAATGCATCCACTGAACGGTCCGGCCTGGTCGCTGTTTTTTGAGTATATCGCAAATGTTCTGTATGCGCTGGTGTTTCGCAGATTCTCTAAAACTCTGCTGGCTGTGTTTGTATTTATGTTCGCGTGCCTTCTGATTAATTATACAGTGATGGGACCGCAGGGAGATGTTATCGGGGGCTGGTCTTTGGATGGAAAGCAACTCTATATTGGTTTTACCCGTTTGCTCTACCCTTTTTTCGCCGGAATGCTGTTGTCTCGTATGGGCAGGCTGATCCATATTAAGGGAGCCTTCTGGATATGCAGCCTGCTGATCATTATTATATTATCTGTTCCCAGAATTGGAGGAAGGGAGCAGCTTTGGATGAACGGCTTGTACGAATCGTTCTGTATCATTATCCTTTTTCCATTGATCGTTTCAATCGGAGCAGGGGGGCACCTGCGGGGTAAATATTCAGTTAAATTATGCAGGTTGCTTGGCCGTATATCTTATCCGGTCTATATAACCCATTATCCCCTGATCTACTTTTATACTTCCTGGGTTGTAAGTAACAAAGTTTCTATGAAAGAGGGCCTGCCGGCAGGTTTACTTCTTTTTGTTTTGAGTATCGGTCTGGCCTATGCTTGTCTGAAATTCTATGATGAGCCTGTAAGGAACTGGTTAACCCGTCGGTTTTTGCTAAAAAAGGCAGCTCCGGAGAGCACAAGATAAAGCCCTGGGCAAGCAGGTTAAGGATCAGCCTGCTGATAGTTTATCCGCTTCTTGCTCTTTTATGTGTTTTTTTCTAAATGAACATATCCACTCCTGCGCATTTCGCATACCACAGGGTAAAGCGTTTCTCCGTATCAGGTTAAATAGTATTCAACCCGTGGCGGCAGTTCCGCAAAACTTTCTCTTCATATAATACCGTCTGTTTCGAGCTCGTCGGGCTGTCTCGATATCATGCTCCCGCTAATGCTCGGCGAGCTCCTTTTTAATTCTTAAAACGGTTCCTGTCTTTTTTTGCCAGCATGATGATAGCCGTTCTGCATTTGCCTTTTTGTTATCTGTAAGAATATGTCGGATGGATATTGATATTCGGTGGGGTCAATTTTATCCATAATTTATTTCACTGGTTATCAGAAATACTAAACTTTTGTTATCAGGGGTACAAATTGTAAATACTTGATAAGATAATTAATTAAAAGCAATTTTACCTGAAAATATAGAGAAATGCTATTTGACACATTATTAATTACTGAAGAAGACGGTAAGTATATAAAAGAGATAAAACAGGTTGATGCTGACCAGCTACCTGACAATGATCTGCTGATCCGGGTCAGTTATTCATCTGTGAATTATAAAGACTCCCTTTCTGCCTCCGGCAATAAGGGAGTTACTAAAAAATTCCCTCATGTGCCGGGTATTGACGCTGCAGGAGTTGTAGTGCGTTCACGAAATTCGGCATTTAGCGAGGGCGATAAGGTGCTCGTTACCGGATTTGACCTGGGAATGAATACCTGGGGCGGTTTTGCGGAGTATGTCAGTGTACCGGTGGAGTGGGCTCTGCCTTTGCCTGAGGCCTTATCTATGAAGGAGGCGATGAGTTTTGGAACGGCGGGGCTGACAGCCGGGTTATCTATACATAAATTGCTGGAGGCTGGTTTGAATCCTGAACATGGAGAAGTGCTTGTCAGCGGCGCTACGGGCGGTGTTGGCAGCCTGGCTACAGCAATGTTATCTCAGGCTGGATTTAGCGTTACTGCCATATCCGGAAAAGCAGAAGACCAGTTCCTATTTGAAGTATTAGGCGCTAAAAAAAGAATCAACCGGGATGAATTTATTAAAACATATAATAACAGGTCACTTGCAGCTATGGCTTTTGCTGCAGGTATTGATACTGTGGGCGGTGATATCCTTTCAGGAATGTTAAAGGCTACCCGCTATGGAGGTTTAGTAACATGCTGTGGTATGGTAGCGTCTGCAGAACTGAATACAAGTATTTTCCCATTTATATTGCGGGGAATACAATTGGTAGGTATTGACTCGGTACTTGCTCCTTTATCTTTAAGAAGACAGGTATGGGAGAAGATGTCGGCTGAATGGAAGCCATCAAGGCTGGCAGATATGGTGAAAGAAGTCAGACTGAGTGATTTACCTGAAAAACTTGAGGATATTCTTGCCGGAAAAGCTCTGGGGCGATTTGTTGTTGCCCTTTAAATAAAAAACCCCGTCAAGGCAGACGAGGTTCTAAAAGTTATATTTGGTTAGTTTGGTCTGATAAATATAGAGATTCTAATGGTATTTAAAGAAATACTTTACAATAATTTTAATAAAAAAGCGTTTATCGCCTGTTTTTCTGCTTTTATCAATTGAAGTTTTGCTAAATTATTAATTTATATGTTTTTATAATTTCAACGATTTTTTTATAATTTTATAATATTAGTAGTAATTGCGTATAATTGCTGAAAATATTATAAAATTGTATTTTCCTGCTCAGGGTAGAGGATACTAATTTTAGTGTGGAATGGTAGAGCTTAAAAGAACGAACAGTAAGGACAGAGATTTTAGGAACCTGATTCTTGAGCTGGATAATGAACTTCAGCATATTTACTCGGATAAGAATTATGAGTATAATGCATTTACCAATGTGAATCATATTAATACGGTAGTAGTTGCTTATATCCAGGAAATTGCAGTTGGTTGCGGTTGTTTTAAAGAGCTGGATGAAGATACCGTAGAAATTAAGAGAATGTTCGTAAATCCTTACTTCAGGGGATTCGGTGTTGCTTCAGCAGTTATCGAGGAGCTTGTCAGCTGGGCCAAA
>Ga0265780_10002582_pt1 | contig 24411 bp, 35 predicted proteins | sample P1T30metagenome_FD_192432 | JGI IMG/M metagenome (GOLD analysis project Ga0265780, IMG submission 192432) | Plant litter microbial communities from East Loma Ridge, Irvine, California - P1 T30 | ecosystem: Environmental > Terrestrial > Plant litter > Unclassified | place: USA: California... | reverse complement strand
CCACGGTTTCGGCGCACGGTGCAACGTTTCTTGGCAGTTCGACCCCTTTCCAGTGCAGCACCAGTCCTACCCCGCCGAGCGGGGCCGCTTCGGTCCAGTCGAAGTACCGCTCCGTAATCATCGACGTGACCAACTTCTGAAACTCACCCGACGCTGCTGCGCGCGACCCACCGGGGCGGGCGACCGAGCGCGTCCATCCTTCACCACCAAGGAGACTGACTATGGCTGACGCCGCTTCAACCCCGATCATTGCCGATCCCAATCAGGAGTTTTCTTCCGACGACTATGCGGCGATGGAGCAAGCGCTTGCCGCCCGAAAAGCGCGTGAGGATGCCGCCCGCCAGGCCCTGCGCGACAGCTATACGGCAGCGGCGCGCGAACTAGTTGAGATGGCCGAGTTCGAGCCTATTCGCCTGAAGGTGCAGAGCATCATCGCGAACACCACCCGCGACGACAACATGGCGCTGCACATGGATGCGCTGGCGGCCACGATCGACCGCATCGTCGCGAACGTGGACTACCTGCTACCGAGAGGCCCAGCGCTTAGTTAGCATGCAGCCAGAGCAGCTTCACTCGCCCGTCTTGGTCGGCGACCTAGTCATGTCATGCTTCGTTCTTCGACCACGCGATCTATGGCCCTTGGGCCGATCAAGCCAGAGGAACAGGCCAGCGATGCTAGCAAAAGCCGCAGCCAAGACTACCAGGTATAGGACCATAGGCTCGCCGCCCCCTGTTTGAGCAGGTTGCGTCATACCCGATCAGCCGTGATCCGCATACCTTCGCAATCATTGCGCTCTCGCGGGCCTGAACTTCGCGGCGGCGTCGCGACCCGGTGCGGTCAAGCGAGCAGGTAAATCGCCACTCCCCAACAGGCGATGGTCGTCAAAAGCGCCCAAGCGATGCCACCTCCATAGGGCATCGGCGAGTTGTTCTCGTCTTCGAGCGTCGCGTGAATGGCCGTCTGCATGATGCATCCTCCTGCGGGTCATCATGTTCTAGCGCAGCCATCTTTCAGCATCGTTGCGTGAAGAAGGCAGCTTCATGACGCTGGTTGCTCGGCGCGGCCCACTGGCGCGGCGCTAGGCGCAAATCATCTGCGCACCTGTGTAAAGATCCGCACGGCCCTCAACCTGAAAGGTACACCGCATGAACGACAGCAGCTTCGCGGCCTTGGCGGTCGCGGAAGGCGGTGACGCGTGACCACACCGACGCCACCACGCCAACGATGGCTCGACTATCTGCCGGCGATCTCGCTTGCGGTGGTGCTGGCGGGTGGCTTCCAGGTAGGCGGCCAGTACATCTCCCAGCTGAAGGACAACACGCGCCGCATCGAGCAGCTGGAGAAGGACGCGCGCGAGGACACCGACAAGCGGATGGAAATGCAGCAGAAGCTGCTGGATCGAACCGCGCGGATCGAGACGAAGCTGGAGCTGCTGGTGCCGCCCGAGAGGAAGGCGCCATGACGATCGACGGCGGCCTTGTGCTGATGATCCTGGGTGCGCTGTCCCTGCTCTGGTCTGTGACGGAACAGGCCGTTGCCCGCAGGCGCTGGCTGGAGGCAACCGTCGAGACGGTGATTGAGCCGGCGCTGCGCTCCGCATTCCCGCCTCCGCCCATTGCCCGCGATCTTGAACGCCTCGCGGCCGACGCCGACGCGGTGTTGGAAAGCCAGAAACTCTGCCGACAACGCCGCCGCTGGCTGCGGAGGCATTAACCGCACGCGGCCGGTAGCCGCGCATCAACAGGAGACATCGGTGAAACTGATCGACGGCTGGCGCCAAGCCTGGCGCCTGTGGTCCGTGCGCGTGTCCGCGCTCGGCACCCTTCTCATGGGGCTGGCGACGCTCGCCCCCGATTCCCTCACGCAGGTGTGGAACATGCTGCCCGACGATCTGAAGGCGCTGCTGCCGGCGCCCGTCGGGCAGGCCGTGCCGTTCCTGCTATTCGCGCTGTCGCTGCTCGCACGCCTGGTGCCCCAGCCCAAGGCTGCGGCCAAGATGCAGAGGGAGGTTCGGCTCCGGCGCGTTCGGTGCGGTGAAGAGATTACCGGGGGCAATGTGGGCAGCTCGCTCGCTCGCGTGTTTACCGAAGAGACCACCCGTGCAGTAGCTGACAGCGCCCTCGCCAGCGGAGTGTCCAGACTGCAAGAGTTGATGCAGCCAGGGACAGGAGAGGCGGTGATCACGCCAGACGGCGGCACAGTATACTATCCGAACGGCAACATCGCCTTCCGTTGGGGCAAGCAGGGGGGCGCATCCGATGACGGCCGGTAAGCCCCGAACCAAAAAGACGCTTGTAGGCGTGATCGGCTCGGTGGCGGCCGCCGCCGCGCTGTTCGTGCTGGTGCCGAAGGAAGAAAGCGGCCGCACGGTGAAAGCGACGGTCGGCGCTGACCAGTCCGTCACCTTCGAGCATGTCGCGGGCAAGCAGTATCTGAAGGCCTATCTCGACATCGTCAGCGTGCCGACCGCGTGCGACGGGATCACCAAGGGCGTGAAGATGGGGCAGAGCTTCACCCCGGCGCAGTGCAACCAGATGCTGGAAGCGGAACTGATCGCGCATGCCGAGCCGATCATCCGCTGCATCCCCAAGTTGCGCGGCCGCACCAATCAGGTGATCGCGGCGGTGTCGCTGTCGTACAATATCGGTGCGGCCGGCGTGTGCGGGTCGAGCATCGCCAAGCTCTGGAACGCGGGGCAGTGGCGGGCCGGATGCGAGCGCTTCCCGCTGTTCAGGATGGCGGGCGGCCGCGTGGTGCAGGGGCTGGTGAACCGCCGCGCACGCGAGCGGGCGATCTGCCTGACCGGGCTGCCGGCATGACGCGCGCCCGCATCATCATTGGCGCCGTCGTGGTGCTGGCGATCGTCGCCGTTGTCTTCGCCATTCGGCGCGGCGGCGAAGAGGCCGGTGAGGCCAAGGTGACCACGAAAGTGGAGCGCCAGCATGCCGAGCGGGTGGGCGAAGCCCGCGCGGACGAACGCGCCGCCAGCGCCGTCGCGGACTCGATCGGCCGCCGCGTCGATCGCGCCGACGCTCTCTCCACCCAAGCCGTTCAGGCCACCATCAAGGATCTTCGCGATGCTCTCGACGCCGTCCCGCCTGCGCCTGCTGGCGCTCCTGTTCCTGCCGCTCCTGTCGATCAGCTGCGCGAAAACCTCAACGCTGGCGTCGATCGCGCGAACCGAGCGGCCGACGCTGCCGAAGCTATCCCCTGAGCTGACGCGGGTGGAGCGCCTGACGCCGCTCAGCGGCCGCACGTCGGGCGAGCTGGTGGCGATCGACAAAGGCTGGCTGGGCGAGCTGGTGGAACGCTATGCCGAGGCGACCGGCGCCGTCGAGCGGGGAAACAACCGCGCGGCTGGTGTGAAGCTGGAGCGGCGCTGCACCGCCGCGTTGTTCAGCACCGGGGTTGTCCGCGCGGGATGTCCGCCCCCGTAATCCGCTGGCGTGGTGGCTGGCGCTACGTTCCCCATCCGTTCTACGTCACGCGCATGCACGGCAACCGAATCGATCAGCCTTTCGACGAAGCTCTGGACCACGCCACGCATGTCGAGATCGTATGCGGCTGCCCTCGTGGGGTTGGGCATTGCGGGTACTCGACGCGCGCGATTGCCAGTCAGCTTATGAGACTCTGCCCCGGCGCCGTGACCTATCGAGAGGTGTGCGCTCGGCTGAAATGCTCCCGGTGCGGGGGCAAGGGGTGGGCAACCATTCGCCCGATCGGCCGCTAGAACCAAGCCGCCCAAGTCGACACGGCCGCCCCTAGAACCAGCAGACCGACGACAACATACTCGATCCGCCGCGCCCACTTTCTCACAGGAGCAGTTTCAGTGGCTGCTTCTCGCGCGTCGGAAACACCGGCCCGCGCACCGTCATGCGATCGGCCGGATATGGCTTCTGCAGCTGCACGATCTCGTCGTAGCTCGCCGTGAGCCACCGGTCCCAATCCTCCTGATGCAGGACGGTGATCATCGCCTTGGGGTGGATCGGCTCGACCAGTTCGTTCGGGTCGCAGGTGACCATGGTGAAGCCGTTGCCTTGCGCGGTGGGCTGCCAGAACCCGGCGACGGCGAACAGGGGCTGGTCTATTACCTCGAACCACATCTCGCCCTTCACCGGCTTCTTGCCGTCATTCAGGTCGATCGGCTCCGGCGTCCACTCGCAGAACTCAGTGAGCGGGATCAAGCAGCGGTTCTCAGGGTTTGCGGCGAGCCGCCTCCATTGCGGCAGGCCGAGCTGGCGGACGTTGGTCATCGGCCACTTGCCCTGGCCGCCCAGCACGTCCCAGCTCATCACGTCGATGCCGCGCCCGCGCTCGTCCTGGCGGACCACCCACGCCCGGCTCTTGGGTGTAAGCTCGACCGGATTGAAGCGATTGTCCATTGGCCGGTCGGCCAGCCATTCGGCGCCGAACGCGGTGCGTAGCGTTGGGGCTTCCTTGATGTTGCGGGCTCGGTTGCACATCTCAGCCCAACCCCCGGCGATTCATCTCCGCGCTGACGGCGCGCACAGCCTCCCGCGGCCCATGCTCGATGAAGTCGTTCAGCGCTGCCTTCAACTCGTCATCTGCCATCGCCGGCAGTCTGGGTGCGAGGTACGCCTCATAGTTGACGACGATGCCGGTTGCTGGATCTGTCCCTGCCGCTTCGTTAGTCATCGAGTCTCTCCACTCGCCCCTTCGGCGACTTCTCTACGCGATGCCCGCAACGTTTTCATGCGAAACGCGTTCGCCCAACCGTTGGAGGGGTGAATGGCTGATAGTCCTGAATTTTGTCGTGATCGAGCGCGTGAGCAGCGCGCCGCCGCCGAAGCCGCAACACTGGTGAATGTTCGCGCTCGTTGCATTCACGCGGCTGAGAATTGGGAGCGTATGGCCGAGCGAGCAGAAGGCGTTGGTCGACGGCAGGCCCACGCGGAGAGCAAAACCGCCGTTGCCGCTATGCTAGCACCATCGTCGGGGCAATGAGCGGTTAGGCGACTCCCGACCCCCTATGCTCCAGGTATTGCTCGAGCCTCAAGAACGAAGCCTTCCGGCGCCACCCCTTGACCGTTCTGCGGCCTCCTTCAAACGCTGTCGTGTGCGCTCCAACGTCGCCTCAGCTTTCGTCTTAGCTTCATCAGCACGGCGGAGCAGCTCACGGAGTTTGGCTTCGGACATGGTGCGTTCCACGTTGGGCGGGATTACGACGAATTCCCGGCTGGTGGATCCGCAAATTAATCGGATTACGATGCGGCAGAACAGGCGTTTTGCAACATAGATCATTGCCTTACTAAGACCAAAAGCACTACCCCCCCGAAGAGAAAATAACATATATTAATTGTCCGTGCCGGCTCGCGCTCTGCTGCTGAGGCATATCTGGAGGGGGGGGCTCAATGCTGGCAAATCAAGTCAATCCTTTAGAGCTGTTGATCGGAAAGCTGGGCAGGTTGGCTGACCTTGATGAAGCTGCCACAGCGGCGGTACGCGCCCTGCCCTTCAGGGTCGCCCGCGTTCTCAAAAAGCATATCCTGGTGCGTGAAGGCGACCGCCCGACGGACTGTTGCGTGCTGCTCCGCGGTTTTACGTGCCGCTATAAGGTCACTAGTGAGGGTGAACGGCAGATCGTGTCCTTCCACATGGCTGGTGACGTACTGGACGCACAGCATCTGCTGCTCGAACGGGCGGATCACAGCGCGATGGCTATTACCGATGCTTCCGTAGCCTGGGTCCCGGCGGGAGCAATTCGCGAGGTTCTCACCGCGCACTCCAGTATCAACCACGCGTTGTGGCGTGACACATTGATCGATGGATCGATCTTTCGAGAGTGGGTGCTGAATGTGGGCCGGCGAGACTCCAAGACGCGGATCGCCCACATGTTATGCGAGTTCGTAACGCGGATGGAAGCAGCCGGGCTGGGCAGCCCGCAGCAGTTTGAGCTGCCGATGACACAACATGACATTGCCGACGCAACCGGCCTCACCTCTGTCCACGTCAATAGGACGCTCCAAGTAATGGAGCAGGACGGGGTGATTGAGCGCAAAGTGCGCCACTTCCGGATTGTCGACTGGCAACGCATGCAGCAGGTCGCCGACTTCGACCCTGCTTATCTCCACGTGGCGGCAGCGTGACAAAGGGAGTAGCGTTCGAGCTGGCTGTTCTCAGGTGGCGGAGCGGGTAGAATCCTCGTAACTTATGATAATATCTGCAACGGGTGGAGTGGCGCTGCGCTCTAGCTCGATGCATCGCTTCTACTTTCATCTGTACGAGCGAAACACATGCACACTCGATGAGGAGGGCCACACCCTTTCGGGTTCCGAGGCAGCCTTAGCGGAGGCCATCCTCGCCGCCCGGGCAGTGATGGCCGACGAAGTCAAGTCCGGCCGTCTCTGCCTCGATTGTCGAATAGAGATCATCAATGACGTCGGCGTGCCTGTTGCCACGGTGCCGTTCACGGATGCGCTAGAAATCATCGTGTAGCTCGAACACGCAATGGACCTGCAACATGCTTGAGCGGCCCAACTCTTTAGCGATGTACGGCAGAGAACGGGCTCTAGCGGTGATTCCCACCTGGTCGCGTGCTAGTTCGCTGGCCCGCCCGGGCGACGGAGCCGCTCGAGCCATTCGCCAATCTCCGTCCAGCGCTTCATCCCGGCCATGTCGCCGGCCTCAGCGAGCGCATTCACGCGTTCATTGACGTGTTCGTTCGCGTGGTCGCCATGCACGCGCTCGACAGCGATCGCTTCGGCCAAGCGCTCTTGCTCCGGCTTCATCCGTTCTGATCGCCGCCGTCGATCCAATCGCCCAAGCCTTTCGCTGCAGCCGGCTCAGCCAGCAAAACGTCCACCATCCGCTCCCAGATCCATGTGGCGATTTGTGGCGTCACGTGATGACCCTCTAACCCGGGCTGTAAGCCGCCAGCCTCGGACATTATGGCGCTTGGCTCGCGCATTGCCAGTATGACTGCGCGCACGAGAGGCTCAACCTTGAAGCTGCCATCGACCTGAGCCAACGAGCCGTTGTCCTCTGCAACACAACCGGACGCCTCCTCCTGCCTATGCAGGTCCCCGATGAGGGCTGCGACGGCGCGGGCGATAGGCGTCATCAGAACCCTCTCCCGAAGAACTTTCGTCGCATCGGCCGCTCCGGGTAAGCGCCTGCGTATTCGTCCAAGGATGCACGCCCTGCTTCCGTCACCTCTAGTCGTGTATTGACGAGACCGCGGCTTTGCAGGTGATCAACCATGACGGGGTCAGGCGCTAGGCCGCACTCGCGGTTGAGCAACCGAAGAGCTCCCCATTCTTCGCGATCGACGTGTTCAGCCATACTCTCTCCCCTGTGGCAGCCTAAGCCTGGCAGCCGGTCTGAGGCAACCGATCTGCGCGAGCACCGCGCGCTGCCGAAGTGAAGGCGGGAGCTGCGAACTCCCGGCCGGGCGTCATCAGATCGCCTACCGCCGGTCCGCGAGCATGATCCTCATTGGCGCAACCAGACGCGCTCTGCGTCGTACAGCGCGTCGAAGATGCCGCTGTCGGACTCGGACTGCTCCAGCCGCGCGCGGACGCGCTCCCAATCGCTCCGGTGCAACTCCGGTGCAACTTGCCCATATTCCCGGTTTGTTCTCTGCGCGTTCTCGTGCATTTAATATGCGGTTAGCATGGTTCCGCCGTTTCCAGCGCTATACTCTTCCCTCCGAAGACAACGTTTTGCCAGCCGGGTTGCAGCCAAAGCGCAACCCGGCTCCCTTGCGCAGCTACTTTCGATTTCCTCGCTTTTCGTCCTGCGACAGAACTGATGCGGCGAGCCTCTTAGTCTCGGCAGCGGTCGCCTTTTTGGACCCACTAAGCACCCGCGATGCGAGCGACGATACGGACGGAGTGGTCTGCTTCTTCGGCATCATCGAACTCCTTACTTGCCGGGACGGGCAAGAGCGCGCCCAGCCTCGCGGGCTGCGAGAGCCGCCAGCGTGTTGTTAGCGATCGGAGCTGCCAGCTTCTTCTGGCTGACCATGTTCTTTAGGTACGCCGGCATCTTCTGAGGGATGTAGAAATCGCGCAGCCAGCGTCTGAACGTGGGAAGCGCGTCTTCCGGATAGCACCACGCGTCCTGCGGGTTCGACCAAGCCTGCGGGAAGTAGCTTGGATAGTGGTGGTCGAACTTCATTCGGGGGCCGAACTGCGCTTCCAGATTCGTCTTCGTCCAATGTGGGCCCCAGCAGCAGCCGACGCTTCCATCTAAGATCATCTTTGTGCCGAAGTCAGCGCCGTTGCTGATCATCGACGCGAACAAATCGGCGATTTGCTGGAAAACGCAGAAGTAGCCCACAGGCACGTTGTCGTACACGAGTGACACGCGGTCTTCGAACTGGCGCCACACCCGATCTGACGGGCGCTTGCCCGACATCCACTCAACGATCCATTGGCTAACTTTCACTGCGAACTCGGGGGAAAGCCACTGCGCCAAATGCACGGCCACTTGAGGGTTCACCCAAGTTCCCTGCAGCGCGGTATCGCCGCCCCGAATGGACTGCACTATTTCCGATATGGGGATCCCCATATCGCTCGACAGTGCCGCCAAGAACGCTTGGGTTGCTGCGAGCCGGTTATAGTCGGCCCAGAGTTTTCCGGCAGCTTTGCACATAGCCGTGGCGTTGATGTAGCCGTCCGCAGCCCGCTGCTGGATCAGCGAACCTTGGTAAGTGTGCGGCACGAGGGCGAGCTGCTGCTCCCCTACAGGTGAGCTATTAAATGTCATTCGTCTCAAACCTTCCGTTGCATGTTGTGGAAGGGCTTGACCGTCTCGTCAGATGATCGCACCTAACGGTTGTGAGCGACTGCCAAGCCATCCCAGGCTTCAGTATGCGAGGCCCGGTCGTCTGGCAGGACTGCCGGGCCTTTGCTTTTTCGTCGTCCTGAGAACCAGCGCTAGAGGTTGCCACTCAGTGCGACCACCACAAGCTGTGCGAAAGAGCAGAGGGACACAAGTGTTAATTCCCGGGTAACTGTGCCGATACTTTGCCGTGTCTAAGTCGAACCCGTTGCGACGCATGGTCAATCCTCGCCTGCTCGAAAGGCAAGAGAACGGACGGGCAACCGAAAAAAGATAGAGCGGATGCGCTGGTTTATGAGGCCGTTGGCCTTCCACGTAGGTCAGCACTGCCGCAAAAAGTGGCCCGCAGATGGACAGCAAATGCCATCATGTACAGCACTCGTTCGTGCTATGTTCTGTCGTGCTGAAGGGGCGCAGCGCCCGGAACGGGGCTGATTTCTCTCGGTGTAAACGAGATGCTCTACCAACTGAGCTAAGCGCCCACTCGCGTGGAAGCCGCGGATTTACGCCATTTTGCGGCGTCGTCAATACGGCCTTTGCGGAACGGAGCGGATACAAACGGAACTGATCGGCGCTAGGTGTCCCGAACTATTCCCGAAGCAGCTTACGCTTCACTTTCGAAGCCGACATATGCCCAAAGCCCCGGATTGACCCACCTCATACGCGCCATGGCTATCTGCATCGCGGACGACGGCTGGACCAATTTTCGGTCGATGAGGCGAAGAACAAGCCGGTCGATATGGTCGATCTCAAAATCCGCCCGCCATGCCCCATTATCCCGTGAGAGGGGGCGGCCAACTGGGGAACGAGCCAATCTGTGGAAGTCCCACAACAAAGTTTGGAGACCTCATTCCGAGACTCAACAAAGAAGCAAGGCCCTCCGATTTCGTCGGATCTTCGTGCACCTCGGCGAGCCAGCTCGCGGTTGCAGCATGAACCTTTTCGCAGAACCATCGCGCTCCGATAGAGAGGCTAATTCCGTCACCATTGTCGGAAATGACCACATTATACTGCACTGGCGATTTGGGATGTAGAAACGTTACCTGCTTGAAGCCCAATCGCTCCTCATCCAAACGCGATGCGTGAACGAGCGCATTCCTTATTGCCCAAGCTACCTTTCCATCAAGAACAAAGCCGTCCGGTAGATTCAGCTCTTCGACCCACGTGTCAAACCACTTTACGTAGCGAGGCCCATTCTTGAGATCTGGGTAATCGATTGCTCCAGCAGCGTCCGGTATTGAAAGGGCGAGCAAAACCGAAGCTACGCCAAACTCCAGTTCTACCAGCTGCGATAATTCGTTTAGAATGTCGTGCAACTCTGACCCCCGATTCGTTTGTTCCCTAGCGTAGTGGTTCCGCGGCGCGTCGCAAATACGTCCGATGGTAACCAAATTCCATTACCCGCTTTATTTGCATCAGGTATCGAAACGCGACCCGCTCGAAAGGAGTCGAGCCCACATGATCCCGACACCCTCACAGATGCAGGACCGCTCGCCGAACTGCTGGAAGGCGCAGCCGGCAATACCCGCGATCAATCGCGCGATCGGCGAAGTCGAGCAGCTACCCACCCACTTCAATGTTCGCTGCAACTGGCGGGCTCACCCACGCGGCCGCAAGCGTGATCTTGACGCGATCTAGAAGGCCGTGGAGCTTGTGCGGCATGAACACCCCTATTTCCTCTGACGATCGCAAGCGGCTGAACCAGCTGACAGCTAGCAGCGACGACGTCGTCCCTGGCGAGGCCGATCACTTCGCAGTCTGTCTCGAATGTGGTCAGGCACTTGATCTGCGGCGGCTAGGCGATGTGGTGCACCATGACGAACCCGACCACGCGCCACTGCCGGTGGACTGAGGACAGCATGTGCAACCGAGCCCGCAACATCAAAGAGGCGCCCACCATCTTCGCGCACTTCGAGTCCGACTGGAAGGCAGACAGGCCGATGGACAACCGCTTCAATCCCGTGGAGCTGGCGCCGCGCAGCCGGGCATGGGTGGTGCGCCAGGACGAACGCGGCTGCGGGCTCGACGTGATGAGTTGGGACGTGCTGGGCGGCCAGGCCAAGTTCCCGATGACCAACGTCCGCCAGCTCGGCCTGCCGCACCGCATACAGCGCGCCACATCTAGTGCCGCAAGCGCGGAAGTACACTCCAGACAGGCTGGCTTAAGCCGCAATTGCGCAGCACGAAGAGTCCAACCTTTAACTCAAGGACCTATCTCTTATACGGGCCTGATCCCCGTTACCCGTTCGACTTGCATCAGGTATGGGGCACGATGCTTCGAAAGCCAGACCCCCATTTCATCGTCGAAATCGGCGCTTGCAAAGCGCCAGCCGAAGAGGGCGGTCTTTGCGTCCTACCAGCAGGCCATCCAGACGAGCACCGCTTCTTCGATTGTCGAGGAATCGGAATGCGGATCGCAGACGGCTCTCGACAGGAGCGGCAGGGACAGGAGCGCCAGCAGGCGCAGGCGGGACGGCGTCGAGAGCATCGCGAAGATCCTTGATGGTGGCCTGAACGGCAGCGGTGGAAAGGGTGTCGGCGCGGTCGACGCGCCGGCTGATCGAGTCCGCGACGGCAGCGGCCTGGCGTTCGTCGGCCCGCGCCTCGCCAACCAGTTCGGCATGCTGCCGCTCGATCTTGGTGGTCACCTTGGCTTCACCGGCCTTTTCGCCGCTGTGCCGGATCGCGAAGATCGCGGCGACGATCGCCAGCACGACGATCCCGCCGATGATGATGCGGGTGCGAGTCATGCTGGAAGCCCCGTCAAGCAGATCGCACGTTCGCGTGCGCGGCGGTTGACCAGCCCCTGCACCACGCGCCCGCCTGCCATCCTGAACAGCGCGAAGCGCTCGCACCCGGCCCGCCACTGCCCCGCGTTCCAGAGCTTGGCGATGCTGGACTTACAGAACCCTGCGGTGCCGATGTTGTAGGAGAGCGACACCGCCGCGATCACCTGGTTGGTGCGTCCGTGCAGCTTGGGAATGCAGCGGATGATCGGCTCGGCGTGCGCGATCAGTTCCTCTTCCAGCATCTGGTTGCACTGCGCCGGGGTGAAGGTCTGCCCCATCCGCACGCCCTTAGTGATCCCGTCGCACGCGGTCGGCACGCGCACGATGTCGAGATAGGCCTTCAGATACTGCTTGCCCGCGACATGCTGGACCGTGACGGACTGGTCGGCGTTGACCGTGGCTGTCACCGTCCGGCCGCTCTCTTCCTTCGGCACCAGCACGAACAGCGCGGCGGCCGCTGCGACCGATCCGATCACGCCCGCCAGCGTCTTTTTGCCGACCGGCTTACTGCGCGGTGCCATCGGCGGCCTCCTGCATCTTGGCCGCCGCCTTGGGCTGCGGCACCAGGCGCGCGATCAGCGCCAGGCCGAACAGCACGAATGGCACGGCCTGCCCGACAGGCGCCGGCAGCATCGCCTTCAGATCGTAGGGCAGCATGTTCCACACCTGCGTGAGGGCGTCGGGCGCGAGCGTCGCGAGCCCCATCAAAAGGGTGCCGAGCGCGGACACGCGCACGGACCACAGGCGCCAGGCTTGGCGCCAGCCGTCGATCAGTTTCACCGATGTCTCCTTTGGTTCGCGGCTACCGGCCGCGTGCGGTTCAGTGGCGTCGGCGCAGCCAGCGGCGACGTTGTCGGGTGAGTTCGTCGCTCTTCAAGGCGGAGTCCGCCGCGGCCACCAGACGCTCAAGGTCAAAGGCAATTGGCGGCGGCGGGAAAGCGCCGCGCAACGCCGGCTTGAACAAGTCGATGATGACACGCAACCAGCGACGGTAAGTAAGAACGGGCTCCAGGGCCGACCAGAGAAGGCCGATGGAGCCGATAACCATCAGCACCATTCCACCGTCCGCTGTCATGGCGCCTTGTCCTTGGCAGGCACCATCATCTCCAGCTTTACCTCGATACGCGCCAGCCGCAGGTCGAGCTTTTGGAGCATCTCCGTTCGGAGTGCCTCTTTCTCGCGCCCATCCTTCTCCAGCTGCTCGATGCGGCGCGTGTTGTCCTTCAACTGGGAAAGATACCCACCTCCCGCCTGCGCGCCGCCGAACAGCACGACGGCAAGCGAGATCGCCGGCAGATAGTCCAGCCAGCGTTGGCGGGGCGGTGCTGGCGCCGTCACGCGTCACCGCGTCCCGCGGCCGCCTGGGCCGCGAAGCTGCTGTTGGTCATGTGGTACTCCAGTGGACATGAGGATGAGCTTGAGACGCGAAGCTGCCGTTTGTCATGAAACCGTCCCGCTGACGCAATGAAGCCGAAAGATGGCAGCGCTATTCAGTGGCCGTTCGAAGGAGACGGCTCATGCAGACAGTCATCACCCCAACTCTCGAAGACGAGAATGACTCGCCGGTCCCACACGGCAGCGGCATCGCCCTGGCCATGCTACTCATGTGCGCGGTGTGGTCGGCGACGTACCTGCTGATCTGACCGCACCGGCGCCGCGCAGCTGCCGTTGGGCAGCGAAGTGGCTTCCTCAACGAAGGGATGCTGCAAGTTTATGGAGGTATGCAGGGATCATCCGCAGGATCTGCGGATTACCCCGACTGGCAACGGATGGTCGACGCTTCGAAGCGTCCACCGGCTACGGGCCGGGGAGAACGGAAGAAGATGCGATCGATTACCATGTACATCATCCTGCTGGCGACGTTTGCCTGCGTTGCCCTGCTCTTCGTCTGGCTCGATCGGCGCGGGCACCCATCCCACCAACACCGCCGCCGAAGAGGGCACGATCGAAGCAGATCGATCAGGCTTACGGATGACGGTCGGGGCGACCGCACCGATTAGCAGGTGAAGGGGGTAACGGCGGTGCGGCGGAGTTGCCGCCGGAAAACAAAAAGGCTGACGAAGGGCCTCACGAAACTGTTCCTGTAAAAGGCTCGCGCGCGCTAGTGCGTTCAGTGGCTAGCGAGATCGGAGATGCGACGAAGTATAGTCACCACCGCGAGCGAGATCGCCGGCAGATAGTCCAGCCAGCGCGGCGGGGGGGGGCGTGGTCACGTCAAGCGCTCATGTTCGCAAAGGCGCGGTATGGGCATCGCAATCAGCGCACCCATGTGGAGCGCCTTGGCAACGTCGCTCGCGGCGTTCGCTTTCAGGTGCCATCTTCAGTCTCCTTCGTTTAAATACAGCGGTCACAGGCCGCCCACGTCGACCAGACCTTGTTGACCCGGCGAGGCACGCGCCCCTAAGGGGCACACTTTGGCCGGGGAGTTGCGATAGGTGCCGCGAATATTGATCAGAGCGGGCAAACTTCCCTATGAGCCGATGGACCCTTTCACGTCGCTCAGGACGGTCGTGACCGGCACGAACGTCGGCAATATGCTATTCTCTCAATCCGTCTTCAAAGCGCTCTCGCTGCCTCAGAACGACCTTCGCGCGAATGGCTTCGGCCTAAGGCCCGGAGACGCTCCGAGGATCAATGACAGTTGCGACATGCTGGTCCTGCCGCTGGCCAATCAATTTCGTCTCGAGTTTGGCGACCGGCTAGATGCGATGGCGACCACGATCCGCAAGTTGAAAGTGCCGGTCGTGGTTGTCGGTGTCGGATGCCAGACCGACTTGCTCTATAATTTCGATAACCTTCGTCCGATCGACGCGTCGGTCAAACGCTTTGTAGGCGCGGTTCTGGACAAGTCGGCTACGATCGGGGTGCGAGGACACTGCACAGGCGATTACCTCACAAGCCTTGGCTTCAATGCAGTCGACGTGATCGGCTGTCCTTCGATGTTCATGGACGGCCCCACCCTCGCTTCTCCGCGCCCAATTTCTTCATTCGACCGATCAACCAAGCTTGCAATGAACGTCACCTCCCCAAGCCATCAGTCAAAATTCGCGGCTCGCCTGGACGTCATGGGCCAGGTGATCGGGCATGCAGTCGCCAAATACGACGACATCGGCTACATATCCCAGGAAGATCGCAGCCTTCATGACCTGCTGTTCGGCACCCCCCGCGACCACGGGGAGCATGCAGCCATTCCAGCAGAGGCTTTCGCCAAAATCTACGATGCCGGCGGCGTCAAGGCCGTTGTCGATCCGCGCGCTTGGATGGACTATCTACGGGACCGTCAGTTTGTCTTCGGCACCCGATTGCATGGAGGCATCGCCGGGTTGCTGGCTGGAACAGCCGCTCGGCTCGTGGCCACCGATTCAAGGACCCTGGAGATTGCCGAGTATTTTGATATTCCGCATTTCAAGGTGACCGACGTTGTGCCGGACTGCGATCCTCGTTTCGCTTACGAGAGCGCTGATTATTCTCGCATGGTTAGTGGTCACCGCCAGCGCTTCGAGACCTTCGCCACGTTCCTAAGCAAGAACGGCCTAGGCAACGTTTACTCCGATGGCGATGGCGGCCGCGCGTTCGATGCAAAGCTTGCGGCCGCGGACCTGTCGCCCATCATTAGTCCATTGCCCCGTTCCCAAGAGGTCGCGCTGCGTATGTCATGGACGCGAACGGCGCTGGAGCAGCAGGCTGTCGTCGCCGCTGATCTGGTAGAGGCCGGTAGCGCAAAGGGCATCCTGAGGCGGCTACGGACCCGCGCTACTCGGTCAGTTCGCGCCTTGCGGCTACATCGGCGGCGGTTACAAGGTGCAAGCCACAAGGGAGCTCGGTAGGCAATGAGCGTTCGCAAATCGCTAAAGACATCCTTCCACCGGGTTACCAACGGACTCGGACTGAAGATCGTGAAGTATCGACCTTATCCGCCGGAGTTCGACGAGCTGACCGGCTTTCTAGAGCGTCGTAATATCAGGTTCGTGCTCGATGTCGGCGCCAATGAGGGGCAATTCGCCACCAAGCTGTTTGCCGCCGGCTATACCGGCACGATCATATCGTTTGAGCCCATGCCAGACGAGCACAAAACTCTGGCCAAGAACGCCGCAGGCAACCCTCGATGGATCGTCGCGCCGGCAGTTGCACTTAGCAACCGCTCCGGCACTGCCGAATTTCACGTAGCCGGTAACAGCATCAGCAGTTCGCTTCTGCCAATGGGCGACTTGCATCTAGCCGCTGCCCCGCAAAGCGTAGAGGTGCGGAAAATCAAAGTGGCACTGGATCGCCTCGATGCGATGTTGGATGCCCTGGTGCCAGAGGGCGACGTTCTCTTGAAGATTGATACTCAGGGGACCGAAATGGATGTGCTCGAGGGCGCGTCTGGCGCGCTTGATCGCATAGTCGGCATCAAGACGGAGATGTCATTCGTCTCCCTCTATGAAGGCCAGCCGCTGTTTATCGAGGTTTACGAAAAGATCACGGCACTAGGCTTCAAGTTAGCCGACATCACGCCCGGATTTCGACGCCGCATCAACGCGCAGGATCTCCTCCAGTGTGACGGCGTATTCCTGAAGCCGACGGCAAAATAATGCCCGGCGATGCAGGCACTCCGGAAGAGCTTCTGGGCCTGATCGACGCGATATCCACCGATTGCCCGGACGCTTCGATTCAGTCGGTGTGTTTTGCCATCACGAAACTGATTGCCGGTTCGGAAAATCAGCTCGGCCGTGAGAGAGTTCGCGAACTCCTAATGCTGACCGCCACGCTATGGAAGAAAGCGAAAGCTCTCGGAGAAAGCGAAATCGAAGTTCACCACGTCCACGGCGGAACGCATTAGAGCCTTCAGTAAGATCGGTAGGCAGGGCTGGGTACGACGAAGTTGCCGCCGGGAGGTAAGCCGGCGGCATAACGGTGCCGCATGAGGTTGGACCGTCAGGCAAGCACCGTCACCGGCACGACGCCCGCCGCCTGAAGCTGTGCATAGCCATGGGCGTTCGGGTGGATGCCGTCGGACGTCCACGCCTGCCCATCGCTGCGCCACTTGCCGTTCGCTGCCGGGTCCTCAAAGAAGCCGGCCACGTCGATCGGGGTGGTGATCCCGCCGGATGCGGCTGCGATCGACGTGTTAACCGCGTCGCGCACCGGCTCCTTGTCATCCACAGTCTGCGCACCGGCGCTGCCCCAGCTGCCGCCCGTCCGCATCGTGATGGTGGACTGGAGGAACGGCAGCGTCGGGAAGAGCGCGCGCACCGCGGCGAGGTCCGTCTCCAGCTGCTCGGCCGTGCGACCACCGCTGTAGAGGTCGTTGTTGCCGTAGTCGCAGTAGACCGTATCGCAGAAGGCCGCGAGCGCCGCCCGGTCAGCGCCATTGGCGAGGAACCACTGCGCTCGATCACCCGAGACGCCCGCATCGATGTACGGGCGCGTCTGCCCGATCCTGCGCGCGAAGATGCCGCTGTTGCCCACCGCCGGGTCCGCCACGTCGGTCTGTCCGAGCACGAGGCTATCGCCGATCAGCAGCGCGGCCTTGTTCACGCCGGTCCCCAGGATGGCGAGGGGCGGGCAGAAGCCAGCCGCGCTGCCGCCGGTCATGATGCCGCCAGGCGTCACGTCGTTGGTGCCGTTCGCACTCGCCGCGCCAAACTGGAAGTCGCCCGTCATCTTGAGCGTTGTGCCGGTCACTGCGGTGTAGACGATGCCGCTCTGAGCCTCCTGGTGATTGATGACCTTGAACGCGTCGCCTTCGGGAATGGCACGCAGCAGGGGCACATGGTCGGAAGTGATGGTCGCGCCGCCCGCCGCCACCTTGGAGACCGCGCCGCCATCCCAGGTCAATAGCGTCCGGATGCCGCTGCCGATCGGATATTCGATCGAGGCGGTATAGGTCACCGCGCCGGGGTTCGCGTGCTTTGTGCCGTTCTGCGCACCCGCGTTGCTGACAGGCGTCGAGATGATCCAGTTGGCGAACACCACCGCCAGCGCGCGCAGCGTGGTGCCCGAGCGATTGTAGTGGATCGACTCCCCGTTGCCGCTCTTGCTGCTGGAAAACTGGTTGGGGACGAAGCACCGCGTCGCCACCTGCCGCAGTGCCGGGCGCCCGAACGTCAGCCGATCAACCTGCGCCTCCAGCTTCGCCACCCGTCGCGCCGCGCTGCCCGAAACGCTGCGCACTACGATCGCCATGGCGGACGAGCTGGTCTGCGCGTTCGTGATGGTCACCGTCGCGCCGAGCGCCGCGTCGGGATAGGCGGCATTGGTGCCGCCCCCGGTGCCGTAGCGGACGAACCCGCCGGCCTGGCGCCTGTAGAACAGCTTGTCGCCGGGGCGCAGCTGTATCGACGCGGCGAGTAGGTTGATCGTGTTCAGACCGGCCGCGGGAGCGTCCACGGCATACTCATCACGGATCACGTTGTCCGCGCCGACGATCTGCACCTTGCCGGTGCCGGCCGCGCTGAGCCGGAGCTGGATGCTATCGAGCAGCGCAGGCTCGCGGATCGCATGAATGATGCCAACCGTGAAGCCGGACGCATAGGAGCCCGTGTCCCCTGCGGTCGAGCCATAGGTCTGCGTCGAGGTGGCGGACAGGTCGTAGCCGAGCGAGGCGCTGAGGGCGGGAAAGCCGCGGGTGGCGGCCTCGGCCGCCGCCACCGCTTCTGCCGCGGCCCGCGTGGCCTCTGCAATTGCAGGAGCCGCGAGATCAATATCGGCGATGCTCACCCGCACCACCTGGTCACCAAACGTCAGCGAGCCGCTGCTCGCCCCCGTGCGGCGCGCGCTGCCTCCGCAATAGCTCGGCGGACGGCTCAGCGGCGCGTTGTCCGAGCCATAGGCGCTGTCGCGAACGGTGAACTCGCCCTCGATCCGCGTCCGCGCGTCACCGCCCAGCGTCCACTGCATGGCGTACGCCATCACCGTGTCGGAGCCCATCTCACCCGAGTACGGAACCTTGTCATCGTCCGACATGGTCGTTTGGTTGATGCGGCCCTTGATGATGCTTGTAGGCACGCCATCGACGACGGTGACGCTGTCGAGCTTCAGGCCCTCGGCGGAAGCGGTCGCGACCGTACCGAGTTGGATGAACGGCGGCCCTGGGGTGCCGCGCTCTGGCCGCACCTGCATGTTCATCGGCACGCCGGTCAGATCGATGCCGGTCACGGCGATCGTGAAACGCGCAACTTCGTAGCGCCGCACGGCAAGTGCGACGTTGGCAGCAGTGTCGGCCATTAGGGTCTCCAGTAAGGTTGCGCGCTATGCCGCTTGCATCGCGTCGAGGCGGTTTTTCAGTTCGAGTATCCGGCTTTCAGCGCCGGCGAGGGTCGCAGCCTGCTGCGCAATCACAGCCGCCTGCTGCTGGAGAGCCGCCCCCTGGCCCTCCACGCCCTGCTGCAACACGACGATCGCCGCCGTGTCGGTGTCATCGGCCGCGGCCGCGTCGATCACTTCGGGATCACTCAGCGCAGGCGTAGGCGGTGCCACCGTAGTTGCGCCCAGCGCCAGCGGGTGCTTCGCGGTGGTTTCGCTGGCAAGCGTCAGTTCCACCGCCCCCGTCGCCACGTTCAGCTTGCGGTTGAGGATCACCGCCAGCTGGCCGTTCAGACCCTGCGCGGGCAGGTCGATCGTCACCGCATCGCCGGGCTTGAACCCCCACATGCGCGGCTTGCACGGGATGACGATCGGCCCGAACTCGCGGGCATTGACCACGTCATAGGCCGCCAGCTGGGCCGCCTGTTTGGCCTCCTGGCCGGCGAAGCATTGCACCAGCCTGTATTCGATTTCCTTGGTACGCTGTCCGCGATCCTCGGCCACATAGGCGCCGATCCGCACCACGCTGCCCGAGATCATCTCCCATTTGTGCCCTTCGGAACGGTACTTCGGCACGACCCCGTTGATGCGGCTTCGGCGCGACAGCATGGCCGGGATGCTGATCCGCCCTTCGGCAAGGTCGTCCGGCCCGATCCGCCCCACGGATACGCGTGGCGCGGAGACCTTGCAGGACAACTTCCCACCGACATGGATCGGCTCGCCGCCGCCCGCCTGGCACATCAGCTTGAGGTTGTTCCACTTGGCACCTTCGCCATCGTCGAAAGTGACGCCGCCGATCGTCCAGCCATTCGCGTCCGCGACATTCGCCGCGGCGACGAAGGCGGCGATGTCGATGCCGTTCTTCGGCTTGCCGACCCCGACCACCCGCTTGCCATTATGGAAACGCCCCATCGCGTAGGTGAGCGCGTGGCACCACGGATTGCGCGCCGCTGACCCGCCGACGTAGGTGCTTTCGTCACCGAAGCGGCATGGGCCGTCCCCGCCGGGCCAGGTGCTGTCCTGCCGCGCATCATAAACGCGAACGCCATCGCCAACCTTGCCGAACTTGGGCGTGCCGGCGCTAAAGACCTTGCCCTTCTTGTCCCACTTCAGCGTCAGCAGCGCGGCGTCATAACCCGACAGCTTGTGCGCCGGACCCCAATTGGGGAACCCGGCAACGGGCGGGGTGAGCGCCCGCGCCTCGGGTGTCTGGCCGGCCTGCGCATCCAGCCACATCCACCCGGAATAATAGCCCTGCGCGGCACCCCCGGCGAACGGCACGGCCTTGTCATCGGCAAACCATGCCTCGGTGCCCTGGACCGGCCCCGCGCCGGAATAGACCATTACCAGCGAGCGATAGGCCCGCTTGGAGCCATAGGCGTCGACATGCCGCACCACCCCGGCATTGTAGGTGCGGCCGATATGGTACGGGATGGGCGAAGTGGGATCGAGCGACCACTCGGTCTGATCGCCGGCATAGGTGGTGCTCGGCTTGCTGGCGGTCATTGAGCCGACCGCCGCCAGCCCGCTGCCGATCGCCGTCAGCGTGCCGGCCGAGACGCCGAACACAGAGACGGCGCCGGCCAAGCCTGGAAGCGCGACGGCACCGATGCCGGTCATCACCAGCCCCGCGGCAGCGATGATCGTGCCGAACGTCGTCAGCGCCTTGCTCACAGTCGCCACGCCCCCAGATACTCGGTTGGCTGGAAGATCACCGGCACTTCCGCACCCTCCGCCCAGCACACCACGCGGCCATTGCCGACCACGACCCCGATCGCTTCGAACACGTCACCCTTCAAAGCGACCAGGTCGCCCAGCCAAGCCATGGCCGGGACCACGCGCGGCAGCATCGCGTCGAGCGCGCCGACCAGGTCCGCGTGGCCAAGCTTCGACAGCGCCGTGCGCGCGCCGATCGCGCTTTGGTAGCGCGGCAGCGCCTTGGGCCGGTGCCCCATCTCGCGCATCTGCCGGTATGCCAGCCGAGCGCAATCGTTCTTGCCCCATGCGAACGCGCGGCCCGAAAAGCGCGCGATCGTCGCCTCGGTCGCCTTCCGGCGTTTTTCTAGGATCATGGATCAGCCCAGGCCGCTCGGCGCCTTGTCGGCACCCCAATAGTCACGCTTGCCGATGCCGGTTGCGTTCGCCATGCCCAGATCGCCCGGCCAGACTTCCTGGTGGAAGCCATCGGACAGCCGCGCGCCCTCATTGTCTTCGAAGAAGCGCTCGGAGGACGACACGAAACCCATGTCGAGCGTGCGGCCGCCCGCTCTTCGTTCAGCGTGGTCGTGTCCAGTTCGCCGTCGAAGATCAGGTCTGGCTCGGCGATGATTTTGCCGGTCATCTCATCGACCACCGCCCACGCGAAGTTCAACGCAGAACCCTGATAGGCTGGCGACGACAACTGAACCGCAGCGGAGGTCGAGGCGGGCAGGAAGGTCAGCTGACCAGCGGGTGCCTCGTCGCCTACGCCGTCGGTGAAGTCCTCCACCGACTGCACGGTGCCGAAGCGGGCATCCCGCGACAGGTAACGCCGCCCGCCATGATCGACCCAGCCGCCGTCGCAGATCGAGAGGTGGTAGCCTGGCAGATCGATGTCGATCAGCCCGACGATCATCGCCCTGCGGCCCGAGAGGGCGGCTTGCATAGTCGGTGTCATGCGAACTCCTCGACCTCGAATTGCAGTCCGACATTGTGAGCGACATCAAGCTCCCAGCTCAGCTCGTCCCCGCGGATGAACCCTTCGATCATTGGCCGCGCCATCTCGACCACACCCGCATCTATGCTCGGCGCGCGCAGCATAGGTGTGACCTGCACCGTCGCTCGCCCGCTGGCATCCGCTGCCACGGGAAGGTCCGCCGAATAAGGTAGCGGCCCTCAGGCTGGACCAACGAGAAGGGCTGGCCTTCACGAACCGCATAGCCGCGCCGCAGGCCGCGCAGCTTCAGCAGACGCCCGCCCTGGTCCGCGCCGTCCGCCACCGGCTTCCCACAGGGGCCGGGTTCGAAGTCCAGCAGCGGATATTCCATCCGGACGCCCGCGGTCTTTCCACGCTTGAGCCGCTGGATCCATATGCGGCCCTCGTCGCCATATCCCAGCGGAGGGATCGTGATCGCGATCCGGTGGCGATTGCCCATGCGATCCAGGCGCTGCACGCGCCCGCCCAGCAACGGGACAAGAAAGCCGCCAAAGTCAATCAGACCCGGCGTGGCGCCATTCGGCGCCGGCCAGTCGGGGAGTTGGACAAGCTCACTCACATTGAGTGATCGTATGAAGCTTTCGGCCGGGCCTTCGGTCTGGCGCATCACGCCAGCCCGCTTATCCGCATAAGCACCGTCCAGATCGCGCTTGCGCTGGTCCGCGTTGGCCCATTGCGCAGCACTGACCGCGCCCTGCGCCTTGGCGTAGAACTCGGAAACCTGCCCGCCCTGCATGATGGCGGGGATCAACAGGGACAGCGCAGCGATGAACAGGCCGGCCGGACCCGCGACGCCGATCATCGCCGTCCCCAGACGCCCCATCAGGGTCGCGGCACCGGCCTGCAAGGCGAGCTGGCCAAGAAGGCGAACGACCACGCCGACCGGGTTGATCAGCGCGGCGAAGCCTAGCGCAACCGGGCCGAGCCGCAGCAGCAACAGCGGCAGCAAAACCTTGGCGAGCGCCGTGCCCACCAGGATCATGGGGCCGATAGACGCGACGACGATCGCGACGCCAGCGGCCAGCTTGTAGAACCAGGGCGGTGCGCTGGCGATCACGTTGATGGCGTCCGCCGCAAAGGTTTTGATGGCGGTGAAGAATTGGATGATGCCGGCTTCGCCGAACACGATCTTGAGCTTCTCCCAGGCGCTCGCCACCCGCTGGGTTGCCGCTGCCTCGCCGTCCAGCAGGATTGCCAGCTTCTGATCGGCGGTGACTGCGCCGATCTTCTTGCGGGCGTCCTCCACACCCTCCAGCCCCAGCTTCATCAGTGCCAGCGCGGTGCGCGCACCGTCGACGCCGAAGATGTTCTGCAACGCCTCGTTTTTCGAGCGATCGGACAGGTTGCTCATTTTCTTCTGCAACTCGTCCGCGATCTGCGCCAGCGGCCGCGCCGATCCGTCCGCCTCGTAGAACGACAGGCCGAGCTTGTTCATCGTGCGAACGGCATCCTCGCTCTTGGCGTTGAGCGAGGTGAGGAAGGTCCGGAACGATGTGCCCGCGTCCGAGCCGGAGTCGAACAGCGGCGCGGTCGCCGCCAGCGCGGTGTTGAAGTCGTCGAAGCTATAGCCGAGCGCACCGACCAGGCCGCCCGCCTGCCCGGCGGCAAGACGATAGTCGTCGAAACTCAGCTTCGACGCATCCAGGGCGCCAGCCACCTTGTCGACGATGCCGGGCAGGTCGCTCGACGACTTCCCGAATTGCGTCATGATGTCGGTGGTGAGGTCGGCAGCGCTCGACAGGTTGGTTTGGCCGACGAGCTTCGAACACGACCTCGCCGATCATCAGGCGTCTTCCGCCTGAGCAGCAGCGGCCCCGCCCGCGACCGCGCTTTCTTCGCTGGCACCCGTGAACCCCACCGCGACGGTGCAGGTCATGCGGTCGCCGATCGGCACCGCACGGCTGCGCGACTTGACGTAGAGGAAGCCCTCCACCTGCCAGGCAGGATTGCCGTCCTCGTCGGGGAGCGTCGTCTTGAACGCGCGAACCTTGCCCTGCGCCTCGCGCACCAGAGTGTCGGATGGCGAGCCGGGGATGTAGTTGAAAACGACCGAGCCGTCGCCGGGCTCGATCATGCCGCCCTTATATTCCTTGCGTTTGCCCTTCGATTTCATGTGCGTGACCTCGACATCGTCGACAGTCTCTTCCGGGAGAGCGACCTCGGTCACCTCGTCCAGTTCGACGAGTTCGCCGGCCGCGTTGCCGAGGAAAAACTCGCTGCCCCAGCCGATCCGGGCTTCGCTGTTGCCGTCTGCGTCCATGTGTCTGGCCTCCTGTGGTTAGCCGTTGTGGGTGAAGATGAAGTCGATGATTTCGCGGTAGGTTTCGCCTTGCGGCTGCTCGTCGCTCGCCGTGCCGTCACCGTCGAAGCCAGGGCGAACGAGCGGCACCTGCGCTCGCTGGAATCGCACGCCGTCGAGCAGCGCGGAGGGTGTCAGGACGGCAATGGCGATGCCTCGCAGGGCGATGGCGTCAACCTTCGTCGCGCCCCAGCACTCCACCACGACGCGCGTCTGGCGGACCCGCTGGAACCCCTTCATGTGCTGCAGTCGGACATCGCTGGCTATGTTGAGCGTGTACGCCGGAAGGGATCGGCCCCAGCGGCGATCCCAGTCGACCCTTGTCTCGACCTTCTCCTTCGCGGCGGGCGCGTCGAGCAGCCGTTTGGCAAGGGCTACCTCGAAGCTCACCGGATTACCTTTTGCAGGCTGAGCATGAGGTCCTGGACGACTGCGTCCGCCGCCTCCTCCGCCTTGCCGTCGACTGCGGGACGGGCGAACGGATGCCGCCGCGACCGGGAAGTACCATCCTCAACTAGACCGCCATACCAGCCAT
>Ga0265780_10002581_pt1 | contig 24412 bp, 18 predicted proteins | sample P1T30metagenome_FD_192432 | JGI IMG/M metagenome (GOLD analysis project Ga0265780, IMG submission 192432) | Plant litter microbial communities from East Loma Ridge, Irvine, California - P1 T30 | ecosystem: Environmental > Terrestrial > Plant litter > Unclassified | place: USA: California... | reverse complement strand
ATCGTGGCTTCGCCGACGCCGACCGTGCCAATCTCGTCGGATTCGACAAGCGTGACGTCGACCAGCTGGCCCAACTGTCGGGTCAACAGCGCCGCGGCAAGCCAGCCGGCCGTGCCGCCACCGGCGATGACCACGCGGGTCTTGGGCAAGGTGTTCATCGACCGTCCTTTGTCAGCGATTGAGCCGTTGCAGCAGCGTGGCGCGCAACCGGCGCGCCGCGGTGGCATCCAGCGGTGCCAGCGCACCGCGCGCGGCGGCGGGCAGATGCGCGCCCGCGCGTGTCGCATCGCCGAAGACATAATAGTCAAACAACGCTTGCCACCCTGCCTTTTCGTGCGCCGGGCGATCGCGGAGGCTCAGCAGGCCGTGCAGCAGCGTATTCTGCGGCGTATCCATGAAGCGCGGCACCGTATTCCACCAATAATTGATCATCGCGTTGAACGGATCGAGCGCCTCGACCTGATGCCACCACAATGCGGGATAGATCAGCGCGTCGCCAGGCTCCATCTCCGCAATTTCGGCGGCGGCCAGCGCGTCGACGAAGCCGGGATACCGGTCCAGATCGGGGGCATCGAAATCGACCATCGAGACGACTTGACCGGCGGGCGTCGGATCGAGCGGCCCTGGATAGAGGTTGGCGACCTGATCGGGCGGGAAGAGGGTGAAGCGCCGCCGCCCTACCAGCGTGACGGCGATGTTGTTCGACATATCGTAATGCGCCGCTGCCGTGGTGCGGTTGCCGATCCAGATGCTCACCAGCGGCGGATGCTCCAGCAGTTCGGGATCGCCGAAAGGGAGGGCTGCCTCGGCCCGGAGCCCGGGCAAATACTGGTCGATATCGGTGGAGCCGATATAGATGGCGGGCGCGGCCGGATCGCGCACGCTCGCCAGCAACTGGTCGAGATACGCCGACAGCGATCCGCGTTCGCGCGCGAAATTCAGCGCGGTGCCGTCAGCGGTATAGCCGAAGCGGCCGGCGATGGACGGATCGCCGATATAGGCCGTGACCGGTTGGCCGCCGTCGAATTGCTTGAGCCAGCCAATTGCCGCGGCGGCACCGTGCCGCCCGGCTTTCACCAGCGGAACATCCGCGGCAATGCCACGCAGGATCGCGGGGCGACCCTCGGCGATCAGCGCGGCTATCGGCAGTGTCCGCGCGTCTGCAGCTTCGATCACGCGTGTGCGGCGCGAGATGAGCCGCATCGCAGTCACGCGGCCGTGCCGAGGAGCCGTTGCTTCCGGGCAATCAGTTGCTGGACATTGCCGAGCGACGCTGCGGCAAGGATCGCAAGCCGGAGAATGCCCGAGTGATGCAGCCGCTCGAGCGGTTCGCCCGTCAGCGCGGCGAGCCGTTCGACGTCCACCACGAGCACGTCGGGCACGGTGTAGCGGCGCTCCTCGCTGACATCGATGGTCAGCGTTACGAGGGTGAGCAAGCCTGCGTCGTCAAGCGCTGCATAAGCGGCAGGCGCACTTTCCATCCCCTCGTACAGGAGCCGCAGCACGCCGGTGACATGCTCGAGATACGGGGTGTTACCGCCATGTTCCAGGAACAGCGGCAAGCCGTCCTCGTCCCCGACCCGCGGGTCGTCACGATCGACATGGAGCATCGGCTGGCTGACGGCATCGTCCGCGCCGCGAACCATACCGATAGAGAAGGGGCCGCGCTGGTGACTGGCGGGCACATATCGGCTCGTCCAATAGTCGCCGGACAGGAACAGGTTCTCGTCGCGGTCCAGTCCCAGCAAGGCATAGGCCTGCAGGCCTTCGTCGCGGCGGCGGAAGACGATGGCGAATTCGCGCTGCAGTTCTTCAAACTCCGCCGGAAACACCAGCGCCTGATTGGCTGCGTCGCCGAATGCCGGGCCCGCGCGGTGGCTGACGCGCAATGAAGCATGGTCGATATTGTTGATCTGTACGGGGGTCATCCGCTCCGGTCCTGTTAAGGCGTCAGGTCTATCAGCGCGGCGGCGAAGGACAAAGGAAAAGGCCGCCGCTCGATGCGCGGCGGCCTTCCTTCCTTGCCAGGAGTGGACCGAAGCCCACTCCCGCATGCGATCAGAAGCGGTAGCGCGCGCCGACATAGAAGCGTGGCTTGAGCTCCTGGACATAGACCAGATTGGTCTCGGTACGGGCATACTGACGGAACGGTTCGCTCGTCAGATTGACCGCTTCCAGCGACACCGAGATGTTCGACCGGATGTCGTAGCTGATGCTGGCATCGAGCGTCCCGAACGCCGCGGTGAACAGCGGGTTACGGTTGCCACCCTGGTTCGTGCCGGCGAGATACTTGTCGCGCCAGTTGTACGAAACCCGCGCCGAGATGCCGTTCTTGTCATAGATGCCGGTCAGGTTGGCGCTGTCGCCCAGGCCGGTCAGTGCGAAGATATTCACGTTCGGATCGGCATAGGGATCGACATTCACGTCGCCGCTGACCTTGGTGTACGACACCGCGAACCCGAAGCCGGTTCTGCCGAAGAAGTTGGTCCAGGCGAATTCGAAGCCGTGGATGTTACCCTCGCGGTTGTTGACCGGCCCACTGATCGCGAAGTTGACGAGCGGATCGGCAGCATCGCCCTGAAGGTTCACGGCGGCCGCGAGTGGACCGTACAACGCTTCGTTCACTTCACCCGTAGCGGGGTCAAGCGCGCCCCTGAAGGCCGCCGTCGCCGCTGCCTGATTGCCGCCATTTTGCTGCAGAAGTGCGGTGTAGGCGAACAGGTTGCGGTCTGTCTGCGAGATCCCGTTGGCCCGGAGGTAGGCCAGTGCAGTGCCGGACCGCGAGCCCGGTGTGCCCGCGCCTGGATCCCGCAGTCCGAACAGGTTGCCGTTGGTGATCTGGTTGCCGACGAAGTTGCGGACGTTCTTATTGAAGAAGCCGACCGATACGAAGCTCGTGGGCTTGTAGTACCATTCGATCGAAACGTCGAAATTGTCCGATACCAGCGGCAACAGCCCCGGATCCTGGCGCGACGCGGGAGCGGGTGCCGCCCCCAGCGCAGTCGGACGGTTCGGTGCGTTGGCCGTTACCGAAGCGAACAGGTTGCCATAGTCCGCCCGCGCCAGCGTTCGACTGAACGATGTGCGTGCCACCAGATTGTCCTGCACTTCGACGTTCAAATCGAGCGACGGCAACAGGTTGTCGTAGTTCGCTTTGACGTTCACCGCGCCGCCGGCCGGTCCGCCCAGAATGGCGAAGTCGTTGTCCGACTGCCATTCCAGCGCGGTCGGGACCGATTGAAGGGCGATCGAGTTGACCCTGGTCTTCTCGTAGCGAACGCCGATCAGCGCGTTGGCACGGCGCCCGGCGAGTTCGCCGCCCCAGGCCAACTGGCCGTAGACCGCCCAGGTCTTCTCGCCCACCGTATCGTCGGACGATCCCTGCAACACGTTGCCGCGGTTCGTGAAGTTCGGGTTGTTGGCGTAATAGGGCCCGAACACGTTCAGCAAGTCGACCGCATCCCCCCGGAATGCGACCAGCGCCGAACCGGTCGAATTGGGGTTATACCGATCGAACTTGCAGGTCAGGCAGAAGGTGTCGACCAGGTTGCCTGCGAGCTGATTGACGAGGCCGGTGTCCGTGATGCCCCAGTCGCCCAGAAGCTGTTGCGTGTTCGAACTGGCCGAGCGAGTCTTTGCATCGACATAGTTGCCGCCGACCACGAACCGGCTTCTGTTGCCTAGATCCCAGCCGAGTTCAGCATTGAACTGATCGACCTTGGCTTCCTGCCGCGAGAAAATCTGCCGGGCGATCTGCGTACCCATGTCGCCGATATCGAGCTGGTTGTTGCAGTTGCCGCCGCGGCCGCCATTCGTGGCGGTGCAGTCGTTGAGCGTTTCAGACTGTTGTGGAAAGCCGCTCGAAAAGTCGACACGGTGGGTCGCACGGACGGGGGCGCCGATCGAGATCGTCGTCGCCGAAGTGCCGTTCGCATTGTCCGGGTTGGTCGTCGACTTCGAATGGTTCGCGTCGAGCTTCAGCGACAGGGCGTCAGTGAAGTTCCACTTGAGATTGCCGCCGACCGAGTACAGTTCGGTCTTCGTGGCAAAGCGCTGCTGTTCATACCCCTTGTCCGCCTGCTTGGCCTCGGCCAGGATGATCGCGGATTGCATCTGCGTGTTATCGTCGAAAGTGACGTCGCTGAACGGGCGCTGGAACCAGTTGGTCTGTTCGCTCCGCTCGTCGCTCAGCTTGTTGCGCGCATACAGGCCGTCCACCGTTATTTCCAGGCGGTCGGTCGGCTTGAACTGGATGTTGGCCTGACCGTTGAGGCGTTCGCGGCGGTTCTCGGAGAACTGGTACCGGCTGTCGTTCGGAATTTGCACGTAAGGCGTGGTCGGACGGTTGGTGATGTTCGTCGCAGCCGTAATGTACGTCCCTGCGGTGTTCAGGAAATCGGCTAGCGGAACGATGTTCCAATAGTTCGGGTTCGACTGGACCGACGCCGATTCACGCAGCTGGTAGCTTCCGAACACGTTGATGCCGAACGTTTCGTCGGTGTTCTTCCAGTTGATCAGGCCAGACAGTTCCGGCGTGACCTTCGAGAGATCCGCTTCGGCCTTCTCGACCGAGCTGTCATAGAGCGCCTTGGCGCCGAACGAGCCGGACAGGCCCGCCTCGCGCGATTCGAGCGGCCGCCGCGTGACGACGTTGATCGCCGCACCGATACCGCCCGACGGGATGTTGGCGCGGCCAGTCTTGTAGACCTCAAGCGTCGCGACGCCTTCCGACGCCAGGTTCTGGAAGTCGAACGAGCGGCCGGTGCCCGTCGCAAAGGCGTTGCCAGTGCTGGTATCGATGCTGGTAGAGGCAAGCTGACGGCCGTTGAGCGTCACCAGGTTGAAGCCACCACTGAACCCGCGAACCGCAACCTGCGAACCTTCGCCATTGGCGCGCGTGATCGACACGCCGGTAATGCGCTGCAACGATTCCGCGAGGTTGGTATCGGGGAATTTGCCGATGTCTTCGGCAGAAATGGCATCGACAACGCCAGCAGAGGTGCGCTTGATGTCGATTGCGCGGTTAAGACTGGCGCGAATACCGGTGACGACAATGTCCTGATCTTCTGTCGCCGCCTCAGCAGGGGCACCTGGTGATGGAGCAGCCTGCGCATTGGCCGTGGTGTCGGCGGGTACAGTCTGCGCTGCGGCCGGCAGAGCAAGACCCGCGGCCAGCGCTAGCCCGGACGTCGAGCGCGCAAGTGTGACGAGAAAATTGGTAGCTTTCATGGAATCCCCCCCAAGTTGAATCGTGGCTCTCGCCGTCCGGTGCCTACTTCCTGTTGGAATTTAGTACCGGTTCGGTGGTATCGCTATCAGAGTGCCAAACGCTGTCAATACACAAGTATGCGCTTTGCGATTTAATGTTGCTGGTGTGATCTTGTCGCAACAACTGCATATGCCAATCCGCTTCGGTCGATAGCGGGCCGTGGTGATCGCGGCAGGGGCGAACCGTAGCACGTTATACTCGAACGTGTGGCTGTAGGAGCCTCATGCAGAACGACTTAGTACGGGATTTCGCTTCTGTTGTACTGCCGCTTGGACAATCTGGTTCGATCCACGACCTTGCGTGATCGCGGCGCGCATGGGGGGATGACGCCGCGGCGGCATCAGTCGGGTGAGCTCGACTATGATGGCGGCATCTCCAAGTCCGGCGACACGGCAGAACCACTGCAGAATGACATGATCAGGGTCTGATCCGCCTTTACGCCGATGTCGTTGGAAAGCTGCTCGGGACATCGATCGTGGCCCCGGAAGGTGAGCATCTCGGCCAGCTCGTGGCGCTCGCCATTTGACCGCGGCATGGACGCCGCCACCGTTGCGGATCAGGCGTGGTATCACCCGACCGTAGCGGAATTGTTGCAAAGCGCAGCGCGCGATCTTTTAGGCATTAGAGACTGAGCCCGCCGTCACGACGGTCCGGCCAGGAACCGACCGGCATCGCAAACGATGCCGGTCGTCTGCAAACTACGCTACGCCCGCGCCGCCGGTGACGCCGTAGACTTCGCCGTTGATAAAGCTGGCCTCCTGGCTGGCAAGCAGCACGTAGACCGCCGACAACTCGACCGGCTGACCCGGACGCCCGAACTCGCTCTTGGAGCCGAACTGTTCGACCGCTTCGGCCGGCTGTCCACCCGACGGCTGAAGCGCGGTCCAGAACGGTCCAGGCGCGACGACGTTGGCGCGGATGCCCTTCTCGAGCAACTGCTTGGCGAGCGCCTTGGTGTAGGCGACGATACCCGCCTTGGACGTCGCATAGTCGAGAAGGATCGCCGAAGGATCGTAGGCCTGCACGGAGGCCGTCGTGATGACGCTGGCACCCGCGGGCAGATGCGGCACCGTGGCCTGCGCGATCCAGTGCATCGCGTAGAGGTTGGTCTTCATCGTCTGGTCGAAATCATCCGACGTGACCTTGGAGACGTCCTCGCGAAACCGTTGGCGTGCGGCATTGATGACCAGAATGTCGATGCCGCCCAAGGCGTCCACGGTCTTCGCGACCATGTCGCGGCACCAGCGCTCGTCGGTAATATCGCCCGGCAGCGCGAGCGCCTTGCGGCCTTCCGCCTCGATCAAGGAGATCACCTCGTCAGCGTCAGACTGCTCGCTCTCGAGATAGGAGATCGCCACATCGGCACCCTCGCGGGCGAAGGCGATCGCAGCGGCGCGGCCGACGCCGCTGTCGCCGCCGGTGATGAGGGCCTTGCGACCCTTGAGCTTGCCCGAGCCGACATAGCTCGTCTCGCCGTGATCGGGCTTCGGGTCCATCTCGGCAGCCAGCCCGGGCGTCGGCTGCGGCTGGCGGGGGAAAGGCGGCCGCGGATACTGGTGGCGCGGGTCCTGCATGGTCAATCGGTCGGACATCGAACGTCTCCTGTGAGGGGGTGGGAGTAGGGAAACAAAGGTCAGGACGCAGGGTCAGCACGCATCCTGTTGCGCCAGCACGTCCAGCGCCATGACGTGCGCCAGATGCGAGAGGCCCTGCGGAAGATTGCCAAGGAACGCGCCCGTCTTCGGGTCGGCCATTTCGGCCAGGATACCGACGCCCCGATCGAGCGCCTCGGTGATCGCCTGTAACGCCGCCTCTGCCCGGTCGCGCTGGCCCAACAACGCGCGCGCTTCCACGATCCAGAACGTGCAGGCGAGGAAGCAGCCCTCCTCCGCGTCAACGCCGCTGTAGCGATAGTGATACGGACCCGCTCCCAGTTCGGCGTCGATTGCGTCGAGCGTCTTCTCGAGATTGTCGTGGCCGTCGAAACCAAACCGGACGGCAAGCGCGATCGAAGCATCGAGCTTGTCGCTGCCGGGGTAGAAGACGAAGGCCTGCTTCTTCTCGGACCAGCACTTTTCCTCGATCCAGTCCGCGACCCGGTCGCGTTCGCGCGCCCAGCGATCGCGGCACGTCGTCGGCAGCTGCCCTTCGTCCGCCAGTTCGACCGCACGGGCAAGCGCCTGCCAGCAGCTTACCTTCGACATCGTATAATGCTGCGGTTCTTCCAGCTCCCAGATCCCGGCATCCTTCTTGCGCCAGGCATCCGCGCACTGGTCGGCGAGATGCGAGAGCAGCTCCGCGCTCGACGGGTCGAGAATGTTGCCGCACCCCACGAAACAGGACGCGGTCTCGAAGATGTCGCCGTAAATGCCGTGCTGGTGCTGGTCGGTTGCCGCATTGCCGATCCGCACCGGTTGCGACCGTCGGTAACCGGGCACCTCGATCTCGGTGAGCTCCGGCACCAATTCCCCACCCAGCGTGTAGCAAACGCGCGCGTCCTTCTCGGCCAGCCGCTTGAGAAGCCAGGTGAACGCCGCCTTTGCCTCCGCCTGCGCCCCGGCAGCGAGAAACGCCTTGATCGTATATCCGGCATCTCGGATCCAGGCGTAGCGATAGTCGTAATTCTTCGCACCCCCGACTCCCTCGGGAAGCGACGTCGTCGCGGCGGCTGCGATCGCGCCCGACGGCGAGAAGAGCAGAAGCTTCAACGCCAGCACGCTGCGAATGAAGGCGGGCCGCTGCTCGCCGGTATAGGAAACCCGGGATGACCAGGTACGCCATTCCGCATCGGACACGTCGATACGATCGTCGATATCGGCCAACTTGGGCACAACGAGAGGCTCCCCCTCCCCGGCGACGATCGCCAGGATCTCGCGCCGTCCCTGCGTGACAGTCAACGTTCCCTTGACGGCTTCGTCGGCGCGTTCGGCTGCGAAACCGTCGGTGTGTAGGAAGAGGCCCAGCACCGATCCCACATGGAAGACCGAGTGCTTGCCGATCCTCGACTGATACGGACTCGCCCCATTTGCGCGGCGCCCCGGACGCATTTCGACGTCGAACGCGACCGTACCATCGAGCCCCTCGACCCGCCGGGCGAGTTCCGCCCAAGGCAGCCGGCCAGCGGTGCCGCTGTTCATCGACTCCGTCAGGCTGGCGCGTCCGCTGGCCGTCGTGAAAATCGTCTCGAGAACGTTGCTGTCGGGCAGGTACCGTCGCTCGACCTCGAACGGCTCGACCGGCGTGATCGTGAAGCGACCGCCCTCCTCCGGGTCCAGCAAGCGGTCGAACATCGGCGGCGAGTCAAGATTGGGGACGCACCACCAGTCGATCGAACCGTCCGCCCCCGACAAGGCGACCGAACGACCATCGCCGAGGGCTCCATAATCCTCCAGCGCCAGATAGCCGTCGCCCCTTGTTCCTCCTACGACAGGCTGTGCCGGGCGAGATCGCACCGCATCGAGCAAACCGCTCACGTCCGTGCCCGCGGCAGCAGCCGTGACAATCCGTAACCTACGGCAAGGCCAGCGCTGACCAACGCCCCGGCCGTGCCCGCCTTCAGCAGATCGCGCTGACGGCTCGAAAAGATCTCGGTTCGTGTCGGCTTGACCCGATCAGGCCAGGGACCATCGATCTGTGCGGGGCCCGGTACCGCCTGGTCGAGATTGCCGGCACGATCCGGCACGGGGTCGCCCGTCATGTCCGCAATCATCGTCGCGGCTTGCTGATCTGCACGCTCGGGCGCGAGCGACTGGCCGATCGCCATCATCGCGGTGGAACGCCCCACCCAGAACTCGCGCTGTGGCTTGGTCACCGCGGTATACACCGCTTCGGCACACAGGCGTGGATCAAACAGCGGATCGGGCAGGATTTGCTCGCGGCCGCTATGGTTGCGAGCCCAGGTCGGTTGCGGCGTGTTGACGGCGGGCAGATAGACGATCGAAAGCGATACGGCACTGCGGTCCGCGATCAGTTCGGCGCGGAGCGAGTCGGTAAAGCCAGTGACTGCCGACTTGGCCGCACAATATGCCGCCTGGAGCGGTGCAGCGCGGATCGCGAGCCCCGACGAGACCTGAACGATCGCACCACGGTTGCGCGGCTTCATGTGGCGCAACGCTGCCAACGTGCCATGCACCTGGCTGAGGTAGGTCGTCGCCGTCACCCGCGCATATTCCGCTGCCGTGATCCGGTCCGCTGGCGCGACCACGGTCGACATCGCGTTGTTGACCCAGGCATCGATCGAGCCGAATTCCGCCGCGACCCGATCGGCCGCAGCGTCGACAGCGTCCGCATCCGCCACGTCGGCGCTCATCGCCAGCACCTTCGCGTTGCCCCGCGACAGCATCCGGCGCGCGCTTTCGAGCCGTTCGGCATCGCGGGCGATAATCGCCACCTGCCAGCCGGTTTCGGCAAAGCGTTGTGCTATGGCGAGACCAATACCCGCGCTGCCACCGGTAACGACGATCGTTTTTGCCATGTCTGCTCCATGATGTGCTGGCTTTGACCGCATGACCCGTTGGCCAGCGTGAAACGCGTGTTGCGCTGATCCACCAAACGCCGCCGGATCAAACCATATCCCTACAAATTTCCGCGCCAGCACCGCTCAACGCCGAAGAGTGCGGGGATTGGGATATTGCCAAACGTGTCATCGAAAACGGGAATTCGCAGCTTGCGGGATTTCTTACACGCCCGTGGCGTAGCGCAGGCACGATGGGATTTAAGCGCCGACACGGTTGGCTAGGCCGCGTGATCAAACGCGCACCTTCTGGAACGCCGAAGCATCTCCGTCTGGCTGGTTCGCGCGCCGTGAACAAAGACTAGGAGCGGGGTGGGAAGGGAAGACCGACGGTCCAAGGCAAATGGCCCTTCGGGTTTTTCACCCACCGGGACTGCAAGCATACCGGTCACGGACGGCGCAGATACGCGTCCTGGAATACCGCTTTGCACCGCGATCGATTGGCGTGACTCGCCCACCGAACCTCAGGCTGCGCAACCGGCGCGGCAATGTTCTGTTACATTCTTGGGTCACGTGCGTTGGACATATCCGTTTAATTCAGGTGAGCCATCAATGCCCAGTTCGACCGAACGCCTTGCCGTCCTGGAAGCCAATCGCATGCGCAAGATGGCGCGTTCCGCTCATGCCTATGTCCGTGGGAATACCGCCAAGTTCTACGAATGGCTGGAGGCGTCGCCCGTGGTGAAACGCGTGCCTGCCGGCCCGAAGATATGGATTTGCGGGGACTGCCACCTCGGCAATCTGGGTCCGCTGACGAACGGGGATGGGCGCGTGGAGATCCAGATCCGCGATCTCGATCAGGCCGTCATCGGTAATCCCGCGCATGATCTCATCCGCCTGGGGCTCTCGCTTGCAACCGCAGCGCGGGGGTCCGACCTGCCCGGCGTCACCACCGCGCGGATGATCGAGGAAATGGTCGAGGGCTACGCCGCCGCAATGGCTGATCCCTCCAGCGGCAACGCAGGGGGCGAGCCCGACGTCGTACGCAGCGTTCAGCGTGCGGCGACCAGCCGTAGCTGGAAACATCTGGCGAAGGAGCGTCTGGAGGCGGTTGATCCAAGACTGCCGATCGGCAAGAAATTCTGGGCGCTGTCCCGTGCGGAGCGCGATGCGCTGGAGGGGGTGTTCGCCGACCCCGAGGTCAGCCGGATGATCCTCGCGCTTGATCACAAGGACAAGGATCGTGCCGTCAATCTGGTGGACGCGGCCTATTGGATGAAGGGTTGCAGTTCACTGGGGCTGCTGCGCTTCGCGTCGATCGTGGGATTGAAGAACGCCAAGGGCCGCTCCGACTATGCGCTCGTCGATCTGAAAGAAGCCGTTGCACCGATCGCGCCTGCGGTGCGCGGTGCGGTCATGCCGGCCGACAATGCCGAGCGCGTCGTCGTCGCGGCACGCGCACTGTCCCCACACCTCGGCATGCGGATGATGCCCGTCCGGATGCTGGACCGTTCGCTGTTCATTCGCGAACTGGCGCCGCAGGATCTGAAGCTGGAAGTCGACCAGTTCAACCATTCGCAGGCGGTCAAGGCCGCGCGCTATCTCGCGTTCGTCGTGGGCAAGGCACATGCGCGGCAGATGGACCCCGACAGTCGCAGCGAATGGCTTGGCGTACTCGAGGCCGACCGCAGGGGCATGATCGACGCCCCTTCATGGTTGTGGGAAAGTGTCGTGTCGCTCGCCGGCAGCCACGAGGCCGGCTATCTCGATCATTGCCGCCGCTATGCGCTCGCTGCCTGACGCTGGCGGTTTGATGGGCGATAGGGGGCGAAGTCCGAACAAGCGGCGGGCATGGGGGAATAATACTGCATTTATCCCATGTTAACCGGGCCATACGCAGAATACCTCAATGACGGACACGCATCAGGTCCGATCCATTCGTGAAAGCGAGCGGGTCGAAAAACTCGAGAGCTTCGCGCTTCTGGATACTGCGCCGGAGCGGGAATTTGATACCATCGTGTTGCTGGCGCAGCGCCTGTTCGATGCGCCCATTGCGCTCGTTTCGCTAGTTGACGATCATCGCCAGTGGTTCAAGGCGCGTTGTGGCCTGGCGATGGCGCAGGGTGTCCGCTCGGAGGCCTTCTGTGCGCACGCGATGCATTGCGACGACGTAATGGTCGTCGAGGATGCGACGCTCGACGACCGGTTTGTCCACAACCCGCTCGTGACGGGCGAAACCGGGATCCGTTTCTATGCCGGCGTCCCTTTGCGACCGGCGGCCGAAACTTTCTCGCCGGACCTCGCGGGCATCGGCACACTTTGCATCCTCGACACGAAGCCGCGGACGTTTTCGGCCGAAGACAGGCGCACGTTGCGGGACCTCGCGCATCTTGTTGCCGGACTGATCGAAGCGCGATCCGCCGCAGCGTCGCTGCAGACGCTGACGAGCAGGCTGCAGGAACATGCCTCGACGCTCGAGGTACAGCACCTCCAGCTTCGCCAAGCCGAACGCATGGTCGGAATCGGCTCGTGGCGATACGACCTGATCGACGGAACGCTGCACTGGTCGGATCAGGTCTACGCGATCTACGGACTGCCGGTCGGGCAGATGCCATCGGTCGAGGAAGGGCTGAGCTTTTATCCGCGCGAACGACGCCCGGAAATTGCGCGGCTGCTGGAACGCGCGTCGACGAACGGCGAGTCGTTCGACTTCGAGAGCAATTTCACGACCGCGGACGGACGCGAGCGGCGGGTACGCAGCATGAGCGAAGTGCAGGTCGTGGACGGACGGCCAGTCTCGCTGACCGGCGTTTTTCAGGATGTGACCGATCGCCATGCGCACGATCAGGTGCTGCTCCATTCGGCGAACACCGATGCACTGACCGGCCTCGCAAACCGTGCCTGCTACGAACGGCACCTCGCGAGCATACTAGAACGTCGACAGGGATCAAATACGCCGCTCTGCCTCGTTCTGCTCGACCTCGACGGGTTCAAGGCGGTGAACGATACTTTCGGCCATGCCGCCGGCGACGATATCCTCAAGCTGATGGCCGACCGCCTGCGGACCATTGCACCACCGATGAGTTTCGTCGCGCGGCTGGGGGGAGACGAATTCGTCCTGTTGCTGACCCGGCCCCGGGACTGCGCACGGGTCGAGGCACAGATCGCGAAGATCCTCGAGACATTGCGCCACAACGTCGAGCGCGAGGGGCAATGTCGGCCGGTCTCCGCAACGATCGGCGCAGCGTTCGTGGAGGATAGCACGGCCTCCCCTGCCGAACTGACGCACCGCGCAGATCTTGCGCTGTACGAAGCGAAACGCCGCCAACGTGGCACGGGGCAGATCTACGGTCTGACCGATCCGATCGTTGCGCCGCGCCGCCTTTATGCGGTCGGCAACGCCGGACGGTAAGCTGGAGCCGCGACGGTACGCAAAGCATCGCATCATGATCCTCGTTGAATTGCACGATAAACTATAGCAAACGGCTTCGAAACGCCGACCGCGCGGTTCGTGCGTTCAGGTGCACGCAGTTTGCGGAGCAGTTTCCCCTCGCCTGTTTCGACAGCGCCCGCGCAACGCCCGCTCCGTCCTGACCGGGCGATCCTCAGGTTCCGGGACAAGACGCTGACCGTCGTTTCTCAAATCCGTACCACGCTCACCGGTAACGCAGCCAACCTGCGCCAGGTCGCGCGGGTAATGGTCGGGACGATCGCGGCGTTCGCGGCGTATCGGTTGCTCGGGCTGCACGAAGGCTATTGGTCGGTTTTCACCGTGCTGATCGTCATGCAGGCGTCGATTGGCGGCACGCTGAGCGCGGCGACCGATCGCCTGCTCGGCACTTTGATCGGCGCGGTGCTTGGCGGGCTTGGTGCGGCATTGCAGCGCACTGAAACAATCGAGGTCGGCCTGGTGCTCGTTACCGTCACGGGTCTCGCGGCGCTCGTCGCGGCGATCCGCCCGCGCTTGCGGGTTGCACCCGTCACCGCCGCGATCATGCTGCTCAGCGCGCCGCCGGGTGCACCCGTGCAGGACTTCGTGCGCGACCGGATCATCGAGATCGGGATCGGCGGCGTCATCGGCGTGCTCGCCGCGATGCTGGTGTTTCCCGCACGCTCGCACACGGTCGTCATCGCGCGCACCGCCACCGTGCTGCGCCAGATCGCGCGGATGCTGGCGGAACAGGCACGTGCTTTGGAGGCGGGCGTGGCGCTTCCCTCGTCGCCCGATCACGCCGCACTGCGTCAGGCGCTGGGTACCGTGGAAGCCGCGATGAAGGATGCTGACCGAGAGCGCGCGACTCGTCTTGCCGACCATCAGATCCCCGCGTCGGTGCCACGCACGCTATGGCGCGTCCGCAACGATCTGGTGCTGATCGGCCGCGCGCTCGACGAAGTACTGCCGCCCGCCGCGATGACCGCGCTGGCCGCGCCAGCCGCCGCGATGCTCGACGCGCATGCCGCGCTCGCTACCCGTTGCGCCGTTGCTCTGTCCGCGGGAACATCGGTCGACCGCATGGATGAGTCCGCCTGCTATCGTAAGCTCGGAGCCGCGCTCGATCTGTTCCGGACGAGCGACGCCGCGGCAACGCTCGATTTCGAGGCATCGGGGCGGGTGTTCGGACTAGCGTTCGCAGCCGGACGATTGCACCGCGACATGCTCGATCTGGCCGGGCGGGTCGATGAAATCAGCCCTGGCAAGGTGCTGGCGGCAAAATCGGGGTAGCGGCCAGGACGACGCAGGAACGCCTCCTGATCCTACCGCGCGACGCCCCCCAGCCGAACGCCGATCCACAACCGGCGCGGCGTGCCAAGGTCGATCGACCCCCCGGCGTTCCGCGTGACAATGGTTGTGTCCGTCAGGTTTTCCCCGCGCGCTACTACGGTCCAACGCGCCGCAACGGGCACGCTCACTACGCCGTCGAGCGTCGTAAAAGCGGGAAGCACGTCGCTCTGCAGATCGTCCTCAAACTGCTTCCCGACGTGACGCCCGGTGAGCGACAGCCCGAGACCATGGCGATCCTGCCAGGCAAGCGTGGCGCTCGCGGTATGCCGCGGGCTTTGCGCAGGAATATAGCCGTCGAGCTGCGCCGACGCACCCGACGCGCGCACCTTGCTGTCGCTGAACGCATAGGATCCATCGAGCGACAGCTGCCCCTGCGTCGCACGCGCGGTAACCTCGACCCCGCGCGCGACGATCGCGTCGACATTCTGGCGTTGCCGCACATTCGGCGCGATCGTCACGTTCGCGATCGCACCTTCCAGCCGATTGTAGAACCCGGTCACGCCAAGCGAGACGCCACGCATCGGGGTCAGGTCGAACCCGCCCTCAACCCCGCGCAACCGCTCGAGCCCAAGCGCGGCGTTGGCTTGCGTCGTGATCGGGAAGACGACGAATGGCCGGTACAGTTCGTTGAGCGTCGGCAGCCGGAACCCGGTGTAGCCCGCCGCCCGCAGCGCGATCGCATCGCTCGCATGGAACAACGCACCCGCGCGGCCAGTCGCCTCGACCCCGTCGCGGTTCGCGAACCTTTGGTCGGTGGTGATCGCCCCCGTCCGGGTCCGCTCGCGGAAGAACCCGTCAGTGATCGTCCAGCGATCGCCGCGCACGCCTGCAGTCAGCACCAGCCGCCCGAGCGTCCAGTCATCCTCGGCGAACAGCCCCGCGGTACTGGTGTTGCCCCCGGCCGTCCGCCGCGTCGTCACCGCGCCGCTCGCGGCATAAGCGTCCTCGTAGAGCGTCCCCTCGCCCAGCCGGACGTCCGCGCCGATGCGCAGCACGTGGTCTGGCCCGACTGGCGGGCGCAGTTCGATCTTGCCGCCGATCCCCGTCGCGGGCGTGTTACGCTGGTCGAGCGTCAGCCGGGAGGTGGTCGCGCTGATGACACGATTAGTGAAGTTGCGCGCCTGAACATAGCCTAGCACGTCGAGCGCCCAAGGGCCTCGATGGACTAGCCGGACGCTAGCGTCCTGGCCCGATGCACTGCTGTCGGCACCCGCAAACCGCAGCGTGCGATTGTCGCGGAACACGACCGCGCGCGCCTGAAGCTCGGTCTGCGCGTCGATCGGGACGACCGCGCGCGCTTGCCCTGACCAATCGCGATAGCGCGCGCGAACGGTTGCTGCGGTGCGCTGGTCGACCGGGGTGGTGAAGAAACCGTCGCCGCGCTCGAACCGTCCCGCAACCGACAGATAGCCCGCGCCAACATCCGGCGACACGCTCGCGCTCGTCTCCACGGCGTTGTTGCTGCCGTAGAACGCGCTGCCCGCGACCCTTGGCAAATCGGCGCGGGTCGCGCTCGCGAGTTCGATCGTGCCTGCGACCGCGCCTGCCCCGAACGCCCCTGCCCCACCGCCGCGCGTGATCCGCACGCTGGACAGCCGATCGGGCGACAGCGCATTGAACGGGATATAACCGAAGAACGGGTCCGCCAGTGGTACGCCATCGAGCAGCACGAGCGCGCGCGACGACGCATTGCCGCCCAGCGCACGCAGCGTCACCCCCTGCGCGGACGGGTTGGCGGAACGGCTGTCGCTGCGGCGGAACTGCTGGAACCCCGCGACGTCGGACAGGACGTTCTCGACCCGCCCGGATGCGTCGTTGGTCAGCCGGTCGCGATCGATGGAGACGGATCCGTATGCAGGCACCCCCGGCGGCAGCGGTAGGGGGGACCCCAGCACGACAATGTCGGGGCCATCGGTTTCCGCGACCGACGGCACCGGGTTTGCCTGTTGTGCGGACAGGCCGGCGGGCACGCCCGCGACCGCGAGCGCCACTTTCCAATATCGCACTGTCTTCAGAGTTTCTTGGTCTGCGGCACGCCACTCACCCAGAACACACCGTCGGGCTTCAACGTGATGACATATTGTCCACGATCATCGCATTCCGCGATCCACACCGCCTCGCCGTTAATCGGCGCGTGCTTCTCGAACCGTACGATTTTCTGGCACGTGTAGCCCCCATCGCGAATCGCGCGGAAGAAGGTGGTTTCCTGCAAGGCCTTCGGGAGCGCGTCGATTTTCCCTTCCATCGGGTCGGGCTTCGCGCTCGCAGCGGCATTGCCCGTGGGGGTGGTGGCAGGATCGCACGCGGACAGGGTGGCGAGCAGGATCGCGAGGGGCAGCACGGATTTCATCGCAACTCTCCTGATCAGATACCGTCAGCAACGACGCTGCGGCCGGATTGCTCCAGCGCCGTCGTCAAATCCGCGATGCAACGGTCGGCCAGGGCGGCGTCGGTTGCACGAACGACGAAGTTCGCACCGACACGACCGTCGCGAAAGAATGGATAGCTGCCGATCGCAACGCCCTCATGCGTCTTTTCGGCATTGCGCAGCACGTCTGCAACTTCGCTCTCGCCGACCCAGCAGCCGATCGTGCGCGAAATCACCGGCAGCCCGCCTTCGAGTGTGCCTGTCAGCGCGTCGAGCATCCCGGCGGTGATATGCGGCACGCCTGCCATGATGAAGATATTGTCGATCTTGATGCCGGGCGCGCCGGACATCCGGTTCTCGATCAGGTCGGCACCAGCGGGCACGCGCGCCATCCGCTTGCGCGCGTCGTTCAACCCGCCGCGATCCGCGTAATAGGCTTCGAGCACAGCCACCGCCTGTGGATGGAAAACGACCGGCACGCCCAGCGCGTCGGCGATCGCATCGACCGTGATGTCATCGTGCGTCGGCCCGATCCCGCCCGTAGTGAACAGATAGTCGTTGCGCTCCCGCAGGATGTTGACCGCTTCGACGATCGCTTCGGTCCTGTCCGCGACGATTCGCACTTCGGCCAGGCGGATGCCCTGCACGTTGAGCCAGGCCGCGATTTGCGCGACGTTTTTGTCCTGCGTGCGACCCGAAAGGATCTCGTCGCCGATCACCGCGAGCGCGGCTGTCCAGATGCGGTGCGTCATCCCGACCGCATAGCCCCCCGCCGCCCCCTCGCAAAGCCCGGAGCGTGCCGCTATATCGATTGTCATGACCGAATATGTAACCGTAACCGCCGACGCGCCGATGGGCCGCACGGGCGCGATCAAGCTCCACGGCCGTGATGCGTTCGACGGAATGCACGCCGCGGGCAAACTCGCCGCCGAAACACTCGACATGATCGTGCCGCACATGGTGCCCGGCATGGCGACTGCCGATCTCGACGACATGATTCGCCGCTTCATCGCCGATCGCGGCGGCATCCCCGCGACGCTCGGTTATCGCGGCTATACGCATTCGAGCTGCATTTCGACCAACCACGTCGTGTGCCACGGCATCCCGAGCGAGAAGACACTCAAGAACGGTGACATCGTCAATGTCGACGTGACGCCGATCCTCGACGGCTGGCATGGCGACAGCAGCCGGATGTATCTGATCGGCGACGTGCCGATCAAGGCGAAGCGGCTGGTCGACGTGACCTACGAATGCCTGATGATCGGGATCGAGCACGCCAAGCCCGGCAATCATCTCGGCGACATCGGCCATGCGATCCAGCGGCATGCTGAGAAGCATCGCTACGGCGTGGTCCGCGATTTCTGCGGGCATGGGCTGGGGCGGCTGTTTCATGATGCACCCGAGGTCGTCCATGCCGGACGCCCGGGGACCGGGCCGGAATTGAAGCCGGGGATGATCTTCACGATCGAACCGATGATCAACACCGGACGCGCCGACGTGAAGCTGCTCGACGACGGCTGGACCGCGGTGACGCGCGATCGCTCGCTGTCCGCGCAGTTCGAGCATTCGATCGGGATTACCGAGGAAGGCTGTGAAATCTTCACGCTCAGCCCCGGTGGATTCGACAAGCCGCCTTACTGATTCCGGACATTCCAGGTGCGGGCCGACGCTATCGTCGTCCCGCACCTGGGGCGAGCGTTATGCCGCCTTGGTCACTACGGCATGGGAAACCGTATGGTTTCCGTACGTGTAGGAACCAACCCCGTTCCACGCCGCATTCACCGCCAGCGCTGCGTTGAAGTGCGCGAGATAGCTGCCGATCGCGGGCGGCGGCACCGACACGACGTACGTCCCCGTCAGCGCGATCAGACGCACGTCCTCGCCCAGACCGGTATGATGCAACGACCCGCTGACCGACAGGTCGATCGTATCGTAGGGCGGCGGGAGGGCTTGAGTGATCTGTGCGGTTCCGTTGACCTGCCCCGTCACGGCATTGACGACTAACGAGAGTTTGAGCGTTGGCGCACCGGCGATTGGCTCGACGCCAACCTGTACCAGCAACGGGACCTGATAAAGACCTACGGGCTGCGACATCCTTTGTCTCCTGGCTGTTCATTGTGAAACAAACACCCATCGCCCATCGGATGACGCTACCCTGCCCCATCGACAGCACTTCCCGGCCCTTTTGCAGGCACCTGCCACCGGCAGAAGCAAACCATCCCGACTCGAAACGCGACGGAAACATCGTACCATTACGATTGCCGAGCATTTAATCCGACCCGGATGGAGTTTGGAATGCGTCGTCTCGCGATAGACATGAGACGCATCCGCTGCGGACATTTCGTCCGCATCGCAGCTTCACCCGGTAGCGGGTGAACGTTTGGCGCGATCCGGCAAAGGACATGCCCATTAATCCGGCACTGCGTCCGCGGGTGCACGTATGTTAAGCATGATCCTACTGTCTCGCGGCACAGTACACGCCTTGACGAGTGGCCTCGCGCGGATGGCATGATTGTTGTAAGGTAAACGGACATTCCGGGAGGCGTACCAGCGTGAAAAAGATCGAAGCGATCATCAAGCCGTTCAAGCTCGATGAGGTGAAGGAAGCGCTGCACGAAGTCGGAGTCAGCGGAATCACGGTGACGGAAGCCAAGGGCTTCGGACGCCAGAAGGGTCATACCGAACTCTACCGGGGGGCCGAATATGTCGTCGACTTCCTGCCGAAGGTGAAACTCGAAGTCGTCGTCGAGGATGGCCTCGCCGACCGTGTGGTCGAGGCGATCGCTGCGGCGGCGCAGACGGGGCGGATCGGCGACGGCAAGATTTTCGTCATCCCGGTCGAAACCGTGCTGCGCATCCGCACTGGCGAACGCGACGAAGACGCGATCTGATTGCGCAACGATCGGAAAGTGGTTTCGACGCGACGCAAAATCTTGTGACAGCGTGATCCGGAACGCTTAACGCAACACCCGTCCTCGGTTTACCGATGCGGGCAATTTTTTCAGTATCCAGAAAGGGCGTGGGGACATGGCAAATTCGGGCAACAGCGCAAACGACGTGCTGAAGATGATCAAGGACCAGGAGATCGAGTGGGTCGATCTGCGATTCACCGATCCCAAGGGTAAGTGGCAGCATCTGACGATGGTCGCGGGCGTCGTCAGCGAGGACGAACTGACCGACGGCTTCATGTTTGACGGTTCCTCGATCGAGGGCTGGAAGGCGATCAACGAGTCGGACATGATCCTCATGCCGGATCTCGACGCGGTGTGGACCGATCCGTTCTCGGCGACCCCGATGCTGATCCTGGTGTGCGACATCGTCGAGCCGTCGACCGGCGAGCTCTACGCGCGCGATCCGCGCTCGACCGCAAAGCGCGCCGAGGCGTATCTCAAGACGACCGGCATCGGCGACACGATCTACATCGGGCCGGAAGCCGAGTTCTTCATGTTCGACAACGTCCAGTTCGAAAACAGCTACGCGACCAGCTATTACAAGATCGACGACATCGAGCTGCCGACCAACACCGGCCGCGAATATGAGGGCGGGAACCTTGGCCACCGTCCACGCGCCAAGGGCGGCTATTTCCCCTGCGCACCGATCGACAGCGCGGTCGACATCCGTGGCGAGATGGTCTCGACCATGCTCGAAATGGGTTTGCCGTGCGACAAGCATCACCACGAAGTCGCCGCCGGCCAGCACGAGCTGGGCCTGACCTTCGGCACGATGACGCTGACCGCGGATCGCATGCAGATCTACAAATATGTCTGCCACAACGTCGCGCAGGCGTATGGCAAGACGGTCACGTTCATGCCCAAGCCGATCAAGGAAGATAACGGCTCTGGGATGCACACGCATCTGTCGATCTGGGACAAGGGCAACCCGCTGTTCGCCGGCAACGGCTATGCGGGCCTGTCGGAGACGTGCCTGTTCTTCATCGGCGGCATCATCAAGCATGCCAAGGCGGTCAACGCCTTCACCAACCCGACGACCAACAGCTACAAGCGGCTGGTCCCGGGCTATGAAGCACCGGTGCTGCTCGCTTACTCGGCGCGCAACCGCTCGGCATCTTGCCGCATCCCGTACGGCACCGGCCCCAAGGCGAAGCGCGTCGAAGTGCGCTTCCCCGATGCGATGGCGAACCCTTACCTCTGCTATGCTGCGCTGTTCATGGCGGGCATGGACGGGATTCAGAACCGCATCCACCCGGGTGAGGCGATGGACAAGAACCTGTACGACCTGCCCCCGGCAGAGCTCGCCGAGGTTCCGACCGTGTGCGGTTCGCTCCGCGAAGCGCTCGACTCGCTGGCTGCGGATCACGACTTCCTGCTGAAGGGCGACGTGTTCTCCAAGGACCAGATCGAATCGTACATCGAGCTGAAGATGCACGACGTGCTGCGCTGGGAAATGACTCCGAGCCCGGTCGAGTTCGATATGTACTACAGCTACTGAGGCGCGGCCACGACCGCGCCGGTGGCGACGAGGCGAAGCCAAGTCGACACAGGAGCTGTCGGACGGCCTCGCTCCAGCGAGAACCGACGGCGTGGCTTTGCCACGACGCGACACAAGGAAAAGGGCGTCCGGAGTGATCCGGGCGCCCTTTTCTAATCCGCCACACGACCCATTCGTTTCAAGCGAAGTCGAGAAACCCGGAACAGCGCAGGTTTCTCGACTTCGCGCGAAACGAACGGTGGGAGTGCGCGCCCACCCAACCCACATTCCAAACCCGCGCAAAACACCGTAAAGCGCCGCATGATCCACGTCGCCGCGCTCTACCGTTTCGCCCGTTTCCCCGACCCGAAGGCGCTGCGCCAGCCCTTGCTCGACCTGTGCGAAGCGAATGGCGTCAAGGGCACGCTGCTCCTCGCGCAAGAAGGGATCAACGGCACGATCGCGGGCAACGAGGCCGCAATCGACGCAATTCTCGCGCATATTCGCACGCTTCCCGACTGCGCAAACATCGTTTCCAAGCGCAGCCACGCCGAAACCATGCCGTTTCACCGCATGAAAGTCCGCATCAAGCGCGAGATCGTGACGATGGGCGAACCCGCGATCGATCCGCTCGGCGGCACCGGCACCTATGTAAAGCCCGCCGACTGGAACGCGCTGATCGAGGCCCCGGACACGGTCGTGATCGACACGCGCAACGCCTATGAGGTCAAGGTCGGCACGTTCGCCGGCGCGATCGACCCCGAGACCGACAGTTTCAGCGACTTCCCCGCCTGGGCGCGCGCGCATCGCGCCGAGTTGGAGGGGAAGCGGATCGCGATGTTCTGCACCGGCGGGATCCGCTGCGAAAAGTCGACCGCCTTCCTGAAAGCCGAAGGGCTGACCGACGTCTTCCACCTCGAAGGCGGCATCCTGAAGTATCTCGAGGAAATCCCGCAGGAGCGCAGCCGCTGGGAAGGCGAGTGCTTCGTGTTCGACGAGCGCGTCTCGGTCGGGCATGGGCTCGCGCCGGGAACGCATGGCCTGTGCCGGGCGTGCCGGATGCCCGTATCGCCTGAAGAGCGCGCTTCGCCCCTGTTCGAGGAAGGCGTCGCCTGCCCCGCCTGCGCAGGCACGCGCGATGAAGCCAGACGCGCAGCCTATGCCGAACGGCATCGGCAGGTGGGGTTGGCGCAGCAGCGGGGGCACGCGCATGTCGGGGCCGTCGCCTCGAAACGCGATGGTTCGGCCGCAAACCCGGAAGAATGAGGCGATTCCACCCGCAACGGGACTAGCGTAAACCCGGAACACATGGCTTGTGCGGCGCGCGGCGGTGTTCGGCCGCTTTGTACATGAGAGTTCCGATGATTCCGTCCACCGTTGGTCGCCTTGCCGTGGCGACGTCCGCGACCGCCTTGTGCTTCGCGCAGCCCTCCTTTGCGCAACAGGTCGACATCGGTGCCCCTGCCCCGCCGCCAGCCGCGGATGCCCCGGTCGCGCAACCGCCCGCCAACAACAGCCAGAAACCCGCGACCGAACCTGCCGGCCCATCCGGCCCGAACACACCCAGCGAAACCACCGCGCCCGCCAAGCGGCGCGTGTCCGGTCGCATTGAGCGTCCGCGCAACACGCTGTTCAATCCGCAAATCGGCGATACGCAGAGCAGCGCCCCGCCGGGGCTGTTCGCCGACTGGCGGCATGCGCGAACCTGGCTGGGGGATCGTGGCTTCGATGTCTCCGCACGCTATGCGTCGGAAAGCGGGTATAACGCCACCGGCGGCCAACGCAGGAAGCTGACCGAAACCGGCCAGGTCGATTTCGGCGCGAAGATCGACATGGCCAAGATCGCCGGGATCGACGGTGGCACACTACAAGCGACCTTCACATGGCGCCGCGGGCGCAACCTGTCCGACGACGCCGGGCTCGGCACCTTGCAGCAGGTCCAGGAAGTCTTCGGCCGCGGCCAGACCGTCCGCGTCACCCAATTATGGTATGAACAGAAGATCGGCGACACGATCGAGGTCAAGGTCGGCCGGACCAATCCGGGCGCGGATTTCGCAGGCTTCTCCTGCCATTTCCAGAACCTGTCCTTCTGCGGCGCGCAGCCCGGCAATCTCGTCGGCGATTATTGGTACAACTGGCCGGTCAGCCAGTGGGGCGGGCGGCTGCACGTCGACGTCGGTGGCGGAGCCTATGTCCAACTCGGGGCGTATGAGGTCAACCCGCTCAACTTGAAGAACAATTTCTTCGTCGCGCGCTGGCATGGCGCGACCGGCGCGCTCATTCCGGTGGAGGCCGGCTGGACGCGGCTTGGCGATACCGGGCATGTCGGATCGTACAAGGTCGGTGCCTGGTATTCGACCGCCAATGGCGACGACGTGCTGCTCGACCGCAACCGCCGTCCGATCGCGATTACCGGCCTCGCGCCATTGCAACGCTCCGGGCGGTACGGCGTCTATGCAACCATCCAGCAGCAGATCAGCGGAACGTCCAAGGACGGCAAGGCGCTGACCGGACTCGGGGTCTTCGCCAATGTGACGCAGGCGGACCGCGCGACCAGCGTGACCGACAATCAGGCAACGCTCGGGATTTTCTACAAGGGTTTGCTGCCCGGGCTCGAAGGGGACGTGCTGGGCGTTGCGATCGGGCGTACCAACGTCAATGGCCGCGCCGCCGAAGGCGACCGCCTGATCCCGGGCACGCCAGTACGCGATGCCGAATATGCCGCCGAACTCTATTACAGTCTGACGCCGGTCGCGTGGCTTGAGCTTCAGCCCAACGTCCAGTGGATCCACCAGCCCGGTGGCGTGCGAACGCGCGGCAACGTCGCCGTACTGGGGCTGAAAGCGGCGCTGACGTTGTAACCGCTCCGCTGTTCCAACCGAGCACGCGCCAACCGCATCTGCCAGTCGTCGCCACAACAAGAAAGGGCGGAGAATGTTGCCATTCCCCGCCCCCTCAAGGCTGTCCGACTATTCGGAAAATTCTTAGAAGTGCGTGATCACGCCCAGCATCGGACGGAAGCTGTGGAAGTCACCGAAGGTGTTGACTTCTGCACGGATGCGGAAGCCGGCGTTGCCGGTGATGCCCTGAAGGCCGATGTCCTTCGGACCG
>Ga0265780_10002580_pt1 | contig 24412 bp, 24 predicted proteins | sample P1T30metagenome_FD_192432 | JGI IMG/M metagenome (GOLD analysis project Ga0265780, IMG submission 192432) | Plant litter microbial communities from East Loma Ridge, Irvine, California - P1 T30 | ecosystem: Environmental > Terrestrial > Plant litter > Unclassified | place: USA: California... | reverse complement strand
CAAAAAAGGTGGCCTGCAAGGCGCGAAATCGCAGCAATAGCTAGCTATTGCAAGATTTTGCAACGCCGCAGGACGCCTATTTTTGCGGCCAAGTCCGCCCTCGTGAATAAATCAGTGCTTCCCTAGGGCTCGTGGCGACCGCGCGCAAGGTCAGCGTGCGGCGCACTTTCGCCGCGCCGCCGACTGCGCCTCGCCGGTCGCGCCTGGCCAATCGCACCTCGCCGGCCGCACCTCGCCGGCCGCACCTCGCCGGCAGCAGCCAGTTGGCCTCAGCTCCCTACGCGACAACCCCGGGCACGACGACGCGTTCGTGCAATTCTGGCGCCGCATCGCGGTACAGCTTGACCACCGTCGACGTGCGCGTGCCATAGCCCGGCGACTCGATGCAGACGGGCGACAGCATGCGCTCGACCTCGATCGGCATCCCGGTCTCGGGCAGGCGCACGTCGGGCGCGCGCGTGGTATCGGCGAGCATCTCGAAATACGCATCCTCGGGTGCGCCCTGGCACAGCAGGCTGGCGAACTGCGCCTTGGTGCGCAGCACCTTGGGCCAAGGCGTATCGAGCAGTCCATTCGACATGCCATAGATGCGGCCGCGTTCGAGCGGCTGGCCGTTGCGCGGGTCGTGCTGGCCGCGATTGGAGTACCAGTACAAGGCATCGCCGTCGCCCAGCACCAGGTTGTAGCCGTTGTACAGGTCGGGCCGCGCCGCCAGCGCCGCCAGGTAGGCCGCCGCATCCATCTCGCCGCGCAGGAAGTCCGCCACCAGCGCGCCGCGCGAAGGCGCGTCGGCGCGCCGTTCGTCGGGGCTGCGGATATTGGTCAGCGCCGCGAAGCGCGGGCCGTTGGCGCCATCGAGCGTCACGCCCATCCAGCTGCCGCCGCCTTGCAGGTCGCGCCCGGCGATGACATTCGGCTGGCCCGGCCAGGGGCCGGCGGGGGCGGCGGGACGGTCGTAGAATTCGTCGCGGTTGGCCGCGGCGATGACGGGCACGCCGGGGACGACGTGCCAGGCGAAGACGATCAGGCACATGGGGGCAGGTCCGTGAAGACTTCGGTGTGGCGCGCTCCGGCGAGGATCGCCGTGAAGCCGGCGGCATCGGCGGCGCGCGCGAGGGCGGCGTCGAATCCGGCCGGCGCCGCCGGGTACACTTCCATCCAGGTTTGCAAGCCGTCGCTGTCGCCCGGCCGGCGCTTGAGCTGCCCGTGAACGCCTTCGCGCGCGGCCAGGTCTTGCTGCATGCCGCGCACCAGCGGCGCCAGGCGTGCCGTGTCCTCGCTGCGCACCTTGTAATAGACGTACAGGTCGACCATCGCTAGTCGTCGACCGCGTCGAGGCTGTAGGGCATCGGCAGGAAGCGCAGTGCGCTGCCCGTGGCCGAACCCAGGCGCACTTCTTCGTTCAGCTGCGCCAGCTTGATCTCGACCAGCGCATCGGCGCCGCCGACGCCATTCGGCGCCGCATTGACGACCATGCCGCATGGCTGGTCGGGATCGGCCGTCGAGAACACCTCGTCGCCCGCGCGGGCGGCGGCGTTGTCGATGCTGGCCAGCGCCGTGCGGCGCTTGATCTTGCCCAGGTACTTAGTGCGCGCGACGATTTCCTGGCCCGGATAGCAGCCCTTCTTGAAATTGACGCCGCCCAGCAGTTCGAGATTGATCATCTGCGGCACGAACTGTTCCTGGGTCGCGCTGCTCACCTGCGGCTCGCCGGCGTGGATCGTGGCCAGGCGCCAGGCCTGGTTGCCGCCCAGCGCCAGTTCTTGCTGCAGCGCGGGTAGGGCGCCGCTGGCCGCCTCGAACGAGGCGAGCCACAGATAGCGCGGCGCGCCGAAGGCATCGTTCAGGCGCAGCACGGCGCCGAACTCGCCGCTCGACGACGTCATCGGCGCCGCCGGCAAGGTATTGACGAAGCGGCCCAGCGCGGCCTGCGCCCTGGCGCCGCCGAAGCCCAGCACCGCCGCGAACGGCGCTTCGTCGGTCGCGTCGCGCAGCTTGGCTTTGCTGCGCAGCACAAACATCGACAGGCGCTTCTGCAGCGGCGGCTGGATCGCGCGCGGCAGTTGCAGATACACGGCCTTGGCGTCGCGCCACATCAGGAAACTGGCTTGCAGCCGGCCTTTCGGCGTGCAGAAGCCGGCGAAGCGCAGGTCGCCCGCAGCGAGGTGCTCGACATCGTTGGTGAGCTGCGCATGCAGGAATGTCGCGGCTTCTTCGCCGGCCACGGCGATCAAGCCCTGGTCGGTGACGGAGGCGACGAAGCCGGCGGCGAGTTCGTCGGCAGTGAGCTGGCGGCCGAAGTCCTCGACCTGCGTTGCTTCGTCGATGTGAAAGCGCGCGCCGTGCGCGGCGAGGTGGTCTGTCCAGTTACTCATGAAATTCCGAAATATTTTGGCAATTAGGCTTTATCATTACGGCCTCATTATAGAGTTGTCGGGAAAATCGCGCCGAGCGTGCCGCAATCCGCAATTGGATCCGATCAAAACACATGGCAATCATAAAAAAATTACTCGTCACCGCCGTCATCGTTACGCTCGCCGCGGCAGGCGGCTTCTCCTGGTGGACCAAGCACGCGCTGACCAGCGGTGGTGCACCGATCGAATTCACCATCAATCCCGGCAGTGGCGTCGGAGCCAGCGCCCAGCAGATGGTCGCCGCCGGCGTGCCGGTCAATCCCACGCTGTTCGCCCTGCTCGCGCGCCTGACCGGCGACGCCGCCCGCATCAAGGCCGGCAGCTATGAACTGAAGCCGGGCACCAGTCCGCGCCGCCTGCTGACCCAACTGGTGCGCGGCGAGTTCGCCCACGAGGCGATCACGATCATCGAAGGCTGGACCTTCCGCCAGATGCGCCAGGCGATCGGCAGCCACGACCGCCTCAAGCACGACACCGTCAAGCTCAGCGACCAGGAACTGATGGCGCTGATCTCGACCGAGTTCAAGCATCCGGAAGGGCTGTTCTTCCCGGACACCTACCTGTTCGCGAAGGGATCATCGGAAATCGAGATCTACAAGCGCGCCCACCAGTCGATGATCAGCCACCTGAACGCGGCCTGGGAGAAGCGCAACAAGGAGCTGCCGTACAAGACCCCGTACGAGGCGCTGATCATGGCCTCGATCGTCGAGAAGGAAACCGGGCAGAAGAGCGAGCGCACGATGATCGCCGGCGTGTTCGTCAACCGCCTGCGCACCGGCATGCTGCTGCAGACCGACCCGACCGTGATCTACGGCATGGGCGAGAACTACGCCGGCCAGATCCGCAAGAAGGACCTGCTGACCGACACACCATACAATACCTATACGCGCGGCGGTCTGCCGCCGACGCCGATCTCGCTGCCGGGCCTGCAGTCGCTGCACGCGGCGCTCGAGCCGGCCGCGACGCCGGCGCTGTATTTCGTCTCGCGCGGCGACGGCACCAGCCAGTTCTCGGACAACCTGCCGGACCATAACCGGGCGGTCAACCGCTACCAGCGCGGGATCACCACCACCCAATGAAACAAGGCAGCACCATGCAAGGCAAGTTCATCACGTTCGAAGGCATCGACGGCGCCGGAAAATCGACCCACATCGGCTTCGTCACCGATTTTCTCGCATCGCGTGGCAAGACCGTGGTGGCGTCGCGCGAGCCGGGCGGCACGCCGCTTGGCGAGAAGCTGCGCGACCTGCTGCTGCACGAGAAGATGCATCTCGAGACCGAGGCGCTGCTGATGTTCGCCAGCCGCCGCGAGCATATCGCCCAGGTGATCGCGCCGAACCTGGCCGCTGGCAACTGGGTGTTGTCGGACCGTTTCACCGACGCCAGTTTTGCCTACCAGAGCGGCGGCCGTGGCCTGGCGCGCGCCAGGATGGAGGCGCTCGAGGCCTGGGTCCATGCCGACCTGCAGCCCGACCTGACCCTGCTGTTCGACGTGCCGCTCGAGGTGGCGCGCGAACGCCTCGACGCCACCCGCACGCTCGACAAGTTCGAGCGCGAGCAGGCCGACTTCTTTGCCCGCTGCCGCGCCGAATACCTGCGCCGCGCTGCGCAGTTTCCGGGGCGCTTCGCAGTGATCGATTCGACCTGCAGCATCGCGGCGATCCAGGACCGGCTCGTGGGCATCCTCGAGCAGCTTCTGCCGTAGATTCCCGGCAGGTTCCGTCCCGGTTCTTGTTGTATTTGCACCAGTTCGACTAACAATATCCTGTGGTTTTCTACTTAAAATCAATGTAGATTGGATATCGGTCAAGAACGGCTCCTGCATGTCGCCGTCGGGAGCGCCTGCAACAGGCGACGCGACAACAAGCACTGAAGGGGAATGCCATGGCTCAGGCGAACAGCGCGGTTCCAGCAGCGGGCGTGCTTGCGCCCCCGCCTGGGGTGTCCAAGATCGTCGTGGCGATCCATGGCGTCGGCAAGCAGTTCCGTTGCGACACGATCCGCGAGGTTGCCTCGCGTTTCGGGGACGGCTCCGTAGAAGCCATCCCGATGATGCCGCTCGGGCATTTCAGCCTCGCCGAAGGCAGTGCGGTGCGCTGGAGCGTGCTCGACACCACCGATCCGCAGTTGCAAAAGATCGGTTTTGCCGAAGTGTATTGGGCCGACATTCCACATGCGCTGGTGCAGATGGCCGATACGCTGGAAGAGACCAAGGCGTGGGCCGGCACCATCGTCAGCCGCGCCGAGACGATCTACCAGCGCCAGCTTGGCGCGAATAGCAAGCTCAAGCACGCCGACTTCGCGCAGGGCATCGACGCGATCGATACCTTGGTCGACGGCATCGCCGTCATCGAGCGGCTGTGCCTGATGGCCGACAAGGTGTTGCCCATCGATGGCAAGCTCGAAGTCGCATCGCTGCTGCGCGACTACGTCGGCGACGTCCAGACGGTGACCGAGTTTCCCCATTACCGCGGCAAGATCCTGTACCGCTTCCACGCCATGCTGAACGGGATCGTCGACGCATTCCACGCCCAGCACCCGAGCGCGCCCCAGCATCACCCCGAGATTTATATCGTCGCGCACAGCGAGGGCACCGTCATCAGCCTGCTGGCGCTGCTTCAAGGCTTGTGGTCGACCGAACTGGCCGATCCCGACCGGCAGGGGCCGGTACAAGTGGGCGCGTGGGTCTCCCACGTCAAGGGCTTGATGACGCTGGGCTCGCCAATCGACAAGCATGTGGCGCTGTGGCCGGGCCTGTGGGAGAGCTTCAGGTTCGACACCCTGGTGCTGGACGACCGCATCGAGGTGCGCCGTGAAGATAACCCGGGCAAGTCGATGACGCTGCGGCACCGGATCAAGTGGCGCAACTACTTCGATTTTGGCGACCCGATCGGCTTTCACCTCGATGAGGTGCGCCGCACCTTGCGGCAGAATGGGTGCGATGCATTCGAGTTCGATGCGCTGGACCACGATATCGGCTACAGCCGCTACTGGTTCCCCGGCAAGGCGCATGTCGACTACTGGAAGGATGCAGAACTGTTCCGCCACTTCATCGATACCGTCGTGCGCGGCGTTCCCGTCGAGGAAGCGCCGCCGCCGCCGCCGAGCAGCCGGCTGCGCGGGCTGGTGGCGACGCTCATCCCCTATGCGGCGTCCTGGGCAGTGCATTACCTGGCCCTGTTCGCCCTGTTCATGGGCTTGGCGGGAATGGAGCGGGCAGATCTCGGCAGGTGCGCGCTGGACGCATTCATGCCGTCGATCGTGCTGTATCTGCTCACCTATGCCGCGCGGGTGCCCAGCCTCGTCAGGCAGGAAACGCGCTGGCGGGTGCTGGTGCTGGTCTGTCTGCTGGCAGTAGCGGGCTCCACCTTGCTGCTCGCCGACCACGTCGCAGCCGCGCTGGGAACCCGGCTGGCCTTCCTCGATCCGTTCGGGATCGACGAGGCCGCGCGCGCCAGGCTTGCGCTGATCGCCGCAGTGGCGCTGGTGATGGGACTCGCCTGGTCCGCCAAGCGCTACCGCAGCGTTCGCGGCCACCGGGTGCTGGTCGGCGCCGGCGCGCTCGCCTGCCTGCTGCTCGCACTCAATGACCGGGGCGGGCCGGATCTGGCCGCGCTCGGCGGCAGCATCGCTTTTCTCTACCTCTGGCGCCTGGGGATGATCGTATTCGACCTGGCCTTCGTGTGGCATCGCTATATCCGCAACGGCGTGAGTGTGCGCACCCTGCGCGACTGGCGCCTCGAGCGCGATGCGCAGGTCGGCGAGTGGTGGGGCCTGAAAGACAGGCCGCGCACCCGCCACGGCGACGGTCCGGGGCCGGCCAGCGGCGACGAAGTCAGGAAGGCGGCGTAGGGCGCGGCGCCACGCGCCGGCGGCGAACCCATCCGGCGGTCCATGGATCGTTTACAATCCTCCTCTCGCCGAGCCGGCGGAGTTTTGGAGAATTGTTCGTGACGATGTATCCGTGGCAGCAAGCCGCGTGGACCCAGCTGCAGCAGATGCGCGCGCGCCTGCCGCACGCCATCCTGTTCCATGGTCCGGCCGGCACCGGCAAGGCCGACTTCCTCGACGCCTTCGCCCAGTCGCTGCTGTGCGAACGCGTGCGCGCCGACGGCCATGCCTGCGGCGAATGCGCGTCCTGCGGCTGGTTCGTGCAGCACAACCATCCCGATTACCGGCGCGTGCGTCCCGAGGCGCTGGAAGACGATCCGACGTCCGAGGGCGACGATGGCGACGGCGATCGCAAGTCGAAATCGGCCAAGGCGCCCTCGAAAGACATCAAGATCGAGCAGATCCGCGCGCTGGCGGACTTCATGAACATCTCGACCCACCGCCAGGGCTTGCGGGTGGTGGTGCTGTATCCCGCCGAGGCGCTGAACATGCCGGCCTCGAACGCGTTGCTCAAGACGCTCGAGGAACCGCCTCCGGGCACCGTGTTCCTGCTGTCGACCAACAGCCTGGACCGCTTGCTGCCGACGATCCTGTCGCGCTGCCGCAAGTTCGCCTTGCCGCTGCCGGCGCACGACCAGGCCCTGGCCTGGCTCAAGGAACAAGGCGTGCCCGACGCCGATAGCTGGCTGCGCGAGCAGGGCGGGGCGCCGCTGGCCGCGCTGGGCGAATCGGCCAACGGCAACCGCGAAGACCTGGAGACGCTGCTGCAGTTCCTGGCCCGGCCGGCGCCGGACGGCGCCCTGCGCGCCGCCGACAAGCTGGCCAAGTCCGAGCTGCCGGCCCTGGTGGCGTGGACACAACGCTGGCTCTACGATGTGTTTTCGTACAAGTTGTCGGGCAATATCCGATATTACCCACGCTACCAGAAAGAGCTGGCGGCGCTGGCCGGACGGGCCGGCACGGCCAGCCTGCTGCGCGCGATCAAGGCCATGAACGAGCGCCGGGCTGTGGCGGATCATCCTCTCTCGGCAAAATTGTTTGTCGAAGACATGCTGCTTGAGTACACTGCTTGCTGCACATGAAAGGAACCCAATGAGCGCTGCCCAACCAGAGATGACCGCAATCCAGGCCCCACGGCCGTCCGTACTATCTCTGGCGATCAAGGAAAAGGCCGCACTGTATGCGGCCTACATGCCATTCCTGAAGCATGGCGGCATCTTCGTCCCGACCAGCAAGCCCTACAAGATCGGCGACGAGATCTACCTGATCCTGTCGCTGATGGACGATCCGAACAAATACCCGATCGCCGGCACCGTGGCCTGGATCACGCCGGCCGGCGCCGCCAACAACAAGGCGCAAGGCATCGGCGTGCATTTCCCGGCCGACGAATCCGGACAGCGCGCCAAGGGCCGCATCGAAGAAATCCTGGGCGCTGCGCTGCGCTCCTCGCGCGCCACCCATACGCTGTAGTGCATTTTTCCCTCCCACTTTTACCCTGGTTGCATGCCTTCCTACGTCCATCGCCTGGCCCGACGCGACGACCTGCCGGTCATCGTCGATATCTATAATTCCACCATCGCCTCGCGCGAAGTCACGGCCGATACCGAGCCGGTCACGGTCGCCTCGCGCGAAGCCTGGTTCAACGACCACGCCCCCGAGCGCCGGCCGCTGTGGGTGATCCACGACGCTGCCGACACGCGCGAGCAGCCCGAGGTCATCGGCTGGCTGTCGTACTCGAATTTCTATGGTCGTCCCGCGTATTCGGGCACGGCGGAGGTATCGATCTATATCGCCGAGCACATGCGCGGCAAGGGACTGGGCCGCTACTGCCTGGAGCTGGCGATGGCGTTTGCGCCGCAGGTCAAGGTGCATACGCTGCTGGGCTTCATCTTTGGCCACAATGTGCCGAGCCTGGCGCTGTTCCGTCAATACGGCTTCGAGACCTGGGCCAACTTCCCGCGCGTGGCCAACCTGGACGGCATCGAGCGCGATCTGATCATTCTCGGCAAGCGGGTCGCCTGAAGGGATCTATCGGGTGTTGATACGGCCTGCCTGGCCGACCGAGCCGGCGGGCCCCGCTGCGTGCCAGCGGTCAGGTGGCCGGCTCGCGTACAATAAGCGCATGTTTATCGATTCCCATTGCCACATCAATTTCCCGGAACTGGCGGCGCGCATGCCGGAGATCCTCGCCAAGATGGCCGAGAACAAGGTCACGCACGCGCTCTGCGTCTCGGTCGACCTGCCGGACTTTCCCCAGGTGCTCGCGCTGGCCGAGCAGCATCCACACATCTTCGCCTCGGTCGGGGTCCATCCCGACTATGAAGACACGCCCGAGCCCAGCGTCGAGCAGCTGGTCGCACTGGCCGACCACCCGAAGATCGTCGCCATCGGCGAGACGGGCCTGGATTACTACCGCCTCGAAGGCGACCTCGAATGGCAGCGCGAGCGCTTCCGCACCCATATCCGCGCCTCGCGCGAGACCCGCAAGCCCTTGATCATCCACACCCGCGCGGCCAGCGAAGACACGATCCGGCTGATGAAGGAAGAGGGCGCCGGCACCGACGCAGGCGGCGTGGCCGGCGTCATGCACTGCTTCACCGAGTCGCTCGCGGTGGCCGAAGCGGCCATGGAGCAGGGTTTCTATATTTCGTTCTCGGGCATCGTGACTTTCAAGAGCGCCAAGGAACTGCAGGCCGTGGCGCAGGCGGTGCCGCTCGAGCGCATGCTGATCGAAACCGATTCGCCCTACCTGGCGCCGGTGCCGTTCCGGGGGCGGATGAACGAGCCGGGCTATGTCGCCCACGTGGCCGAGTACATCGCCACGCTCAAGGGCGTCTCGCTGCGCGAGGTCGCCGCCCGCACCAGCGACAACTTCTTCAATCTGTTCCAGAACGCCAGGAGCTGAACCGTGCCGATCCGTCACTTGGCTGCGGCCACCTTGCTGTCGTGCGCGATCGCCAGCGCCCATGCCGCCCAGGCGCCCACCGAGCAGCAAGTCAATGCCTTCTTCCGCGCCGTGCAGATGGATGACGCCAGCACGGTGCGTAAGATGGTCGGGGCCGTGGTCAATGCCAACGAGCTCAATCCGCTTGGCGGAGAACCGGCGCTGGTGCTGGCGGTGCGCGAAGGGTCGCGCGAGGTGCTGCGCGAACTGCTGCGCCATCCGGGCACCGACCTGGAGCGCAAGGCGCTCAACGGCAACACGGCCCTCATGATGGCGGCGTTCAAGCGTGACCAGGACGCCGCGCGCGCCCTGGTCGAGCGCGGCGCCAGCATCAACCAGCCTGGTTGGACCGCGTTGCACTACGCCGCCGCGAGCGGCGACGACAAGATCGCGCTGCTGCTGATCGAGCGCGGCGCCAGGCTCGACGCGGTATCGCCGCGGCCCAGCGGCGCCATGACCCCGTTGATGATGGCCGTGCGCGAGGGACATGATGCGACCGCCCGGCTGCTGGTGGCGAAGGGCGCCAAGACCGGACTCAGGAATACCGAGGGCCTCACCGCCGCCCAGATCGCCCAGAAGGCCGGGCGTGACGAGCTGGCCCGGGAACTGGCGAAGTAACACTTGACCCTCGAAGTAGGCGGTAAATCCCCTTTACCTCCATCGATTGCGTTGCGGCAAGAGTCTCCATAATGCTTGCACGGTTACACGACCTCCGCACATCAAGGATACCCATGCTCAACGAACGCGAAATCGAAAGCTGCTATCTGGGGCAGTTCATTCCAGTCCACTACCATCACAATATGCTGATGGACCAGAACCGAATGCACAGCTTCAAGGCCGCCATCCAGTATTCCGTCTTCCCCGGCGCGAAAGTGCTGGAACTGGGCGGCGGTACCGGTGTGCTGTCGTTCTTCGCGGCCCAGAACGCCGCCAAGGTCTACTGCGTCGAGTTCAATCCCGACATGGTGCAGGAGGCGCGCCGCTTCCTGGCGATGAACCCGAACGGTGAAAAAGTCGAGGTCATCCACGCCGACGCTTTTGATTACCTGCCGCCCGAGCCGGTCGACGTCGTGATCTGCGAAATGATCCACGTCGGCATGCTGCGCGAAAAACAGGTCGATGTGATCGAATCGTTCAAGCGCCGCTATCTGGCCAAGTTCGGCGGCCCGCTGCCGATCTTCATGCCGGAAGCCGTGATCATGGCCGTCCAGCCGCTGCAGCAGGAATACGATTTCGACGGTTTCTACGCACCGATCGTCCAGTTCCAGGAGACCGGCGTCATCCAGCCGAATACCGTCGAGCTGGCCCAGCCGGCCGTCTACAGCATCCTCGATTTCAGCCAGCCGGTCGACAGCACGATCGCCTGGGAAGGCGCGTTCGTGGTGGAGCAGGGCGGCACCCTGAATGCGCTGCGTTTCGTGACCAAGAACGTGCTGGCGATCGTGCAGGAACACGCGAGCACCATCGATTGGCTCAACCACTACATGACGCTGCCGCTGTACACGCCTATGCAGGTCAAGGCCGGCGACCTGCTGCGCGTCGCGTTCGCCTACCGCGCCGGCGGCGCGATCCCGTCGTTGCAAGCCTCGATCGTGGCCGAGGTGGTCGAGCAGACGGGCGCCCACGCGCCACAGCCCGAAGCGGTAGCCTGCGCTTGACCCCGTGAGGCAGGCGGGCCGCAGCGGTCCGCCTGTTCGTTGCACCCGGCCACCCGTCGCGCCGGACGACCGTTCGGACGGTCAAAATTCCCTCCTGTCGCACATCCCTCGCTTCGCTCCCTGATCCGGCCTACAGTCACGCTTCGATGTTTCCTCATGGAGAATGACAATGCTGAGTTTCCTGGTATGGCTGGTGCTGCTTTTTCTGTGCTGGCCAATCGCGTTGCTTGCCTTGCTGCTGTATCCTTTGGTGTGGCTGCTATTGTTGCCGCTTCGGCTGCTGGGCATCGGCGTGGACGCCGTGTTCACGCTGCTGCGGGCGGTACTCATGCTGCCGGCGCGTGTGCTGGGCTATAACCCGGCGCGCTGAGCCGGGTGCTTGTGTGTTGGGCAATTAACAGACGATAGTAGTGTGATCTTCTACTGTGGAGCTGCGTGCTTTCATCCGGAAAGCGCGCATTGAATAGAGGAAAATGACTATGCGCCTGGATATTTACCGCAGAGCCGAACACGACGGCAAATTCTCGTACCTGGCTGTGCCTGAAGCCAAGAACATTCCCGAGGAAGCCACGAATACCGATTGGGAAATCGAAGCCCGTGCATACGAGGTCGACGACAGCGCCGACGAAATCAAGGACTTCGACATCGACAACCTGGCCGGCCAGATCGCCGAAAAAGGTTACGCGATGACCTCGGTATTGCACTGACATTTTCCCCGGCGGGCTTCCCGGTCCGCCCCAGCCGCCGGTGCGCGCTGTCGAGCACGCGTGCCGGCGTCTTCAACCTCCTCCAGAGTCGGCCCTGCCGCCACGGCCCGGTAGCCGTTGTGGTATCCTGCGCCCTTGATCAAGCAAGCCAGCCATTGACTGGGCTGGGATGGGGGATGTGATGAAGTGGATAGTGGTCGGTTTCTTTATTCTCTCGGTCCTGCACATCCATTTCCGCGGGCGTGTGCGCCTGCCGATCCGCCGCCAGATCTTCGACCACTCGTCGTTCATGGCGCCGATCAACATCTTCATGCACAAGTTTTCGACGGTGCCGAGCACGCCTTTCGTGCCGGTGAGCCAGTTCCCTGAACTGGCGCGCCTGCAGGAGAATTGGCCGATCATCCGCGCCGAAGCCGAGAATCTGCTCGCGCTCAAGAAAATCAAGGCCGCCGAGCAGAACGACGACGCCGGCTTCAATTCCTTCTTCAAGAACGGCTGGAAGCGCTTCTACCTGAAGTGGTATGACGCCAGCCATCCTTCGGCCGAGCGCCTGTGCCCGCAGACCTATGCGCTGCTGCAATCGATTCCGTCGGTCAAGGCGGCGATGTTCGCCGAGCTGCCGCCGGGCGGCAAGCTCAATCCGCACCGCGATCCGTTCGCCGGTTCGATGCGCTATCACCTGGGCCTGGCCACGCCGAACGACGACCGCTGCTTCATCGACGTCGACGGCGAACGCCATAGCTGGCGCGACGGCGAAGGCGTGGTCTTCGACGAAACCTATATCCACTGGGCGATCAATGGCAGCGAGAGCGACCGCGTGATCCTGTTCTGCGATGTCGAGCGCCCGATGCGCTATCGCTGGATGGGTGCGTTCAACCGCTGGTTCGGCCGTACCGTCATGACCGCCGCCGCCTCGCCCAACGAGACCGGCGACCAGGTCGGCCTGGTCAGCAAGCTGTTCCGCATTTCCTTCTATGCCGGCCAGTACCGCCGCCGCTTCAAGGCGTGGAACAAGACCGCCTACAACATTACCCGCATCGTGCTGGTGATCGCGCTGATCGCCTTCGTCGTCTGGATCTGACTTCAGCGAGAAGACGGGCGGCGCGCCCACCCGCACAATCCAGGTGAAACCCGAAACGGGCCAGACGGCCATTGTCGCTACAATGGCCGTTCCGATATTCACACCTGGAGAAAGTCGATGGCAAAGGTATTGGTTCTGTATTACTCCACCTATGGACACATCGAGACGATGGCGAACGCCGTCGCCGAGGGCGCGCGCAAGACCGGCGCGAGTGTCGATGTGAAGCGCGTTCCCGAGACCGTCCCCGAAGAAGTCGCCAGGAACGGCCACTTCAAGCTGCAGCAGGACGCGCCGGTCGCCAGGCCCGATGAACTGGCCGACTACGACGCCATCATCATCGGCGCGCCGACCCGCTATGGCCGCATGCCGGGCCAGATGGCGGCCTTCCTCGACCAGACCGGCGGCCTGTGGGCGCGCGGCGCGCTCAACGGCAAGGTGGGTGGCGCATTCACCTCCACCGCCACCCAGCATGGCGGCCAGGAAGCGACGCTGTTCTCGATCATCACCAACCTGCTGCACTTCGGCATGACCATCGTCGGCCTGCCGTACAGCTACCAGGAGCAGATGACGCTGGACGAAGTCGCCGGCGGCAGCCCCTACGGCGCCAGCACCATCGCCGGCGGCCAGGGCCAGCGCCAGCCAAGCGAGATCGACCTGGGCGGCGCCCGCCACCAAGGCGAGCTGATCGCAAAGACGGCCAACAAGCTGTTCGGCTGAGCGGCGCGCCGCGCCTGCCGCCCACCCGTACGCGGCAGGCGTTCCGGATCTTTGCTATCGTGGCGTTTCCCATTCGCCGCCGCGCGCGGCCCCGCAACGAGGCGCCCACCACATGACCACGCTCCAGGATTTCCCGATCACCGACAAATGGCCGGCCACGCACCCCGACCGGCTGCAGCTGTACTCGATGCCGACCCCGAACGGCGTCAAGATTGCGATCATGCTCGAAGAGACGGGGCTGCCGTACGAGGCGCACAAGGTCGATTTTTCGACGGACGACCAGCATTCGCCGGCCTTCCTGTCACTCAATCCAAACAACAAGATTCCCGCGATCATCGACCCCAACGGGCCGAACGGCGAGCCCGTGGCGCTGTTCGAATCGGGCGCCATCCTGCTCTACCTGGCCGAGAAGACCGGCAAGCTGCTGCCGCTCGACGCTGCCGCGCGCTACCGCGTGATCCAGTGGCTGATGTTCCAGGTCGGCGGCGTGGGGCCGATGTTCGGCCAGCTCGGCTTCTTCGTCAAGTTCGCCGGTAAGGACTACGAGGACAAGCGCCCGCGCGACCGCTTCGTCGACGAGTCACGCCGCCTGCTGCGCGTGATCGACGACCAGCTGGGCAGGCATGCGTGGATCGCGGGCGAGGAATTCTCGATCGCCGATATCGCCCTGTTCCCATGGATTAATGGCCTGTTCAATTTCTACCAGGCGGACGAGTTGCTCGGGGCGGACGAATTCGGCAATGTGCAGGCCGCGCTCGACAAGTTCCTGGCGCGGCCCGCGGTGCAGAAGGGTTTGACGATTCCCGCCTGATCAATATGGGCTGGCGGTCGGGCGCACGATCAGTTCGCTGACATCGACGTCGGCCGGCTGCTCGATGGCAAACCCGATCGCGCGCGCGATGGCCTCCGGCTTGATCGCCACCTTGCGGAACGCGCGCATCGCATCGCGCGCCACGCCGTCCGAGATCGAATCGGCCAGCTCGGATTCCACCACGCCCGGCGACACCAGCGTCACGCGGATGTCGGCCCCGACTTCCTGGCGCAGGCCCTCGGTGATCGCGGCCACCGCGAACTTGGTGGCGCAATACACCGCCGCCGTCGGGCTGACCGTGTAGGCCCCGATCGAGGCGATATTGATGACCTGGCCGCTGCGGCGCGCCTGCATGCCCGGCAGCACGCTCGCGATTCCGTGCAGCACGCCGCGGATATTCACATCGATCATGCGGTTCCACTCGTCGATTTTCAGTGCTTCGAGTTTCGACAGCGGCATGACGCCCGCATTGTTGATCAGCACGTCGACCTGGCCATGGCGCTCGAGCGCGAAATCGACGAAGGACTGCATGCTTTCCAGGCTGGTCACGTCGAGCTGCGCGACCTCGGCGCGGCCGCCCCGTTCGCGGATCTCGTTCGACAGGGCGACCAGGCGCTCGGTGCGGCGTGCGCCCAGCACGACGCGGTGGCCGGCCGCCGCCAGGTGACGGGCCGTGGCTTCTCCGATGCCACTGCTGGCGCCGGTGATGAGGATGACTTTCGATGGGTGTTCCATGGTGCGCTCCCTGATGTGGTTGAAGAGTAGCGCCAGTATGGACGGGAGGGATGGCGCCGCCCATGCCGAAAAATGGGCCGGCATTGCACGATCCTCCAGATGTGAAAACGGCGCCCGAAGGCGCCGCTCTGCAAAGCGTGCTGGCGAAGATGCCGGTTCAGGCACGCGGACGGTTGCGGTGGAAAGTCAGCGGGCTGTAGGCGACGGCGGACGGTGGCGGCGACTTGAGGATGCCCGGCTTCATGGCCCCCACCACATGCATCTCGCAGGGCTTGCAGTCGAACCGCAGCGTGTACTTCTCGTCGCCGCTGACGAGCGTCATCGGCTCGGCCTTCACCTGGCCCTGCACGCCCTGCACGCCCTTGGCCTGTTTCGGACACAGGTTGAACGAGAAGCGCAGGCAGTGCTTGGTGATCATCAGCGACACCTCGCCCGCTTCCTCGTGCGCCTCGTAGGCCGCGTCGATCAGCTGCACGCCATGCCGATGGTAGAAGGCGCGCGCCTTGTCGTTGTAGACGTTCGCCAGGTAGCTCAGCTGCGCTTCCGGATAGATCGCCGGCGGCTCGCTCGGCGCCTTGCGCTGCGGCCGTTCCCAGGCCGCGAGGCGCGCCGCCTCATGGGCGGCGATGGCGTCGCGGCGCAAGGCGTTGATGGCGGCGCTCGGCACGAACCATGGCTGGCTCAGCGTCAGCTCGACGTGGCCGGCCTCGAACATCGTGTTGCCCAGCTTGGCGACGCTGGCGCGCAGCGACGCCTCGGCCTGGCTTGCCTGTTGGGCCGGCTGCAGCTCGATGGCGGCGTGCGCGCTAGAGGCGATGCCGTCCTCGTCGACGATCGCCAGGTGCAGGCCGCCCGCTTGTTCGCTCAGCGTCAGGTCGAGCGCAATCTTGCGTTCGGACGACTTCTTGCCGAGCGTCGCTTCCCACTGGTGGTCGCGGTTGCGGTGGATCACGGTGCCGACCTTCAGCCCGGCCAGGGCCGCCATCGGCTCGTTCGGGCGGACGCGCCAGCGTTCGCCGTCGGCCTCGACGCCGAGCTTCTCGACGGTGTTGGCCTGGATGCCGACCGTGGCGCGCTTGTGCATGAAGTTCAGGCCGTCGCCGTTGGCCATCGGCGCCGTGGTGACGAGGTCGAAGCTGTCGCCGTTCAGGCGCGCGACGATGCCCAGCTCGACGCCGACGTACTTGGGCGAATCGAAGGCGCCGATGTCCGTCAGGCGGCCCTGGGCGAAGTATTCGGTGTGGCCGCGGTGGAAGTTCTTGTCGACATCCGGGGTAAACATCACGCGCGTGCGGCCGCTGGCGGCGCGCCGGTATTCGGGACGGCGCTCGAGCAGCTCGTCGAGCAGCAGGCGGTAGTGGGCGGTGATGTTCTTGACGTAGCCCATGTCCTTGTAGCGGCCCTCGATCTTGAACGAGCGGATGCCGGCGTCGACCAGCGCCTCCAGGTTGCGGCTCTGGTCGTTGTCCTTCATCGACAGCAGGTGCTTGTCGTAGGCCACCACGCGGCCCTGGCCATCGCTCAGGGTGTAGGGCAGGCGGCAGGCCTGCGAGCAGTCGCCGCGGTTGGCCGAGCGGCCGGTATCCGCGTGCGAGATATAGCACTGGCCCGAATACGCCACGCACAGCGCGCCGTGCACGAAGTATTCGAGCGGCGTGTCGTTCATCGCCTTGATCTTGCGGATCTGCTCAACGGTGAGTTCGCGCGCCAGCACCAGCTGCGAGAAGCCGACGTCGCCCAGGAACCTGGCTTTTTCGGGCGTGCGGATATCGCACTGGGTGCTGGCGTGCAGCTGGATCGGCGGCAGGTCGAGTTCGAGCAGGCCCATGTCCTGGATGATCAGCGCATCGACGCCGGCCTCGTACAGTTGCCAGATCTGCTTGCGCGCCAACTCGAGTTCGCTGTCGTGCATGATCGTGTTCATGGTCACGAAGATGCGCGCCCGGTAGCCGTGCGCGAATTGCACCAGGGACGCGATGTCTTCCAGCGGATTGCTGGCGTTGTGGCGCGCGCCGAATGCCGGACCGCCGATGTACACGGCGTCGGCGCCGTGGAGGATCGCTTCGCGGCCAATCTCGGCGGTCTTGGCGGGCGAAAGCAATTCGAGTTCGTGGTCGAGCAGGGACATGGAGGATTCCTTTGGGCGAAGGACGAAATTATAGCGAGATGCCGCGCCCGCGTCATGCCCGGTGTTGCGCCGCGTGCCAGGCGCGCGCACTACGCCTGCGACGGCAGGGCGGATGGGTGCTTGAATCGAGGTAGGATCGACAACGTTGTTCGTGTTCGCCGGGCGCATCCGCCGCGACAGCCTGGGCACGGCGCCGCTGCGGGACTTGCGCAAGCAGGTGGACGGCATCCCGGCGCATGGCAGCGTTGCGCTGCAAGGGGAGCAGCAGCGACGGCCATGTTAGCGCAAACGAGATTGCCCCTGGTCGCCAGCGCAGCGATCATTGCAGGGCTTCGCGGCAAGCAAGGGTGGACACGATGGCAAGGCGCCGACTGTGCTAACATTTGACGAACAATCCTACCTGAAAAGAAGTTCCCGACATGAACAAAGCGAGCATCGAGGCCGTCCGAGAATCGATGGAGCAGGGCAAACCCACGATGGTGGACGTCGCCAGGCTCGCGGGCGTGTCGGCCATGACTGTCTCGCGCGTGATGAACGGGAAAAGCCTGGTGCGCGAGAGCACCCGGCGCAAGGTGGCCGAGGCGGTGGCGGCGCTGAACTACACGCCCAACCAGGAAGCGCGCAACCTGGCCGGCTCCAAGCCGATCCGGGTCGGCTTCTTGTACAGCAATCCGAGCGCGGCCTACCTGAGCGAATTCCTGGTCGGGCTGCTGAACCAGTCCGGCCTGAACAATGTCCAGTTGTTCGTCGAAAAATGCGAGGCGGGCAACCACGAAACCGAACACACGCAGCGCCTGATCGACAACGGCCTGGACGGCGTGATCCTGCCGCCGCCGCTGTGCGACAGCGGCGCGGTGCTCGAGTGCGTGGCGAACGCCGGCATCCCCGCCGTGGTCGTGGCCTGCGGTTCGCCGGTCGCGGGGGTTGGCGCGGTCAGCATCGACGACTACGAGGCGGCCCACTACATGACCCGCCACCTGATCGCGCTCGGGCACCAGCGCATCGGCTTCGTGATGGGCCACCCGAACCAGACCGCCAGCGCGCGCCGCCTGGCCGGCTACCGCAAGGCGATCGCCGAAAAAGGCGCCGACGATGCCGAGGAACTGGTGGTGCAGGGGATGTTCACCTACCGTTCGGGACTGGACGCGGCCGAGCAACTGCTCGCGCTGGCCGACCGGCCGACGGCGATCTTCGCCAGCAACGACGACATGGCGGCGGCCACCGTCGCGGTCGCGCACCGGCTGGGACTCGACGTGCCGGGCGACCTGACCGTCACCGGTTTCGACGATACCGCACTGGCCACCACGATCTGGCCGGAACTGACCACCGTGCGCCAGCCGATCGCCGGCATGGCGCGCGAAGCGGTGCAGGCCCTGGTGCGACGGGTACGCGCAATGCGCGAGGAAGAGCCGGCCGAGCCGGAGCAGACACGCATGGATTTCGAACTGGTGCGGCGCCAGTCCGATGCGGCGCCGCGCATCCGCCCGCCGGCGCGGCTGCCGGCCGTCGCCAAGTCCCGCTGAACGGGGCAGTGCGGCCACTTACGTCGAGCCGCCCCGATACCGATACCGATACCGATACCGATACCGATACCGTGTGGTACCTGGCGTAATTGGCGGAGTTGGCGGAGTTGGAAATTCGCCCACGCGAGCCGTCCCGATACGCTTCGCCGCGCACACGCATCGAGCGCGTGAACGGCCAGCGCGAGCCCTTTTCGCAGTGGGTCAAGAGCCCGCGCAAACCTTTCCAATATTCCGTTGACAACCGTCTGGACAGACGTCTACACTGCAATGGTTGCGCTAACAATCCTGTTATGGGAATGTTCTGACGCGGCATAAAATAATCAGAATAATCTGGAGACGACCATGACAGCACAGAATACCCATCTGCTGCCGGATGACTTCGACCGTGCCTTGCTGGTGGGCCGCGTCTGGCGCCCGGCCCCGGTCGATGGCCCGGCGGTAGTCGTCGTGCGCGCAGGGCGCCTGGTGGACATCACGCGCCACGCGCCGACCGTATCCGACCTGTTCGAACTCACCCCCGCCGAGCTGCTGGCAACCGTGCGCGACGCCGATGGCGACGACCTGGGCGAGGCCGCGGCATTGCTGCAGGCCGCGCTGGGCGAGGGCGAGGGCGCCGGCGGCATCCGCTTGCTGGCCCCGTGCGACCTGCAGGCCATCAAGGCGGCCGGCGTGACCTTCGCCGTCAGCCTGCTGGAGCGCGTGATCGAGGAGCAGGCGAAGGGCGTCCCGGCGCGCGCCGCCGAACTGCGCGCGCAGCTGCAGGCCTCGTTCGGCGGCAACCTGGCCGACATTGAACCAGGCTCGGACGCGGCGCTGCGCCTGAAGCAGGAGCTGATCGGGCGCGGCCTGTGGTCGCAGTACATGGAAGTGGGCATCGGGCCCGACGCCGAGGTGTTCACCAAGTCGCAGCCGATGTCGGCGGTCGGCCATGGCGCTCGCGTCGGCCTGCATCCGAGTTCGCACTGGAACAATCCCGAACCCGAAATCGTCCTGGCCGTGAACAGCCGCGCCGAAGTGGTGGGCGCCACCCTCGGCAACGACGTCAACCTGCGCGACATCGAGGGCCGCAGCGCGCTGTTGCTGGGCAAGGCGAAGGACAATAACGCTTCGTGCGCCATCGGTCCGTTCATTCGCCTGTTCGACGACAGCTATACGCTCGATACGCTGCGCCAGTGCGAGGTGAAACTCCTGATCGACGGCGTCGACGACGGCTTCACGCTCGAAGGCAGCAGCCGCATGCGCGAGATCAGCCGCGATCCGCTCGACCTGGTCGCGCAATCCTGCGGCAGGCATCACCAGTACCCGGACGGCTTCATGCTGTTCCTGGGGACGATGTTCTCGCCGATCAAGGACCGCGACGCCGCCGGCGCCGGCTTTACCCACCACGAGGGCGACACGGTCGCGATCTCGACGCCATCGCTGGGCACCCTGGTCAATGCGGTCGGCCGCAGCGACGCCATCGCGCCCTGGACCTTCGGCGTGCGCGCCCTCTACAGCAACCTGGCCCGGCGCAAACTGCTCCCGGGCTGATCCGATCATGACACCGCCCGACGGCGCGCTGCACACACGGCGCCCGCGGGCGCGCTCCACCAGAATTGCGAGCTCACAATGCAAGATCCCACCCCTGAATCCCTGGTCTATGCGACCTATCCGGACCTGCGCGACAAGCGGGTCGTCATCACCGGCGGCGGCACCGGCATCGGCAGCGAGCTGGTAACGGCCTTTGCCGGGCAGGGCGCCCGGGTCTGGTTCCTCGACATCGCCGACAGCGCGTCCCATGCGCTGGCCGCGGCGCTCAAGGACGCGCACCACGCACCGCGTTTCCTGCGCTGCGACCTGACCGACCTCGATGCGCTGGGCGCCGCCTTCGCCGCGATCGAGACCGAGGCCGGCGGTATCGACATCCTGCTCAATAACGCCGCCAACGACGACCGCCACGGCATCGACGACGTCACGCCCGCGTATTGGGAGAACCGGATGAACGTCAACCTGCGCCACCAGTTCTTCTGCGCCCAGGCGGCGGTGCGCATGATGCGCCGCCAGGGCGGCGGCGTGATCCTGAACTTCGGCTCGATCTCGTGGTACCTGGCGTCGAGCCAGCTGTCGCTGTACATGACGGCCAAGGCCGCGATCGAAGGCCTGAGCCGCGGCCTGGCGCGCGACCTGGGGCCGGACCATATCCGCGTCAATACGGTGATCCCGGGCGCCGTGCGCACCCCGCGCCAGCAGGCGCTGTGGCATACGCCTGAAGAAGAGGCGCGCATCCTGTCGGGCCAGTGCCTGCAGGAGCGGGTCGAGATGCAGGACGTGGCGGCGCTGTCGCTGTTCCTGGCCTCGGACAACGCGCGCCGCTGCAGCGGCCGCGAATACTTTGTCGACGCCGGGTGGTACGGCGCATGAACGGCGCGCCGAGCATCCAACCGGCCTGCCTGTGGGACGTCCAGGCCACCCTCGGCGAGGGCGCCCTGTGGGACGCCGTGCGGCGCCAGGTCTGGTTCGTCGATATCAAGGGCCGCCGCATCCACCGCTGCGACGCCGACGGCGCCAACCGCCAGAGCTGGGACGCGCCGTCGCAGGTCGGCTTCCTGGCGCCGGTCGAAGGCGGCGGCATGGTGTGCGGACTCGAGGACGGCCTGTACCGCTTCATCGAGGCCGACGGCGCCTTCGTGTCGCTGGCGCGGATCGAGGCCGACCTGCCCGGCAACCGCTTCAACGACGGCCACGTCGACGCAACGGGCCGCCTGTGGTTCGGTTCGATGGACAACGGCGAACAGAAGTCGACGGGGGTGCTGTACCGCTTCGATGGCGCCGGCCTGGCGCCGACCCGGATGGACAGCGGCTACATCATCACCAACGGCCCGGCCGTGAGTCCGGATGGGCGCACGCTGTACCACACCGACACCCTGGCAAAAAAGGTGTATGCCTTCGACCTCGCGCCCGACGGCGCCCTGTCGAACCGGCGCGTATTCGTCGCCATCGACGGCGGCGGCCACCCGGACGGGATGGCGGTCGATGCCGACGGCCAGGTGTGGATCGCGCTGTTCGGCGGCTGGCGCATCGAGCGCTACGACCCGCAAGGGCGCAAGGTGGGCGAAGTGCGCTTCCCGTGCGCGAACATCACCAAGCTGGCCTTCGGCGGCGACGACCTGCGCAGCGCCTACGTGACCACCGCGCGCAAGGGCCTGAGCGAATCCGCACTCGCCGAGCAGCCGCTGGCCGGTGGCCTGTTCACGTTCCGCGCCGAGGCGCCCGGACTGCCGCAACACGCGCTGCGCCTGTAGGCGTCGCGCACTGGAGAGACAAGCATGACCGAGCAGCAAAATAAGAAACCCCGTTTCCGTTCCCAGGACTGGTTCGACAATCCGGACCGGATCGACATGACCGCGCTCTATCTCGAGCGCTTCATGAACTACGGGATCACGCCCGAGGAACTGCGCTGCGGCAAGCCGATCATCGGGATCGCCCAGAGCGGCAGCGACATCACGCCCTGCAACCGCATCCACCTGGAGCTGGTCAAGCGCGTGCGCGACGGCATCCGTGACGCCGGCGGCATCCCGATGGAATTCCCGCTGCATCCGATCTTCGAAAACTGCCGCCGCCCCACGGCGGCGCTCGACCGCAACCTGGCCTACCTCGGCCTGGTCGAGATCCTGCACGGCTACCCGATCGACGCCGTGGTGCTGACCACCGGCTGCGACAAGACCACGCCGGCCCAGATCATGGCGGTGTCGACGGTCGACATCCCGGCCATCGTGCTGTCCGGCGGGCCGATGCTCGACGGATGGTTCGAGGGCGAGCTGGTAGGCTCGGGCGCGGCCATCTGGAAGGCGCGCCGCCAGCTGTCGGCCGGCACCATCGACGAGCACAAATTCATGGACATCGCCACCGCCTCGGCGCCGTCCGCAGGCCACTGCAACACGATGGGCACGGCGTCGACGATGAACGCGGTGGCCGAAGCGCTCGGCATGTCGCTGACCGGTTGCGCCGCGATTCCCGCGCCGTTTCGCGAGCGTGGGCAGATGGCCTATGAAACCGGGCGCCGCATCGTCGGCCTGGCCCTGGAAGACGTGCGGCCGTCGCAGATCCTCACGCGCGACGCGTTCCTGGACGCGATCGTGGTCAACGCCGCCATCGGCGGCTCGAGCAACGCCCAGCCGCACATCATGGCGATGGCGCGCCACGCCGGCGTCGAGATCAAGACCGAAGACTGGATGGACTACGGCTACGACGTGCCGCTGCTGCTCAATATGCAGCCGGCCGGGAAGTACCTGGGCGAGCGCTTCCACCGCGCCGGCGGCGTGCCGGCCGTGATGTGGGAGCTCGAGCAGGCCGGCAAGCTGCGCTCGCAGCGCTTGACCGTGACCGGCAAGACCATCGCGCAGAACGTCTGCGACCGCGAGACCGACGACCGCGAGATGATCCGCCCGTTCGCCGAGCCGCTCAAGGAACACGCCGGCTTCCTGGTCTTGAAGGGCAATCTGTTCGACTTCGCGATCATGAAGACCAGCGTGATCTCGCCCGCCTTCCGCGCGCGCTACCTGGCCACGCCGGGCGCCGAGAACTGCTTCGAGTGCAAGGTGGTCGTGTTCGACGGTTCCGACGATTACCACAACCGCATCAACGACCCCAGCCTGGGCATCGACGAACACACGATGCTGGTGATCCGCGGCTCGGGCCCGATCGGCTGGCCGGGATCGGCCGAGGTGGTCAATATGCAGCCGCCCGACGCCCTGATCAAGGAGGGCATCAACAACCTGCCGACGCTGGGGGACGGCCGCCAGTCGGGCACCTCGGACAGCCCGTCGATCCTGAACGCGTCGCCCGAGAGCGCGGCCGGCGGCAACCTGGCGCTGCTGCGCACCGGCGACGTGGTGCGGGTCGACCTGAACCACGGCCGCTGCGACGTGCTGCTGCCAGACGACGAACTGGAAGCGCGGCGCCGGGACGATCCGCCCGCGATCCCGGCCAGCCAGACGCCGTGGCAGGAGATCTACCGCGCCACGGTGGGCCAGCTGCACACCGGCGCCTGCATGGAACTGGCGCTGCCATACCGCGGCGTGGCGCGCGTGATGCCGCGCCATAACCATTAATCGGGTGGAGCTGAACGATAAATAGTGGCGTCGCCGGCAATTCTTGAGCAAAATGTCAACACGACGCCGGAAAGTGAGCTTCCGGCGTCGATAATAAAGGAGACAAGCATGAGCACCAGCAAGAACACCAGCAAGAACACGAGCAATAGCACGGGCAAGAGCACCAGCATCAAGAAATTGGGTATCGCCGTCGGACTGGGTTGCGCGATGCTGTTCGCGTCCGCACCGAGCATGGCCGACGCCAAGAATCCCAAGATCGGCTTTTCGATCGACGACCTGCGGCTCGAGCGCTGGACGCGCGATCGCGATTACTTCATCGGTGCGGCCGAAAAGCTCGGCGCCAAGGTCTATGTCCAGTCGGCCGACGCCAGCGAGCAGCGCCAGATCGCGCAGATCGAGAATCTGATCTCGCGCGGCGTCGACGTGCTGGTGATCGTGCCGTACAACGCCACCGTGCTCAATAACGCGATCCGCGAGGCGAAGAAGGCCAAGATCAAGGTGCTGTCGTATGACCGCCTGATCCTGAACGCCGACGTCGACGCCTACATCTCGTTCGACAACAAGGCGGTGGGCGAACTGCAGGCGCAGTCGATCGTGCAGCTCAAACCCAAGGGTAACTACTACCTGCTGGGCGGCGCGCCGACCGACAACAACGCCAAGATCCTGCGCGAAGGCCAGATGAAGGTGCTGCAGCCGCTGATCGACAAGGGCGA
>Ga0265780_10002578_pt1 | contig 24415 bp, 27 predicted proteins | sample P1T30metagenome_FD_192432 | JGI IMG/M metagenome (GOLD analysis project Ga0265780, IMG submission 192432) | Plant litter microbial communities from East Loma Ridge, Irvine, California - P1 T30 | ecosystem: Environmental > Terrestrial > Plant litter > Unclassified | place: USA: California... | reverse complement strand
CGACTCTCAGCGTTGCGCGAGTCACCACGCACTACCCTCTAACAACACTCGTACAACAGCAATGCCGCCAAAACCAAGAGGACGGGGAGCTAGTCGCGCTCGCGGCAGCGCAAGAGGAGGAGCAGTATCAGGGCGACCCACGACTGGCGCGAGCGAATCCACAGATGCGACCCCGCAAAGCACAGCTGCCGCCGATGCCTCGGAAGCTGCTGCTGAGCCTGTGGTCCCCAAGCAAGAAGACGGCGACGCGAAACCCGTAGTTAGTGGTGATGGCGCGTCGGAAGCCATAGAGTCGCAAGCCTCTGAGGCGCCTTCAGCGACTGCATCGTATGCTCTGTCCCCACATCTACTTGACGGCAGTACTGATATACGTACAACAGGGCTGTCGCATCACCCCAACCTAGCGCAGAACCATCCTCCCGCGCTCCAGTGCAAAGACTCGGCAGCCTCCAGGGCTCAGTGCCTCCTTCGCGATCTGCATCACCGTCTGTACGCGGCCGCGGCGGCACAACTCGGGGGAAGAGGGGCGTCAAAACCCCCGCCTTTACCGGGCGAAGGAGCAAAGAGGAACGAGACGCTATCGCAAAAGAATTGGCTGCCCGCGATCGAGAAAGGACAAAGGAGCAGGTTGCAGCGGAAGCTAGGAAGCAGGCGGACGCAACAAGGGCAGCAAGACGAGAAGCCAGCAAGCTGAAAAACGCTAGAGGTGGATTCAGTGGTGTTGCCAGTGGACCATTCTCGTTGGGCAGCTCCAAGGAAGGCATGTCACTCGCTCTGGCAATGGTTCTACGTACTGACTTTGACTAGATAGGAAGAACAACCCAAATCGCGGATACTCTGGTTTCGGATCCGGGTCGGGCTCAAGAGCGGAGCGCGTCAAGAACGAGGACGGCAGCTATGGAGGGTCTGGTTCCCGGTCGGGTGGAGGTGGCGGAGGTGGAGGCGGAAGTGGAGGTGGTCCATCTATCAAGAGAGAAGATGGCGGCCTCGTATCGTCTGATGAAGAAGACGAGGCTGATGTGCCACGCAAAGACATCGACTTGATCGAAATCTCATCCGACGAAGACGAAAGCAAACCCAAAAGCGCACCCACCTTACGCGGAGCAAGAACAGCCTTACCCGTTCGCATTGGCAGGAAAGAACACCAGGAACGGACATTTGGCATCAACACAGAAGCAAGCTCAGAGACTGCGGCGAAGATATTGGAGCAGGCGGAAGCGAGTGGGCAGTCACTCAAAGATGCTGCATCCGAACAAACAAGCCGGAAACCCAAGAACAAACCGAAGGACATGGAGATCACAGGTTCGCGGAAACAGTTCAAGGGCGTCTGGCATGATTCAGAAGACTCAGATGTCGTTGTCAAGACTGAACCTACTAGTGAAGACGAGAACATGGTCGATGCCGAGCAGGTGGGTCAGTCTGACGCTCCAGCTCAGCCCGCAGAGAAACAGGAACCACAGTCACCGGATGCCGAACGAAAGCCTAAACTCAGAAAGAAACCTATAGTAGAGCCAATCCTCCAAACCGATGAGGATCGCGCTGAATGGGCACGCTTCCAGTCCAATCTACGTCATATCCGAGCCGAGTTAGGTCCAGAAGAAGTACCCCAGGTCGACGGATCCGGCGATGTACCTATGGCAGACGCCGCCAGCACGGAGAAGAAGCCTACGGTACGAGACAACAACGTCTACTTGTTTCAAATACCACCCCTTATGCCTGCGGTGGAGCCACCGTCCATCAAGAAAGAGACCTCCGACCCTCAGCCCGCTCAACCGCCCGTGCAGCCATCAGTCAAGCCGGATCCAAAGATCAAACTCGAAGAGGGCAGCTTCTCCGACCCCTCTGCTAGATCAAAGGAGGGCGTACGATTCGGGAGTGGGTTGGTAGGGAAGTTGCGTGTGCATGAATCCGGCCGCACGACACTGGACTGGGGCGGCACAAGCTACGAGCTTACACCTGGACAAAAGGCCAGTTTCCTCCAGGAAGTCGCTAGCCTTAGCCTCCGACCTGAAAGCGAGAAGACGGCGCCAGAGGACGGGGGCGATGCAACAAGTCTTGGTAGAGTGAAGGGAAAGTTCGTGGTGGTGCCAAACTGGGGAGAAATGTTAGGGTAGGGTTTGATTTGACCCAGGCGTTCGTGACATGCATATCCTGGCGCTACAGGGATCAGTCAAAGTTTATGGGTTGTACATATGTGACTGCATCTCCCAGGACCGATATTGAAGTCGGCCACCAATCAGCAACAACTGCTTGAGATGAAAATAACTATTTGTACAAGAACGGGCGTTTTGCGTGAAACAGTAACCGGCAGCATTTCGCGCCTTGCTCCAATCGGCTCGGTAAGACTACCAAGGCGTGCATGCCAAAGTTCTAGACAATAGACGTAGGGTGGGGACGACGACGGACGATGCGGATCTAGGTCACTGCTGCGTCAACTAGTCGCTCCGCCAGGAATCCCATGGTGGCAAGTAGCGAATTCCGAATTCCCATGACCGGCCGAGTCGTGCACCTGCTTCCTGCTGCAACACCTGCATCTTCGCACACTGTAAGAGTACGGACTCATCTCAGCCACTGCATGCGATAGGAACGATATAATAACCTCCGGCGCGCTTTCGGCGCCTTCCCGCGACTATCCCCAGCATTCTCCACGCGCCATCCAATTACGGCATTGACGACGCAGATCTGCCACCATGGAAGCGGACATCCGGGAGCTATACGACAGCGACCCACGGCCAACCTTTATCGTCGACTGCCAAGGTCCGACTGCCATCATCTATCATGTCAACACCGCCCTACTCACGATTCAACATATCGCATCATCGCTGCAGTCACATTCCGCGCTGAGAGACTGGTGGGATCCTGCGAGTAGAGTTGCAGCACGCCATCAAAATGAGTTCCTGCATGGCCGATACAAATGGGCCAAATTCACATGCAAGCGCTGGTTGATTGTCACCATCATCGAGCAGCCAGCGCCAAATGATGAACAGCATGGCCACCTGCAGGAGCCCGCGCAATTGGCCCGAGGGAGGCTGGCTTCACCACGTCTGCAACCAGTGCCAGACACCATCTTTACCGTCAAGATCCAGTCGCCAGAATTACGCGCACATGTCGAACATATACGAAATGTCAATTGGTCTAAGACATCACTGGGTCCAATCAGTTCCTGGGGTTATGAGGGTAAAGTAGCCGTCACGAATAGCTCTCAAGATGTCTTGCTAACTTATTACTAGTATGTAGCTCCCTTGCGGTGCTAAGACATCTTACTATTCGTGCTAACAGCTTGATAGCTCAACGTTCTGGTCACCACACTGATGCTGGAAACGCGGCCAACGGCTCTCTTCCTTGGTCCCGAGCATACCATACTGTACAATCTCGCGTATGCCTCCGTTAGTGGCTCAAGGCATCCCGCTATCCTTGGTCAAAGTATCATTGATGCTTGGTATTTACTTCACGCGCACATACAATGGTCCAGTATCTAACTCGCTCTAGGCCTGAACTCGCCGATCCTGTTAGTGCCACGATGGCTCGCTCAGAGCAGACACGTTTCGCAGATGCTCCAGAAGAAGAGTATCATTTCATGGTTGAACGGTTTGGCTTTGTAGAGGAAGCCTTCTTCATATGGAGCTTGGTACCCCTTGTTGGTGTTAAAATCGACGGCATGTATTCCATCGTGACTGAGGTGACGAAACAAAGGTAGGCATCCTGCATGTTTGCTACGAACGACAGACTGATTCACCAAACATAGATTATTGGAACGACGTGTCGCTGCCCTGCTCAAAGTAGGCCAACTGACTAGCAAGGCAAGAAGCACCAAACAGTTCTGGCACAGCTTAGCCGAAGCTGTCAGGTCTTTCGAATACGACTTTCCGGCAGCCGTTCTGTATTCGCAGTGCGAGTTACATGACATGGCAGAATGCGACCTATCACCGAGAGGACCAATTAGTGAATGTACGCTCGAATGGTCTATCGGCTACAAGCCTAATCACCCGGCCATACCTCCGCAGTTGGACATAAGCAGCGACGATGGCTTAGCTCGCGCTATGCGCGACGCAGCAAGAGATGGGACTGCACTTGTGTACCAGGAAGAAGGAGGCGTATTGCCGCAATCGCTATACCATGATCTCGAGAAGCGAGGCTTTGGAGATCCCATAGAACGTTTTATAGTAGTCCCAATCAGGACTTACGATGAAACTATCGTGGGATACCTTCTGCTTGGCCTGAACACGCGGCGGCCGTTCGACGACGAATACAAGGACTGGATCAAAGTGTTTTCCAACTTGCTCGGTGCCTCTGCGGCCTCGGTAGCACTTCACGAGGAGGAGATCAGGAAACGAGAATTCCAGGAAGCACAAGCTGCGAGAGATCGAGCAGCTCTCAATGCAGAAGTTGCGAATCTCACACTGGAAGCCAGTCACGTAGCTGAACAGCTCCGCAACTTTCACGATATCGCGGATGAAGTCGGCCTGGGGTACTTTGAAATCGATGTCAATGGCATATTGCTTCATGCTAACGTAAGAACATTTTGGTTAGGAAACTGGATGTAACTAAACTCAAGTCAGGAAACGTACTTTGCTCAGACTGGCCACCGGAGAGACTTTCTCGAGGTCCCGGTGTCGGCTTATAAGGAGTGCGTCTTTGAGGAGGACCTAGCCATGGTGGATAGCCAATGGAAGATGCTTGTATCCGGCGCACCGGCGACATTCGAGATACGATGGAAGCGACCAAGTCCGAATCATCAGAGTGGAGAAGCTGGCGGCGACATTTCTGCTGCCGACAACGTTCTTTGGACATTATCAGCATGCATGCCTATCAAAGGTGCAAACGGGCTTGTCACAGGCATATTTGGATGCAATACCGATATCAGTGCTCAGAAAGAAGCGACTAAATCCGTACTATTGCGATCGGAAGCAGAGCGACGTCTGGCTTCCTTCACAGAGCTTGTACCCGTGGGTTTATATCATCTCAACCCAGACTTGACGATGAGATATGTTAACGACCAGTGGTTCCGCATTACCGACCATCCCAAAGTGCCCTTCGATCAAGTAGACTGGCGAACTATTATCGATGACGATTTGATAGACCGATGTGTTCATGAAATCGAGGTCGCCAGACGCAAACGAGGACCACATACCTTCTCAATAAACCTCAAGAAGAGGTGGATGGGTCCTGACGGTATTGAGACACCCACTTGGATTCTTGTCAGCGAGACGGCGTATCCCGATGAGACTGTGACGGGAACCATGACTGATGTCAGTCACATGGTATGGCTTGAAGCTATTCAGAAGAACAGAGTCGGAGAAGCGCTCGAGGCAAAAAGGCAGCAGGAGAACTTCATTGATATGACGTCTCACGAGATGCGGAATCCATTGAGCGCGATGGTACAATGCGCAGATTCCATATACTCATCACTGAACGAAATCAATGGACTCGCGAGCGGAGATACCTTGGCGTTACAACCTGTCATTCAAACACAATTAAAAAGCTTGATCAGCACCAGTATAGACGCAGTCGATACGATACAAGCCTGCGCTACGCATCAAAAGCGAATCGTGGACGACATCCTCACTCTGTCAAAATTGGACTCGAAGCTGCTGGTCATCAGTCCCATAGTGTTACAACCCTCGGCTCTTCTACAGGACGCCTACAAGATGTTCAAGGACGAGGCGAACAAAGCTCGCGTGAACCTGGAAGTAAGATGTGACTCGTCCATTGCGGATTTGAGCATTGATTGGGCGATACTGGACCCCAGCCGAGTTCTACAGGTCCTCATCAACTTGCTCACTAACGCCATTAAGTTTACCCAAAGCCAAGAAATGCGCAAGGTAGAAATAATCATGAGCGCATCACGCGAGGCAGAACAGATACCCGATGTCGAGTATGTGCCTCAGGAAGCCGTCAGAAAAGATTTTTTGACCCAGGCCGAATGGAACAACGCTGGCGAGCCGTTTTATCTACACTTTACTGTCAAAGATACAGGATGCGGTCTGTCTCCCGAGCATAAAGCCAAACTATTCCTTCGCTTTTCGCAGGCGACCCCAAAGACACATGTTCAGTATGGCGGCTCAGGCTTAGGCCTGTTCATCTCGCGCGAACTCACCGAAATGCAAGGCGGAAGCATCGGCGTATCCTCCGTTCACAATGTTGGGTCAACATTCACATTCTACATCAAATCACGGAGGGCAAAAGACCGAAGTACCCTTTCAACCACAACCGGTCACAAGAAGAAAGACAGCCTGTCGAGTCGGTCCAAGGTTCAGATCATCCAGGGCGATATCAAAACCCCCGACGGAGCACTGCCTACCGCCGTCCCCATAGAAGATCAGGAAGATGGGAGAGCAATCAATGACCACAAATACCACATTCTCATCGTAGAGGACAACCTCATAAATCAACGCGTCCTATCCACCCAACTCAAAAAGCTGGGACACACAATTCACGTCGCAAACCACGGTTTTGAGGCTCTCTCCCAGCTATCGCGCACATCGTTCTCTCCGACACCAAGCGAAACACCGCCAATTCCGCTTTCCGTTGTTCTTATGGACGTTGAGATGCCTGTAATGGACGGATTGACGTGCACAAGGCGAATACGGGAGATGGAGAAGAATGGCGAGTTGAGCGGGCATGTACCGATTATCGCGGTCAGTGCGAACGCGAGAAGAGAGCAGATTGATATGGCGAAGGAGGCAGGCGTGGATGAGGCGATCTGTAAACCTTTCCGCATCCCGGAGTTAGTGGCGTTGATCCGGGGACTGGGGGTTTGAGGGGAATGAAGTGGGCGGCGATGCGGCGTTGATCCCGAGGTTTGCTGCATTCAGACTATTATATGGGAGCAAGCACGTAGTATGCAAGGCAATGTATACTTGTACTCAAAACATTTGTTATTGAATGCGACACACTCTAGTCACGCCTTGTAGTGTGAATCAAGGAGTCACGCAATGCCAGCGTAGATCTAGGTCGGGTCTGCCTACAGTGCAGGCTTTCGCGCCGCCGATGCCATGAATATAGTTCGCCGATGACGCATTTCAACCACGATCAACGATTGAACCATGCTAAACCTCTATCGAAAAGCCCCCAAATTGCTTCCAGAACATGTGCATCTAGCGGATCTTAGTTTTGTGCGAACTTCCGCCGTATAGTGAGCCGAGTGGTCTCCCCCACACCTAGTGCGACTACCCTCAGACGCGTCCGAGCACGCGTCGTCCAGTCAACTAGTGGGGATCACTCGTGTAGTAACGCCATCGAGATCGCAAACCCGTACAAAGTATGTGTGGGATAAGGGATCAAGTCAGGGGAAGGTGAGCATCGCATAGACGGAACAGCTTCAGACGCGTCCAACACGGTCTCACGACGCGTCTTCGGGCCAAAACATGTGCACCTCGGCGTGTGTCGAGTCGAGTGGAGCCAACCAGCCATCAGCGTCAGATCATTATCAGAGAAAATCTAATCTGATCCGAGGCCGGAACGAGCACGGCCAGATGGCAGCCAATGCAAGCGTCGAGACGGGCCTCGAGGCGGGCCAATCTGGGTTTCAAATGTATTTCCAAGCCTTTGTTCAGCCGCCAAATGCAGGACTAACTAGTCGCGGAAACGGTCCTTGCATGTTATGGTGGGGAGAGTCGACTCATAGCGCGTTGCGACGCGTCTGGCACAGACGGTTTTTACGTGAAAGCTCGTGGCTGGGCGACGCGCTGGAAGACGTTGACGATGATTGTCGACGACCAACAGACGAAAAGAACGCAATATGGGTGTCGTTGGAACGCGCGCACTCGATTATGTAGTTCAGGCAGATTTATAGTGTAATTCGATGTTCACAGGCCACAAAAGTCATGGTGATCGAAGCCGCACATGGATGAGATCATAGCGTCTTTTCGCGAGGAAGGCGCGTTAGTGGCTGGCCAAAGCCGATCGCCCAGTCACGTGCTAGCGTCTCGACGCGGATTTATAGTGAAGTCGCGTCTGCTCTTCGTCTCTCTCTACACCACAACCATCATCAGCCCACATCAGCGATACCTCTTGTAATCCTGACTGCACATTCGCCTTTCTTCATACAATCCAGAGCTTCACACATATTTTCTCTTCACAATGTCTGCTCTTGAGTCTACGCCTTCCAAGCAGGTACGTCGCGATACTTCCGGTACTTGTACCCAGCAAGACGCGTCCATGCTAACGCGTCAAAAGGTCGCATCCGCGATTGACTCGCTCAAGATGAACGACTCGCCCGCAAAGAAGCTTGACTTCTCTCCGGCACAGAAGGAGAACACCTTCAAGCCCATCGTCGGCATCCCAGATGACTTCGAGGATGACCTTGAGGAGGTCAAGCCTACTGTCGCGCCCACGATCAAGGAGGAGGAGGCCGAAGAGCCCCTCCTTCAAGAGAACCCTGGACGCTTCGTCCTGTTCCCCATCAAGTACCACGATGTAAGTTTCACTCCGATCTAACGCGCTTTACGCGTGACTAGACGCGTCAAAACCCACTTAAGCAACACCCATGCTAACGATATGTCTACTACAGGTCTGGCAGATGTACAAGAAGGCCGAGGCTTCTTTCTGGACCGCAGAGGAGATCGATCTCTCCAAGGATCTCCACGACTGGAACTACCGCCTGAACGATGACGAGCGCTTCTTCATCTCCCACGTCCTCGCCTTCTTCGCTGCCTCCGATGGCATTGTCAACGAGAACCTCGTCGAGCGATTCTCGAGCGAAGTACAAATCCCCGAGGCGCGATGCTTCTACGGCTTCCAGATCATGATGGAGAACGTCCACTCCGAGACCTACTCTCTTCTCATCGACACATACATTAGCGAGCCCAAGCAGCGCCGCTACCTCTTCAACGCCATCGACAACAGTAAGTCAAACCTACAACGCGCTTTGTAACATCACCTAACGCGTTCCAGTTCCCTGCATCCGCAAGAAGGCCGACTGGGCCATGCGATGGATCTCCGACAAGAACTCCACTTTCGCCAACCGTCTTGTTGCCTTTGCTGCTGTTGAGGGTATCTTCTTCAGCGGCTCCTTCGCCTCCATCTTCTGGCTCAAGAAGCGTGGCCTGATGCCCGGTCTTACCTTCTCCAACGAGCTCATCTCCCGCGATGAGGGTATGCACACCGACTTCGCCTGCCTTCTCTTCTCTCTCCTCAAGAACAAGCCCAGCCTCGAGTCTGTCAAGGCCATCATCACCGAGGCCGTTGAGATCGAGCAAGAGTTCCTCAGCGACGCTCTGCCATGTGCTCTGCTCGGCATGAACGCCAAGCTCATGTGCCAATACATCGAGTTCGTTGCTGACCGTCTGCTGTTGGCTCTTGGCAACACCAAGGCCTACCACGCCACCAACCCCTTCGACTTCATGGAGAACATCTCGCTAGCCGGCAAGACCAACTTCTTCGAGAAGCGCGTCGGTGACTACCAGAAGGCTGGTGTCATGGCTAGCACAAAGAAGCACGAGAAGGACGGCTCATCTTCGCCCGCTCCTGAGCCCCAAGGCCAGTCCGGAGACTTCTGCTTCGACGAGGACTTCTAGACGCCTCGCCTTCTTCTTTTGCTATTTATCTGCGATTTAGTTACTGTACAACACTTCGGACGCTTGGGTTTGGCACGGATGCCGGGCATCATTGTTCACATACCCCCTTTGCATTTGTTGAAGTAACCACTCTTCGCACTTTGGAGTCATGGCGTTGCTAGCTAGCTGGGATGGGCCTCTTGGATGAGTGATGCGGTAGGATAGCTATGGTACGCGGCAGCGATGGGATCAACGACTACATCATTTTGAATAATCACGAATACGAAACTTTACATATATACATGTCTCCACTACTACATCTGCACTGACGCGTGAAGGGTTGATGATTTTACTCGTGCATAACGCATGCAGCTTCGGTCCGACACGCCACGCGACAGTATGCGCTTGAACGAACCAAGCTTTGCCGATACCTGCCCATATCTCCTACCACGTGGAGTACTCGCAGTAGCCTTCATGCGCGCGACTTCCTCTGCAGATGCTACGCGCCGCCCAGGCGCCAACCTTGCCCTTGGAAGGATTCGCTCAGGTACCGCCAGCTATGACGTCAGCCATGCGTGAGGCGTCCCGCGGCTGCCATCTGGTGGAATTGCCACAAGCGAGCTGGATACTTGCAGGCTGTCCAGCGCCATCTCCAGCTCTGCAGTTTGCGACACCTTGACTGCTTGCTTTCAAACCAATCGCACGCTATGGGGATATTGGTAATCCTGTCCCTGCATTTGCGTACAGAATTGGTGCACCAGACAACGACAGGCTAGCTCGTAAACATCCGCGACCCTCCGCAACAAAATCCGACTTTATCGCTGTTCTAGTGCAGCGTGCATATTCTATGATTACCACTTGAATCAAGTCGCAGCACGCAAATCCGTGTGTTCAGCGAAGTGTGTCAAGTACCATTGAGGTGGCGCCGGGGTAGATCCATGCCGCTTCGTGACAAGTCAACATGGCAGACACCGTACCCCAGATCAAGGTGACAGACCCACCTGCCAACGGCAAAGGCTCCTACTTCCAGAACCAGGAGAACGCGTCTTCAGTCACAGTAAACGGTACGTTACACACCAGCACCCATTGTTGGAAGTCACATCGCAACTTGACAGATGCTTACTCCAGGATCCGCAGGCCCATTGTCCAGCAAGAAACTCTCCGCCAAACTTCGAAGCCCCACCACACCCTCTGCGCAACCGGCAAGCGAAACACACAATGGATACATTGGCGATGGAGAGAGGCTGCCGGAAACACCCATGGACCCGCTCTCGCAAGTATGTACAGATAAGGGTCGAGATGCGGAGACGGACGCTAATTGCGCATTATCGTATAGCAAATCCTACAGAGAACGAATACGTCGCCCGCCGTACAGAAACTACGATCCCAGAACACCGAGCCGATCCAATCGCCAACGTCACCGAACGAAGCGAACGCAGACAAGAAACTGAGTGGAGAGATAACCCGCGACACAAGCGGGGCCAAGGCAGACAAGAAGTAAGTGCACATATTCGTTCACGAGAGCGCATGGAGTGTCATATGGCTACATGCCAAGGGTTAGCGCGTATTTCGTACTGAGGTTCAGGACCCGCGTATCGAGGCTGAGCTCGCGCTTCGCTCTCTTGTTGGCCTGATCGTCATTGCCGACGCTAGCTCCAGGTGTGACCGGTAAGGCTGACTATGGATGTAGGAAAGTGTCATTCCTTAGTCGCTTCATCGGAGGCAACAAAAAGAAGAGCACCCTCGATGGCGCAAGCGACAATGGCTCTGAGGCAGACGATCGACGACCAGAGGGTATGGATGCCCAGCTCTATGTCGACAATCTCAGCTTCAGTCCGAAGATACCGCATCCTCCGGCATACATTAAAGTGAGGACGAAGTTTAAGAAGGAGAAGGAGTTTGACCGTGTATTCCTGGCGCAGGAGTTACGCTCCGGATCGGACAAGAAGAGTCCCCCCGCTGCTGGATCAAACCCTGCGCCTCAGTCTGGGTCAGCCGCTACGCAGAATCCCATCTGGGCTGTTGAGTTCAGCAAAGATGGGAGGTATCTTGCTGTTGGTGGTCAGGATAGAGTCATTCGGGTGTGGGCCGTGATTGACAGCCCGGAAGGACGCCGCGCACATGAGAATGCTGAGAGCGATCCGCATGCCCAACTCAGCGCACCAGTCTTCCAGCAGAAGCCCGTCCGCGAATACCAAGGACATACTTCGACGATCCTGGATTTGAGCTGGAGCAAGGTATGTCGAGTTTATGGGAGGCATTGACGCATTAGCTGACAGCTTTCAGAACAATTTTCTGCTATCCTCTTCCATGGACAAAACCGTTCGACTATGGCACGTTAGCCGAGACGAGAATCTATGTACATTCAAGCATTCCGACTTTGTTCCTTCCATTCAGTTTCACCCTACAGACGATCGGTTCTTCCTAGCTGGATCACTTGACGCCAAGTTGCGACTATGGAGCATCCCCGACAAGAGCGTGGCGTTTTCGATCACTGTTCCAGACATGATCACGTCAGTAGCGTTTACACCCGATGGGAAGACGTGTATAGCCGGTACCCTTGGCGGACTTTGTATGTTCTACGATACCGAAGGATTGAAGTGGCAGGCGCAACTCCACGTAAAGTCGACTCGTGGTCAAAATGCGAAGGGCAGCAAGATTACTGGAATCCAAGCAACATATTGGCCTCCAGGAAGCGAGAGTGGCGAGATGAAGCTACTGGTGTCGAGCAATGATTCGAGGCTGCGCATCTACAACATGAAGGACAAGACTCTAGAGATGAAGTTCCGTGGTCACGAAAACAACTGCAGTCAGATACGAGCTACCTTTGCTGATAGCAGTGGACACATTATCTGTGGAAGCGAGGATCGGAAAACGTACATTTGGTCGACGACATCTACGGCAGAGGGCGAGAAGAGGAATCATCGTCCGGTGGAAATGTTCGAAGCTCATAATTCTATCACGACGTGTACTGTCATGGCACCCATCCAGACACGACAGTTGCTTAGCGCATCGGAGGATCCCATCTTCGACGTCTGCAACCCACCGCCGGTCACGCTAGTATCAAAAGCCGAATCTGTCGTTTCATCACGGGCGCCGACAGAGGCCGGTGCAGCCCTTCCAACACCCGCACCCACAGATACCAACTTCAAGAAAGCTGCGGAAAGCCCAGCTTACGTTGCTCGCTCGGCACATCGAGGCGGCAACATCATCGTTACAGCAGACTATACTGGAGCGCTGAAAGTGTTCAGACAAGATTGCGCCCACCAAAAGCGCATACGGCTGAGCGAACAATGGGATACAGCATCCATGAAGAGAATGTCGGGTATCGGTCGACCCAGCAGCATCATATCGCGAACTAGCCGATCACGGCGAGATAGTGTATCTACACAACCACCAAACGACCGGATCATGACATGGCGACAAAGCATATCGCACGCCAGCTTTGACTCAACGAATTCCCTTCCTCGCCGCAGCGCTTCCCCTCGAAAGTCCCTAGCCGCTTTAAGCTTTCACTCGACACCCCACGAATCCCCCGTCCTACATCCCACGAAAACGAACGACACCTTCGACACCAAGCCCACGGGCACACCCAAGACATCTATCTCCATGGACCGCACCACCACATCTTTACGCAGTGCATCACAATCTGAAGCCTCGTCACCGATCAAAGAACCGTACACTGTTACTGCTGAGCCGGAGGACGAAGAGAAGTCACAAGGGCAAAGAGCTAGTTCTACCAACCCTCTTGCTTTGTACAACGGCCAGAGCTGGCTCTTCTGGACGAATCGCGACAAGAGTGCGCTGACGGCTGGGAACAAGAAGGAAGCGGAAAGACCAGATTTGCTGGGCCGCATGAGTACGCTTAGTCAGATTAGTAGGCTGACGGATGAGAGGAGCGATGGGGAGGGGGATGGCAAGAAGTAATGCGATGTAGGCGTTCGTGCGTATATGGGGTTTGGAGTTCTGCAGATTACAAGTCTTTGGTGTCAACTCGCGCACAGGGTTAGGTTGGAAGTGTGTCGCAGCACAATGAAGTATGCAGATGGGAAACGATGTCCAGTTACTTAACAAACTTTCTCGAGAAGGTCCTCATTCTGCAATTCGCCAAGTATCAAACACAAAGTTCTCGTTTCACTTGTACCAATCATTATGTCACCAGATACGGGACACTGAGATTACAAGGTTTTAGTTTTTCGATTTTTATTTTGTTTTCTGGTATTTTCTATTGTCTGATGTTTTTGTGTGGTTCAAGCAGTCACTCAAAGTGGGCCATGCTCCATGGAACCAAATCAACGACCAAAAGCTCAAACACCATGATGGCTGATCATGTCCGTGTCCAGATCTGCTGTTATCGTCCGCGCTACCTCGTAAATTGCAGGATCTGACAAGCAGACTCTACGCCTGCGACGTCATTTCCACTGACATGATAAGTCATGTCGAGCGAGCGGGCAATCTACTGGATAGTGGGGATAGCAGGGATAGCAGGGATAGCAGAGAAGGCCGAGGCGAAATCAGGGACATCGGTGATGAATTCTGTGCCAGTGGGCCTAACAAGCTGGCGACGATGACTGAAGAGGCGACGCCTATCGAAAGTGGCCGTCTCGTACTCGGGATCCCAGTCTGAGAAGGTCTCCGGGGCGATGATGGGCGTGGTGAAAGAAGAAGCAGTGGCGGTGGGAGTAGTGTATGTGGTAGTCTCCTTGACTGGGTCCCAGTCGCTGAATGTCTCGGGAGCGATCTTGGGGTAGTCGAAGGAGGAGGAAGACGGCGTTGCAAGCACGTTCTTGGCACGAGTCATGGTCGCCAGCGTGCTGGATGCGACCGAAGCAGATTTGTCGCTGGGCAGGCAGGCAGCGAAGTCGCCGACGATGTGACGAATACTATGACTGGGTTAGTACATGCCGAGAGGGAGGTAGTGAAGAGCTTACCCGTAAGAGTCAGTCTCGGAGATGTCAATCTCATCGTTACCACGTAGCTGGCCGACGTTGGTAGCGAATCTGCATTCCAGTCAGAGAAATGTCACAGTAAATATAGTTCGTGGGTGAACTCACTCGATGGGCCAGTACTTGGAGAACATGGCGCAGTGCTGGACGACGGGGACGTTGTTGCGACGCTGCATGTACGTGTTGACAAAGTGGCACTGGCGGCCCGAAGCATCATTGGTCTCCTCGCAAGCGGTGATGCACCTCTGAGCATCGAATTTGCCGTCTTGCCAGTACCTCATGCCCATGTAGGTGTCCTCACCGTTGCAGTCAAGAGGGGCTTCGATGGCAGCACCGAGTGCGTACGCCTCAAGGGCATAGCCGGCAGGGACATCGGGCGTGACAACGTCCTTGACGTAGGCATTGGCGCCGGCCATGACGACGTGGAAGTCCTCACGGGTCTGGCCCTCGTTGATGGCGATGTTGGGGAGGATGGTGCCTGACCATAAGTCGCACTCTGGAGGTGGACGGGAAGTTAGTTGATGTCTCACATACTCTTCCAAGGAAGGAACGTACTGATATGAGTCGTAGACTCAGGGTTGGGGCAATGGATGCCGTGAGGAGCATGGGCGGGCTGGCGCTCGAAGAAGATGGTGAAAGCATTGCACTTGGCGTCGTTGTCGCACTCGGCAGCACCTGAAAGTAATTAGTAAACTTTCTGAAGCCATGATGCACTTGTTGGTGTGATGCTCTCCAGTGCGGAGTCGTACTTACACAAATCGACATCGTACGAGTCCATAGTCACGTAGTGGACGAACTGTGATGGTTCATCGTACGTGGTGAGGAGGTTGGAGTAAGACTGGACGTAGCCAGGGGGAGTGACGGCCGATGATGCAGCATCGGAGAAGGGAGTGTAGGCCTGGAAAGCCTCGGGGGTGTCCGGGAAGACTTTGGGGCCAGAACCCGAGAAGAGAGGCTCGCAAACGGACTTGTTGCCGAAGTTGGCGAAGACGGTTGCCATCACCATAGTAAGAAGTCCGAAAAACTGGACTAGAGAGAACATCTTGTCTTTGATGTTCAGTTTGTTGGTAATATATGGAGAGAGAAGAGATGAAGAAGAAAGGAGGAAAGGAGAGGAAGGCAGTATATGTATGAATTCAGCAAGAGTTACGCGAAGATGCTAAGACTTAGATTGTGGTTGGGGACGAAGGCAAGTATCCTCTATCGCCCTTGTTGAGCTGGGTCGTGCCCACTTCATCCATATGATGCAATCGCGAGGCCCCCTTCTCGAGAACAAATTGGCGGAGCGAAGTGCCCACCTTGTGATGAACGCGCGTTCTGTTGGACCTGAACCGCCTCTCAGAAACGGGGGCTGAGCGGTAAATCAACATAAGACGGCCCAGAAGCGGCTTTGTTCTCCATATCGTGGACTGGGTTCCAGATTGTGACTATGAAGGAAGGAGATCGTGTCTTCTTTAGGCACATTGCTGTGGATATTCGCGCAATCTTTTCTTCAACAACTGAACCTTCAAACGCGTATCGAGCTCTGCGTGATCCGATTGACGAGAGTCAAAGTCATTGAGATACTGCAGATCTGTTACAATTATGTAAGAGTTCCGCCGAGACCTAGGAATGTAATGGTACGAGTGGATTGTCAGTAGTACGGCCACGCTTGGGGTGTGATCTGAGCAATGGAAAGGAGCACATGCGCAACACATTCACCAACGCCTGCCCTGGGCCTGAAGATCGTGGTGCATGTAGAAAGCAAAGGGGGGAGCAGCTCGACGAGCGAAGGGCGTTAGCTCCACTAGCTCCAGACCCGCTCAAAAACGTCATAGTCTCAACCAACCAGCGATGACCAGACCAACCAACATAGTACTCGCGAATAGCAGCAACAACTTGAGCAAAACCCTCTCAGGATTTTGGTAACGTCGCTTCCTTCTATTACGAAGGTTTCCACTCCCACGACCAGAAAACTAGAGATACGCGCAATCCCGCGGTCATGGGCCGCACCGAAAAATCCCAGGGTCTTGCGCCACCCGCCGTGCGCAAAGATATCCGAGCCAAACAAGCGCGGCACGTGGTGACCAAAGTCGTTCCTACAATATTGGCATCAAATGTAAGAGCTAGGCGAGGTGCGGATGGAAGTGAGCTTATTCCGAACCCGGGGCCGAACGGCACGGTGGGGCAGGATAGTAAGAGTAGGGTTGGTGCACGTGTTGAGGGTGGTGAAGATACGGGCTATGTGAAGAGGAAGGGTCAAGGGAGGCGGAAGGTCAAAGGTGGGAAAGACGACGTTGAAGAGGAGGATGCAAGGAATGGTGATGTGGGGAGAGATGTTGGCAAGGGAAGAGGAAAGGGAAGAGGCAAGAAACGCAATGATTCTCTCGACGAAGGGCTATCAAATCTCAACTTGAATAGTACCGCAACATCATCACCCGACCCATCCAGGAGACCGCGATGCATACGCATGATAACGACGGATGCCCTCACAGCTGCACACATGCTAGCCAACCCCTCATTATACGATGCGACCACCACATCAAAGCAGACGTCGAAGAAACAACCCAACCCATGCATCTTGAACATGGCCTCTCCTCTCCGTCCAGGCGGCGGTCTCCTAACAGGCGCCACTTCCGCCGAAGAATCCCTTTGCGCACGCACAACGCTGCTGCCCTCGCTCAAAGAATCCTTCTACCGCCTCCCCGAATACGGCGGCATATACACACACGACGTACTCGTTTTCCGCTCTGCTCTCCCTCTTGGCGATAGCGCCGGTGAGCTGTCTCCGACTGAGCGCTGGTACGTCGACGTCATCAGTGCGGGGATGTTACGATTTCCTGAATTAGAAGGAGAAGAAGATGAAGAGAGGAGATTAAGCAAGAAAGATAGGGAAATTGTAGAGAGCAAGATTAGGAGTGTGTTGAGGATAGCGGAACAGAAGGGGGTTAAGGTGTTAGTGCTTGGGGCGTGGGGAGTTGGAGCGTATGGTAATCCGGTAAGAGATGTTGCAGAGGCTTTCGCGAAGGTCTTGGGTGGTGGTAGCTTTGCTCCTTCATCTGGAGGCAAGAAGAACAACAAGCCGCCATCGACTGGCGCTGAGACCTTTCCATCTATCGAGAACATCATCTTTGCTATTCCCCAACGCAAAGTCGCCAACGATTTCGCAGCTGCATTCGGCGGCAAGCTTGAAGTCGAAGAAGGCCCTGGAGCTTCTGGCGACGATAATGACGAAGAAGATGACGAGGAAGATAAGGTAGCAGAAGAGTTGAGGAGCAAGATCCAAGAGATGGACGGCCAGATAAGTAAGGTTTGGAATCCAGATCTGAAAGCAAGGCTTGGTACTATCCTGGATGGGCTGAAAGCCCAGTTAAGGGAGAGGGAGGGGACGCCTCGGACGGGTAGTGTGGATGATGAGGAGGAAGATGGGGACGGAGACGAGGACGATGAGGATGAGGGAGACACTGAAGAGAGCGATGAGGCAGATGCAGATGACGATGATCAAGACCTCGCTGGGTACAGGCACACGAGACCTGGCAAGTTGAAAAGTTTAGTTGATGACAGCGATGACGATGATGACGATTAGCTCAGCTCTAGATATCCCGAGCAATGGAGTCGACTGTTCCAAGAGATTTATCACCACAGGACACGGACATTAGGACGTTGCTAGTAAGAATACATTGGTGGGTATCTCAAAACTTCTATATGCTCGGACTTTTATATGTAAATGTAGCACATTTCAATGCGTCAACGATCAGGCGGCAGCACTAGCAGCAGCCGGTTCTTTCGACACAGCTGCTGAATTTGTATCCTTGGTGCCGTTTGTGGGTGTCTCCTTGTTGGGCTCATCGTCCTCCAACCCCAGCTTCTTGAGGTCCACGGCCAAAGGATCAGACTCCGCTGTGCTTTCTGTAGGGCCTTCATATCCAGGTGGTGGCAACGCCCATTCAGGCAAGCCAGTCTCATAGTCCCACTTCCCTTCTTCACACCTGTATCTGCGCGCGTGCAGGTAGATACCCAACTCGTGCACACCCGGGTCGCTATACAGGTCTGTATCGCACACTTTGCATTTCTCCCCGGTCATTCGCTCCGCTTTCCTTTTGTTGTAGGCATCGACCATTTCGTCGTGGTATGCGACTGCATCGGCGACTTCTTCCTTGCCCATGCGCGAGAGGCGGGACATGATGTCTTCGTCGTCTTCGTCTTCGGATTGTCCGCGGCCGAGGGTGGGGCCGAACACGCGCTGATTGGCGTATATGGGGTCGTTCGATATGGGATGGCCGAGGAACTGGAGGTGGACGCGGAGCTGGTGGGTGCGGCCTGTTACTGGCATGCAGCGCACAATGGAGTAACCGCGGAGTTTCTTCCACGGCTGACCGTTGGGGCCTGTCTCTCCATCCTGCTTCTCGCCATTATTTCCGTCGTCTTTGGGCGGGTAGTATGCCAACCGCTTGAAGACCGTCTTCGCTTCCTTGCCGTTTGCGCGCACGCGGTTCAAACCGAGCTTCGGGCTGATCTGTAAGATAGGCTTCTCGCAGAGGATCTCTCCTTCTGGGAACTCGCCTACCACTCGCGTGATGTACTCCTTCTTGACCGTCCTCCCTCTGATTTGTGCACTCAGCTCCTCTGCCGCCTGCTTGTGCTTGCCAATGAACATAATGCCGCTGGTGAGCCTGTCGAGTCGATTACACGGCAACGGGTTCCAGGTATAGCCACGGTCGGCCCTCATGATCTCGATGATGGAGTTGAAGTTGTAGCGGCCGGCGGGGTGTACGGGCATGCCGGCGGGCTTGTTGATGACGATCATGTTGTCGTCTTCGTGGACGATGCCGATGGGCTGCGCGGTGCACGGAGGCTCGTGGCGGTGGAGGGTGTGGGATATGACATCGCCGTTCTTGACTATCGTCTTCGTGCTCGGGACTGGCTGGCCATTGATAACTACGCGACCCTCTTCTATGGCCTGCTTGTAGTACTCGGCTGGGCGGTCGCGGAACTCGCTAGAGAAGATGTCGAGAATTTCCCTGCCCCGCCATCTTTCCTTGCAGAAAGTATTGTATGTGAAGTGGTAGGGCGTGACCTTGCGCAGGCCATCTTCGAGGTAGTATGGGCGCGGCCAGGGATCGCAGGGCGTGATTGCGACGGCGGGGGGCTCCTTCCAGGGAAATTTGTCGTCGGGCAGGGGCGGGTATTTGTCGCGCGGGGGCGAGGGCACTAGGGCCATGGAGGGAGAGCCTGTGCTCGTCTTGGGCACAGGCAGGCGGCCCTTGGAGGCGAGGTATGCGAGGATGCGCGGAGAGGGCGCCAGAATCGCGGGGGAGAGTGGTTGAGGTGCGTGTGGGAGAATTCCATGCTGCGCAAGCCGAGGCTGATGGGTGACGCAGCCAACTAGCCCGTCGACTTCATGTCCGAGACGCGTCTTCCTCCAACACCAACCACAAGCAGAGACAACATGGCACAGCAGGCATTGAAGTCGCGTACACGGGGCGACTACAAGTTTCAACTCGAATACAGGACAAGATGGTGCGTTTTCTCGCGCGAGGCCCTTGTCGGTACTGACAGTAGGAAGGAGCGACAATGACATGTACCACCACATGAACAACAGCGTCTATTACTATCTGTATGTCTTCAATACCAAATGGGATACTGATACTGAATATTTGCAGATTTGACTCCGTAGTCAACACATACCTCATACAGCACTGCTCACTGCACCCGCCTACCTCTCCACAGATCGGCCTCGTTGTACATTCGCACTGTGATTACCTCGCCCCTGTCGAGTTCCCCTCCGTCGTAGACCTAGCGTTACGAGTCAACAAGCTTGGGAAGAGCTCCGTCACGTACGAGATCGGCGTCTTCGAAAGGGGTCAAGACGAGGTCAAGGCCGTCGGCGAGTTCGTTCACGTCTTCGTGGACCGCGACAGCCGCCGACCTGGAAAGGATGGCATGAGTGACCAGCTCAAGACTGGTCTAGAAAAACTGCTGGCGGAGAAATCAAAGCTGTGATATACCTTGGCATCAGAGCTGCTGAGCTATGCATACAACAACACCCACAACCCAGCCATGTTGGCTGTATGGGGACCATTCCTACAGTCCTTGGAAGAGAATCGATTACGATTCGCCGTCAACCGGAATCACACCAGATATCAGCGAAGAGACACAGGCGGGGTATCGGTTAGCCATACTCCGGCAATGTATACCCGATACTCCAATCCTGCATTGCGTTCAGTTGTCTCCAGCACTAGAGATGGGGTTGCAAGACATACATCCTCACACCAAAGTCCAGCAGTTCTTCTCGCATCGTATTGTCTTTACTTTCATCCTACAGCTCAAATTCTCAGCTTCGACACCTCAAAGAGACAACACCATGTCCATCTCCGCAATCCAAGGCCCCGGCATCCTCTTCGTCCGCTCCCGCATCTCCCCTTCCGCCAACGAAATACTCTCCGAGCCCACTTTTCTCGCCTGGTACGACAATGAGCACATCCCTGAAGTAGTCTCTACATCGGGCGTCGACTCTGCTTTCCGCTTCATTGATATCCACAAGTCCGCACCTATTGGCAACGAGCAGAACCCGAAGCCATTTCTGGCATGTTATCCCATGGAAGACTTGGCCTTTACGCTGGGTGATGAGTTCAAGAACATAGGGTTCAGGAGTAGTGCGCTGCCCGGTAGTGGTGTGATTTATGATTTGGCGGATATGGATGTTAGTTACCTGGGTATTGTGGGTAAGACACCGAAGAGAGAAGAGGGCGAAGGAGGTCGGCCGAAGTATGTGATCACGTCAGGTATTCGACCTGAGAAGCAGCCAGCAGAAGGACAGGTCACTGCGTTCTTCAAAAAGGTATGTTCTTTCTGTGCCACACACACTGAGTGTTTTGAAGGAGGGTCAATACTGATATTGATGTTCTAGCAAATCTCCACACTCGAAAAGTCGCCAGACTACATGCGCACACTCCGCTTCAAACTCCTCTACGCGAGGACGAATGCGCAATCCCGTGCTCTGAAGGGCCTGCCGACAACAGATGAACCACATCCCGAACCCTCGACCTGGCTGGCTATGCATGAGTTTGCGGGCGTACCTGACGAAAACTTTGTGAAAGCGCTGAGTGATGGTGTGAGCAAGGCTGCTGAAGAAGGTGGTTGGGGCGAGACGGAAATTGAGACGCTTGTTTGGAAACTAGATCGTGTGCATGGAGATGGGAAGTTCTTTGAGTAAGACAATGGTAGATTCGAGTTGGCAAGGATAAAGTTGTTCTTGTGCGATGCAAATGATGAATGCGTCAGAGATACAAAGCAGTACGTGAAGCGCTACAGATACCCCGTATTTCCCTTCGAACCCATTTCTTCTTTTTACGGTACATGATCAATACCACTTAATGCTCATGTCCATGCTCATGATCATGATCATGGCCATCCCCCTCCTTCTCATCCCACGGATGCCCCTCACCAACACCCTCCCACGGATCACCCTTCCACGTCATCCAAGTCTGATGGCCGCTAACATTCGCCTCCAACTCCCCACACCTCCTCTGCTCCCAACTCTCTTTCCCTGCTACAACAGCCCAATGTTTCTGCGCCCTGCCCGCCCAGTACTTCGCCCGATCCTCGATCCCGAAACTACTCCACGTATACGCCAGGATCTCTTCGTACTGGGGTAGTTCGGTTAGGAGCCCTTCCTCTTCTAGGTGCTCAATGAGTTTGGGGAGAAGGCCGAGAAGCTGCGGTGAGTCCTCTGGGTCGGTGGGTAGAACGGATTTCAGCGCTTTGATCTCTGAGAGGCGGTCGTTGGATGCCATTATTGCGTCGTCGTCTGCGGTGCATAGAGGACAGGTGCAGGTGAAACCGAAGTTTGCTTCTATAGACTTCACGCGACGCCGGCGAGCACGTCTTTCGAAGCCATCTAAGCAGTAATTAATTTGGTATTTCCAGTCATATCATTGTGAGGTGGTCACTTACAGCTTCTCGTGATCTCTTCTCCTGGCTTAATGTCCTTGAGAGCGAAGACTTCAAATGAGAGGGTGTAGTCGTCGAAACGCCATAGAGTGTTAGGTCGACAAGCATGATTGATGCGCTGTATTGAAGTTAGCATATATTTAAAGGCAAGTCTATCGGTCATGACTTACCGCAGCCTCGGGAATAACTGCCAAAAGCTGGGGCAGCTCGTCAACCCATGGCCATTTCACAGCAATGCCGTTCGTCACGACAATGTCTTCGACGGTGCCATCCACATTGACGTCCAATCTCTTGACCATCTCTCTAGTCTTTTCCGGCAAATGATCGACTGCCTGCTTCAACACGAGCTGTGGCCTCGGCATCTCCGGTATTTCCAGTATCTGTTTAGCGACGAACAGCACAGGAGTCTGCACGATCAAACTCTCGCCTGGAAAGATCCCGGCGATATCTTTCTTTGCAAACAACCCTTTTCCCTTCTCTCCCGCGTATCTTACCTCCCACATACCCATCTCTTCTCCCACCTGACCTTCCATGCCTCCAATGCTCATGCCAAACGTCTCCATCGTCACGCTAGCCGCGACCTCGGGGCTCACAACAAAGCTTATTCCGCGACCGTTGTTGTAGTTGGCATTGGTGTAGGCACAGAATGTCTGATGAACATCTGATCCTGTGCTCTCGTTCTCTTTACTGGGTAGTACGATGTCTACGCATGTAGGGTGATGCGTCCATGGAAAGGTATCGGAAGTGTAGCCATCCTGGGCCACGGGACAAACTGTTGAAGGTTTATTGATAAGGCCGTCTTGAATAACGGGACTGCGTGCTGTATAAAACAGTTCCGCCCTGGTAGTCGACGCGCATAGGAGTGCGGTCGAGACAGCGAGATAACTGGGTAGGTGCCGTCGCCGCGGCCATGTTGCTGTGACCATCTTCCAAGCTCTTTACTGTGTACTTTCTTATTTTTCTCAAAAGATGCCGAAAAGGTAAAGAAAATCAAAGAAGCCAGACGTCCACATCTTCGACGTCGGAAGAATTAATCGCGCGAGATAGGAAGCCACGTTTCACGAGTAATCACGAGTAATGATCTCCGAAACCCCTGTTGCTGAAACGTGCTGGCTGCTTGGCGGTTGCGTTGCGCCTGCATCTAGATTGTCTTGGGGATGCATGAGGCCAGTGAGGTTTGGGGCTGTTACCGTCGTTTGATGAGATAGATGATCCGGCAGAGTGGCTGATGTGGGGATGACTAGCTTCAGCGCCGGGAGAGTCGGTTGAATGGCGCACGTGAGCTGTGAGAACATCGCGCCTTCCTACCCTACCGAAGCGAGATCCTCATCCGACGGACCACAACTACATCGTATGATTTCCATGGTGTGCTCTGAATCAATTTTCGGCGGGTGCGATCATCCCAACGGACCTCATGTCTGGCAGGGGCAACATGCGCACACTGTGAGGTTGCGTCTTGAGGGCTGCGCTTCGACAGCGAGGTTCTGGCTTGCGTAGGCCAAACAAACGTCAGAGACGATGATATGAAGGTTTTACCATCTCAAGTGGGTTTAAAATTCTCTCAAGCACAATGGCAATCACGACCTCTAACAAGCTTCCCAATTGCTTGTAACGCGCAACAAACCCTCGCAAGTATAAGGCACAAGCTGGAGCGCTCTCCACTCTGCAGCCTAAGTGCACAACCAGCGCCCTCAGTATCTAACATGCCTTCAAGAGATCCGCTCCATGCTCGCGTCATAGAGCTCATGGACGTGACTTCTAATCTGATCATCGAAGAGAAGAACCAGCTCGCGAGTAAGTCGTCCAAGCGTTACTGTCCCCTTCCGCGGACGCCTAGTATACAAGAGCTAATATGACCAGATGATCTACGCTTCATCATCACCGTTGTTAAAGGGTACGTCGATACCAATCCACTATCTTTGAATCTGGCCCTGGAGTGTAATACTCATGGCGAGTTTCGCATGCTCTTCGTTCGCGATGATCAGTTCATCTTGGGGAGGACCACGAATACGCGCAATGCGGCATTGGATGGTTTACGAC
>Ga0265780_10002577_pt1 | contig 24418 bp, 18 predicted proteins | sample P1T30metagenome_FD_192432 | JGI IMG/M metagenome (GOLD analysis project Ga0265780, IMG submission 192432) | Plant litter microbial communities from East Loma Ridge, Irvine, California - P1 T30 | ecosystem: Environmental > Terrestrial > Plant litter > Unclassified | place: USA: California... | reverse complement strand
ACGAATTCCCAGTTGACCAGGTTCCACCACGATTCCACGAACTTGGCGCGGGCGTTGCGGTAGTCGATGTAGTAGGCGTGTTCCCAGACGTCGCAGGTCAGCAGGGCCTTGTCGTCCGACGCCAGCGGGGTGTGGGCGTTCGAGGTGTTGACGATGTCGACGCTGCCGTCGGCCTTTTGCACCAGCCAGGTCCAGCCCGAACCGAAGTTGCCGACTGCCGACTTGGTGAACTCTTCCTTGAACTTGTCGAACGAGCCCCATTTCGCGTCGATTGCCTCAGCGACCTTGCCGGTTGGTGCGCCGCCGCCGTTCGGGCTCATGCAGTTCCAGAAGAAGGTGTGGTTCCAGACCTGGGCCGAGTTGTTGAAGATGCCGCCCGAGGACTTCTTGACGATTTCTTCCAGCGACATATTTTCGAACTCGGTGCCCTTGATCAGGTTGTTCAGGTTCGTGACGTAGGTCGCGTGGTGCTTGCCGTAGTGGTATTCCAGGGTCTCGGCCGAGATGTGCGGCTGGAGAGCGTCTTTGGCGTACGGCAGTGGCGGCAGAGTATGTTCCATGTCTTGTCCTTAGTTTGGTTGGAAACGCGCTATGTTTGTTTTCAAGCGGCGCATATTCTAAACCGGATGAGCAGACGTTGCATGTTTGGCCTTATTCGAGCTCTGCCTGTACGCTCGACACCCGTACCTGGGCGCTGCCTTCGGCCAGGCGCACGGTCAGCGCCGAGCGCGCCTTGATCTGGCCGGGGGAGCGCAGCGCCTGGCCCTGGGCATTGCTGACGATGGCGTAGCCGCGCTCGAGCGTACGCTGCGGGTTCAGCAATTCCAGCTGGGCCGCCAGCGCGTCCAGGCGGTTGCGCCGCTGAGCGACCTGGGTGCAGACACTCGCATTCAGGTGGCGCCCCTCGGCCGTGAGCTGGGCGCGCAGGGTGCGCAGATCCGGACGGTGGCGCGCCCAGCGCTGCTGGAGCTGGGCCAGGGTCACGCCGCCGCGCCCTAGCGGCGTGCGCACTGCATGCGTGAGCGAGGCGGCCATCGCGCGCAGCTTCAGGCGCTGGTGGGCGATCTGGGCCGTGGGGCTGAGCAGGCGCCGGCTGAGGCTATCCAGGCCCTGGCTCGCTTCCGACAACTGGCGCGCCATGGCGCGGCGCAGGTCGAGGGCGTCGGCCGACAGCGAGGCCATCCAGTCGTCGCGCGGCGTGGCAGCCAGCTCCGCTGCCGCCGTCGGGGTGGCGGCGCGCATGTCGGCGGCAAAGTCGGCGATGGTGACGTCGGTCTCGTGGCCGACGCCGGAAATCACGGGCATGCTGCAGGCGGCAATCGCGCGCGCCACGCACTCTTCGTTGAAGCTCCACAAATCCTCGATCGAGCCGCCGCCGCGGCACACCAGCAGCACGTCGACCTCGGCGCGGCGCGAGGCCGTCATGATGGCTTCGGCGATCTTGTCGGCGGAAAACTGGCCCTGCACCGGGGCAGGGTAGAGCACGATGTTGACGTGCGGCGCGCGGCGCTTGAGGGCGGTGAGGACGTCGCGCAGGGCTGCCGCCTGCGGGCTGGTGACGATGCCGATGCTGCGCGTGAACAGCGGCAGCGGGCGCTTGCGGTCGGCGTCGAACAGGCCCTGGTTGCTCAGCTTTTCCTTCAGGCGCAGGAAGGCTTCGTAGAGCTGGCCGACGCCGGCGCGGCGGATCGCCTCGACATTGATCTGGTAGTCGCCGCGCGCGCCATACAGCGTGACCAGGGCGCGGACCTCGACCTTGTCGCCTTCGCGCGGATTGAAGCCGGCGTACTGGGCGCGGCTGCGGAACATCACCGCGCGCACCTGGGCGGCATCGTCCTTCAGCGTGAAATACCAGTGGCCGGAACTGGCGCGCGTGAAGTTCGAGATTTCGCCGCCGATCCATACCAGCGGAAACGACCGTTCGAGCAGGCGCGCGACTTGCGCGTTCAGCGCGGTGACGGACAGGACGGAAGGAGCGGCGTAGGCAGTGTCGGAATCGGTATCGTTGAGCATGTGTAGGCATCCTGGTGCATGAGCGGTGAAGCTTATGGCATATACGGGCCGCGTCGACAAGGCTTATTTGTCGCGTACATGGTCGCCTTTTTTGCAGGCATGGCAGGGTGATGCGTTTGAAATCAAGGGTTTATGTAAGGCAAGGTCCACTTGGGCACAATGTTATCCACAAAAATTGTGAGGAACTCGGCAGTTTACTTGTCCCGCTGCCGAAAATGCGGGCATGCATGTGTATGTCTTTTGGAATCAATGACTTAGTTATAGAGCACCTGCCTTGCACACATCTTTTTCCACAGTTTGTGTGAAGAGTTCACCTCGATGGACGTGGATAAGCCAACTGCGTGCGGCATCGCGCTTCCGGATGTTCGCTTGCTTTCCAGGCTTCCGGGCAGTGCCACAAATTGAAGCAGGAGGATTTTTCTCTTTAAAATCAAATGGTTTGTGCTAACGCAAGGCGCTTCCTCACAATTTTGTCCACAGAAAATGTGAAGAACGCTTATTTATCTTTTTATGCTCGAACCGGCCAAGTGCACAGGCACGTCTCTCAAAGGCCTGGATGATGGACCAGACACGGCTTTACTGCAATTTTCTTGAATAACTCTTGAGCTTGCTCAAAAAGCAGGCGGCACGATAAAGCATCTAGAAATCAAAGACTTGTGCTGTCGGGGAGGGCCTTGCGCACATTCTTTTCCACAGAAAGTGTGCATAGACTGGAGCTGGTGCTGTGCTTGCGCAAACCGAACCTGGACTCACGTTCACGCAATGGGGATAAGTCGACCTGCCTACTTTCTTTGCAGCACCATTTTTCCCTTTGAAATCAAGGGTCTCAGGTGAGCAGGCTGGCCTTGCTCACAATTTTGTCCACAAAAATTGTGGGGAAATACCTCTGAATAAAATCCTGGTTACGCATGCGCCCCTGCTGCATTCTTCAGCAGTGAAATATTGATGAGTTAAATCAACTACTTAAGTACGCGAGACGGCCATTGCGCACATTTTTATCCACAGAAATTGTTTGCAACTCCAAGGGCTGGCGCCTGCGTCAGGGGACACCCAGGAAGACATCGCGCCATCTTGCTGCACCTGCTACATTCTTGCGCACGTAGAAAATTCCCTTAAGAATCAAGGCGCTTAGCCTATGCATGAGTCCTTGCGCACAATTTTATCCACAGAACTTGTGCAGAACTACTCTTGCTCAGGCGGCGGCAACTTGCTACATTGCCGGATTCGTTTCCATTCTGTCAGGAGTTCACTTGCTCGCCATCTTACAAGCCGCAGGCTGGCCCATCTGGCCATTGCTGATTGCCTCGATCGTTGCCCTGGCACTGATCATCGAACGCCTGATTTACCTGCGCCGCGAAAAGATCCTCCCCAAAGCCTTGCTTGGCGAAGTCATCAACGTCTATCGCAACAACAAGGTCACTCCGGACATCATCAACACGCTGGAAACCAACTCGCCGCTCGGCACCGTGCTCGCGGCCGCCCTGCGCAACGTCGACGCGCCGCGCGACGTGATGAAGGAGTCGATCGAGGAAGCCGGCCGCGGCGTCGCCCACGTACTGGAACGCTTCCTCACCACGCTCGGCACCATCGCTTCGCTGGCGCCGCTGATGGGCCTGTTCGGTACCGTGGTCGGCATGATCGAGATCTTCGGTTCGCAAAACGCCTCGGGCGCGAATCCCGCGCAGCTGGCGCACGGGATTTCGATTGCGTTGTATAACACGGGCTTCGGCCTGGCGATCGCGATGCCGGCCCTGGTGTTCTACCGCCACTTCCGCGCCCTGGTCGACAGCTTCATCGTCGACATGGAACTGCAGGCGGTGAAATTTGTCGACGTCGTTCACGGTGCCCGCAAATGATGGACTTTCGCCGCGGCCGCAAGCGCGAGGATCCGGAAATCAACCTGATCCCGTTCATCGACGTGCTGCTGGTCGTGCTCATCTTCCTGATGGTGTCGACCACCTACAGCAAGTTCACCGAGCTGCAGATCACGCTGCCGACGGCCGACGCCGACAAGGTGGTGGACAAGCCTTTCGAGATCAATGTCACGATCGATGCCAAGGGTAACTACACGGTGAACAACACGCCGGTCTCCTTCCACGGCGTGAACGGCCTGGCCGACGACTTGAAGGCTGCGGCGCGCTCCGGCCCGAACGGCCAGCCGGTGGCCGACCCGGTGATCATCGTCAACGCCGACCAGTTCGCGATGCACCAGATGGTCATCAACGTGCTGGAAGCGGCGCGCCTGGCCGGCTACGACAAGCTGACTTTCGCGGCCCAGACGGGCGGCAAGAAGTAAGCTTGTCAGTGGCGGAGAGACGGCGCGCCGCGCCTGCTCTTCGCCATGTCGCTTCTATTTATGTCCAAGAATAATTCCCTCGAATCTGTCCTGACCCGCGCCTGGCTGCGCCGCGGTCCGCTCGCCTGCGCGCTGTGGCCGCTGTCGCTGCTGTTTCGTGCGCTGGCCGCGCTGCGCGCCGCCTTGTTCCGTGCCGGCATCCTGAAATCCGAACGCCTGCCGGTGCCGGTCGTCGTGGTCGGCAATATCTTTATCGGCGGTACGGGCAAGACCCCGCTGACGATCTGGCTGGCCGAGGCGCTGCTGGCAGCCGGCCTGCGTCCGGGCGTGATTTCGCGCGGGCATGGAAGCGAAGGCGAGGCGCCGCGCGCCGTGACGCTCGATGCCGATGCGGCCCAGGTCGGCGACGAGCCGCTCCTGATTGCGCGCCGCACGCGGGTGCCGGTATTCGTCGGGCGCCGGCGGGCCGAGGCGGGCAGGGCGCTGCTGGCGGCGCATCCCGAGGTCGATGTCCTGGTCACCGACGACGGCTTGCAGCATTACGCGCTGGCGCGCGACGTCGAGGTGGTGCTGTTCGACGGCCGTGGCGTCGGCAATGGCTGGCTGCTGCCGGCCGGCCCGCTGCGCGAACCGCCTGCGCGCCGGCGCGACTTCACGGTGGTAAATGCGCCCGAGGTCGGGCCGGCGCTGGCGCGCGCCGTCGGCGGCCAGCCCTACCGCATGGCGCTGGCCGGCGACACGGCCGAGCAATTGATCGACGCCGGAAACCGCCTGCCGCTGGCCGCGTTTGCCGGCCGCCGCATCCTGGCCGCCGCCGGCATCGGCAACCCGGGACGCTTCTTCGCCATGCTGCGCGGCGCCGGTCTGGCGTTCGCCGAGCTGGCGCTGCCCGACCACCACGACTTCCGCGACGACCCGTTTAGGGGCGTGGACGCCGATGTCATCCTGATCACCGAGAAGGATGCAGTAAAATGTGGGCAACTTGAAAACCTGAAGCACGACCCGCGCCTGTGGGTGGTGCCGGTCAGCGCGCGCATCGATGCCGCGCTTGCCCAACAAATTGTGGAGAAATGTCGTGGACGCTCGACTGCTTGATATCCTGGTCTGCCCGCTGTGCAAGGGCCCGCTCGAATACGATAAAAAAGGCCAGGAATTGACCTGCCGCCCCGACCGCCTGGCTTACCCGATCCGCGACGGTATCCCGATCATGTGGGCCGACCAGGCGCGCAAGATCGAAGCGGTCTGAGTTACCGATGAGCTTTACCGTCATCATCCCGGCACGCCTGGCCTCGACCCGGCTGCCAAACAAGCCCTTGGCCGACCTCGGCGGTAAACCTATGGTCGTACGCGTCGCCGAGCGTGCGCGCGAGTCCGGCGCGGCACGCATCATCGTCGCGACCGACCATGCGGACATTGCCGCTGCCTGCGCCGCGCATGGCGTGGAAGCCGTCATGACCCGCGCCGACCATCCGTCCGGCACCGACCGCATCGCCGAAGTGGCGCGCACCCTGAACCTGGCGGCCGACGAAGTCGTGGTCAACCTGCAGGGCGACGAGCCGCTGATCGACCCGGCCTTGCTGGCAGCCTGCGCCGCGCGCATCAGCCAGGACGTGCCGATGGCCACCTGCGCCCATCCCCTGAGCGACGTGGCCGACGTGTTCAATCCGAACGTGGTGAAGGTCGTGCTCGACAAGGCGGGCCGCGCCCTGTACTTCTCGCGCGCCACCATTCCCTGGGCGCGCGATGCCTTTGCCAGCACCCGCGATGCATTGCCTGCTTCGCTGCCTGCCGGGTATGCGCCGCTGCGCCACATCGGTCTCTACGCCTACAGCAATGCCTTCCTGCAAGCCTATCCGGGCCTGGAAGTGTCGCCGCTGGAGCAGATCGAGGCGCTGGAACAATTGCGCGTTCTCTGGCATGGCGTGCCGATTGCCGTCCACGTGACCGACAGCGCGCCCCAGGCCGGTGTCGACACCCCGGAAGATTTAGCTCGGGTGCAATTGCACTACACGTCTTGAGCTTTATTGCAATTGATTAGCGGTCAGTCTGCGGTACATCAAAAAAGCAAGAAATCGCGACCGAAGCCAGCCGCTGGGATTGGCGTTGACGCTGCCTTTTGTGGTAAGTTTCGTATCAAGCCAGGCAGGTCTGCAGTCATAAAGCATCAATTGCCATTCATTGCCAACACAATAACAATTTTCAACATCCAAGATTTTCAACATCCGTTTAGGAATACTTCATGCGTCTCATTTTGTTAGGTGCGCCCGGCGCCGGTAAAGGCACCCAGGCTAACTTCATCAAGGAAAAATACAATATCCCGCAAATCTCCACCGGCGACATGCTGCGCGCGGCGATCAAGGCCGGCACCGAGCTGGGCCTGGCGGCGAAAAAGGTAATGGACGCAGGCGGCCTGGTTTCCGACGACATCATGATCGGTCTCGTGAAAGACCGCCTGCAGGACGCCGACTGCGCCAACGGCTATTTGTTCGACGGCTTCCCGCGCACCATCGCCCAGGCCGACGCCATGAAGGACAACGGCATCAACGTCGACTACGTGCTGGAAATCGACGTACCCGACGACCTGATCGTCGAGCGCATGAGCGGCCGCCGCTCGCACCCGGGTTCGGGCCGCGTGTACCACACCAAGTTCAACCCGCCGAAAACCGAAGGCACCGACGACGTCACCGGCGAGCCACTGGTCCAGCGCGACGACGACCAGGAAGAAACCGTCAAGAAGCGCCTGTCGGTTTACCACAACCAGACCGAAGTGCTGCTCGGCTACTACAACAAGTGGGCCCAGTCGGGCCTGCCTGGTGCGCCTAAATACCGCAAGATCACGGGCGTGGGCCCGGTCGAACAAGTACGCGACGCGGCGTTTGCCGCGCTCTCCGAGTAATCGGAAGGGACATCGAAAGCGGACAGGGATGTCCGCTTTTTTTTGGACTCGGATGCGCGTTTGCCATCTGTTGTTCCAGTGGTTTAGATCAAATGTGTGCAGTACGCAGTGAGGCAGACTGCTTCGCCGAAGAGGTGGGGCATCTTTCGTTGTGTGGTGTTGCTTGATTAAAAAACTAAGGGGACGACATGGCAGCAAACCTGATCACGTTTACCGTGGCCTGCGGCGTCATCGCGGTCATCTACGGGCTGTGGGCCCGCGCCTGGATCCTGCGCCAGGACGCCGGCAACGCCCGCATGCAGGAAATCTCGCTCGCCATCCAGGAAGGCGCCGCCGCCTACCTCGGGCGCCAGTACCGCACCATCGGCATCGTCGGCCTGGTGCTGCTCGTTGCCATCTACTTCTTGCTGGGCGCCTGGACCGCGGGCGGCTTCCTGGCCGGCGCCGTGCTGTCCGGCGCCTGCGGCTTCATCGGCATGAATGTCTCGGTGCGCGCCAACGTGCGTACCGCCCAGGCTGCTTCGAGAGGCATGAACGAGGCGCTCGACGTCGCCTTCAAGGGCGGGGCGATCACCGGCATGCTGGTGGTCGGACTGGGCCTGCTCGGCGTGACCCTGTTCTACTGGGCCCTGAGCGCGAACGGCGACGCCGCGCTGTCGCGCCATGACGTCATCAAGCCGCTGATTGGCCTCGCCTTTGGCGCCTCGCTCATTTCCATCTTCGCGCGTTTGGGCGGCGGCATCTTCACCAAGGGCGCCGACGTCGGCGCCGACCTCGTTGGCAAGGTCGAGGCCGGCATTCCCGAGGACGACCCGCGCAACCCGGCCGTGATTGCCGACAACGTGGGCGACAACGTCGGCGACTGCGCCGGCATGGCGGCAGATCTGTTCGAAACCTATGTCGTGACCCTGATCGCCACCATGCTGCTGGGTGCGCTGATGATCGTCGACGGCGCCGGCGAGGCCATGCTGTATCCGCTGCTGCTGGGGGCGGTATCGATCCTCGGCTCGATTGTCGGCTGCGCCATGGTGCGCCACAAGCCGGGGCGCAAGATCATGTCGGCCCTGTACACCGGCCTGTGGTGGGCGGCCGGGCTGTCGCTGATCGGCTTCGCGATCGTCACCTGGCTGGTCTGGGGCGACCAGGCCATGCGCGGCAGCATGCTCGGCTGCGCGGTGGTCGGCATCGTGCTCACCGGCCTGATGGTCTACATCACCGAGTACTACACCGGCACCGACTTCAAGCCGGTGCGCCACATCGCCGAAGCCTCGACCACCGGCCACGGCACCAACATCATCGCCGGCCTGGGCGTGTCGATGAAGTCCACGGCCTACCCGGTGCTCGCGGTCTGCGTCGCCATCCTGGTCGCCTTCCAGCTGGGCGGGCTGTACGGCATTGCGATCGCCGCCACCTCCATGCTGTCGATGGCCGGCATCATCGTCGCCCTCGATGCCTACGGCCCGATTACCGACAACGCCGGCGGCATCGCCGAGATGAGCGGCATGCCCGATTCGGTGCGCGCCATTACCGACCCGCTCGATGCGGTGGGCAACACCACCAAGGCCGTGACCAAGGGCTATGCCATCGGCTCGGCCGGCCTGGCGGCGCTGGTGCTGTTCGCCGATTACACGCACGCGCTCGATTCGGTCGGCAAGTCCGTCGTCTTCGAATTGTCGAACCCGATGGTGATCGTCGGCCTGTTCATCGGCGGCCTGGTTCCCTACCTGTTCGGGGCGATGGCGATGGAAGCGGTGGGGAGGGCGGCGGGCGCGGTGGTGGTGGAAGTGCGGCGCCAGTTCCGCGACATCGCCGGCATCATGGCCGGCACCGGCAAGCCGGAATACGACAAGGCAGTCGACATGCTCACCGCCTCGGCAATCCGCGAGATGGTCGTGCCTTCGCTGCTGCCGGTGATCGTGCCGATCCTGGTCGGCATGCTGCTGGGGCCGGCGGCGCTGGGCGGGCTGCTGATGGGCACCATCATCACCGGCCTGTTCGTGGCAATCTCGATGACCACCGGCGGCGGCGCCTGGGACAACGCCAAGAAATACATCGAGGACGGCAACTTCGGCGGCAAGGGCTCCGACACCCACAAGGCGGCAGTGACCGGCGACACCGTGGGCGACCCCTACAAGGACACAGCCGGCCCGGCAGTGAACCCGCTCATCAAGATCATCAATATCGTGGCGCTGCTGCTGGTGCCCTTGCTGCCGGCAGCGGGCTGGATTGCGGTATCTGAACCCCAGTTGGCGCAAATGCGCAAACCGGCGCATGCCGCCCCGGCCCCGGCGCCGACACGGGTGGCTGCCGAGCAGCCTCGCGCACAGCCTTGATGTAGGGTGGACGGCTTTGCCGTGTTCAAAGCACGTTCGCGTTCAACGCACATGCGCACCGATGCATGTTCACATCCAGTCCCCGCGACGCACTGGCGCTCTCGGCTAAACGTAACTAACCAACCGCCACTTCAGCGCCCGACTCAGCCACCAAGCGCGATCACGCCCCCTTCAACGCCGCATCAATCGCCGCCGCCAGCGACGCATGGTCCGAGTCGCCATGGTAACGCTCGCCATTGATGAAAAAGCTCGGCGTGCCGCTGGCCCCGGCCGCTTCGCCTGCCTGCGCCTGCGCCAGTACCCGCTCGCGGTAGCGTCCACCTTCGAGCTCGCTGCGGAAGCGTCCGGCGTCGATTCCCAGTTCCGCCGCCAGCGCCAGCAGGGCATCGTCATCGAACATGCCCTGGTTCTCGAACAAGGCGTCATGCATGTCCCAGAACTTGCCCTGGGCCGCGGCGGCTTCAGCCGCTTCTGCCAGCGGCAGGGCGAGCGGGTGCAGGTCCGTCAGCGGCAGATGCCGGTACGCCAGCCGCACACGGTCGCCATGTTGCCGTTGCAACTCGCTCAGCGCCGCATGCGCACGGGCGCAATACGGGCAGGCAAAGTCGCCGTATTCGATCAGCGTGACAACAGCAGCGCTGTCGCCGCGCACGTGGTCTTCATCGGTAATGCGTAACGCCTGGCTCATCTTTCCTCCTCCATGGCGCCGGGCTAACCCGGCCATAAAAAACCATCATGGCATGGCGCAACCGGACAGTGGCGCAGGTTTCCGCTCGGCAGCCAGCGCAGGACACGCGCTCTCAGATCACGCACCTTCAGAACACGCACATCTTGTTCGCTTCTTCACGCAGCCAGCCACGGAAGTCCGGATGCGCAATCGCGATCAATTCCTGCGCCCTGGCCTTGGCCGATTTGCCGCGCAACTGGGCCACGCCGTACTCGGTGACCACGTAGTTCACGTCGTTCTTGCTGGTGGTGGCGTGAGTGCCGGACGTGAGTGTCGGCACGATACGCGAGATGGTGCCGTCCCTGGCCGTCGAGGGCAGCACGATGAAGGACTTGCCGCCGCGCGAACGGTTGGCGGCGCGCACGAAGTCGACCTGGCCGCCGGTGCCGGAATAGGGCAGGTGGGCGATGCTTTCGCTGCCGCACTGGCCGAGCAAGTCGACCTGCAAACTGGCGTTGATCGACACCAGATTGTCGTTCTGCCCGGCGATGTACGGGTCGTTGGTGAAGTTCGACGGGTGCATTTCCAGCATCGGGTTGTGGTGCATGAAGTCGTACAGCTTGCGCGAGCCGAGCGCAAAGGTCGCCACCATCTTGCCGGGCAGGAGGGTCTTGCGCCGATTGGTCACGGCGCCGCACTCGACCAGCTTCAGGATGCCGTCGCCGATCATCTCGGTATGGATGCCGAGATCGTGCTTGTGGGTCAGCTGCATCACCACCGCATCGGGAATGCCGCCGTAGCCGATCTGCAGGGTCGAGCCATCGTCGATCATCTCGGCCACGTGCTTGCCGATGGCTTCCTGCACCGGGCCGATGGCGGGCAGGCCCACCTCCAGGATCGGCGTATCGTCTTCAATCAGCGCGGTTACCTGCGAAATGTGCACGTGGCACTGGCCGTGCGCGAAAGGCACGTGCGGGTTCACTTCCAGCACCACCACACGCGCCCTGGCCACCGCCGCCATGGTGTAGTCGGTGCCCAGGCTGAGCGCAAAGTAGCCCTGGGCATTCATGCTCGACGCCATCGCAAACACCACGTCGGCCGGCATCAGGCCGCGCTCGATCAGGGTCGGGATCTCGGAAAAATAATTCGGGATGAAGTCGCACCAGCCGCCCTGGCCGCCCCCGCGCGAGGCGCCGCCGAAGAACAGCGCCGCGTGGCGCACGTGCCGGGCAGTGTCCTGCTCGAAGTAGCCGTACTTGCGCATCGCCAGGATCTGCGCCACCCGGATCCCTTGCCAGCGCGTGCGCGCTTCGGATAGGGCCGTGAGCAGGGCAGGCGGCTCGCCGACCCCGGTTGGCACGATGATCATGTCCTGGTCCCGCAAGTGCGCCAGGGCCCCCGCGGCGTCGGTCCGTTTGGCCTGGTAGAGCGCGTGAACTGTCTGCATTGCCGTCTCCATCATTGTGATTGTTGTCGCGGCAAGCATCACCAGGCTTGCCGATCATCCCCTCAGCGTAAACCGTGAAACTGACACGGACTTGACGAAGCGGCCATGCTGGCGCGCGCCATGGCAGGCAGGGGCGGCCGATAATTCCCGTATCGGCCGCAGGCCGCATGGAGGACGCCATGAAGCACGCTACCCACCTCAAGCACTCGAAGCCTTTTCGGGCCACCCAAATTGCCCTGGTCCTGATCGTGGCGCTGGCCGCTGCAGCGGCAGCGCAACCGGTCCGCGCGCAAACGCCATCCGGGCCACAAGCGCAAGCTGGGCAAGCCGGGCCGGCGCCACGCCAGCCGGCGCCCGCCACCGGCCCCAGCTATGGCCCGGTGCTGCACCCGCAGACGACCCGGTCCGAGCCCGGCGCCCAGCCCGAGCAAACCCCGCAAGCCCAGGAAGAAAAAGCCGGCGGCACGCCGCAACAGCAGCCGCACCGGGAAACCGATCCCTCGGCACGCCCGGCGCCCCAGCAGACGGACCCGGCCAAGACCGACAGCAAGGGCACGAACAAGCAGACCAATGCCGCAGCGCGGCGCCCGGCCCGGCAAGACATCGCCCGCGTGCCCGGGGTACAGCCGGATACGGTGGTCACGCCGCCGATACCGTCGCCAGCCCGGCCTGCCGCGCCGCAGCCTGGTTCCGCCCGTCTCAACAGCTGCCTCGGCAATACCTGCACCGATACTGGCGGCACGACCTACCAGACGAATGTCGGCAACGCCGGCGTCAGCAGCGAAGGCCGCTTGTGCACGCGCAACGGCGCCAATGTGCAATGCTTTTAAAGCGGCCGTGGTTTTTCTTGCCAAAAATTCGCTACAATCGCGCAGGTTGACGTTAACGTAAACGTCAAAACGAGAACGCGAACAGGGAGATAAGGAAAAACCATGCAAATTCAAGACAATGTGTTCATCGTCACCGGCGGCGCGTCGGGCCTGGGCGCGGCTACCGCGCGCATGATCACCGAAGCCGGCGGCAAGGTCGTCATCGCCGACGTGCAGGCCGAGGCCGGTGCGGCCCTGGCAGCCGAACTGAACGGTCAGTTCGTGAAGTGCGATGTCACCTCCGAGGCCGATGGCCAGGCGGTGGTGGCAGCGGCGGTGGCCCTGGGCACCCTGCGCGGCCTGGTCAACTGCGCCGGCGTCGCCCCGGCCGTGAAGACCGTCGGCAAGGACGGCCCGCACCCGCTGGACGTATTCCAGCGCGCGGTGAACATCAACCTGGTCGGCACCTTCAACATGTCGCGCCTGGCGGCCGAAGCCATGGGCAATACCGAAGCCGGTGAATACGGCGAGCGCGGCATCATCATCAACACCGCTTCGGTGGCGGCCTTCGACGGCCAGATCGGCCAGGCGGCCTACGGCTCCTCGAAAGCGGCCGTGGCCGGCATGACGCTGCCGATGGCGCGCGACCTGGCGCGCAGCGGCATCCGCGTGATGACGATTGCCCCGGGCATCTTCGAGACCCCGATGCTGATGGGCATGCCGCAGGAAGTGCGCGATTCGCTGGGCAAGATGGTGCCGTTCCCGCCGCGCCTCGGCCTGCCGAAGGAATACGCGCACCTGGCCAAAGCCATTATCGAGAACGTGATGCTGAACGGCGAAACCATCCGCCTCGACGGCGCGATCCGCATGCAGCCAAAATAAAATCGGCTGGAAACGTCTCCGACACAATTTACAAGTGCCATGAGCCGTTTGACAATTTGATGTAGGATGCCAGACGGTATCGGGCGTGCAGCCCTGGTTGCACGCCCGTTTTGCTTTTTGGAGAATCCATGATGAAGTTGCAGATGCGCGCCAGCGCGACCCTGCTGGCCGCCCTGGCCGGCATCCTCCTGCCGGCCAGCCCGGCGCTCGCCCAGAAGACGGCCGATGATCTTACCCGAAGCGTCAGCCAGAGTCCCACCGCGAGCGCAACCCGGGACACCGCCCAGCGCGCCCCCGAAATCGCCACCGGCTACGAGGAAAAGGCCGGCTGGGCCGCGCACAAGTACATGGTCGCCGCCGCCAATCCGCTTGCGGTCGAGGCCGGCTACGAGATGCTGAAAAAAGGCGGCAGCGCCATCGACGCCGCCATCGCCACGCAAATGGTGCTGACCCTGGTCGAGCCGCAAAGCTCGGGCATCGGCGGCGGCGCCTTCCTGGTCCACTACGACGGCAAGAAAACGCAGGCTTTCGACGGCCGCGAAACCGCGCCGATGGCGGCCGACGAGCACCTGTTCGAAAAGCCGGATGGCACGCCATTGTCGCGCACCGCCGGCGTGGTGGGCGGGCGTTCGGTCGGCGCGCCGGGCGTGCTGCGCATGCTGGAGCTGGCGCACAAGCAGCACGGCAAGCTGCCCTGGAAAACCCTGTTCGGCCCGGCGATCCGCCTGTCCGAGCGCGGCTTCCCGGTCAGCGCGCGCCTGAACGGCATGCTGATGTGGGACGCCCATATCCGCAAGGACCCGGCGGCTGCCGCCTATTTCTACGACAAGGAAGGCAACCCGCGCCCGGTCGGCTACCTGCTGAAGAATCCGGCGCTGGCCAAGACCCTGCGCGAGATCGCGACCGGCGGCGCCGACGCCTTTTATAAAGGCCACATCGCGCGCGACATCGCGAATAAAGTGAAGGCGCACCCGACCAACCCCGGCCTGCTCACCGCCAAGGACATCGCCGACTACCGCCCCAAGGTGCGCGAGCCGGTCTGCAGCGACTACCGCGTCTACACCGTGTGCGGCATGCCGCCGCCATCCTCGGGCGGGATCGCCGTGGCCCAGATGCTGGCCATGTTCGAAACGCGCGACATGACCAGGCTCGCGCCGACGAACGGCGTGCCCAGCGCCGATGCCGTGCACTTGTTCTCGGAAGTCGGCCGCCTGGCCTACGCCGACCGCAATCGCTACGCCGCCGACACCGACTTCGTGCCGCTGCCGGGCCGCGGCCTGCCTGGCCTGATCGACAAGGCTTACATGGCGAAGCGCGCGGCCCTGATCGGCGACAAGTCGATGGGCGAAGCCCCGGCCGGCAATCCGCCCGGCATGGAAACGGCCTGGCTCTGGGGCAAGGACAACGCCATCGAAACCCCGTCGACTTCGCACATGGTGGTGGTCGACAGCCACGGCGCCGGTCTCTCGATGACCACGACCGTGGAAGACGCCTTCGGCTCGCGCCAGATGGTCGACGGCTTCATCCTGAACAACCAGCTGACCGACTTCAGTTTCTCGGCGCGCGACAAGGATGGCCCGGTGGCAAACCGCGTCGAGCCGGGCAAGCGTCCACGCAGCGCGATGTCGCCGACCATCGTCTTCGACACCAAGACCGGCAAGCTGGTGCTGGCGGTCGGCTCGCCGGGCGGCCCGGCGATCATCAACTACGTCGCCAAGACCCTGGTCGGCACCCTCGACTGGGGCCTGAACATGCAGCAGGCAATCGCCCTGCCGAACTTTGGCAGCCGCAACGGCCCGACCGAGATCGAGGCCGGCCGCTTCCCGCAGGCCACGGTCGACGCCCTGAAGGCGCGCGGCCACAAGGTCCAGCAGACCGAACAGAACTCCGGCCTGCACGGCATCATGCGCATGTCGATCCACGGCGAGCCCTGGTGGTTCGGCGGCGCCGATCCGCGCCGCGAAGGCGTTGCAAAAGGCGACTAAAAGCGGGCAAAAGTGCAGGAAATGCTTGAGCCAAGGGCAATAATTTCCCTCTAGACTCACTTTGTTTGCTACCCTTGCAGGGTGGATAGGGAACACACAAGTCGATCGGCCGTGAACAGGGCAGGGGCGCCAGCCGCCTGCCCCGGCGGCGTTTGCCTCGCGTTCGCGCACACGCTGCAGCGGACGCCGTTTTCCGCATGAGGGCGCTGCTGTTGATCCTGCTGCTGGCGCTGGCCGGCGGGTTCGCCGCGCCGGCCTGGAGCGCGCCGCCCCCGACCATGCGCTTCGAGCACCTGAGCGTCGAGGATGGCCTGGCCCAGGAATCGGTGCTGGCCATGGCCCAGGACAGCGACGGCTTCATGTGGTTCGGCACCCAGAACGGCCTGTCGCGCTTCGATGGCTACCGTTTCGTCAATTTCCGCAACGCCGTCGGCGACCCCGCCACCCTGCCCAGCAACTGGATCCGCGTGCTGCACGTCGACCGCCAGGGGCGGCTCTGGATCGGCACCGACGGCGGCCTGGCGCGCTACGACGCGGCGACCCAGGGCTTCCAGCATTTCCTGCCCGAGGAGCCGGCGCGGCGCGGCAACGGCAACCGCCACGTGCGCGCCATTATCGACGATGGCAAGGGCGGCTTCTGGCTCGGCACCGGCGACGGCCTGCAGCACTTCGACGTCGCCAGCGGCCGCTTCACCACCTGGCACCACGTGCCGAGCGACCCCGACAGCCTGGCCAGCGACGACATCAATGCGCTGGCGCTCGACCGCAGTGGCCTGCTGTGGATCGGCACCACAGCCGGCGTCGACAGCTACGACCTCAAGCTCAAGCGCTTCGAGCACCACGGCAGCGGCAGGCCGGGGCCGGGCGAGACGGTGAATGCCCTGCTGGTCGATGCCGCAAATACCCTGTGGATCGGCTCCCTGGGTGGCCTCGAGCGCATGGCCCTGGCCGGACCGGAAGTCGGGCGGCGCCAGCGCCTGGGGCCGCAGGAGGGCATCCCGCGCACCTGGATCAGTTCGCTTTACCAGGACGCCCAGGGCCAGGTCTGGGTCGGCGCCCACGACGAAGGCCTGTACCGCTGGGACGCGGCGCAGGCGCGTTTCGAGACGCACCGCCAGATCGTCGCCGACAGCCACAGCCTGGCCGACAACCACATCGCCGCGCTCTACCGCGACCGCGTCGGCACCTTCTGGGTCGGCACCTGGTATGCCGGCGTGTCGCGCGTCGACCTGGGCAGCGGCGGCTTCGCGCGCATCGTACGCGAGCGCGACGGCGCCGGCACCGCCGACAACCGCGTGAAAGGCATCGAGAACGACGGCAGCGGCAAGCTGTGGCTGGCCAGTACCTCGAGTCTGCAGCTGTACGACCCGGCCGCGCCCGGCCAGCCGAACCGCATCTGGCGCCACGAGCCGGGCAACCCGAACAGCCTGATCGACACCTCCGTGAACGCCGTGGTGCGCGACCGCCAGGGCCTGATGTGGGTCGGCGGGCGCACCGGCATCACCAGCTTCGACCCGAAGAGCGGGCGCTTCGTGCGCCAGGTGCTGGCCGCGAACGACAACAACGCCGCCAACGCCAACAACGTGCGCGCCATGAGCCTGGGGCGAGACGGCATGGTGTGGATCGCCACCAAGGGCGGCCTGCACATGCTCGACCCGGCCACGCGCCAGCTGACCAGCTACCGCCACGACCCAGCGCGCCAGGCCAGTCTGTCCGACAACTCGGTGCGCCCGGTGCTGGAAGACCGGCGCGGGCGGCTCTGGGTCGGCACCTTCAATGGCCTGGATCTGCTGGACCGCGCCAGCGGGCGCTTCCGCCACTTCCGCCACGACGGCTACGACCCCAACAGCCTGAGCCACGACGAGATCCACTACCTGATGGAAGACCGCGCCGGGAATGTCTGGGTCGGCACCGCGGTCGGCCTGAACAAGATGGTGACGGCCAGCGACGGCTCGGTGAGTTTCGTGCGCTACACCATGCGCGACGGCCTGGTCGACGACGCCGTGGCCGCGATGCTGGAAGATGCCGGCGGCGCGATCTGGATCAGCACCACCAACGGCCTGTCGCGCTTCGAGCCCGTCACCAACAACTGGCGCAGCTACACCGCCGCCGACGGCACCGTCGACGGCGCCTATTTCGATGCGGCCGCGGCGCGCGCGCCCGACGGCAGCCTGTACTTCGGCGGCTTCAACGGCATCACCGCCTTCGACCCGCGCGCGCTGCGCTACAACCGCATCCCGCCGCGCGCCGTGATCACCGGCTTCCAGATCTTCAACCGCCCGGTGCAGCAGGCCTGGCCCGAGCTGCTCGACGGCCCGATCGAGAATGCGCGCACGATCACGCTGTCGTCGCGCCACTCGGTGTTCTCGCTCGAATTCTCGGCCCTGCACTACGCCGCGCCGAAGCGCAACCGCTTCGCCTATAAACTCGAGGGCTTCGATCAGGCCTGGGTGAACGCCGACGCCGGCAAGCGCTTCGCCACCTATACCAACCTCGACCCGGGCCGCTACGTGTTCCACGTGCGCGCCGCCAACAAGGACGGGGTCTGGAGCGAGACCCCGGCCACGCTGGAAATCGTGATCGAGCCGCCGGCCTGGGGCACCTGGTGGTTCCGCGTCGCCGGCGCCTTGCTGCTGCTGAGCGCCGGCTACGGCGGCTACCGCCTGCGCATCGGCAGCCTGCACCGCCAGCAGCTGCGCCTGGAGCGCCAGGTCGGCGCCCGCACCGAGGAGATCGGGCTGCAGAACCGCCTGCTCGAGCGCCAGACCGCCGAGCTGCGCGAGCGCGAGCAGCAGGTGCGCCAGAACACCATCGAACTCGGCGAGGCGAACCGCGCCCTGCACGAGAACGAGCGCCGCCTGCAGCTGGCCGCGCGCCGCGCCGAGGACGCCGCGCGCCAGAAGTCCGAGTTCCTGGCCAACATGAGCCACGAGATGCGCACGCCGCTGGCCGGCGTGATCGGCATGCTCGGCTTCGCCCTGCGCGACGGCCAGCTGAAGGAGAGCACGCGCGAACAGATCGCGCGCGGCCAGGCGAATGCCGAGGCGCTGCTGGCGATCATCAACGACCTGCTCGACTTTTCCAAGATCGAGGCCGGCAAGCTCACCGTCGAGACCATCGACTTCGCGCTCGACGAGGCCATCGGCAACGTGGCCGCCCTGTTCGAGGAGCAGGCTGCCGCCCTCAGCATCGACTTCGCGATCGAGCTGGCGCCCGACCTGCCGCGCTTCGTGCGCGGCGACCCGACCCGGCTGCGCCAGGTGCTGGTCAACCTGGTCGGGAATGCTTTCAAGTTCACGCCGGCCGGGCAGGTGCTGCTGCGCGTCGAGCGCCAGCCCGAGGACCAGCCGGGATCGGAGGAGGGCGCGCAGAATACGGTGCAGGACGGGTCGGCCCACCGGATCCGGTTTTCGGTGCAGGACACCGGCATCGGCATCGCTGCCGAGGCCTTGCCGCGCCTGTTCCAGAAGTTCGAGCAGGCCGACGCCACCACCACGCGCCGCTACGGCGGCACGGGCCTGGGCCTGGCGATCTGCCGCCAGCTGGTCGAGCTGATGGACGGGACGATCGAGGCGCACAGCGAGCCTGGCAAGGGCAGCACCTTCAGCTTCGTGCTGCCGTTCGACGAAGGCATCGAGCCGGCCCGGGCTGAACCCGCAGTGTTCCTGCCCCACACGCACCGCCTGCACGTGCTGTGCGCCGAGGACTTCGCCACCAACCAGATCATCGCGCGCATGATGGTCGAGGACATGGGCCACAGCATCGACGTGGTCGAGAACGGCGCGCTGGCGGTGGCGGCCTGCGCCCACACGCACTACGACATCGTGCTGATGGACGGGCGCATGCCGGAGATCGACGGCGCCACCGCCACGCGCCTGATCCGCGCCGGCGGCACGCTCGACGCGCCGGTGCGCGACCCGCGCGTGATGATCGTGGCGCTGACGGCGAACGCCAGCGACGAAGACCGCGACCGCTACCTGGCCTGCGGCATGGACGCCTTCCTCACCAAGCCGATCGACGAGGCGGCCCTGCACCGGCAGCTCGGCCTGGCCATCGAACGCCAGCTGGCGCGCGGCATTGCGCTGGCGCCGATGGAGGCGCAGGCCGGTCCGCCCGCAGCGGCGCCGACGACGGCCGAACTCGACGCCCTGTTCGGAATCGCGCCGGATGAAGAGGCGGCGGCGGCCCCGGCCCCGGTCTCCGAACGTCCGGCCGGCGACCTCCAGGCCCGCCTGCGCGCCGCCTTTGCCGCCGACCTGCCGCGCCGCCGCCGCGAACTGCGCGCGGCGCTCGACGACGGCGACGACGAAGCCTGCGCCCGCGTGCTGCATGGCTTGCGCGGCAGCGCCGGCCACCTCGGCGCGCGCGAACTGGCGGTGCTCTGCGCGCGCCTGGAAAAGGCGGCCGACAGCGGCCGCCACGACGAGCTGCGCGCGGGCCTCGCGCGCCTGGACGCGCTGCTCGACGCTTTCGATACCTTTCTTACCTGATCCTCCGAACCGATGTCTTCAACAAGTAACAACCTGCCAGTGGTGCTGGTCGTCGACGACGACGTGGTCTCGCGCATGATGCTGATGCATCTGGTCGATACCTGCGGCCGTTTCGCCATCCTGGAAGCGGAAGACGGCGCCGATGCCTGGCGCCAGCTCGAGGGCGGCCTGCGTCCGGCGCTGGTGTTCTGCGACCTGCGCATGCCGCACCTGTCGGGCACCGAGCTGCTGGCGCGGGTCAAGGCGCACCCGCAGTTGGCGGCGATTCCCTTCGTGCTGGTCTCGGCCGCCAACGACGCCGACACCATGAACGAAGCGGCCGCGCTGGGCGCCGACGGCTACGTGGTCAAGCCCTTCCGCGTCGAGCAGCTGCGTCCCTGGCTGGCGGGCCTGGGGCAGACCGAGGCGCCGCAGGACAGCGCGCGCCGCCTCGGCATCGACCTGGCGCGCCTGCGGCTGTATTTCGGCGGCCTGGCGCGCCAGCTCGACGACACGGCGGCCAGCCTGGAAGCACTGCTGCCCGACGCGCCGGCCGCACGCGCACGCCTGGCGCGCCTGGAAGAAGGCTGCACCACGCTCGGCCTGCACGCGGCGGCGGCGCGCCTGGCGCAGGCGAGCATGTCGCTGGCGCCCGCCGGGGTGGCCGAGGCGCTGGCCGCGGCCCGGGCGGCGGTCGAACGGCAGGCGCAGCGCGTGGACGAGGCCTGAACCGAGGGCCGAATCGGACAAGCGAGCCATCCCGACAATTCGCTTGTCGGGAAGATGGTTTAGACTTAAAGTATCTCCCGGATATCGGCTGACCACCAACCGGGACGACCATGACCAGCGCGCAGACGGTAGAACCCAGAGCAGCACTCAGTCCTTCCTCGCACGTCGACGGCTTTGCCCGCGACCATCTTCCGCCACCCGGCGAGTGGCCCGACTTCCTGTTCGATCTCCCGGCGCTGCGCTACCCGCAGCGCATCAACTGCGCCGTCGAACTGCTGGATGCGGCGCTGGCGCGCGGCTGGGGCATGCGCACTGCTCTGATCGGCGCGGGCGAGCGCCTGAGCTACGCCGAACTTACCGCGCAGGTCGACCGCATCGCCCACGTGCTGCGGCGCGACCTGCAGTTGGTGCCGGGTAACCGCGTGCTGCTGCGCGGCGCAAATTGCCCGACGATGGCGGCGGCGATCCTGGCCGTGTTCAAGGCAGGCTGCATCGCGGTGCCGACCATGCCGCTGCTGCGCGCGCGCGAACTCGGCGCCATCGCCGCCAAGGCGCGGGTAGACGCGGTGCTGTGCGCCGCCGGCCTGCGCGCCGAAGTCGACGCCCTGCAAGAAATTCTGGGTGAAGGCGTGCCGCCGGTGACGCTGTTCGATGCCCCCGGCGACCCGGCCGCACTGGAGAATCTGATGGCGCGCCACGGCGATCCGTTCGCGGCCACCGACACTGCGGCGGACGACGTTTGCCTGATCAGCTTCACCTCGGGCACCACCGGCATCCCGAAGGGCACGATGCATTTCCAGCGCGACCTGCTGGCAATCTGCGACTGCTTCCCGGTGCACACCCTGCAGTCGCGGAGCGACGACATCTTCATCGGCACGCCGCCGCTGGCGTTTACCTTCGGGCTGGGCGGCCTGCTGCTGTTTCCGCTGCGCGTGGGCGCAGCCGCGGTGCTGATCGAAAAGCCCACGCCCGAGACCCTGCTGGCGGCCATCGCCGCCGAGCGCGCCACGGTCTGCTTCACGGCGCCGACCTTCTACCGGCACATGGCGCAGCTGGCGGCCAGCCACGATGTGTCCAGCCTCACGCGCACGGTCTCGGCTGGCGAGGCGCTGCCGCTGGCCACGCGCGAGGCCTGGCAGGCGGCGACCGGTCTGGCCATGATCGACGGCATCGGCGCCACCGAGATGCTGCACATTTTCATTTCCGCGGCCGGCGACGCGATCCGCCCCGGCGCCACCGGTAAGCCAGTGCCGGGCTACCAGGCCTGCGTGCTCGATGCCGAAGGCAAGCCGGTGGGGCCGGGCGTGATCGGGCGCCTGGCCGTGAAGGGGCCGACCGGCTGCCGCTACCTGGCCGACCCGCGCCAGCGCGACTACGTGCAGGATGGCTGGAACCTGACCGGCGACGCCTACGAGATGGATGGCGACGGCTATTTCTATTACCGCGCGCGGATGGACGACATGATCATCTCGGCCGGCTACAACATCGCCGGCGTCGAGGTCGAGGAAGCGCTGCTGCGCCATCCGGCGGTGGCCGAATGCGCGGTAATCGGCCGCCCGGACGAGGAGCGCGGGCAGGTGGTCGAGGCGCACGTGGTCGTGCGCGCCGGGCAGGAAGCCGACGCGGCGCTGGCGCGCGAACTGCAGGAATTTACCAGGCGCCAGATCGCGCCGTATAAATATCCGCGCCGCATTGTGTTCCGCGACGCACTGCCGCGCACCGAAACCGGTAAACTGCAGCGTTTCAAACTACGCGCCGAAGCGGCGCCGGCGCAGAATGCAGGATGAAGACAGGCAGGAACCGATTACACCACAAGGGCTCGACCTGGCCACGCGCCTGAGCAGCGACCACCATCAGTCGCTCAAGCTGTGGCTGCGCATGCTGTCGTGCACCGTGCGCATCGAGAACGAGATCCGCAGCCGTTTGCGCACCAGCTTCGGCATCACGCTGCCGCGCTTCGATTTGATGGCCCAGCTGGAACGCCATCCCGAAGGCCTGCGCATGGGCGAACTGTCGCGGCGCATGATGGTCACCGGCGGCAACATCACCGGCATCACCGACCAGCTCGAACGCGAGGGGTTAGTGGAACGCGTGCCCGACCCGCAGGACAAGCGCGCCTTTGCCGTCAGGCTGACGGCGAACGGCCAGGCGGCATTCGGCGCCATGGCCAGGGTGCACGAAGGCTGGGTCGAGGAATTGCTGGGGCATGTGGCGCCCCAGGACAAGGAGCAATTGATCTCGCTGCTAAGCGCGATGAAGGCGGGGTTGGACGAGCGCGGCGGCGCGTAGGAATCACCGCGCCGGCTTGCCGCGCCGGCTTGCCGCCCGTTTATTTCAGGGCAGCGTACTCAGGTGCGTTCGTGCTGCTTTTGCGGCTTGGATGCATCCTTGGCCGCCGGCTTGTAGGTGACCACGCGGTACAGGTACCAGGCCAGCATCGCGCCGAGGATGGTCTTCGATACCGGGTCGACGTACTTCGCCACGTCCTTGTAATTGTCCTCGAGCAGGAAGCCGGCTGCCGTCAGCAGGCCGGTCCAGGCCAGCGAACCGATCGTCGAATACAGCAGGAACTGGCCCAGGTTCATGTTGCCGAGCCCGGCCGGCACCGAGATCAGGGTGCGCACGGCCGGCACCAGGCGCCCGAACAGCACCGCCTTCTTGCCGTGCTTGTGGAAGGCGTCGAGCGCCTTGTCGATGTCGTCGGGCGTGATCGTCAGCCAGCGTGCGTGGCGTCCGGCCAGCTTCTTCAGGCGCTCGCAGCCATACACCCTGGCCGCGTAATACCAGGGCAGGGCGCCGATCACCGAACCGGCGGTGCCGGCAATCAGCACGCCGACCACGTTCAGATCGCCGCGCGCGGCAACGAAGCCGGCGAAGGGCATGATCATCTCGGACGGAATCGGCGGAAAAATATTCTCCAGCGCCATCAGCGCAAAGACGCCGAGATAGCCGCTTTTCTCCAAGAAATTCGTGATGAAGTCGAACATGGACGCCGTCCTCCAGGCCAGTGGGTAGGGCCATCCTAACCGCGAACGCGGCGGCTTTATGTTCGGCAGGGCACGCTTGTGCGCAAACGCGCGCCAAACGATGTATATCGTTTACCTGAGCCTGAATGGGGCAAGCCTGCACCGGTCGGGGGCTGGGTCGGCAGTATTTCTCCCCAGAATGGTGCATTCAATTGGACAAGCACTCGCACGCTGGTTAGCATAGCAATTTTATTAAGAACAGTGCTTCCCGGAGATTTATTAATGAAACGCGCTTACGAAATAGCCCAGCTGCGCCGGCCGCCAAATCGCCTCACGCCCAAGGAATACGAGATGTACAGCCTGGCAGGCATGAGCTGGGAAGAAAAATCGCAGTTCCTGGGCGAAAAGTCGTCGACGGCCACGACCTCGAACAACGACCTGCGTGCGCAGGCGCTGACGGCGGACAAGCTGATTGCCTACGGCATCCTGCGCCTGCACGACTTTCCTTATCCCACAATCCAGGCGATCGGCCATCCGACGCGCAGCTTTCCCGGCGCGGTGTCGCTGCGCTCCGTGGAAGAGGTGACGGATTACCTGGCCACCCGGGCAGTCTTCCCGGTCTTCATGAAGCCGATTGCCGGCAACGGCGGCGCCGGCTCGGTCTGGGTCGATGGTTATGCCGATGGCATACTACAACTGCGTAATGGCGAAACCATCGCCGTCGAGCAGTATTTCAAGCGCTGGCTGAGCCGCGAAGGCATCATGCTGCAAAGCGTGGCGCGTCCGCATCCGGAACTCGACGCGCGCTTCGGCCCGCGCCTCGCGACAGCGCGCGTGGTGGTGCTGGTCGACGAGACCGGGCCGCTGGTCCATCGCGCAGTGCTGCGTATCCCGGTCGGCAAGAACATGATCGATAACTTCCGGCA
>Ga0265780_10002575_pt1 | contig 24427 bp, 21 predicted proteins | sample P1T30metagenome_FD_192432 | JGI IMG/M metagenome (GOLD analysis project Ga0265780, IMG submission 192432) | Plant litter microbial communities from East Loma Ridge, Irvine, California - P1 T30 | ecosystem: Environmental > Terrestrial > Plant litter > Unclassified | place: USA: California... | reverse complement strand
GTCGCTTACAAATCCTTCAGCTGTCAAAACAGATGGAAAGATCGGCCTTACATGGGCAGCAAACGATAAGGAAGGTAAAGTGAAGATATTATTAGCCAGTACAAATAACTTTAAACAGACGGGGCGTCAGGAAAACTACAAGCTGGTCGGCGAAGTACCTGTAACCGATGGGAAATTTAGTATAGATTTGAGCAAGGAAACGAGCTCTGATTTTTACAAGGTGGTTCTGGAAGGTAAATATAATACCGTTAACCGCTGGATAAGTAATAAATAAAAAATCTTAAATCAGCATTTAATGCACCCTGCAACAATCAAAATTCTATTTGATACATTGGGCTGGTTGGGAGCACTGGTTTTCCTGGTCTCCTATTTTTTACTGATCATTAAAAAATGGAAAGCTACTTCGGTGGTTTTCCATTTTTCTAATATCATGGGAGGCGTACTGCTCACGGCAAGTGCATTATACGACCTGTCGTTTCCCTCGGCATTCATCAATCTCGCATGGGCGTTTATCGCATTGTATGGGCTGTATAGCGACCATTTAAAAAATAGCTGATCTGTTCGGCCTTAAGTAATCTGATATTAAAAGAAGAAGTTTTCTCAGAAGCTCCGCAGTGATAAGGCCGCTTTAAAGGCTGAAAAATTTGATTTATAACCTATATACGCTATCACAAAATGTTACAAACGTAAGTTAATTTGCCCTGCTATTCTCCGGCTGCGCCGGCCTTTGCGGTGTCGCAACATTTTCATTACCACCAAACCTGTAGGTGGCGGTAAGCTTAAAGTAACTATTGTCGAAGCGCCGGTTATAGTAAACCTGCGTCTTACCCACATTATAATCACCTTCAGCGACCGTACCGTTAAAGATATCATTGGCGGTGAATCCCAGCTTTAACTTGCCTATTGTTTTTTCTATACCCGCGGTGACTATCGAGCGTTTATTGTCATGCCGAATACCGTAATAGCGATCACCCAGGAACCAGGCCAGCAATTGCAGTTTGATGCCATGCCTCAAACTAAAAGTATTGCTGGTATAAAGGTATGGCTGCGGCGTTACTTTACCCGTAGCGTAATCATATTGGTCATCAAAGGATCTGCCGTAAGTGATGCTGGCCGTATTTACGGATTGCCACCAATCACCAATAGTAAAAGGTTTTGTAACGGATGTTACAAAAGTATGGTCAATGCTTCTATTGATGGATTTGAGAACATAACTTTCCGGCGTATTGCCACGCAGCGCAGCTCCTGACAGCGGATCGATGGTATAGGTATAGCCGACTTTAAATTCCATTTTTTTAATATTGGTGCCTATCTCAAATGCATGTGATTTTTCCGGCATCAGGTTAGGGTTGCCTTCGATGGTGGTGAAGGCGTCCTGGTAAGTGACGAATGGATTAAGGGCTTGGTACCTGGGGCGTGTGATCCTCGTATTGTACGATGCCCATAGCTTATTCTCTTCTTTCAACGGAAGCTCAAGCTGCAGATTGGGAAATATATTCAGGTAATCTTTTTTAAAATCCTGACCCTCAGCCGCAGTAGTGCTTAATTTGTAGGTGGTCCACTCGCCACGAACACCTAAGATGATACCGAGCTTTCCGGCGCTGGCAGATAAGCTACCGTAAGCGGCCGCGATCGATTCGTTATAATCAAAAAGGCTGGACAGGCTTTCATCGGGAAGGTACGGGCCTTCTGGATTGCCCGCAATCAGGAAGCGGGTATCAGATGTATTGTCTACATTGCTGAACCTTAATCCGGTTTCCAGTTTCAGATCCTTCCTGAAATATTTCGTACCGTCTGCCTGTATGGCTGCAATGTTCAGCCGCTGGAAAAAAGTATTTTGCAGATAGCGTTGCGCAGTGTCTCCGAACTCATCGATACGATCCTCATTACCTGTCCTGTAACCGGAATACTGCGCGCTTAAGAAGACATTCGAGCCCAGAGTATCGGTGGTTTTGGTGAAGCCGGCAACAAGTGTATTATTCTTTCGAAGCTCGTTCCGGGCAATATCGCTGCCATAAGCATTACCGCTTGTAAGTTTTGTGATCTGGTTTCGGCTTTCCACCGTTCCGCCGAGACGGTCCCGATTGCCGCTGTAAGAAAGGGAAAGTACTGATCCGGAGAAAAAGCGGTACCGGGCACTGGCGCCGTAGGTTGCATATATATCAAAATCCCGGTTCCAGTCCGTCGTTAAATCCGAGTTGAGGTATTCGGACGGGTCTGGCCTGTTCCTGATAGTATGCAGCAACTCCCGGCCGCTACCTTTCAATAACGCCAGGTTAGCCGAAAGGGATAAGCGGTCTTTTGAATAACCCAAGTCGGCAAAGCTATTGGCGTTGGCGCCGGCAAAATCAGATGTGGTTAAATGCTGACTCAGCCTGCCGCTCCACCCGTTCCCGCCTGGCGCCTTAGTGCTAATATTGATCACGGCACGCCCTCCCGCATCATATCTTGCCGAAGGATTGGCAATGACCTCAATCTTGGTGACCTGGGAGGTAGGTATACTGGCCAGTCGTTCGCCGGGAATCAGCGTACCGTTCAAATAAATGATAACCTCGCCCTTTCCCTGCAAAGAAATAATCCCTTCGTTTAAGGTGATACCGGGTGTTCTGGAAAGAATTTCGTTAACCGAGCTACTTGTGGACAGGATGGTTCCGGCAACATTGACTTCCAGGTTCCCATTGTTGCCATAGCGCATTAGTGATGCCGGGGCAGTGACAGTTACCTCAGCAAGCGCAGTGGTATTTTCTTTAGCGATAATGGTACCGAGATCAACTTCCGCTTTACCTGCATAGCCGATATTGAGCGTTGTATCGTTAAACATGACCGAACTGAGTTTCAGAACGAGGCGGTTATGATTTAATCCCTTTATGGCGATGTTTCCATTAAAGCTTCCATTTCTAATGGTTTTTCGCGACGTGTCGGTTAACAGGAAGTTGCCCGCTAATTCGTTTCCTCTCACATCGGTTATTCTTGCAGAAAGACTAACGATCTGCGCAGACGATGACATACTCGTTAAAAAGCAAACAAATAATAAAAAAGTGAATTTCATGTATTAAGGACTTTGAATGTCCAAAGCTATCCTGAACACTTAATGGAGTGGTTTGAATTTGTAATTCAGGAGTTCGGAATTATAATTTCGTACTCAATCAGCAAGCCTGGAGCACATGAACCCGGTTATCCGCTTTGCACTCAATGACAGCAGAGACCTGTTACCTGAAACAATAAGTTGATATTCCTGCCTGTTCCCTGTAGAAGAGCAGAAGGGCTAAAACAGCGATCTTATAAATGCAATTTGAAACAGCAGTCGTAAAATACGGGAGTTCGAAATGTCGTCGTAGGTTTATAACGTCGGAGTGGCGTTTGTATTTTCATTTTTATAAAGCGCAGGCGACATCCCCTTTTGTTTTTTAAAGGTGGTAAAAAAAGTGGATTTAGAGTTAAAGCCCACCTCGTACCCGATCTCTTCCAATTTAATTCCCCGATCGTTGGTTATCAGTTCGCAGGCATAGTTAATACGATATTCATTGATATAAGCCGCAAAGCTGCTTTTCAAATTGTCGTTCAGCAACTGTGAAAGCTGGTGCGACGGGATGTTGATCTTCCGGGCTAAGTCAGCGAGTTTCAGATCCGGATTTTTAAAAAGCTCTTGTTCAACGATAACTTGCTGTAGCTTGTTCGCCATTGCGGTCGCCTGCCCGGGACCGATCTTTTTTTGACTATATTTTTCTTTCTCTTCCGGCTCTGCACCCGAGAATATCGCATTGTGCTTTCTGCTGTTCATAAATAGCAGGATATTCAAATAGAGTAAAAGAGAAAAGAAAAGACCACCGCTAATATACATCGTCTTAAAAAATCCAAACACGGCCAATACAAAGGCAATATGAACAATTAATGCACCGCCATAAATCGACAAAACAGAATTTGCTGTGACCGTCAACTTTTCTCCGCGACGAAAAAGTTGGATGATCTGCTTGCGCAGCACCCATCCGGAAAGAATTACAAAGGTACCCCACTGCAGATAGATCAGTTTAGGGATATAGATCTTCCATGGCGTTGGATAGGCTGCGTAAGGGAAGAAGAACCCAATCGCAACCAGCAACACCCAGAATAGATATGACCGTTTCCAGATAGTTGAAATAGTGGTCGCATTTGCTAGCGATGCCTTAATAAAATAATAAAGCGAAGGACCGATCAGAAAGCATCCGGAAAGTCCGATCTGCACATAAATTCTGGGAAGCCCGGGGTTGAAATACAGGAAGATCGCCTTACAGATCCGGATGGATAACATCAATATTAACAGACCCAGGAAAGTAGATGCAGGCGTCTTTCCCTTTTTGAATAGCAGCAGGTAGCCGCTAATGATCAGCCCATTAAAAACACCTAGAGCGCTAATCAGGAAAAGAAGTTGCTGGCCAAGGGTCATATAACAAAAATAGCAAACTAAAATCAATGCCGGTCAGTCAACAGAAACATTTAAGCCGACCTTCGCTACAAGTACTAAAATGTGGTTATTGACCCACAAGCGCAAAAGCACGACCTTGTTCCGCATATGAATAAATAAAAAGCTGTAGATATAGATGCAAAAAAAGGAAGTTAAAAATGCTAAATTTAGATTATCAAAGATTGTCGGAGAGAAATAGTAAAATTAGTTATAACCAAAAAGTAATTTAAAAAATACTAAAAAAATATTCTATGGAACGACGTAAATTTCTGCTTACATCATTGCTAACGGTACCATTAACCGCTTTGGCCAATCTGAATTTTCTGACTAGAAAGGATTCAGATGTAAAGCCCGAAAAAGGGCTTATTGTCAGAGCAAATGAAAGTAGATTTTTCGGAAAGAAAACATCCCCAAAGGGCACCTACGGACGTTGTATTTTATCCTCAGTTGATACCAATAATCAGCTGTACCTTAGCGCTGGTGCTGATTTATCGAATAAAGAAACGGGTGGTCCAGCACTGCATATCCACCACAAGGACGATGAAATATTCTATGTTGTTTCCGGAGAATTCCTCATTCAAATCGATAAGGAGATATCCCTTATCAAGAAAGGAGATACCGTTTTTGTACCCAGGGGAACAGCACATACTTTTGCCAACCATATTGTCGATAATCCAGGTGAATTGCTTACTATTCATCAACCGATCTCTCCTGAACTTGAAAAATTTTATGACGTATTTTGTCATAATGGATATATGAATGAAGAGCAGATGAGTAAGCTTTTCACTCAGGATGAACTGGAAACACTTTTGGCCAACAATGCTTTTGTCGGGCCACCTATCGATATTGAATCCGCGCTGAAAAAGTTAAAATCATAATATCATCCATGAAAATTGTGCTTTATGAATTTACCTTAAGATCAAATTTAGATTTGAATCCTTTGCAATTATATTCCAAATACCTGATTAATAAACTGCGTCATAGATGTTGGTTTTCTGCCTAAAATCTCCTGCAATGTATTATCTTCAACATCCATTGTTCCTTGTGCGAGTGCCGAGCCCCACATTATAAACATGCCGATATATAAAGCAGGAACACCAGACTTTGTTAATAGCGCCTCAAATTCATCGACATCAGGCGAGTTGTATATAACTTCTTTTCCCAGTGTAATGGATATTGCATTTGCTATCTCGTAAAATGTAACCGACTCGCTGTTTGTTAGCTGATAAACCTTGTTCTCATGTGATTCCGTTAATAATATGTGAGCTGCCGCTTCGGCCAATTCTTTACGAAGCACAAAGCTCGCCTTACCTGCCTGGGCCGGAAACAGAATATTTCCTGTTTCAGCCACTTTATCTCCTGCAAACACCGGAATCATTTCCAAGTAAATTCCATTTTGAAGGATGGTATAATTAATACCGCTCTTTTTTAAGGCCTCTTCCGTTTGTACATGTGAATCCTGGAACGCAGCTATAGAAGAATCTTCGAAATGTGGCTTTCTAACAAACGACGTATAAATTATATGTTTAACCTGAGCCTCTTTTGCAGCATTTATTACGTTTATGTGCTGGTTCGCCCTATTCTCAAAGCCCTGTCTATCATTGCTTGAAACCAGCAACAGCTTGTCTATGCCACGAAACGCATTGATCAGGGAGCCATGATCATTATAATCACCAACTCTTAATTCGATTCCCTTGTCTGCAAGGTTTTTCGCTTTTTCCACATCCCTAACCAGCGCAGAAATTTCTGAACTTTTACTACCCTTTTTTAATAAGTGGTCTATGGCCTTCGAACCAAATTGACCTGTTGCACCTGTAACTAAAATCATTTTATATTTTTTTTTATGTGACACAAACATAAAGCTATTACTATATTAAGTATACTTGGTTATTAAAAATAAGTACTATACTTTTGTATACTGAGACAACTGCAGATTATATGGATAGCTTTAAGGATTTATTAGACAGGGATAAGGTACAGCAATGCCCACGACATTATGTATTGGCCTTAACCGATACTTTAAACGTAATTAATGGTAAATGGAAGCTGCCTATTATAGCGTCTTTGCTGCACGGAAAAATCCGCTTTAAAGATCTGATGGAAAATATAGAAAACATAACTCCCCGGATGTTATCCAAGGAGTTGAAAGAGTTGGAAATAAATGGTTTTGTGGAGCGAAAGGTATACCACCAAACGCCTGTTCTGATAGAATACATATTAACGGAATCTGGAAAAAACATTACTAAAGTTATTGATGCTATGATAGATTGGGGAATGATGCATAGAATTGAGGCGATAAAAAGTAGGTGGGATTGATATTTTCAATTACCTGATCAATTTCTTGATGTAGCCGCTAACTTGCTTAATCTTAAGAAAGATTCAACAGAAATACCTTGAACACACTTTGAGGCATCCTTAAGCCCGGAGAGTCAAAAAAAAAACCGGAATCGATATGATCGATTCCGGTTAGTACACCCATCAGGATTCGAACCTGAGACCGACGGTTTAGAAAACCGTTGCTCTATCCAGCTGAGCTATGGGTGCCTTTAAACCAGCATGAGGCCGATTTTGCTGGCACAAAGATAATTATTTCGTGTAAAAAGTAAATTAGAATTTCACAAAAGTCTAAATTTTAAAAATCCTTCTTCTATTAAACTTATTTACAGTGTTTTAAGAACCGGCAGATCTGTCTAATAACTGATAGAAGGGAACGAAATCCCTTTTATCTTCCTGAAAAGCTCTACCGCATATACATCCGTCATGCCCGAAACGAAGTCAAGTATGGTCTGGATCTTAGAATATTCATCTTGCTTTTTCGTTAAAAACTGTTTCGGGATAAGCTCCACCAGCTTTCTGTGGTAATGCGATGTATTGTTCAGATAGGCGGGGGTAAACTCTTCTAGAAGTCCGCCCATCACTTTGTAACCGGCAACTTCTATCTGGACTACGGACGAATAATTATAGATCTTCTTCACCGAGATCTTAATAATATCCTTCATCGCAGAAAGGAGAGGTTCTTCTATTCCTTCAGTAAGACTCATGTTAAAATCACCTTTTAATATCTGCTCCTGCTCTCTGAAAAACAATTCAGAGCAAGCCATGATCAGCGTATTGATAGATTTAGCGCGCAGCAGGCTGATCTTCGCATCATCGTCTTCTATTTCTTCAAGACGCTGGCCGATCTTAGCATCATTACACAAAGGTATAAGGAGGCTTTCAACTTCATTATACGATAAGATCTTCAGACGGTGTGCATCTTCAAGGTCGATGATCGAGTAACAGATGTCGTCGGCAGCTTCGACCAGGTAAACCAGCGGATGCCGCTTATAGATTAATGGTGTATCCTGTACCTTGCTTAGCCCGAGTTCGCCGGCAACCTTCTCAAAGGCAGTTTGCTCTGACTGGAAAAAGCCGTATTTCTTCCTGTAGATCTTGGATTTATCATGACCGGCAGAGGCAGAACAAGGATATTTTGCAATAGATGCCAGCGTAGAATACGTCAGTGCAAAACTTCCGTAGCCTTTACCGGCATAAGGGTGAGTAAGTATGCGGAAGGCATTGGCATTCCCTTCAAAATGACAAAGATCGCCCCATTGTTCCTCCGAAACATTGTCTTTGTATTTCCGGCCGTCCCCGTCAGTAAAATAGTGAGAGATAGCAGCTTCTCCTGAATGCCCGAACGCAGGGTTACCAAGGTCGTGGGCCAGGCAGGCTGCGGCAACGATATTGCCGGCTTCACTGAGCAGGGGCAGGCGTTCGTCAATTCCGGGCTCCTGTTCCCGTAACTTATTATAAAAGATCCTTCCCATAGACCTGCCCACACTTGCAACCTCCAGGCTATGTGTAAGCCTGTTGTGTACAAAGATGCTGCCCGGAAGAGGAAATACCTGCGTTTTATTCTGTAAACGCCTGAATGGCGACGAAAAAATAAGCCTGTCATAATCTCTCTGGAATTCTGAACGTGCATCAATACTGCTGCCTTTATATTTTTCTTCGCTTCCCCAGCGTTTCGCTGAAAGTAATTTTTCCCATTCCATGGCGCAAAGTAAAAAATAAACCAGCGTTTTTTCATCTGATCTTCACTTTCTATAGTCAGATTACAGTATTATTTCATACCTTTTATTCGAGTTTCCATAGCCTTATAAACAAAGATGCGTTCAGCTTTATTCATATTCTGCCTGCTCTCTTTTTTCAACTGTATGGCAGTGACAGAGAAGATCCCCAGTGGCTCTTTTATCATTAACCTGGGGGTTGTTCCCCAGACTATAGCGAACGGTCTAAAACCATACGGCCTGGTTTATGATATGCTCCAGAATTTTCACGTTCCGGTAAAATGGGTTATTAACCCTCAGAAGCAAAAAGACGGGATTGATTTCAGTTATAACGGTACTGACTATAGAAGCGGTGCCTTTATAATCCTGGCGCAGTACCGCACAGGCGGAGTAAATACCGCAATCACTGGCTGGCAAACCAAAGGAGTCATCGGAGTTACTACCACATCAGAAATCAGCCTTGAGGTTTATTCTACCATAACTTATGCGCCGCGCTGGACGATAGATAAAGAAAACGGGAGCCTGGTGGTACCATTTTTTGAAAATGCAGGCATTCCGGCTTCTGCACATGGCGGCAGTTCGCAGTCGTCATGGAAAAATCCCGCCGACCTTAATATATGCGATGATATTTTTGCCCTTCCGCATGCCGATCCAGCCTTTCAGACTCATAAAAACCTGCTCGACTGGAACAGGGATTTCAAAGGCGCAATATGGTCAGGCTGCCATGCCGTAAGTGTCCTCGAGAATATCGGTCTTAATTTTCTTACTACCGGCGGTCTTTTGGATTATATTAACCATACTAACGGATCGACGCCATATACCTACACCTATCCGTCCGATCCTATTATGCAGTTTATCGGCGATCAGGACGATGCCAGCCGCAGCGGCTCAGAATCTATTTATCTTCCGAAGGCGGGAAGCTCCTGGCGTAATGGCGTGAGAATATATATTTATGACCCCGATCATCCGCAAGTACCTTCTCTGTCGCCGGGGCCTGCTGTCGTGATGGCTTACGGTCGCGGATTTGACGATTCTTCCAGGGGCTTGGTGATGTACCAGGGAGGCCACTTCCATAACGGATCAGACAGGATAGTGGGGGGCGGCAATACATTATCGGGCACACCATTTAATGCAGACCATGTGGCCCTGCAGCGTTCGTTTTTCAATTTTTCCTTTCTTGCGGTAATAAGCCGGCATCCCGAAGCTGTTAACGCCAGTATAATCACCGAGCCTGAAATGAGAGGCGGAGAGACTTATCCGGTGAACTTTACGCTGCCTCCTGATGTATCATTAAATGATTATTCCATAACCTGGTCGGTTTCCTCCGGAACTATCGAAACCTCTGATGCCGGCAATGTTACCTTTACACCACCCAACGATCCTGATGTAAAACTGGTCCTGCTTACCCTGATCCTCAGAGATGCCTGCGGGCGGCAGTATTTCAGCACCTATAATATAAACGTTACCTGTATCGGAACGCCTTTCGATCCTGGTATTTCGGTCCCACCGATAGTAGATAATAATAAGTTCTTTACAGCAGAAGCTATTATTCCGGATTCTCTGAAGGACGAGGCCTTTGCCTACCATTGGGATATTTCGGAAGGGGTGATAGACGGTCCGGCCGACGGAACCAGCCTCAGGGTATTCCCTCCCTATGACATCGATGTTGACAGCATCCTGATCAGGCTTACGGTTACAGACAAGTGTAAAGATGCTTTCGTAACAGTCAAAACTGTGAGGCTGAACGACGTTATAAAAAATCACGGACTTATAAGCGTTGCTAAGCTTGTATCTGCGAACAATGACGGGATGGGGTATGATTTCCTCCATATAGAGAACATAGAGCTGTATCCTGAGAATGAGCTAACCATCTACAACCGGTGGGGGAACGTGATCTACCAGGAGAAGAAATACGATAATTATGCTGTAATATTTAATGGGCAGAGCAGAACTTCTTCGTCGGAAGAACTTGTAAACGGCGTTTACTACTACCTGCTGAACCTGAATAAATCAGACCGGGCTAACAGGAACCCGCTTATTAAAGGTTTTTTTATTTTAAAGAGGTAATATGAGACTGATAATTCTTATAGTATTCATGCCTCTTTTGGGTATGGCGCAACAAAAAGCTATGTTCACGCAATATATGTTCAACGGCCTGGTGATCAATCCTGCATATTCTGCAATGGACGAAGCGGCGAACATTACTGCAGTTTCCAGGCATCAATGGGTGGGATTTTCCGGGTCGCCCAATACGCAGACCGTTTCTTTCCATACCCCGGTAAAACTGTCTAACACCTCTGTGGGCGTATTGCTGCTGAGAGACCAGATCGGAGAGGTACTTACAGATAACGGTGCTTTTTTAACTGCCGCCCAGCGGATAGAGATTAGCCGCGATACTTATCTGGCACTCGGAGTTAATGGAGGCATCTGCCAGCTCAAAGCCGGGTATAGTGAGCTTTATGATGACGTAAGCGGCGCTGACCCTATGTTTGCCAATGAGAACAGCCAGCGCTTCAGTATGGGCTTCGGCTTAATGCTCTTTTCCAGGAAGTTTTTTGCAGGGCTGTCATCTCCTTTTTTTTATGAAAGCAGGGGTAATTCGGCGGTCACAGTAAAAGGAAACAAAGCACATTATCTGTTACAGGGAGGTTTACTTACACCGTTAAACAGCAACCTGCTGTTTAAGCCGACTGTTTTGCTTAAATACGTAAAAGGTTCGCCTGTGGAGGCGGATCTTAATGCCAGCGTGCTCCTGAAGCAAACAATATGGATCGGAGCCTCCTGGCGGTCTTTCGATTCGGTTGATATACTTACCCGGTTTTATATTACAAAGTATTTTGACCTGGGTTATTCTTATGATTTTACGACCACTAAACTGACCAGGGCAGAAAAAGGCTCTCATGAAATTGCTCTTTCCTGCAGAATTCCTGTTAAAGGGAGAAATTTCCCGCCTTGTTATTTTTAACAGGGCTTAAATGCCTGTCTGCAAACAATTGCCTCTATCTGAATATAAGAGATTCCTGAGAAACAAGCCGGCATAATCGTAAGGGACATAGCTATTACTTTGTTTACCCATTGTTTACCCTTTCTTTACCTCTGCTTACCCTTTAGGTAAAGAAAGGGTAAACAAAGTTATAACAAAGGGTAAACAGGGACCCGGAAAATTTTGCGTTATGATTTGTCAAATGGTAAATCATTTCCGTTTCTTATTTCCTGTTTTTTTCGGATGGATGAATTAATCAACCAGATACTTCGGGGCGGCCTTTTCAGCGATTGCGGCGGAACTGCATGGCAACAGGGCAAAACAAACACCATCTTCTGTTATCTATTGCTATTTTTACAGATTATCAGAACAAACAGGATGAAGAGTGTTGCAATTTTTTGCGGATCAAACTTCGGTAATGATCCTATTTACCTGGAGGCCGCGCAGGAACTGGCCCGGGTTATCGTAAAAGAAAAGATGAGGCTGGTTTACGGCGGCGGCGCGGTCGGGCTCATGGGAGGTATTGCCGACAGGGTATTGGAACTTGGGGGAGAGGTGATCGGTGTTATACCCGAAAAGCTTTCGGGCGCCGAGATTGCGCATCAGAATCTTACTGAACTCCATATCGTTAAATCCATGCACGAACGCAAAGCGATGATGGCAGATCTTTCCGACTGTTTTATAGCCATGCCCGGCGGGATTGGAACACTGGAAGAGATCATAGAGGTATTCACATGGACCCAGCTTGGATTCCATGCTAAACCATGTGGCATTTTTAATGTAAATGGTTTTTATGATAAGCTGGACGATTTCCTTAATGAGATGTGTAAACATGGCTTTTTAAAGGAAGAACACCGCAAATCTCTCATCTTTGACACTGATCCGGAGAGTATCTTAGACAGCTTGAAAAACCAGAAAATAGTTTATCAGCCAAAGTGGGTTAAATAAGTTCCTGAAGAATCGGAATTGATTTTGCTCATTCATAGTCAGTGCTAAGCAGCATTATCCGGCCTTAGTTTCCAATATAGTCCAGTTTTTCCTTAATTAATTCCTTCGAGATCACCGCCCCTGCAAAGTTCCCGGGGCAACAGCTCCGGCCACTGAACGCATGGGCGATATATTATCGCCAGCTGCAAAAACGCCGGCAATACTTGTTTTTTTCATTTCATCTGTATCAATATAACCAGCTTCTGTCATCCTGCATCCCAGCACCTCCGGAATCTTACAATGCTGCACAAAAGCAAGCCTCGCATATAACACATCCAGGGCCTGCATACTTCCGTCGGCGAATACCAGTGATTCTATATATCCGTTTGTATGCCGGATACTTTGAATCTCCTTTTCTATCACCCTGATATTCCTGTTTGCCAGCATACCTTGTTTTTCAGCAGGAATTGAAGACTTCCCGTTGGTGAAAATGCTCAGGCTGCCTGCCCAGTTACTGATAAATTCGCCAAAATCAGCCGCTTCATCACCGTTTATAAGTATGCCGGTATTTTTTCCCCGATATTCATAACCATGACAATAAGGACAGTGTACAGCCGATATACCCCAGCAGTCGGCAAACCCCTCTATTGCGGGCATTATATCTTTAATGCCTGACGAAAAGAGCAGTTTTTTGGTGCGTATCGCCGCTCCTGAGGCTGTAGTTATCAGAAAATGCCCGTTTGTTCCTGTAACATTAAGAGCCTTGTCTGCAGCAAAACCGACAGTAGGATAGGAGAGTACCTGCTTAAGGGCGGTTTCTGTAATAGATGCAGGCGGCATGCCGTCCTGGGTAAGAAAATTATGTGAATGCGGCGTTTGCTTGTTGCAGGGATTCCCGGTATCGAGGATCAGTACATTAAACAAAGCTCTTCCAAGCGACATAGCGGCTGATAAACCTGCATAACTGCCACCGATGATAACCGCGTCGTAATTTTTATTCTCTATCATAAATCATTTTTTATACCATTGATAAAAGTCTCAAACATGAGACATGTAAAGGCAAATTTTTTAAATTCCTATTCCACTGCTAAAAGAGTACCAGGCAAATTTCCTGAGATCATCCAGGGCGACAGACCCGGATGTATGTAAATTAACAGTCGCATTCACTACCGCAGGAAAAAACACCGATATCCATTCCGTCGTAAGGCCCTTGCTTATAATTCCCTTAATATGAAGAGCCCGTATAATCTTGCGCATCCCCTCAAATGTTTCATCATACCGGGCGCACTCACTGTCTGCATGGATATGCTCATGTCCGTGCAAATGATGTAATTTATGTAAAAAAGCATATTTAACACCACAATCAACACCAGCATAAACAAGCTGTTCAAGTTGAATCAGAGGATCATCAGAGTACTGATAAGCTGCGCTCATGGACCGGCCGCAGCTTTTTTGCATCTCCTGTCTGCAGTTACGAAGCAAGTCTTCCCGGTCTGAAAAATACCGGTGAAGCGTTCTGCGTGTAACGGAGGCTTTATCTGCCACCTTTTCCAATGGCGCAGACAGGTCTTCATTAAAAATGAAAATTGCCGCGTCTATGATATTCTGTCTGGTATTCTCTAACATTTCTTAGTTCCAAAACTATTGAAATTTCTCAAAAGTGTGACATTTTATTTGTCAACTTATATTCATTTTATCCTGAATCAATATCAGGGATTATGTATATTTAACAATATTACCAATTCGCCCTGCATCCGGATGAGCACCAGCAGGATCAGGGCAGACCTATATGCACCAGCTTTCATGAACGAATTACGGGATTTGATACAATCAAAAAGTTTTTGCCTGGAAGATTCTATTCTAATTACCAGTGAAACCCGGTCAGGAAGCACCTGGTTAATGGAGCTATTGAGTAATATTCCCTTTACTGTAATTAACTGGGAGCCGCTGCATCCCAGGTTCGGCGTTGTGCCCGATGAATATAAATGGGGCAACCGGCCGTTTATTCCGGAGGGCAGTACTCCGGACGAGTTTTTGACATTAATAAAAGAGATACTTACCCTTAAAAGAAATACAGACTGGACTTTAAGCTTTTGTTACATTAACAGGGCAGTTACTGCTAACCGTGTTATTACCAAATGCGTCAGGGCTAACCTGCTTTTACCCTGGCTTACTTCAAATATCAGATTTAAACATAAGCCTGTACTGTTACTTAGGCATCCTATTTCGGTAGCCATATCACAGCTTGAGACCTTTAAAAACGAAAAGAGGGAACTACAGAACTTTCAAATCCCAGATTGGATAAATAACGAAAGGTTTACAGAGAATCTCGGTTTCATAGCGGGCCTGGCAACAAGGCTTGAAAAGAAGATAGCGCTGTGGTGTATAAACCATTTAACCACCATCAGGCACCCAGAACATGGTAAACGCTGGCTTGTGGTTTATTACGAAGATCTGCTGCTTGACCCTGCAGGCGAATTACAGCGGATCTTGTCTGAACTGAATTTAGATATTGAAGAAGCATTGATGGATAATATAAATTTCAGAAAACCAAGTGCAACAAAATTTAAAGATCAGTTCGAAGAAGATCCCGTCAGGCAGCTGGAAAAATGGCAGGGCCTGTTAACACAGGAGGAGAAGAATAATATGCAAAAGATATTTGACTATTTTAATATATCGGAATATTCTGCATTTCAAAACGGCCCTATCAGGACCAATACAGTCTGAAGGCTGCATAAGCCACAATTAAACCGCTGTTAATTATGGTGTATACCGGTTTTTATATAAGTAGTATAAAATGTAAGGTCTCCGGCATCCAGCCCTAAGAAATTAAACAGTTTATTCCGGGTTTCTTTGTTCAGTTGTTCGACAGGTTTGTTATCAGGAGCGATCTCTTCGTAATATAATTGCAGGTGAGGAGTATCTTTAAGCATTTCAGTAAATTGATACTGGTCGTGTGTTACTTGCTTTGTTATAATATCCAGTCTCGAGCTATCCAGCGCTTTTCTGGCGTTTATAAACTTCTTATAATTGTCTTCCTGTTCGGTAGTGTGGAAATGGGCCTGATAACTGCTTCCTAACATTTTTTTGTCTGCTTCCATTTGAAGACGGCTCAGAGCCACATTTCCGGGATCTCTCAGCAGATGGATTATTTTGAGATCGAGATCGTTATCCAGGCTTTCAACCATTTTAAGAAATACTGCGATCTCGCTGTACATCAGAATTCCGACATTGATCCTGCCGTCCAGATTACTATCCAGCTTTCCTGTTCTCATATATCTTAAAAACATTTCTCCTCTGCCGTTAATCATCGGATGTCTGCTGAGAAATGACTGCAGTAAATGCGTTCCGCTCCTTTGGGTGCTAAGTATAATAACCTGGGGTAAAAACATAAAATGATTTTTTTTTGATTAGTTAAGAAAAATCGTAATATTTACAATTATAACCAGTATCTGTAGCTCAAGATAAACCTAAAGATTCTTCATAGCTTTTTAAAATAAATTTATAAAAATGAGAAAGTACTTTTTAATATTTCCGGATGTTGAATAAGGGGTAAAAAGACTATACCTTATTTAATTCTTTTGTCGCTAACCTAGATTTCTTTATACAATATTATGGACCATAACAACCTGCTTTCGCCCTTAGTTAAGGTAAACCTGGAAAGTTTTGAAGTCAGAAACAACCATAAAGGAGCTGTTGTCTGGATGACAGGTCTTAGCGGGTCAGGCAAATCTACCATAGCAATAGAAACGCAGCTGAAATTATTCAGTTTCGGGTACAACTGTTACATTCTGGACGGCGATACGCTGAGACGGGGTTTGAACCGCGATCTGAGCTTCTCCGCAGAAGACAGGAAGGAAAACATCAGGAGAGCGGCAGAAGTAGCTTACCTCTTTTACAAGGCCGGCTTTATTGTTCTGTGTTCTTTTATTTCTCCCTTTTCTGAAGACCGCGATATAGCCAGGACACTTTTTCCGGGAGACCGCTTTTTTGAAGTGTATATAAAATGCAGTATAGAAGAATGTATAAAAAGGGACCCCAAGAATCTTTATAAAAAAGCAATTAATAATTCGATAGGTCAGTTTACCGGAATATCGTCACCGTATGAGATTCCTGAAAATTCTGAACTGGTTATCGATTCTGAGAAACTTTCAGCAGATCAGTCATCTGACCTGGTTTTGAACCTGCTGAAATCAAATTACATATATTACTAATAATTAGATATTACGTTTTTCTATTATAAGAGTACTTTATAATCCGACAAATTATTGTTGCTGATTACCGGAGACCTGTGCTGTTGATCGTTTTTTGTAAGTATAGTTCATTCTTTAAAGATCCATCATCTTTTTATAAAGTTTTAAACCATATATCATTAGAAATGACAGTTAATAATTCTGCGGCTGTACTGATCAGGCTTATCAAGTCTTTAAAAATACCGGTAACCAGCGCCAGTATAATAACAGAGATCGATAAACATCCTTATAAAAATACGCTTTTTGCGTTAAGTGATGTGCTCAACTACTGGAATGTACCAAACGGGGCCTATAACGTCGATTTTAACGATCTGAAAGAGCTTTCGTTACCTTTCATAGCTTATCTTTCTTTAAATAACGGTGAATTCGCCCTGGTCGAAAAAATAGAAGATGAGCATTTTGTCATATCAGGAGATAACCGGAAGCGTAAAAGAATCCCGTATAAAAATTTCCAGGAATTGTACGCCAATTCAGTTCTTATAGCCGAGAGCCAGGAGGGAGCAGGTGAAGCCGATTACAGTACAAAACGCCGCAATGAATTCCTGAACAAGGTCAGGATACCTTTCCTTATAACAGCAACAGTTGTGATACTGATCTCTATAACTGCCTATCATCTTTATTATGGAGGAACCGGTTTGTCCGGATTAGCGTTAACTCTTATTAAAACATGCGGCCTGGCTGCCAGCAGCCTGTTAATTGCAAAAACTATCGGCGCGGGTAACCCTTTTATTAACCGTTTATGTACCGCAGGCAATCAGAAAAATCTGGATTGCGATACAATCATTATGTCTGAAGCTTCCAGTTTCATGGGGCTGATCAGCTGGGCGGAACTGGGCTTTTTCTACTTTTCGGGCAGCCTGTTATTTCTGGTCTCCGGCGCATTCTCCGGAGCTTCGCTGTGGGTGGCGGCAGTACTTAACGTATTGTGCCTTCCATATACCTTTTATTCGGTCTATTACCAGTACAAGATTGCACAGAAGTGGTGCATTCTATGCTGTTTGGTTCAGGCACTGTTATGGGCAGAATTTTTTGTGCTGCCGGTCGATCTTTTCAGCCCTGTAATTGTAATAAATGCCCCGGTATATCTTAACCTGATCCTGTCTTTTGCCCTTCCTGTTCTGTTCTGGGTATTTGTAAAACCTTTAGTTGTGAGCTCTGCAGCGACAGATCGTTTGAAAAAGCAATTGTCAAAGTTCGTTTATAACGACAACCTCTTTCAAAGTCTGCTGAGCCGGCAAAAGAAACACCAGCTCCTGAACGATTCAGACACCATAGTATTAGGTAATGTGGAAGCAGAAAACGTTATCACGGTAGTTTCAAATCCGGTTTGCGAGCCATGTGCACAAACGCATAAATTACTTCATGGCTGGATTTCCGAACGGGAAAATTTAAAGGTGCAGATAGTGTTCAGTACAGGCAGCGATGGCAACGACATCAAGGTTAAGATAGCAGGGCACTTCATGGCTCTGAATGAAGCTGCCGAAAGAGAAACTGTAAAGGAGGCTATGTTCAGCTGGTATAACAACGACCGTAGAAACTATCAGGGCCTTGCAGACGCCTATCCGCTGAGCTTGCCCGCCACTGAGCCGGAGCCCGGCTCCCTGGAAAAACAGAAGGAATGGTGCCATAAAGCGAATGTCAGGGCTACGCCTGCTATCTTTTTCAATGGATACGAACTACCTGCCCCCTGGCAGCTTGAAGACCTGAAGTACTTCTTGTAACAAAGATATGTTGGCCAACATAAGTCGCCTGGCTTTAGGAAATCAGGATAGGGCATGCCGTAACCCGATCAAGAGAGGCATCAAACAAATCACCAATTAAATGAAAAAATTAAATTTAAAACTGGGCAGTATCAAAGAGATGCTTACAAAAGAGCAAATGAAGAAGGTTGTAGGAGGAGGTGGCTACGGATGTATGTTCGGAGAGATTCCCTGTAACTGCCGCAATACTACATTTTGCGTCAGCAGTTTAAGCGAGTGTATCATGTTATGCACTAGTTAAACGAATATTTGGCTACCGTAAGTCTTAAAAGCTTATTGTAGCCAAATTCTGTGGTATAACAATTTAAATACAAACTTGCTTATAGATTTCCGTGAAAATCATTTTGTTTGCCTTCGCCATTTTATTTCCCTTATGCGGATACTCACAACCTTTGCAGGGTATAGTTTACCGTGAAGGCACAAATGTCATTATCCCCAATGCAAGTGTTTATTACAGCGGAACATTGACGGGAACACAAACTAATGCCAAAGGTGAATTTTCTCTTCCGCTCCGGAATGGCAGAATACCACTTATTATAAGCTGTGTTGGATATTATTCGACCGTTATAAGTAATTATACGACCGGGATGCCGGTGAAAGTTTATTTAAACCTTAAAATAAACCAGCTCAGGGAAGTGGTGATCGGGGATGACGGCTTATCCCGGAAAGCAAAGGTTAAACTATTTAGGGAACAGTTCTTAGGCACGTCGGCAAATGCGCTGAGCTGCGTTATAACGAATATGGACGATATAGTCCTGAATTACAATAAAAAGAGTAAGACACTGACAGCAAGCTGTAATACAGCAATCGATATCGTTAACAAAAACCTTGGTTACCGTATAAATTATTACCTGGATAACTTCGTTAAAAGCCCAAAGCAGACATCTTTTACCGGGAATTTTATCTTCAGCGAACAGATGAACCCCGCTGATGAAAAAAGAATGCTCAGAAACAGGGAAAATGCTTATGAGGGCTCGCGAATGCAGTTTATCAGGGCATTGTGGTCAGACAATTTAGGTACAACAGGGTTCCGCTTATATAATACAATGTTCGAAAAGTTATCTGCAGACAGTGTGATCTGCCTGAACACAGCAAATGAAAAGGAGATCTGCCTGAACGAAAGGATAATTGTTGCCTACACCGGATATGACTACAGGAGAAAGCTGACCTACCTGTCTCAAACCAGCCCGGGTGCCTATATCGACAAAAACGGGTTTTATAATTCAAGTTTACAATGGACGGGGCCTATGAGCGCAGAGCGCGTAGGTGATCTGCTGCCTTATGACTATATTCCCGGAAGCGTGAAACAAGAGGCAAACGACGGTATAAACCTGCACTTGCCGAAGAGCGGAAAACCGGCAGCCGGTGCTCCCGGGCTGACAGCTGAAGCAAAATTAATCCGGTCTATTGTATTAACTCCGGAGAACCCCATAGACCAGCGCATGGTAGTTAAAAAATGGCAAAGCCCTGTGAGGTACAGGATATATGGATCTTTTGCAAAAGAGCAGGATGAAATGATTGCAGATGATATAAGGAGATTTTGCATACGTTTATCAAGGGTTACGGGCCTCGATATAAAACAGGCGGCAGGCGACAGCCTCGCAAATTTTGTTATCGTGGCCGGGAACCCGGAAAAATATCGTCAGTTCCTCAGTTCAGAAGCATTAACTTATGCGAAGAACCTGAGGTCGAGCGGCTTCTATTACACAGCCTCGGAAGAGGGAATCACCTCTGTAACTCAATTTATTAAACTAAGCGATATTCCTGAAGATAACCAGATCTGGCCAACTGTACAGAAACTCATGTTAAAAGGATTCGGATTTTTCAACAACATAAACGGTTACAAAAGAAGCCTTTTCAATGACGGAATCAGCTTTTTACCAAAGGAAATACAGGTATTTGATACCCAGATCATCAGGGCTTTATATAATTCATCTGTAAGATCAGGTATGAGTGCGCAGCAATTCGAAACAACGCTGATGAACGGTACAGAACATACTGGTTCCGGAGGCGCCTATTAACTGATTAAAACGGTATACCTAACTGATAAAAATTGAAATTTCCCTTTTTCAAGCAACAAGACAGAATGGACTGCGGGCCTACCTGCCTGAGAATGCTCTCCAGGCATTATGGCAGGAATTATACTATCCAAACCCTGAGAAAGTACTGCCAGGCGGGCAGGAGGGGAGTTTCCCTGCTGGGAATCAGCGAGGCTGCCGAGAAAATAGGCTTCAGAACTTTAGGAGCCCGGTTATCGGTAGCACAATTGAAGGAGGTAGAGCTGCCCTGTGTTTTACACTGGCGCAGGAGGCATTTTGTTGTTTTATACAAAATAAAAAGAGGGAAATTTTATATCGCAGATCCGGCCTCCGGAATAGTCGTTTTAAGTGAGGCTGATTTTACGAAAAACTGGCTGGAATACCGTCAGCTCGAAGAAGGTGTATCATTACTGTTAAGTCCCTCTCCCTTATTTTATGAACAGGAAGAAGAAAGTAAGCCTGAGTTGAGATGGGGTATCGTCTTCCGTTATTTCCTGGTATACAAGAGGCTGTTCTTCCAGCTGATTCTCGGGCTCGCCCTGGGTTCTTTACTGTCCCTGATTGCGCCGTTCCTTACCCAGGCCATGGTAGACTTTGGAATAAACGGTCATAATATAAGTTTCGTTTACATAATCCTCATTGCTCAGATTATGTTGTTTATAGGGAGTACCAGCGTGAATTTCATCAGATCCTGGATATTATTACATATAAGTACCAGGATAAACATTTCTATTCTTACCGATTTTCTTATCAAGCTGATGAATCTTCCTGTAAGTTTTATGAGCACCAAGACCACAGGCGACATTATGCAGCGGATCGGAGATCAGCAAACGATAGAAAACTTCTTAACCAGTACCACGCTGAATACAATTTTTTCAGTGATCAACCTGGTGATATATACGATAGTGCTGATCAATTATAATGTGGAGATATTTGTAATATCTATCATAAGTACCATCCTGTATTCTTTATGGATCGTATTTTTTTTAAAGCGCCGGAGAGAGCTCAATTATAAACAGTTTGACAGCGCGTCAGCAAACAAGAGCACTGTTGTCGAACTGATCAACGGCATGCAGGATATTAAATTAAGTAACAGCGAAAAACAGAAACGCTGGGAGTGGGAGCATGTGCAGGCTCGCTTGTTTAAATTTAAAGTAGAGAGCCTTGCACTGACGCAAACCCAGTCTGCAGGCGCCATGTTCATTAACCAGGCTAAAAATATCCTGATCACATTTTTAAGTGTCAAGGCTGTTATTTCGGGCGACCTGACAATCGGGGGAATGATGGCGGTTCAGTACCTGGTTGGCCAGATCAGTAACCCGGTCAGTGAGTTACTGGGGTTCATCCAATCGTACCAGGATGCCAGAATAAGCCTTGAGCGGCTGAATGAAATTCATGAGATGGATGATGAGGAATCTAAAAATAAGATTTACAGCGCCTTATTACCGGAAGACAAAAGCATCACCTTCAGAAATATTACATTCAGATATCCGGGGGCGGGCAACGATGCTATCATTGAAGATGTAAATTTATATATCCCTGAAGGCAAAACGACTGCTATCGTCGGCATGAGCGGAAGCGGAAAGACCAGCCTGCTTAAACTTTTATTAAGATTCTATGAGCCGGAAAAAGGAGATATCAGTGTCGGCGGGACCCGGTTAGACCAGATCAGTTTCAGCAGCTGGAGGAACAACTGCGGCACGGTGATGCAGGATGGTTATGTATTCTCGGATACCGTTGCCGGGAACATTGCTGTTGGCGACGAGTCGCCGGATTACTCAAAGTTACAACATGCTATTAAGGTAGCCAATATAGGAGATTTTATCTCCGAACTGCCCCTGGGGATCAACACGAGGATCGGCTCCGGGGGAAGCGGTATAAGCCAGGGACAGAAACAGCGCCTTTTTATTGCCCGCGCTGTTTATAAAGACCCTCATTATCTTTTTTTTGACGAAGCGACCAATGCCCTTGATGCCAATAATGAACGGATAATAATGAATAACCTGCTGGAGTTTTTTAAAGGCCGTACTGTAGTAATAATTGCCCACCGGCTGAGTACGGTAAGCAAGGCGGATAATATCGTCGTACTGGATAAAGGCAGGATCATAGAGCAGGGCACTCATAAAGATCTGTCCCTCACTAAGGGTGAATATTATAACCTGGTTAAAAACCAGCTTGAATTCGGATAATCTCGATGGATAAAATACATTTAACAGACCGGGATAATATACATTCCGAGGAAATAAACGATATTATAACACAGCCTCCTGCCTGGTTGCATCGCTGGGGCATCAGTATATTCTGCGGCGGGTTCCTCCTGATTTTTGCACTTACAGCCTTTATCGAATATCCTGATATTATAAAAGTGCAGATAGAGATCGAGTCGGAAATCCCTCCGGTAAACGTGATGGCAAAAGAGAGTGGAAAAGTAATCAGATTGCTGGTTAAGAATAATACAAAGGTTGTACAGGGCCAGTTACTGGCTTATATGGAGAGTGCCGGCGGTGGTACCGGCAACAAAAACACCTATGCTGTCAGGGCTCCGCAGCCCGGTGTGGTTTTTTTTACCGGATTACTGCATGTTAATTCAGCCAGGAAGGCCGGCGAGAAAGTTTTTGTTATAAGTCCGGAGTCCAGCCAGTTGTATGGTGTGATAAATATACCTGAAGACCTTAGCGGAAAGGTAAAACAAGGCCAGGAGCTCAGTATAAAATTAAAAAGTTACCCTTTCGAACAGTATGGGGTGATAAGGGCCAGGCTGATCTATATTGCTGACTATCCGGAGAAAGACAGCATTTTTTTGGGAAAAGTAGTATTTGAAAACAATAACCCGGGGCTTTTCAGGAAGATAAGGGCCGGAATGCGCGCAACAGCTGAAATAAAGTCTGAGAGTCATAGTTTATTAAAGCGATTAAGTACAAACCTGTTCCATGTAAAATACCAGTAAAACCATGTCATCTGCCAGGTATAAAATATCATTCTGTATTGTTTGCATGAACCGGCTGCATCAGCTGAAGGAAACGCTGTTGACAAACATTTCTGATAACAGCGATTATAAAAACCTGGAGTTTATCCTGCTGGACTATAATTCGGGTGATGGCCTGGAGCGATGGGTGAAAGAGCATCTTACCGGCTTCATCTCTTCGGGTTTACTCGTTTATTACCGTACTTATGAGCCCGAAAAATTCAATCATAGCCATTCTAAAAACATGGCGTTTAATCTTGCCACCGGCGATATAGTATGTAATATTAACGCTGATCATTACACCGGGCCCGGATTTGCGGCTTATGTTAATAATTGTTTTTCAAATAAACCAGGCAGCGTGCTCACTACCATTGATTATTACAACATCAGGGCAGATTACAAACCGGCCAGGGATCTGTATGGCAAAGTATGCGTTAAAAAGAGTGATTTTCTGAAAGCCGGAGGCTTTGATGAGCAGATGGTAAACTATGGCTTTGAGGACTGGGACTTTGTTAACAGGCTGGAGCTGGCGGGCTTGAACAGGGTATTCATTGATGATCCTTCTTTCCTGAAATTCACTGTTCATGATCAGGCGGAGAGATACCAGCTGCCAGATCATCAGCTGACCGTACACGTTTTATACATACATTATATTACACCGGCTGAATCTGAAATACTAATCTTATATAAGAACGGCAGGTTTGGAAAAGGAATACTGCTGGATAATTCGGTAAGCCATTCGAACGACTGCAGGTTTGCCTACCAGTCCAGGAACTGTCGTTTTGAAAATTCTATAAAAGATAATTTCTGGGTTACGGGCAGCTGGGCATGGTCTGAAGATATTCACTGCTGCGAGCTGATTTTACCTGGTGGAACGAAAATTCTGCTGGCTGGCAGTGATGATAATAGTCTTATCAACGAAACAGGGAGTGCCAGGTATTACAGGATCAGGGACGGACAGATTATTAACGATATCATGGAATTTCTTTTTATCTATGAAAACCGGA
>Ga0265780_10002574_pt1 | contig 24431 bp, 28 predicted proteins | sample P1T30metagenome_FD_192432 | JGI IMG/M metagenome (GOLD analysis project Ga0265780, IMG submission 192432) | Plant litter microbial communities from East Loma Ridge, Irvine, California - P1 T30 | ecosystem: Environmental > Terrestrial > Plant litter > Unclassified | place: USA: California... | reverse complement strand
TCCACCCTCTTCCCTTGCAACTGCCCACTCTCATCCAAATTCCACCACTCCTTGTGTTTACTCCGCGCATCCTCCAGGCGTTTCTGATGTTCCTCTCTCGCCTTCTTCCTCTCGCCCGCCAGCTTGAACCACTCCGCTCGCGCCTTGTCCAACTCGTCTTGATTCTGGTATTGCAGCATGCAGCTATTCATCGCGAGGCGCGGGGCGCGGCATGCATAGATCATGGTGAATGTGCGGCCGAGGGCGCATTGGGCGAATGCTGGTGATTGGGTTAGTTCCATGGTTTGGGATAGATGATGAGGACGCACTCTCTATTTCCGCAGCGCATTTTGCGCGCACGTTTTTGTAGTACAGGTCGCGGACTTGTTGTTCTTGGGGCGCAGAGAGGGGCGTGGGATTGCTGGGGGATTTGTTGGAGCCGACGATTACGCGGTCGGTCATCGCGGCTGGGTTGGTCGTTTCGATTCAGGAGTCTAGGAATTTGTCGAATGGGGCCAAGGGCGACGCTTCATGAGCGACGTGGGCGGTGGGACAGCTGCTGGAGCTGCGGACTTCCGTCGGCGGTGGTTCGAGATTGATATTACTTCGGAGCAGGGATCATGGCGCGGATCTGGAGTGGGATGTCGGAGGTTTGCTGGGTGGGATGCCGATGGGTCTGGACCGAGGCATTGGAGTTGTTGGGTTTCATCTGCGGGATTCACATGCAGTCACCAGGCGCCTGCAAACTTCGTACCCGCCCAACAAAGAGGTAAAGAGGTAGCCTGTATATATTCAAACATTTCTAATAGAACCAGTTAGACTGTATTAGAGCTACGAACATATCCAGGCTACACCATGAAGATCGCAGACCGCACCTTCATCATCAGCGGCGGCGTGTCTGGCCTTGGTCTCGCAACTGCTCAAGCCCTTCACGCACAAGGCGCCTACGTCTCCCTCCTCGACCTCAACGCCGACAATGGAGCGAAAACAGTCTCCTCTCTCGGTTCGCGAGCCAAATTTTTCGAAACGGACGTCACCTCCACCGAAGCCATAGCCGCAGCCATCGAGCGCACAGTGGCATGGGTCAAGGAGACAGGCAAGGAAATTGGAGGCGTCATTGCCGGCGCTGGAGTAGGGATGCCAGGCTTGATCGTCGATAAGAAGAACGAGCCGCTGAGCATCGAGAGCATCGATTTCGTGCTAAACATCAACCTGAGAGGCACGTTGGATCTGATAAGACAAGCTGTGCCGCACATGACGATGACGACACCGCAGGGACCAGATGGCGAGAGGGGTGTGATTATAATGATTGCGTCATCGGCGGCGTTTGATGGGCAGATGGGACAGGTCTCGTATGCGGCGAGTAAGGGAGCAGTGGCTAGCTTGACGCTGCCACTTGCGAGAGATTTATCCAAGCATGGCATTCGTGCTATAACGATTGCCCCGAGCATGTTCGATAGCGCAATGACGCGCATGATGAGCAATAAGGTCAAGCAGAGCCTGGAGAATAGCATGGAGTTTCCAAAACGCGCGGGTGTGCCCGAGGAATTTGCTAGATTGGTGCTTGAATGTGTGGGGAATCAGATGCTCAACGGAACGGTCCTGCGACTCGATGGGGCGATGAGAATGCCGGCTAGATTGTAGTTGGTGTGATAGTGTAGGCTGATGGATACGACCTGAGAATGCTGGCTAGATTGCAGTTGATAGTGTAGGCTGATGGATAGGACCCTTCAACGCTTCCTCTCGCGCAATTTGAACTTCACGCCGTTTTTGTTGACGCCTCCGACAGTGTTGCTCATCTTGGCTCGCTGCAGCTCCAGCTCGTTCTCCGCAGCTGCTAGCTCCTTTTCCCGCTTCCTTATCATCTCCAGCTTGTAGGCGGTGCGCGACTGTGCCTGGTCTCTGGCCTTGTTGAAAGCTCGCTGCTCCTTCTTGGCCAGCTCTTGTGCCTCGATTTGCTTCTTCGACATCGTCTTTGGCCGTGTCGCAACTTCCTCTTCATCTTTGACGTCATCGTCGCTGTATCCTTCGAATTGAAGTTCCTCTGCATGTGACTTTTGGTTGGGCATGTCTTGTCCGCGGCCAAACCAGGAGTCTGGGTCGAAGCTTTGCTGTTGCTCCTCGTCGTCCACATAGACCCTATGCTTGCCCTGTTTCGTACGGCTGCCATCCTTCAGAGCCCGCACCTCGTCCTCCTCTAATATCAACTTTTGCTCCAGCTCCTCGCGCTCCTTCCTAACCATTTGCAGCATAGTGCGAATGTATCCCGCGTCCTGCGTCTTAAGAAGCTTGACCACGTCCATGCTGAGTGCCGTGTTGCCTCGATCCGCCACCTTCCTGCCCTGTTTGTCCACCTTGGACGACAGCATCTTGAACGAGAATTCATCGGGGTTGCGATCGCGGGCCTTTTCGCTCAACAGCTTGAGTTTCTGCTTCTTCTGCTTGTGGTCGGCGGCGCGGAGCTTGTAGTCTTTGCGCTTTTCGAGGAGGCCCCATTTTTCGCGCTCGACGGGCTGCGCACGCTCCTTGTGGTTGCGCCGTTGAACGGCATTTCGCATCGACGACATGGTGCTTGGCTGTGTAGTTTTGGGTCGTGTTGGCCAAGTTTTGGAGGTGCCCATTTTTTTTGTACGGAGATAACTTTTGGCAAGAGCGCTAGCTGTGCGCTAACGCTAGTGGGCAGTTTCCGCAGAACACAGCAGCATCAGGCATGGTGGCACGCAAAGAGGCGTTGGATATATTGAACGTGAAATATGAACTAGATTGATGCCAAGACTATGTCCTACTTTCTGTCCCAATGTCCTCATCCACTTCCTCCTCAATCGTAGGTAACACCTTATACCTTTGCTTCTTCCCAAATCTCTTCATACATCGATCAGTATGAAGTAGATGTCCTCTGCTCTTTCTTACAAAGCCAGCGAAGCACGCTGCACTCGTTGCTATCGCACCCGCGCTGATGAATATTGGTACTTGGAAATCTTCGGGTCTGTACCACACCATCGTCGTAGCAAAAGACAGAAGCTCAAACACGTTCTGCAAGCTCATCTCAATCGCAGAGAAGCTTCCCCTCGAAGCCTCCGGCGCGGCGTCTTGAACCAAGAATTGTACGCTGAGATCAAAGCCCCACAGACCGAGGCGTGAGAATGCGACACCAGAGACAAGTACAGCGCCAGCAATGAGCGGCTTGTCCATGTAATACAGCCACAATCCGATGGCTAGTGCGATACTGATGAGTTGCTCGTTGATGAACCACAAGCCTGAGCGTACGGCGCCGATGCGCGACATCAAATACGGCGCGGCGCAAGTAGCGCTGAGTTCGAGCATGACGGATACCAGGCGCATGAGTGAAACATGGGTACTTGTGAAACCCAGGGTGAGGAGGTATGTTGTCATTTGCGATGCGAACGATAGGACCGTGAGATAAAGGAGAGACAAGGCGAAGGATGCGAGGAAGGCCGGGTTTTGGATGTAGGATTTGTATGGGGCGAGGAGTGATGCCGGAGATTTGCTGGTCGGTGTTGTGGTCGTGGTGGTCGTGCTCAAAAGTGTGACACGGTCCTGAGACGTTTCTGACGCCCTACTACGTCCCAATTCTGGAATTGCATCGTAGACGTGCTTGATCGCCCAATATTCGATAGCAACAGAAAGTGCATTCTGGGCGAATACAACCAGGATGGCGATTTTGGTTGAGTAGCCATCCAGTAGTCCAATGCCAACAGGAGCAATCAGCTTGCAGAGCAAGTCGATGCGGCGCATCATGCTGTTGAGGTCCTGACGATCGGTCTTGAGACTGTCGGAAACCACGATGATCCAATCTCTTTCTACTGCGACTGTGTTTGCGACGTATGCGAGTTTCTCAACACACGCTAGGATCACACTCACGGTGAAGAGAGCATATGTGATCAATGTCCTCACTTCTGCCCCGAGGCTTAGCATCGCCAGAAGGACCACACAGCTTCCAGCAACGCTCAAACGCTGCCATACTATGCTCTGACGCACTACGTCCAATCGATCTTTGCGGTCGACAATGGTCCCAATCCAAGATCCAAGCACAGCAGCAGCCAAAGATCGAAAAAGGGCGTAACACGATGCGAAGAATAGTGTGCCCGGAAAGATAGCGGCCAGAAAAATGACGGCTCCGAATTCAAAGGTCCGCGAGTTCCATGTCGAGAGCGTATGCGATGTGTATAGTCGGTGTAAGAGAGGTTTCGTCGAGGTGGGGTTAGCTGGTGATGAGCTTCGAGAACCCGTCGAGGGCAACGTGCCGCCTGTAGTCATGTTGGAGTGCAGTCGTGGGAGGCCAGCTCCATGAGGGAAGAAGAAGACATGGCGAGATGCGGAGGCGGAGAACGTGTTAGGGTCTCGTGTTGCATGGACCTAGTCGATCACCTGTTAATAGCAACGGCTCGCCAAGATGTCCGACGGTATGTGATATCGTTCTGGAACGTAGATCGGTTGTTCTAGCTGCGTTTGGTTAAAGCGATGCCGGAGCAAGATGAGTTTGGTCTTCATCCGCTGCGATGGTGCTTCACCTGCCTAGAGAGATGCATTGAATTACATAGGTCTATGCGTAAAAATGGCGTTTATTCGTTGATGATAGATTTATTAAACGTTGTATTGCAGAGGCCGCGTGTTCACTTAAGGGGGAAATCGCCACCAAATTTAGATCGGCCCGCCGGCTCGATTCAGGGTCCACCGACTTATTGGAGACTGCCATCATGAGGCTTTGGATACTTGCGCGTCGTAGCATTGCGCAATACATTATGTAGATTTTCCTACGTCTCACGAGGTTTTCACGTATGATTATGCTCAGGGAGACGTGTATCACGGCAAAGACGGCACGGCAGACGCTTAGATCAAGATAAGATGTCCAGGCACTCGAGTTTCACTGTCCACGACAACAACATCGTGGCATTGTGCACCATTGTAAATTGCGAATTGGCCGTGACGAATGCCACGCACTTTTCAAGGTATAAAACGAGGTGAGTCAGGCGACATGAGGGGGGAGAAGCGGTATGTCACCAGACGGACTAACACGCGCAGGATGGCTTCTGCTGCCCCTCGGCAAACAAACATCACGTTTCCGAGCCTCACCTATCCTGTCCCAGTCGACCTTGCGAACTGGTAGAGTCCCGCCAGAGTCTTCTCCGTGTCCCGAGGACAAGCAAGAACGTAGCAAGTTTGCTCGAAGCGTCCTCGAAGGCAGCACTGTAGCCCTCATATCGCTCCTCGGCCTCGGTCTCGGCGGCTACGCATATTCCCTGTTCTACAAGCGCACCGTACGAAACAAGATCGAGAATGCCTTCGCGGCAGGCTACAGCTCACAAGAGCGTGTTGCGCTTGGGCGTATTGCATATGGCGTAGGCCCTGATCAGATGCAGGAGATTGTAGAGAAGGAATACTGGGTGCCTAGAGCAGAACAGGAAGAAGTGAACGACATCGTCAATGGCAAGACCAGAGGCAGATATCATCTGATCATCGGTGAGCGCGGCACAGGCAAGCGAGCTTTGCTACTCGAAGCTATGCGTCGCGTGAACGGAGACGGGATTGCTATGCTCGAAGCACACAATGATCTTGAAGTGTTCCGTACGAGGCTTGGCAAAGCTATTGACTATGAGTTCCATGAAGATTACATTGGAGGCCTGTTCAGCATTAGAGGCCCAAGAGACAGCACGCCGCTTCTAGATATCGAGCGGGCGCTGAATCAGTTGGAGAAAGTTGCTCTGTCAATGCGGAAGAGCCGTCACAAGCCCCTTCTCATGATCATCAACAACATACACTTGTTCAAGCCTGATGAAGGAGGGAAACATCTTCTTGAGATTCTGCAGCAGCGAGCCGAGATCTGGGCAAGCAACGAGCTGGTAACCGTAGTCTTCACGTCTGATGAACACTGGACGCTGGAGCGTCTGATACCGCATGCAACCAACATGAATGTCCACAACATCAAGGACGTACGCAAGGACGTGGTAGTCGACTCACTCAGGCGATATCGTGCCCGCTTCCACAACGAGGATGTCCCGCAGAGTCTACTAGAGGAGGTCTTTGCGCAGGTTGGCGGGCGATTGATCTTCCTCAACCAGGTCTCAAAGTCTCGCGACATGCTCGACACATGCAAGCAGATCAATCGAAGAGAGAAGTCATGGTTTCTTAACCAATGCTGGATCCTGGGGGATACAATGGACGACGATGTTGAAGAGCAGCAGAAGTTCTGCGTATGTCTTCTTCACACTCATCTGAGGTAGTCTGCTAATCCCTCTAGGCCGCAGCCATAATCCTCGCCCGCGCCCTCGTCCTCCGTGAGCAAACCATTCGCGATCCCAACCAGTTCATTCTCCCGGAAATCCCCCTTCACGAAGCCCGCCAGATCATCACGCGCGCTGACTTCGTACAGCCGTTTGATCACATCAACATTGTGCACATCGACGCTAATGGCATGGTGAGGGCAGACAGTGTTCCGATGCAAAACGCTTTCCGCGACATATGCAGCCAAGAAGGGTTTGAAGAGCACTTGAAGGCTACACTGAACAGACTGGATGAGCTGGAGAGTTTGGCAAGGACGAGGGAAGTAGCGATGAGGGAGCCTCCGGACAGGAGTGGGGGAATCGTTCCAGTGCAGACGTTTTGTGCGAAGTTATAAGGTAACGAGGAGAGTCCTTCCGCACTAAGTAGTATCGATAACCATGTTCTTTATGGATGCAATAATATACCGCAAGGTCCCGTGCTGCGACTTTGCACCGGTTGCGACAATATCTTTACCAAATACTTTGCCGGCACAACATACGATTAGCTCAAGAGTTTGTGCATCGTATCGATGTACACCAGCGGTTCCCGGCTCCGGCGTTTCATGAAGAACCATGCAAATACCCTCAATCAAGTCGATCCAGAGTATACGGTGCTTATAGATGACACATGGTGTTCGATGGCTCGAGTTCTCGTCAAAATACCCTGTCTCAGCGCCCTAAATTCCTACTATCGACTGTACGGAAAGCAATCAGCTACTCTAGTGGTTCACCTGCCAGTTTGCGTATCTGTTCACCTCTCCATCTCCTTAAATGAACATGCCCAGATTCAGCAATTTCTGCATGCTTGGCTCGAGCATTCTCACACTACTCCTTGCCCGCCAACGACATGGTGCCTTGCGCTACGTGCTCAGTATCATGGGGCTTGCTTCGTCAAACCACACAATGTGCACATGGACAGGGAAAAGCTGATCTGGTGTTAGAGAATGTCGCCATGAATAAGTATGTATAACAAATACTCGAAGCAGTCTCATCGAAAGCGAGATTACAGCGAGGTTCCATCCACCATCTCCTGTCACTCTCCAAGTGTACAATACGTCTGGACATATGCCTCATACTTATCCTAGACAGTGCTGTGGAGAAGCAGACATAGTTGCTACTCACCTCTTCCAAGGTATTGCCAAGGTATTGCACGGGCTTGCGCGTGTGGTATGAGAGCTAAGAGGTGCTGCGCGGACTTCAGACAAGTAACAACGGGTTCTTCTCTATCGAAGGATAGTAAGGCATGGCGGATGTTGCCGGAAGGCTATGCTCGTCTTACCGTAAGACGTGCGAGAGACATCGATCTGCATAGCGAGTGTTGAGACTTGAAGACTGAAAGTGATCGGTGCAGTTCCAAGGTTCTAGGGGTTCCGACCCTGGCTGGCGTCTTGGTATTGAGCCGCATTGTTCATCACGGTCAAAGATATGTGCCGAACACCGACTTCTAGGTTCTATCGGACTTACAGGCAGCAGTATCATCCGCTTCTATCCTCTTTCTACTGAGGTGTATAATGCACTGAAGTCGCAGTCTTGGATTCATTAGATAAGTTTTTCGTACATAAAAGTCCCGGCACTTAGACTGACGGCATACTATGAATAGTAACAAAACACTTATACAGCACAATGAAATTCTACGAGAATTAAGATGGGATGACGCATGGCCAAGCGCAGTATGGTCTGTTGGTCGGCCGAAACGCAACTTCGTACAAGCCTTTGTACCTCTCGGACCTGCTTTGTACAACGCTAACAAGGTCCGATTGGATGTACGACAGCTTCTGGTTCCGATCGAGTCAGCAAGTACATGCCGCCTACTAATTTCCTGATACTGGCTCGCGCAACAAGGCGTTCAGATGGCGAAACAGCTAATCACATCGCCAAAGGCCATTGTATTTTGTGGGTCATGGTCTCAGCCACGATCCTGACACCAACACTCGCTCGATTTCATGTACACGGCTCTAATTCTCAGGCTAATATCGGTGCGATCCGTACAATAACAAACGCCTCGGTCATTTTTTGGTGATAGGTAATCACATGCTCCGACGAATGTGCTTCGTATTCTATGATGCTTTCTTCGGCACATGTCATACTTCATCAGTTACTGCCCCCACGCTGAGTTCACACCTCACTACAATCTTTTGACCAAAGCTTCTCTCCTTCTTTCATCTCCTCTTAGTCATCATGGGTGAACGCCCAAGAAGCGGCATTTCTATAGGCTCGGGAACTGGCGAATCCATCTTTCGAGCTCTCTCGCGCACATTCTCCGGCAAATCGTATCACGAAGATGACATCGATCAAACGTTGGATGAAGGGGATGCTGACTCCGCTAAGACGAAAGTGAATGAGTGGAGGCTGGCACCGCAAGTCAAAGAGATGCAAGGCAACGACATTGCTGAGGGACGCAAGCTCGGTATCACGTGGAAAGATCTCACCGTCAAGGTGATGCCATCCGATGCCCGTCTACAAGAAAACTTCTTCTCTCAGTTCAACATCCCCCAGCAGATTAGAGAATCCCGACAGAAGCCGAAATTGAGGACCATCTTGGACTCCAGTTCAGGACATGTCAAGCCCGGAGAGATGCTTCTTGTTCTTGGCAAACCTGGGAGGTAAGTTCTTCCGAACAGCGTATGTTCTTTCCGTGTAATGCTGAATATTCCGGTTTAGTGGATGCACGACGCTTCTCAAGATGTTGGCAAACAAGAGGAAAGGGTACGTCAAGTCAACTCGAATTCTCTCATGTTACTCACAAGCCTCAGGTATACACAAATCGAGGGTGATGTTCACTACGGCTCGCTCACCCCTGAGGAAGCTGGAAATTACCGTGGGAATATCGTGATTAATACTGAAGAAGAACTCTTCTATCCTTCCCTCACGGTGGGCAGGACCATGGACTTTGCGACCCGCCTAAACATACCCAGGACACTGCCCAAGGGCTGTGCGAGCCCTGAAGAATATCGAAAGCAATTTAAGGAGTTCCTCCTGGAGTCCATGGGCATAGCTCATACAGAAGATACAAAGGTCGGCGATGCCTTCGTACGCGGTGTATCTGGCGGAGAGCGAAAGCGGGTCTCCATCATCGAGGCGCTCAGCACTAAAGCTAGCGTCATGTGCTGGGACAACTCTACACGAGGTCTCGATGCTTCCACGGCCCTCGAATACACGCATGCTTTGCGATGTCTGACTGATGCAATGGGCATAGCTACCATCGTCACACTCTACCAAGCAGGAAATGGTATCTACGATCTATTCGACAAGGTCCTCGTGCTCGACGAGGGAAAGACTGTCTTCTATGGATCGCGAGAGGAGGCACGTCCTTTCATGGAGTCGCAGGGATTTGTATGCGGCAGTGGAGCAAATGTTGCCGACTTTCTTACCGGAGTGACTGTGCCTAGCGAGCGGCAGATCAAGCCTGGATTCGAGGCGCGCTTTCCACGTAACAATACCGAGCTGCGACAAGCTTACCAACAGTCTAGCATCAAGCCCATCATGGACCACGAGCTGCACTACCCCACCACACAAGAAGCCAAAGTTAACACCGAGATGTTCCGAGCGGCCGTCTCTATGGATAAGTCGAATCACCTCCCCGACAACTCCCCCATGACAGTTTCGTTCCGGAAACAAGTTGGAGCGTGTGTTACCCGTCAATACCAGATTATTTGGGGAGACAAGCCTACCTTCGCTATCAAACAGGGCTCTACAATAGTACAAGCCCTTATCGCGGGATCATTGTTCTACAACGCGCCCGACAACTCAGCCGGCCTTTTCGTCAAAGGCGGTGCGCTCTTCCTTATCTTGCTTTTCAATGCCTTGTTGGCAATGTCTGAAGTCACTGACTCCTTTGCTGGACGTCCCATTCTCGCCAAACACAAGAACTTTGCCTTCTACCATCCGGCTGCCTTTTGCGTTGCGCAGATTGCGGCTGACGTCCCCATCTTATTCTTCCAGGTCACCACATTTGTTGTTATCATTTATTGGATGACAGCGCTCAAGGCCACGGCTGCAGCGTTCTTTACTAACTGGTTTATCACCTATGTGGCAACTTTTGTCATGACAGCTTTTTTCAGAATGATTGGCGCTGCATTTCCGAACTTCGATGCCGCGTCAAAGGCCTCTGGCTTCTCAGTCACGGCTCTGGTTTTGTACATTGGATATCAGGTAAGTAACGCGAAAGGCTCGATGCATGATGCACTGCCGTGCATGGAATAAAGTTCTTGACTAACTAAATACCACCTCTAGATCCCTAAGCCCGCCATGCATCCATGGTTTGTGTGGGTGTATTGGATCAATCCACTGGCTTACGGTTTCGAAGCGCTCATGGCAAATGAGTTCAAAGACCGCATCATACCGTGCGCTTTCAACAACTTGGTTCCTAATTTCCTTCCTCAGTATCTCGACAAGAACCACCAGGCCTGTGCGGGCATTGCAGGAGCACTCCCAGGTGCCACGGAAGTAACCGGAGAACAATACCTTGCAAGCCTGTCATACTCGCCATCAAACATCTGGCGTAATGTGGGCATCTTGTTTGCTTGGTGGGTCTTGTTTGTCGCTATGACAGTCGTGTTTACAATGGGGTGGAATGATACTGCAGGTTCTGGAGGGGCGTTGTTGATACCGCGGGAGAATCAAAAGAAGGTCACCCATCTACCGATACCGGCGGACGAGGAAGCTCAGAATAACGAAAAGGAATCAACTGCCAATAAGGAAGCTAGGAGTGCAGATTCATCAGGACATGAGGCGGAGACCAGTTTGATTCGTAACACGTCAATATTCACGTGGAGGAACCTGTCATATGTCGTCAAGACCTCAACAGGAGACCTGACACTGCTCGACAACGTACACGGCTACTGCAAGCCCGGGATGCTTGGAGCGCTGATGGGCGCATCAGGTAAGTGCTACGCAACAATACAACTAGGGAAATCCTACTGACTTATTCTCTACACAGGTGCCGGAAAAACTACACTTCTCGACGTGCTTGCGCAACGCAAAACAGAAGGAACTATTCGAGGAGAGATCATGGTCGATGGTCGCCCACTTCCAGTCTCGTTTCAGAGATCTGCAGGCTACTGCGAGCAACTCGATGTTCACGAACCCTTCTGTACTGTCCGAGAGGCTCTTGAATTCTCCGCGCTTCTGCGTCAAAGTCGCGAGACCCCTCGCGCAGAGAAGCTGGCCTACGTTAACACTATTATCGATCTTCTGGAACTGCATGATCTTGAGCATACTTTGATTGGCAGATTGGGCGCGGGTCTCTCAGTAGAGCAACGTAAGCGCGTGACTATTGGAGTCGAACTTGTGTCCAAACCATCCATTCTCATCTTCCTGGATGAGCCAACTTCTGGGCTGGATGGCCAAGCAGCTTATAATACAGTTCGCTTTCTCCGAAAACTGGCTGATGTTGGCCAAGCTGTCCTTGTCACTATACACCAGTAAGTTGCTTCAGCTTCCTCATGATCTGACACACGCTAATTCGCTGACTCTCCAAGACCGAGTGCTCAGCTCTTCACCCAATTCGATACACTTCTTCTCTTAGCCCGCGGTGGCAAGACAGTCTACTTTGGTGATATCGGCGATGACGCGAATGTCATTCGAGAGTACTTCGGACGCTACGGTGCGCCATGTCCAGCAAGCGTCAACCCTGCAGAACACATGATTGACGTCGTCCACGGTAAACACGCGAGCGGCAAGGACTGGAACCAGATCTGGCTAGAGTCACCCGAATCGGCTCGCATGCATCAGGAGCTCGAGAACATGATTCAAGATGCAGCAAACAAGCCACCTGGCACTACCGATGATGGCCACGAGTTTGCCACGAGCCTCTGGACGCAGGTCAAGATCGTGAGCGAGAGAAGCAACAGGAGCTTATTCCGCAACGTCGACTATATCAACAACAAATTCGCACTACATATCGGCGTCGCCCTAGTCGTAGGCTTCTCCTTCTGGAAGATTGGACACTCAGTCGCTGAACAACAAATAATACTGTTCGCATTTTTTAATTACATCTTCGTGGCTCCGGGCGCAATTGCCCAGCTGCAACCCCTCTTCATTGAACGCCGCGATGTCTACGAAACACGCGAGAAGAAGTCAAAGATGTACTCCTGGATTGCGTTCGTTACAGGTCTGATTGTCTCGGAAATTCCCTATCTCATCGCCAACGCCATCCTCTACTTCTTATGCTCCTATTATACCACCGGTCTACCCACTTCATCTGACAAAGCGGGCGCGATCTTCTTCGTCATGCTCATGTATCAGTTCATCTATACTGGTATTGGCCAACTGATCGCTGCGTATGCACCGAACGCTGTTTTCGCATCCCTGGTAAATCCTCTACTCTTCGGAACCCTCATCTCCTTCTGCGGTGTCCTGGTTCCTTATTCTCAAATCCAGCCATTCTGGCGCTACTGGATATACTACCTCAATCCGTTCAATTACCTGATGGGCTCTCTGCTAGTCTTCTCTGACTGGGACTGGAACATACAATGCACAGAACGCGAATTTTCGATATTCGACCCACCTTCCGGCCAGACGTGCGCCGAGTACCTGCAGGCGTGGCTAGGGGGTCCAGGTAGCGGGAACAACCTAATCAACCCTGACGCGACGGCCGCTTGCAGAGTGTGTCAGTATAAGCAGGGTAGTGACTACTTGCGCACTATCAACCTGAACGAATACTCGTATGGATGGAGGGATGCTGGAATCTGCGTCATCTTTGCAATCTCAAGCTACGCCTTGGTGTATGTGCTCTTTAAGCTGAGGACTAAGGCTAGCAAGAAGGCAGAGTGAGCGGCATATAGAACATGGATTAGATTGTAGACGTAAGATACAAGAGTTGTTGGGCGTTTCGGTCCGCTGTTTGGCTTTACTTGCCTTTCTCGGAGTTTAGAACATTGGGCACAAGACATAAATCATGCATTCTATGAAATGTGTAGAAATAGGTATCTTCGCTTAATAAATGCAGGAAGTAGCGTTCCCACATGAGCCCTTAACTCCGTTCTCTCAAGCTAAACTCTCGAGGTCATGCTATTGCGAATCTGGAACATCAACCTGTGGTTCCTGTAGTTTTACGTGTTGCTGTTGTTCCTCGTCCGCCATTGCCTGCGCAGTCTGATTGATCACCAGATTGTCTTGCCCAGCCCATAATGCGCGTTGTACCACTTCGCCGATAGACTGCATCACCGAATCTGCAATCGCTGACTTCGCCATCTTCTTGCCTCCGGCCAGCCAATGGTGTTGAAAGAAGTTGCCCTTGCAATCGGAGTAAAACGTCATGCCTGGATATTTGATCTCTTCTATTTCGGGGTTGCCGTTGGCGTCGTCGCAAGGAAGGGGCTGTGTTCATGTTAGCCTGATATGCGATACTGGCGATTTTATCGGGAGACTTACAAGGATGTTGTTGTTCGGATTCAGTTCCTCATCGTAGCGAAGAAACTCGGACAGTGCCCGTTGTTCGTGCGCCCACGTATACGCCCACTGACCGCAACCTGGGTATCTTGTTTCGTTCGGGCAAGCTTTCCACTCATCGAATATCCTGTGCGTGTGCGGTATGTTCTGTGCAACCATGAAGCCAGAGCTCAGCATTACTTGCCCTTTGGAATCGCATGTGTTGCAACCTTCCCGGGTAACGTCGTTTGGCAAAGCGAGGGATGTCTCAGGCGTAATCTTCCACTTGTTGAACAGCCACTCTAATGGGACTTCCATGTGATTTACAGTGACATCGGCGTCTAGGAAGACGACGAACTTGTAGTCCTTGAGCAGTTCAGGAATGGCATGGACCTTCACCCAAGTGTGGTGTTGATATCCGACTTCCTTTGCTTGGAAGAACACGTAGTCGTATCCGTGTATCTGCGAGTACAGGTAGTGATTGAAGATGGCTGAGGAGGTCAAGCCAACGTCTTCGTCCATATAAGCGCCGTCACCGAGCTTCTCCCAGTTGAGCTTTCGATTGTTCAGAATCTGATTGTAACCGGTCGGTTGTCGGGTGTCGATGTCTATGATCAAGATGTCCTTGCCGAGTGGCTTCGTCCATATTGGCTTTTGAGTGACGTTGAACTTATTGCCGTCTGCATCGATGTAAGTTTTCGCTGTGAGTGGTACCTTGATCGAAGACCAAAGCGCCTGTAGCGATTGCGACGCAGTCAAAGGCTTTTTCTTTGTAGCCTCATAGATCCTGTCACTTTGTTAGTACGAGCTACCTTCCTTAACACATCGCGCTACCAACTTGTGGGTTGTGTCCTTCACAGACTGCACGGTTCGCTCGGGGCCAACGAAAATCTGAGCGACCATGAACATTGCCATGATGAAGGCGAAACTGAACGCCAGACTGCGCTTCATACCGGCTGAAGCAATCATAATGAATGAGTGAAGGAAAGGCTGCCAGAGACAAATGTCGCAACTTTAGCAGCCGTGGGTGCAGCATATGCCTATTTTAGATCATGTCGGAGCTTTGGGAATGTACTCCATGCCTTGCAGAACCTTTGGCATGGTTCGCTACAGGATCATGTCAGGTAAGGTAAAGGGTTCCCTGCAAGCTTTCGAGTGACATGGTGCCTGGGTATCATTTCAGGCCCTTCACTGTTAGTGCCCCAGTCCATTGCACAGTTGACAGTGATGAGAGACACATGCGCCATATTTGATGCGGGATCGTGCACACGGTTCCGACAAGATAAATATGGCACGGTCATCTACCTTTCGAACGCATGCAGTGCCTTGCAATAGCCTCAAAGTACAATGTCGCAATCGATTTTCGCACTCTTACAGTATAAGACGTGAGAACGAATGCATGAGACGGAAGTAAGTCCGGCATCGTGTCTCTTGTGAGAACCCTCTGGTCCTTGGCGGTGAGACGCTGTCAGCACGCCCCGCCACCTTCCTATGTGCCTTCAACAAATCTACTGCACGTCTCATACGCCGCCTGGTCGCACTCTGACCTCGATCGCTGTTTAAGGTGAACTTAGATATAAATATGGCTTGGCTCAAGTCAAGAGCAGGGGAGGCTGAAGTCCATCAATTTCACCTGTATAGGACACAGCATTTCTCTCATGATCTACAAGGTTTAATTGAGCACTTTTCTGCATTTGCTTATGTGTTAGATTAAATGAGAACGCGGACTGCAACCTTAATTGCGCCTGCAAAACGACTGAACTTTAAGCAGGGATCTGACTGGCCACGGCCGTGATTCCGGCGTTCCAGATGTCACCCATGCGAGCGTAACCCGCAACACTTCTATTCAACCATTAGCACAAAGTCCTCAGACCATTTCGAACAGCTTGGCTTACGGGTGCAGGTTGTCACTCAGATCGCTGTTCGTGTTGAGTACGCTCATGTCGACTACGGAAACCTTGGACCCCTTGGAAACCCTTGCCGCGACGATGGCTGGAATCGCATTGTTGAATGTCTTGACGTTGGCATTGAGACCAGACTGCTTCGATTGGATGATCTTGGCTACGATGACAACAGCATCCGGCACTGCCTTGAGGACGTCGTCGATCAGTTGTCCGAGCCTCTGGGGTGCTTGTGCGTCCGGTTCCGAAGCGGGGTTTCCTCGGTTCAAGTCATTGGTACCTGCATGGAGCAACACTACGTTGGGCTTAAGAGCCAAACCTCCAGCAGCAACACCGCGGATCTGACTGATAGTGTAGCCGGGGAAGCCTTGGTTGTCTTTGTCGGCCATGGTGCCAGACTTCTGGGTGCCGACAAAATCAACGCTGTAACCTCCGGACTTTAGGTCGGCGAGAAGTCGCTCGCGATAACCGTTGGATCCACCTCCATTGATGAAACCCCATGTAATGGAGTCGCCGAGAGGCAGGACCCGGAGACTCTTTGTCTGACGTGAGACCAGGTCATCGCGAGTCTCGAGAGGAAGACCGCTGACGAGGGATAGGACTGTAAAGGATTAGCGGATTATCACTCGAGGCAGAGTCGAGTCGTACAAAAGGCGAAGAATGCCAGCAGCAAAACAAATCTACCCAGTATCTTTGACAGCATCTTCTTTGAAAGTTAGAGTTACGTTGAGTTACGTTGATGCAGCTAGAATGAAGAAGGCGCAACATCGTCTTTTGATGTCAAGTCGGTGGCCTTAATCAACTGGAATTCTTCCGCGAGTTTGATGAAGACCGGGGGTTAGCGCACGCCATCGACATCAACCTGTGACGGGCTCAGGGATCGTGGATTGCCCGTGGGCAGGTGTGACGTCCTTGGCGGCGCAAACAATTCTATCATAGTAGGTGCTGGTGTGTGGCTGCCACAATGTGAAGCTGTGGAACCAAACGATAGGTGGAAAGGCGCATGGATAGTCTGTGATCGATCACAACCAGGTAGCGTGCAATTCCGTTGGTCCTAAAAGGCATCGAATTCAACCCCAGGTGCACCTGTTTAGCCGCGGCTGCTTGTTCTTGCCATGTTTCGAGAGTGGAGAGCAATTTGTGCCTGAAACTTCCATTTCCCCGCATCATAACTCGCGTCATCACGACTTTGTAAATCGACAGTCAACACGTGTCTTACATGAATTCAACTGCATCTTCCAGTGATCCCCAATCTACGAGGGACTTCTGCGATGTCCTGATACCATCACCTGGAGTCCCGGTTGATCTGCGCCGACGAACCAGCTAAGACTTGTCCCGCGATTGGATGATGCAGTTGCGTATACAATGCGCATCGTGTAGCGAAGAGAGGAGAGTGCTTCTTTGTCGCGAAGAATGACAACGGATCCAGACGGCATGATGAAACCGACTTTAATGCAGCTCCAGGCGTGTGGCAGCCGGCAGCGACTGCCCTCCATCTTGGGTACTCTCTGAAGACTCCCATTGCATGTGCTTCATAGGGCAAGTACATCCGATCCGGATACAATGCATCACGCGGCGCTGGTCATGTATGGGTTGCGCAATGCAGGAATAAGTTGGACATTTGAAGAGCGCGCAGGCCTACCTCGGGCCTTGGGCAAGAAGTCACGTGTCCAAGCATATTCGCACCGTTGTCATCTCGAGCTCGAAGTCCAAATTTGCTTAGCCTGACAGAGGTCCTCGTTGTTGCGTCACAAGGTGACGGCACCATCTGAACTTGTGAGGGGAAAAAGCGGAGAGATCTACCAGCACTTTCCTAGATCTGCATTCGGAGCAGATTGACGGTGGTCGAGATCTATACCGCGATATTCGTTTATATGATCCTTCTGGGTACCAACCGTCCAACCGCATCTCTCTGTTTTCAGAACAAGCAATTCGTCATCATGCGTTTCGCACAACCACTCTCAATCCTGACGGCTATCCTGTCAACAGCGCTAGCACACGATGCGCCCAAACCACCGACGTTGACTTTGTTGTACAGCATGGCATGCGATCTGGCGCCGGAAATGTCAATGGGCGCTGTACCTACTGGCCAAGAACGCATCATCATTCCCATCATTGGTGGTACCTTTAATGGATCCCGCATATCCGGCAGGAAACATCTTTCTCACTATCCTGGGCCGCTCTAACAGCTACACAGGAAAGATCCTGAACGTCGGAGCCGACTGGTACCTCGTGGACAGCCGGGGGAAAGGTCGCCCTGACACACGATACAATCTCCAAACAAACGATGGAACCTACATCTACGTGCAGACAGAAGGACCCACCTTTGAAGACGGACGGACTCTACTCCGTGCTAAGTTTGAGGCGCCTATTAATTCCACATATTCATGGATGAATGAGGTTGTTGGATTGGGTGTGCTAAGAGTCAACGGTACGCAGCAAGTGCTGATCGATATGTGGCATGCATCTCTGTGAGTGCTCGTGACCGTGTAGGAAGCTCGGCCTGTTCGCGTAGGCATTAACTAATAATGTTTGATGAAGTGCGCCTCTTTCGTCGGACTCGCCGCCACCACCAGTTTCGCACTCTACGCAAGACTCCTATCGCACTGCAGACGAGTTGTAGACATGCCGGGAGTGAAATATCTGTGCTAGAAATTTTTAGAGCTGCAGCGAATTCGTTTGGAGCACACGAAACTATGGTACATGTCCGTTCTTTCACCGCTTTCGGAACATTTGTCGATTGCGACCGAACGTGTCAAATCCCATTGAGGATTCGCCAACCCAGTGAGAAGGATAAAGAGTGAAGAGTGAAGAGTGAAGAGGTAGCCTGTATATATTTAAGACTTGTTGCAAAACTAGACGAGAAATGTTATGGCACTAATATTCCCAGGTTCCTTTATGTACTTATTACTGCGCTCCTAAGACTGCTAGATCACTTCGCGCATGTGCAAAGCGGGCACGAATTTCGCCACTGCCTGCTGTGCTGAGTCTTTACGACTACGCTGATGCACATGTCAGGTTCAGCAAAGACCAAATTTTCAACCAATTGAATGTAATGGATACCAAATCGTACGTTGTTCAAGCCTGCAAGAGCCTCATTTGGTCACCGCCCGAAACGCTGGTGCGCATCCTACCCACTCCATCGGAATTATCATCACCAGTCTTGTGCTATACTCACGCCAACGTCCAACTGTCGTCCCGCACCTGTGGAGCCCACTCGGCACTCATCCGGATTGAGGACTTGGCATGTGTACTTGTGAGTCCGGTGGAGTTCGTCATGACAACGCAGTAATCGAATGCGCGGATTTTGTGCTAAGGAAGCGATGGTAACAGAACAAAGGAGTAGATTCACGCATCATATGATTTCTCCTGCGCCCCTTCTTCGCAAAAGGCCTTCGATGAACGCTACAACCAAGAAACCTCTGCACCCTACACTCGGCAACAAAACGCTCGATCAACACAGCCAACTTCTTCATGCTCTTCGGGTAAGATCAACGTACCCGTACTTCGGCGCGCATAAACGCTACATTTCACCGCCTCGCTAGCCGTAGACCTGGTCGATACTTGGATGAATCCTACGCTCCGACCCGAAACCGGAAACGACAATGTCCCGAGCTTCGAGGATTCCCTTCCGTGAGAGCGCATTTCAAGAGGTGCGATCGACCAAGGAGAGTATGGATGCAGTACCCGGCTCCAAGCTGAAGGATTGTTAGGGTTGGCACTGTCGCCCATGAGTGCGGTGTTTGTGTGAAAATGTTGTTCGTTCATCACCTACATGTGTTGGTACTCCACACTCTTCATTGTCACTCTGCCTAAAGCCTATGGAATGGCGACTGAAACACAAATCGAATGCCGCGCAGAATACACCATCGGCACTGGCATATTCCTGCTCCGATGGGCGACGCGAGGAAAGATGAGGATGTGGGAGCTGGGCGACTGGTTCTCGGTGTCGGCGTGGGTTTTCTTTACGATGATTTATGCCATGGTGGAGTACTTATGTAAGTTGCTGTCTCTATTCCGCCCATTTCTCTAGAAACAGACTGATTTAGTGAACAGCTGTCGTGGGAGCTCCCATCGGTCTCACGCAAGCACAGCGCGAAGCTCTCCCGACAGCCATGAAGATCTCAATGCGTGAGGGCGCGAAGGCCATGTTCGCTTCGTTCTTCTTCCTTATCTGCTTGGTCTGGAGCTTGAAGGCATGCTTGATTGTGTTCTTCCTCAATTTGACGTGAGTGATACTAGATCGGGGCTGCTACAGCAACTTACAATGCGACAGGAAGAACACGCCTCTTCGAAACTATGTCTGGGGCATGGCCGGGATATCTGTGGCGTGCTTCTTAGCGGCTATTATTGCGCAGTTCACCCACTGCTTGCCACTGCACCACAATTGGCAGATTTTGCCTGACCCAGGCAAAGAATGCTCGGCTGGCATTATCATCAACATTGTGATTGCTGTTGGCAACGTTCTTGTTGACGCGCTCCTGCTCGTAGTCCCAGCCATCATGCTCAAGGATGTGCGGATCAAGATATGGCGGAAGGTTCGAATTGGGTTCTTACTGTCCCTTGGAATCTTCGTCATGGCTATGGCGATTGCACGTTGTATCCTTTCGATTGGCAACAGCGCGCAAGTCGCTCAAGCGTCTGTGTGGGCACAACGAGAAGCTGTAAGCTGATCTCTCTACACACCACGTGGGCGATAGCTAATAAGCCTGTAGCTCGTTTCCATCTTCGCCGTCAACGCACCCATCATCAACGCCCTCTTTCGATCCGAAACCTGGCGCACGCAAGCCAGTGGTAGCAACTCTTACTCCAAGCAACTCTACTCGTCTGAAAATAGTCGAGCGGACCGCAAAAGTAAGAACATCGAGATCTACAAGATGACAAACATCGAGACAACTAGCAAGGAGAGCACGTCAGAGCTGGTGCAAAGCCCTGCTGTGCCTGCGCAATGGAATTCGAGCAGTAGATCGATCAAGAGTCTGGTCTGATCATACGGTGTCTTTAGCAGCGCGCGGAAGCGCGGGGCTAGTCGAAGTTTGTAGATGCCTGAACACATGAGACGAATGATTCTTCATGAAGTTGTAAACAGGACACTGCCTCGCATGCATGCCACAGCCAGTTTCCGTTATCCCACTTATTAGCGCCGCATATTGTGTCAGTAAATGTGTAGACACTTCTCCAGTACCACGACTCCATCAAGTCCGCCTCGTGCCGGTCCTTCCCGGTGAACGATTCACCCGCTTTGCGGCAATGATCGTCTCGCGATTCATGACCCTAGGTGGCACTTCGGACCCGCTTTGTACAGGATCGTATTCCTTGTCGGTTCTGGTACCGAGCGCTTGGCAGTATGCTCCGGGTCTGGTCAATAGACGGAAAGGGAGGAGGTAGGTCATGACTCGTTGCAACGAAGATAATGATGGAAAACGTGTTTGGCACTGCGGAGCCCATAAGTTCAGAAAGCAAACATCCGCTGCTGTCGCTGTTCTGCGACTCCTTAATTGTTTGTTTTGATCTTCGAATCGCTCTTCACCAACATGTCCGCTTTCAACAACACGGTATCATCGATCGACAGTCTTGACCCGTCCCAGTTCACCAACGATGTAGAACGTTTCCAGGCGAAGGAGGCGTTGCGAAAGGCGCTTGTTCGCATGGAAACACCATTTGAACGCATTTGGGCCCTATCTTTCGAGAATCCGCCGCTCATTGCTGGCCTTCGCATTTGCGTGGACTTGGGAATATGGAAAAAATGGGCCGCAATTTACAAAGAGAAGGGCGGCGCCGAGTTGACGCTGGAACAAATCGTAGCTTTGTGCGAGAAGAAGCCTGAAGCCAACTTGCTGCGTGAGTTTATCATATGTCAGCGCAGAGACCTCAAACGCCTGACAAACCGAACACAGGCCGCTTCCTAAGGCATATATCAGCATTGTACATGCTCGAAGAAACCGGACCCGACACTTGGAAACCAACAACTTTCTCTCTCGCTCTTGGCGATGAAGCAGGTCATATCAGCGCGGGCGTGGTATGCGGCGACGACCATACCCTTCCGTGCGCACTCAACATGCCCAAGTTCCTTGCCAAATATGATTACAAGGATCCGGTCGACCTGGCCAAGCTGGACAACTACACAGACATGACGGGCGGCACCAGTTTCTTCGCAGCTTGTGCAGCTGATCCAGAGGGCAGAGGAGGCAGCTTCATAGGCCTAATGACTGCGCTTCGAAACCACAAGATGGACTGGACAGAAGTGTATGATACAAAGAGAATTGTGGACGGCGCGGATGTGAGTGGAAATACACCACTGTTTGTCGATATTGGCGGCGCCCATGGTCTCGACACGGAACGTCTTCTCAATAGGCATCCCGAACTGCCTCAAGACGTGCTTATACTGCAAGACACGCCGGAAGTTGTCGGAATGGAGATGGAAGGCCTGGATTCACGCATCAAGCGTATGCCGTACGATTTCTTTACCCCACAACCTGTTGTTGGAGCACGCGCATACTTCTTTCACGCCGTACCACACGACTGGCCGGATGCAGACTGCGTGCGAATGTTTGAGCAGGTAAAGAAGGTGTTCAAGAAGGGATACTCGAAGCTGCTCATCTATGAGGTCGTGTTGCCGAAAGTCGGGGCGTCGAACATGCAGACTGCGTTGGACCTTGAGCTCATGAACTGTACGAGTGGCCTTGAAAGAACAGAGGGTCATTGGACGAGGTTGCTGAAGCAAGCCGGGTTCAAGATTGTGGACATGTCACGGCATCCGAGAGCGGTGGAAGGCGTCATCGAGGCGGATCTGGAATAGCGGAGCATATGCTAGGCGCAACAAATTATGAGACACTGATGAAATGCGATCATGTACTTTGACTGATAGCTCTGGCGTACATTTGGGGTACACCTGTAGCACCTCGATGGATAGTGAGGGTGACGTCACGTGTGTCTTTCGATCGGCGGCTTGGCCAAACCCCTCATCACCCGCAACGCGACGCGTAAATAGTCGCTGTTTGCGCTGCTCCCATTCCATTGTCGTATCGTGGTGTTACCTTTGGGCACGCTGTTGTTCTAGACAGGTGACGAGCAAATATTTGCCGCAGCGCCAAGCTAAAGCTGCTGCATCTGATTGGCTCATGCTCCTGAGTCTTTTTTGAATCTCATTCTCACTCTCACGACTTGAACACTGCACGACCACAGCACACACAGCTCAGTCAGGCACCCAGAAACTCCACACAACACCGCCATAATGCCTATCTCCAAGAAGGACCGCGTAAGTCAAGTACACGACTCGTGAAGCCGCCCCAGCAGCTAACAATACCACAGATCCAACGCGAGCACAAGAAAGCCGACAAGGCTGGCACACGTGCACCCGTCAAGGCCAACGGCTTGCCAGTCAAGGCACCGAAGCCAACCTCGATTGTAAGCCGAACCGAGACTTGAAGCCGCAACCACGAGGTTCGGAGAGGCTGGCGAATTGCGTTGCTGACCTAGCCGTACAGTGCCAGAACTGCCGCCGCGAGATCGTGAACACCAACAAGGTCCAACTCGAGGCCCATGCTCAGAGCCACGACCAGACCCTGTGGCCCAAGGAGAAGTGCTGGCCGAACGACTTTTAGGGGCGCGTAGCGAGCACGGCATGATTGTATGCTGGGGCAGGACAGGCAGTTGCGGAGACGGATACACGAATATGATACCCGAATGATGATTATAGAGGCACGATAGCCATATACGGCTGAATAAAGGTGCTTTTCAACCACAATTGCCACTTCTCCAGACTCATTCATCACTTGTTGTAAGAACATCTACCCTTCTATTGACCTCTCACTTCCGGCCCAATCGGATTCGTGGTACGAATTCTCTCCGTCATCGTGGTTTCCAGGGCAACAAATCCTCTCTTCAGTTCTATCAGCAGTTAGTAAAAGCATCCTAGACTTTGTCATGAAACTTACGTAGAACACCATTCCTCTTTGCAGTGATCTTTCGAGTGTACGACGTAGCGGAGGTAATCGAGTGCAGCTTCAGCTGAGTCCTCAAATGGGAAGACTGACTTGAACGAATACCAATGACACTCGCGGCAAAGGTCCTTCTTGTAGCGCACATCTTTGACTGTTATCTTGTTGTCAAGACTGTAGTCAACCGGAGCTAGAGACGCAAATGGGCCATCGACAATTGTGACTTTGACAACTTTACCAAGTCCATTGACCCAGACCTCAGGACGGCGGAGGTCTACATTGTCTGGAAAGCTCCAAAAGAAGTCGCTTAACGCCTTTGTAACGTCGTAGCGAAGTTTTCGTAGATAGATGCGCTGCTCTGCCTGTATAATCTTTGCGTAATGGGCTTTCGGATGCGTGATGGTGATGTACGCTCCATCATCGCTAGGCGTATCTGACATCTCCATGATGAGTGGCAGGATGCTGATCCGAAGTCGATCCACCGCAATCGGGAGAGCTATGTCAAAGTTCAGCGTTACATGGATCTTTTGAGTTCCAGGTTGACAGTCCTCAAGTATGCTGGAGTAATGGTAGTCGACATGACTTCGCCACTCTGAATCAAAACTTCGCCATCGTAGCGGCTCTCGAAGAAGTCGTGCCATCGGACCGAAGCCAGAAAAGGTTGAGGTAGAGTGGGTCGTACTGAGACTCAGGGAAAATTGGTTATCCCGGAAGTAACATTTTTGCCACGTGATATACAGATCACGGCTCAAGTGGTGAAGACTCGGCGGGAAGCTAGACTGTGTGTCGAGATTGATGCTAATCGGTGTGTTGGGTGCCATTGCGTAGTGATAGATCATTTCGCGTACGTCCTCTGGAAGTCCCATGAATGACGGGGCCACAGGGCGCCACTGTAACTGCCTTCCGTCATCAGATGAAATGAAATGAGTCTTGAAATTTCGGAAAGGTCGGTAGTTGAA
>Ga0265780_10002573_pt1 | contig 24435 bp, 13 predicted proteins | sample P1T30metagenome_FD_192432 | JGI IMG/M metagenome (GOLD analysis project Ga0265780, IMG submission 192432) | Plant litter microbial communities from East Loma Ridge, Irvine, California - P1 T30 | ecosystem: Environmental > Terrestrial > Plant litter > Unclassified | place: USA: California... | reverse complement strand
GGCCGAGCCACCCGCGTCTGGCGACGACGCTGGCATGGAACTCGACGCCGCTACCGTCCAGGGCTGGCTGGCCGCGCATCCCGACGCGCTCGTGATCGATGTACGCGATGTGCGCGAGCACAGCGTTGCCGGCGGCGCCGGCATGGTGCAGCTGCACGGCCGCGCCGCCGTCAACGTGCCGCTGGCGCGCCTGGCCGAGCACACCGGCGCCTGGCTGGGCGCAGAAAGCCGCCCGCTGCTGTTCGTGTGCCGCAGCGGCGCGCGCAGCGCCCGCGCGGCGCGTGTCCTGCGCGCGCTCGGCCATCCGCGCGCGCGCTCGCTGGCCGGCGGCTTCGCGCTCGCGACCTGATCCCGCCTTCCCGTATGCATGGCGCCTGCCGACCCGGCGGGCGGTGTGTGTACGCCAGCGCACGGTAAGCTCTCCGACCTTTCTCTAGCATGGGATCAGCCGTGCGCACCCGGGATCGTCGATCCGGGTTCCTGCCCTGAATCGCCACGGGCGCCCCATGCGCCGGCGGTCTGCCGCGCACGCCTCAGACCCGAGGACCCCTGTTGAAAGCACTGAACGACAAACTGCCTGCCAATACCGAGGCCATCGCTCGCTCCTGCGATGCGCTCGACCGCGCGGCGCGCGCTGGATTCGCGCTGCCGCCGGCAGGCGTGCGCCTGCTCGACGGCTACCACTTGCTCGATACCCAGCTGCGGCAGGTGGCCGGCCAGCTGCGCCGCCATGCGCTGGCATTGTCCGCCTCGAGCAAGGAGGGCGCCGCGCGCGCCTGGCGCCTGGCGCAAGAGGCGGTGGCGCGCGCCGGCGGCGAGATCGATACCGATGAACTGGCGCGGTTTCTCTCCGCCAGCAGCCAGGATGCGCCGCTGCGGGTGGCCGAACTCGATGCGCTGCCGACGCTGCTGCGCCTGGCCTTGATCGACCGGCTGGGCGCCGTGGCGGCGCGCGCCGCGCACATCTGCGCCGGCCGCGAACAGGCCGCGGCTTGGGCTGCGCGCCTGCTCGACACCGCCGAGACGCGTCCCGGCGACCTGGTGCTGCTGGTGGCCGATATGGCGCGCGGCGAAGACCTGGCGCGCGCCGGCTTCCTGGCCGAGCTGGCGCTGCGCCTGCAAGGACGCGGCGCGGCGCTGGGCCAGGTGCTGGACTGGATCGATGCGCACCTGGCCGACGGCGGCAACGGCATCGCGCAGCAGGCGCAGGCCGAGCGCAGCGAGCAGGACGCCGACGCGGTCAGCGCCGGCATTGCCCTGGCCAGCCTGCGCCGGATGGAAGGCATCGACTGGCGCGCCTTCGCGGAAGCGCTGGGCGCGGTCGACGCCGTGCTGCGCGAGGACCCGGACGGCAGTTATGCGCGCATGGACGGCGCCACCCGCGACGCCTACCGGCATGCGGTGGCGCGCCTGGCGCAACAGGCCGGCGCCACCGAGGTGGCGGTGGCCACCGCGGCGCTCGAGCTGGCCGCGGTCAACCGGGCGCCGGGCGAGGGCGGTCTGGATCTGCGCCAGCGCCACGTCGGCCACTACCTGGTCGGCGCGGGACTGCCGGCGCTCGAGGCCAGGCTGCGCGGCGGCGCCCGCGCGCGCTCGCGCCCGCAGGCGCGCATCGGCGCCGGCATCGCCGCGACGGCCGTGCTCACCCTGTTGTTCATGACCGCCATCGTGGTCCACGCGCGCCAGGGCGAGGCCGGAATGCTGCTGCTGGTGCTGGTCGGCCTGTTCGCGCTGCCCGGTGCGCACCAGCTGGCGCGCGCCCTCGTGCGCATGACCGGGCGCTGGCTGGCCAGGCCCGCCGCCACGCCGCGCATGGATGTCGACGCCGGCTTGCCGGAAGACGCGTCCACGCTGGTCGCGGTGACCGCCCAACTCTCCGATGCCGCATGCCTGGCGACCCTGTGCGAGGACCTCGAGGTGCGCTATCTGGGCAACCGCGATCCGCGCCTGCGTTTCTGCCTGCTGCTCGACCTGCCAGATGCCCGGCACGAATCCATGCCCGGCGACGCGGCGCTGCTGGCGCAGGCGCAAGCCGCCATCGAGGCGCTCAACCGCCAGCACGACGGCTGCTTCCTGCTGCTGGTGCGCAGCCGCACCTGGAGCGAGGACCAGCAAGCCTTCATCGGCCGCGAGCGGCAACGTGGCCAGCTGGCCGACCTGAACGCCTGGTTGTGCGGCGCGCGCGAGCGCTTCCTGCTGGCCGCCGGCGCCACCGGCGCCGGCGCCGAAGTACGGTATGTGATCGCCCTCGACGCCGGCACGGCGCTGGGACGCGACAGTGCGCGCAGCCTGGTGGCTGCGATGGCGCATCCGCTGCACCTGCCGGTGCAGGACGACAGCGGCCGCGTGCTGGAAGGGCACGGCATGCTGCTGCCCGAGATCGGCGTGGCCTTGCCGGACGGTGGCGCGATGCGCTACCAGCGCCTGTGGCCCGAGCTCGCCGAGCTCGATGGCCGCCACGGCTGGGCCGCCATCTACGACGTCGACGCCTGGCGCCGTGCGGTGGGCGACGACGTGCTGGACGAAGGCCGCGGCGCGCCCGGCCTGGTCGAGGAAGACCGGCTGCGCGCCGGCCGGGTGCGCGACCTGCGCCTGGACGCCGCCCATCCGGGCAGCTATGGCGAACATGTGCTGCGCCGCCACCAGGTGCTGTGCGTGGCCTGGCAAGAGGCGCGCCGGCTCGGCCCCGGAGCCGGCCGCCTGCACGGTGCGGCGCTGCGCTGGCGCCTGTTCGACACCTTGTCCGCCAGCCTGGTGGCGCCGGCATCGTGCGCCTTGCTGGTGCTGTGCTGGAGCCTGCTGGCGGCGCCGGTGTTCTGGAGCGCCGCCGTGCTGGCGGTGCTGGTCTTGCCGCCCTTGCTCGAGCTGCTGGTGGCGCTGGCCGACCGGCCTGCCGCCGCGCCGTGGCGCCAGCATCTCGATGGCTGGGCGCGCCGCGCGCGCACGGCGCTGGTGCGCGCCGCCATGTCGATCGTCTTTTTACCGCACACCGCCTGGGTCGAAGGCGAGGCCATCGTGCGCGGCCTGTGGCGGCGCGACGTGTCGCGGCGAGGCCGGCTCGAATTGCGTCCGCGTGCGCTGGCGCGCAGCAGCCGGCGGATGGAAAACAACTGGCGAGTCATGTGGTTCGCCCCGACTTTCGCGGTCGGCGTGGCCATGCTGCTGACCTTTGCCAATCCCTACGCCCTGTTCGCCACCGCGCCGCTGCTGCTGGCCTGGTTCCTGGCGCCGGTGCTGGCCTGGTGGGTGAGCCAGCCGTCGCGCCGCACCGTACGCCTGGGCACGGCGCAGACGACCTTCCTGCGCGCGCTGGCGCGCCGCAGCTGGGGATTCTTCGAGCAGCACGATGGCGGCGCCCATGGCCTGGCGCCCGAAGCCGTGTTCGAGCACCCCGACTATGCGCTCGACACGCGCGTGTCGCCCGCCGGCATGGGCTTGACCCTGCTGGCCACGCTCAGCGCGCGCGACTTCGGCTTCGTGCCGCTGGGCGGCCTGCTCGAACGCGGTGGACGCGCGCTGTCGGCGATGGCGCTGCTGGAATCCTGGCGCGGCCACCTGTTCGAATGGTATGACGGCGCCACCCTCGCGCCGCTCGAGCCGGCGCGGGTCGACACCGCCGCCAGCGGCGCCCTGGCGCTGTCGCTGCGCACCTTCGCCGCCGGCCTGGACGAGTTGCCGGAGCGGCGGATCGTCGATAACGCCACGCTGGACGGCGTGCGCGCGGCCCTGCTGGTGGTGGGCGAGTACGCCAGGGCGGTGCCCGCGCTGCGGCAGGCGTGCGAAGCCGCCAGCGCCGTCCTGGCGCCCGAGCGTTGCCGCGCGGTCGACACGCTGCCCGGCCTGGCCGATTGCCTGCGCAGTGCGGCCCAGGAAGCCGTGCGCCTGGCGATCGCGCTGCCGGACGACGCCGATCCCGCGCTGCGCGCCTGGGTGTCGCGCCTGGAACGGCAGTGCGACAGCCAGTTGCAAGACCTGTATGCGATGGCGCCCTGGGCGCGCGTGGCGCAGGAGTACGTGCTCGACGCCAGCCTGACCCGCATCCCGACGCTGAGCGAGCTGGCCAGCCTCGAGGCGCCCGGCGCCAGCGCCGCCCTGGCCAGGCTGGTCGAAGAAGGACGCGCCTGCGCGCAAGCGCGGCTGGCGTCGATCGCGGCGCTGGCCGCGCAGGCGCGCGCACTGGCGCGCATGGACTTCGGCGCGCTGGCCGACCCGGGCAGCGGCCAGCTGGCGACGGGCTACCAGGTGCGCGACCAGAGCCTGGACGCCGACAGCTGCGACCTGCTGGCGTCCGAAGCGCGCATGGCCGGCTTCGCCGCCGTGGCCCAGAACGAGCTGCCGCAGCGGCATTGGTGGTCGCTCGGCCGGCCGCTGCGCATGGCCGGCGCCCACACCCTGCTGCTGTCGCGCCATGGGGCCCTGTCCGACCTGCTGGCGCCGCAACTCGTGATGCCATCCTGGCGCGGCACACTGCTCGACGGCGCCAGCCGCGCGCTGGTGCGCGCGCAGGCGGCCCACGCCCGGACGCGCGGCCAGCTGTGGGGCTATACCGAATCGGCCTGCAATGCCGTCGACGGGGCGGCGCGTTACCGCTTCGGCCACTTCGGCCTGGCGGCGGCAGCGCTGCGCCGCCAGCGCGACGACGGGGCAGTGGCGGCGCCCCATGGCGCCGCGCTGGCGCTGAGCGTGGAGCCGGCGCTGGCGGCCGCCAACCTGCAGCGCATGGCGGCCCAGGGGCTGCTGGGCGAATACGGCTTTCACGAAGCGCTCGACTACGCCCCGAGCCGCCTGCCGCAGGGCGAAGCGCGCGTCGTGGTGCGTGCCTACGCCGCGCGCCACCAGGCGGCGACCCTGCTGGCGCTGGCGCGCCACTTGCAGGGCGAGCCGATGCAGCGCCGCTTCTGCCGCGATCCCGAACTGCGCGCCGCGCTCGGCCTGCTGCAGGAGCCGCTGCCGGCATCCGGCGCCGAACCGGCCGTGCGCTACCAGGCGGACCTGGCGGCCGGCGGCGTCGCGGCGCAGCAGCCCTATGCCCGCGTGATGGGCCAGGACGACTCGCCGCTGCCCGAGGTGCAGCTGCTGTCGAATGGCCGCTATCACCTGGCGCTGGACAGCGATGGCATTGGCGCCAGCCGTTGGGAAGAGGCGCAACTCACACGCACCGGCATGCGCCTGCACCTGCGCGACGCCGCCACTGGCGAAGCATGGTCGAACCTGGCGTCGCCGGCCGAGCGCTACGAGGCGGTGTTCACCGAGGGCCGCGCCAGCATCACGCGCAGCGACCAGGGTATCGAGACGGTCACCGATGTGGTGGTGGCGCCGCTCGAAGACGCCGAGCTGCACCGCATCCGCATCGTCAACCGGGGCGCCGAGGCGCGCACCCTGGAACTCTCCAGCAGCGTGGCACTGCTCGGCCCGGCGCTGGACGAGGGTGGCCGCAGCGGTATCAGGCTCGAGCACGACCGCGCGCATGGCAGCCTGCTGTGCGTCACCGCGCCGGAGGCGCCGGTGGTGGTGCACCGCATGACGCTGCGCGGCAGCGCCGCCCTGCCCGATGCCGCCCTGCCCGATACCGAGCCGGATGCAGCCCTGTTGGCGCTGCGCTGCGTCGTCACGCTGGCGCCGGGGCAGGAAGCCACGCTCGACCTGGTGCTGGGGGCCGCCTCCAGCCGGGCGATCGCGCGCGAACTGGCGGCGCATTATGGCGTGGGGCACCGGGTCGACCGCGCGATCGAGGCCGCATGGACCCAGGCCCAGGCCTTCTTGCGCAGCAGCGAGATCGGCGAGGCCGATGCGCAGCTCTACAATCGCCTGGCCGGCTGCCTGCTGCAACCGGTGCCGGCCCTGCGCGCCGCCCCCGCCGTCATCGCGCGCAACGCGCGCGGGCGCGCCGACCTGCCGCCATATGGCGTGAACGGCGCGCTGCCGCTGCTGATGCTGCAGTGGGGCGAGGGACCGGACACGGGCCTGGCGCGCCAGCTGCTGCAGGCCCACGGCTACTGGCGCAGCCGCGGGCTTGCGGTCGACCTGCTGGTCCTGTGCGACAGCCGGACGGCGCGCGAGAACCTCATGCACCAGGCCATGCTGCTGCTCGACCCGGACAGCTTTGACCGCCCGGGCGGCGTGCACCTGCACCTGAAACCCGACGTGCCGCAGGAAGACCGCATCCTGCTGCGCTCCGCTGCGCGCGTGCTGTTGAAAAGCGAAGGCGGCGACCTGGCCGACCAGTTGCGGCGGGCCGCGCGCCCAGGACCGGCGCTGCCGCCGCCTTTCCATCCGGCGCAAGAAGTTCCCGCCTGGACGGCGGACGTGCCGCCGCTGGCGCCGCCGCCGTTGCTGCTCGATGACGGCGCCGGGGGCTTTACCCAGGATGGCCGCGAGTATGTGGTGGTCGCGGCGGCCGAAGCGCCTGCTTCATGGATCAACCCCCTCGCCAATCCGGACTTCGGCAGCGTGGTCTGCGCGAACGGCCGCGCCTTCAGCTGGAGCGGCAACCGCGACACCCGCATCACGAATGACGGCGAAGCCTTCTACCTGCGCGACGAGGACAGCGGCGCCTGCTGGTCGCCGGCGCCCTGGCCGGCGCCGTCGCCAGCGCCCTACCTCGTGCGGCACGGCTTCGGCTACAGCATATTCGAGCACCGCGCCCACGGCGTGTATTCCGAGCTGCGCTGCTTCGTCGCGCAGGACGCCTCGCTCAAGTACAGCGTGCTGACGCTACGCAACGACAGCGATGCGCCGCGCCGCCTGAGCGCGACCGGCTATGTCGAGTGGCTGCTGGACGACCCGCAGGCGCCGCCCGGCCTGCAGGTGGTGACCGGCGTCGATCTCGCCAGCGGCGCGCTGCTCGCCCGTAATATGTTCGGCGAAGGCCTGCGCGACAAGGTGGCGTTCTTTCACGTCGATGCCGAGCAGGTCGCCGCGACCGGCGACCGGCAGGAGTTCCTGGGCCGCCGCGGCGACGTCGCCCGGCCCGCGGCGCTGGCCCGCGCCGGCCTGTCCGATCTTGCCGGCGCCGGGCTCGACCCGTGCGCGGCCCTGCAGGTCCAGCTGTCGCTCGCGCCGGGCGAACAGCGCGAGCTCGTGTTCGTGCTGGGCGTGGCCGGTCCCGGCAGCCTGGATGCGAGCCGCATGGCGCAGCGCCACGGCGGCGCTGCGCCGGCCCGGCAGGCATGGCGCCAGCTGGGCGAGTGGTGGGACACGACGCTGGCGGCGCTCCAGGTGCGCACGCCCGACCCCGCGCTGGACTTGCGCGTGAACGGTTGGCTGCCCTACCAGGCGATCGCCGCAATGATGGGCGAGCGCGATCCCGCCATGCGCCTGCAGGCCGCGCTGGCCAGCGTGCATGCGCGGCCGGAACTGCTGCGCGAGCAGCTGCTGCGCGCGGCGCGCGATTTCGCCGACCAGCCGGCGGCGGTCGAGGATTTCCTGTGGCTGCCGTATGCGCTCACGCACTACCTCGATGTCACCGGCGAGCAGTCGGTGCTGGAGGCGCGGCCCTTCGATGGCGAGGGCTTGAGCGCACGCGACGATCTGTACCAGCAGTGCGTGCATGGCCTGCGCGGCAGCCTGCGCTTCGGTCCGCGCGGCCTGCCGCCGGCGGCGGGACAGCTGCATGACGAGGGCCTGCCGGGCCGGGTCGAGAGCGTGCGCCTGGGCTTCTTCATGGCGAGCGTGCTGCAGCGCTTCGCCGAGGTGGCCGACCGGCGCGGCGATTTCGGCTTCGCCACCACCTGCCGCGGCGCCGCGCTGGCGCTGCGCGCCCAGTGCGAGGAGCACGGCTGGGACGGCGACTGGTACCGCTGGACCTGGCTCGACAGCGCCAGCGCCGTCGGTTCGGTCGCCAACGCCGCTTGCCGCACCGAGCTGTCGACCCAGTGCTGGGCGCTGCAGGCCGGGGCCGAGCACGGCGCACAGGCGCTGCGCGCCGCGGCGCGGCGCCTGGTCGACGATGCGCGCGGCATCGCGCTGCTGTGCGATCCGCCGGTGGACGGTTACTGGAGCGAGCGGGTCGCGGCCAGCCCCGGCCAGGATCACCGCGCCACCGCCTGGGCCGCCGCCGGCTTCGCGCGCCTCGGCGAGGCGGGGCGCGCGTGGCAGCTGGCGGGGATGCTGGCGCCGCCGGCGCAGGCCGACGCGCCGCCTTACTTCCTGGGCGGCGGCCGGCGCGCGATCGCGCCCCATGCCGGGCGTACGATCGGCGGCAGCTTCAGCGCGGCGCCGGCCTGGACCTGGCGCGCGCTGGTGGAGGCGCTGCTGGGCGTCGAGCGCAGGGGAGTGCAGCTCAGGGTGCGGCCGCAACTGGCGCCTGGCTGGGACGGCATGACGCTGGAGTATCGCTATCGCAGCGCGCGCTACCAGATCACGGTGCGCGCCGGCAGCGGCGCCGAGGGCGTGCTGCTCGACGGCCAGCCCTGCCACGACTGGACCATCGACCTGCTGGACGACCGGCGCGACCACAAGGTCGAGGTGCGGGTGGCGCGCACGCCGCTCGGCGCATGAGCGCCGCCCGCAGGCTCACGCGTGGCGTTGTTCCAGCGCCGGGATGATGTCGTAGCAGGCGCCCATCGTGTGGTAGTCGACCTTCCCGGCCGGGCTCTTCTCGCTCGAGTATTTGCTATTGTCCGCGCGCAGGATGCGGTACCAGGCGCCGTGCTCGTGGTCGACGAAATGGGTCCAGCAATAGGCCCACAACTGCTCGTAATCGTTCCAGTACTCGGCCTTGCCGGTGCGCGCGCCAAGCAGGGCGCTGGCGGCCAGGGTCTCGGCCTGGACCCAGAAATACTTGTCGCCGTCGCACACGCTGCCATCCGGCGCGAAGCCGTAGTGCAGACCGCCATGTTCGTGGTCCATGGCGTGGTGCAGCGCGCTGGCGTAGAGTTCGCGCGCGGCCGGCAGCAGCCAGGCCGGGTCGCGCTCGAGCAGCTCGGCCTGCGCTTCCAGCTGCAGCAGCAGCTTGGCCCACTCGGTGAAGTGGCCGGGCTGGAAGCCCCAGGGGCGGAACAGGTTGGCCTTGTCGTGCAGGTTGAAGTCCCAATCGGGCGTCCAGTCCTGGCGATAGTGTTCCCAGATCAGGCCCTCGGCATGGCCGGCCTGGCGCTGGGTGATGTTCCAGGCCAGCAGTTCGGCGCGCACCAGGAATGGCCGGTGGCCGGTGGCGCGCCAGGCCGCCAGCAGCGCTTCGCAGGCGTGCATGTTCGCGTTCTGGCCGCGGTAGGGCGAGACCGTGCTCCAGTCGGCGCTGGCCTGGTCGGCGTACAGGCCGTGCCGGGGCTCCCAGAAGTGGCGCTCCATCAGCGCGAAGGTCTCGTCGATCCAGGCGCGCGCTTCGGGCATGCCGGCCATCAGCGCATGCGAGTAGGCCAGCAGCACGAAAGCCAGGCCGTAGCAGTGGTTGTCGGCGTCCAGCACCGTGGCCTGGCCATCCTGCCAGTGCAGCTGCCAGGCGTAGCCGCCGGTGGCCGGGTCGCGGTGCACGCGGCGCAGGAAGTCGACGCCGTGGCGCACCATGCCAAGGTAGTCCGGGTTGCCGGAGTGGCGATGGGCTGCGGCGAACACGAACACGAAGCGGGTGCTCGAGACCAGGTGGCGCGAGGCCGGGTCGTGGACCGCGCCGTCGTCCATGAAGTAATGATAGAAGCCGCCGCTGGCGTCGACGCAGCGCGGATAGTAGAACGCCATGGTGTCGGCGATGTGCCGGCTCAGGACGCCGGGAGAAAAGAAGTCGGGCAGGTTCTGCATGAAATGTTGGGTGTGGTCAGTCGTCGTTGCTGCTCTCGCGGACCACCAGCTGGACCGCGAGCGTTTGTTGCAGGTGCGGGGCGGCCGTCTTCTCCAGCAGCAGATCGACGCCCATCCGGCCCAGCACGTCCTTGTCGATCTTGATGCTCGACAGCGGCGGGATCGCGGTGGCGGCGGCGCTGATGTCGTCGAAGCCGACGATCGCGATATCGTGCGGGATTTTCAGGCCACGCTCCAGGCAGTGGCGCATGGCGGCCAGCGCGGCGCTGTCGTTGTAGCAGAACAGGGCATCCGGACGCGGCTCGCGCGCCAGCAGCGTGTCGATCGCCTGGCGCACATTGTCGAGCGGGTTGCCGAGGCCGGGCAGCTGGATCTCGAGCTCGGGATCGGCCAGCATGCGCGCTTCGAACAGCGCCTTGCGAAAGCCGCGGTAGCGCTCCAGCAGGCTGTGGTGCGCCAGCGGACCGGTCAGCATGGCGATGCGGCGCCGGCCCTGCTTGATCAGGTGGCGCGTGGCCAGGTAGCCGCCCAGGTTGTGATCGGGGTTGACCGAGCGGTAGCCGGGCAGGCACATGTCGAGCAGCACCAGCGGCTTGCCGGTGTCGCGCAGCGCCGCCACCAGCTCCGGCTCGAAGAAGCCGGCGCACAGCAGTGCGTCCGGCTGGTGCAGGCGCACCAGGTCGAGCACCGGCTCGGCCGGGCCGACCACCACGAACGACAGGGCGATGCCGCGCTTGCGGCAGGCATCCTCGGCGCCGTGCAGCACCGGCAGGTAGAACGGGCTGGCCGATTGCGTGTTGTGCTGGCGGTGCAGCAGGAAGGCGACGCGGCGGATGTCCCCCTCGCGCAGCTTGCCGAAATCGTAGCCCATCTCGCGCGCCACCGCGCAGATGCGGGCGCGCGTCTTGTCGGTCAGGCCGTCCTGGTTCTTGAGCGCGCGCGAGACCGTGCCGATCGAATACCCGGTCTCGCGGGCGATGTCGCGTATCGTGACCGCCATCTCGTGTCTAGCGCTGCGGGTCCAGCGAGAACGAATACGGCGCGTCCGCCGGCTTCACGCCGCGCAGCTTGTTGGGCTGCTTCGACATCGTGAAGTCGAGCGTCGCGCCTTGCAGCAGCTCGTCGTGGCCGAGCCAGTTGCGCTCGATGGCGCCGCCCTTGACGGCCAGCCTGTCGACGTAGCGTCCTTCGCCGCGCGCATTGATCGTGACCCGCTTGCCGTTTTCCAGCTCCACCGTCGCCTTCCTGAACAGCGGCGTGCCGACGACGTACTGGTTCACACCCGGCGTGACCGGATAGAAGCCCAGCGCCGAGAACACATACCAGGCCGAGGTCTGGCCATTGTCCTCATCGCCGCAGTAGCCGTCCGGCGTCGGGGCGTACATGCGGTCCATGGTCTCGCGCAGCCAGTACTGGGCCTTCCATGGGGCGCCGGCATAGTTGTACAGGTAGATCATGTGCTGGATCGGCTGGTTGCCGTGGGCGTACTGGCCCATGTTCGCGATCTGCATCTCGCGGATCTCGTGGATCACGCCCTTGTAGTAGCTCTCGTCGTAGACCGGCGGCAGGTCGAACACGGTGTCGAGCTTGTCGACGAAGGCTTTGCGCCCGCCCATCAGCTGCACCAGGCCGTCGACGTCGTGGAACACCGACCACGAGTAGTGCCAGCTATTCCCCTCGGTGAAGGCGTCGCCCCATTTGAACGGGTTGAACGGCGCCTGGAAGCTGCCGTCGCGGTTCTTGCCGCGCATGAGTCCTGTCTCGGGATCGAACAGCTTCTTGTAGTTCATGCTGCGCTGGGCGTAGATGTCGATCTCGGACTTCGGCTTGCCCAGCGCCTTGCCCAACTGGTAGATGGTGAAGTCGTCGTAGGCGTATTCGAGCGTGCGCGCGGCGTTCTCGTTGATGCCGACGTCGTAGGGCACGTAACCGAGCTCGTTGTAGTACTTGACGCCGGCGCGGCCCACGGCCTTCATTGGCCCCTCGTTGTCGGCCCCGTGCTTGAGCGCCTGCCACAGGGTCTCGATGTCCTGGCCGCGCACGCCCTTGATCCAGGCGTCCGACACCACCGACGCCGAGTTATTCCCGATCATGACGTTGGCGAAACCGGGGCTCGACCACTCGGGCAGGAAGCCGCCTTCGCGGAAGGCGTTGGCCAGGCCTTCCTGCATCTCCCTGTTGATCGACGGGTAGACCAAATTCAGGAAGGGATACAGGGCGCGGAAGGTGTCCCAGAAGCCGGTGCCGGCGAACAGGGGGCCGGGCAGCACCTTGCCGTTGTAGGGGCTCCAGTGCACGGCTCGACCGGCGGCGTCGATCTCGTACAGCTTGTTCGGGAACTGCACCATGCGGTACAGGCTCGAATAGAAGGTGCGGGTCTGGTCGACGGTGCCGCCTTCGACCTTGATCTTGCCGAGCACCGCATTCCACGCGGCCTTGGCCTTGGCGCGGGTGGCGTCGAAATCGTCCTTGCCCAGTTCGCGCTGCAGGTTCAGCTCGGCCTGTTCGAAGCTGATGAACGACGAGGCCACGCGCATATGCACCTTCTGGCCCTTGGCGGTCTTGAAGCCGAGCAGGGCGCCGCTATGGTCGCCATCGGTCTCGAGCCGTCCTTCCTGCAGCTGGTCGCCCTGCCAGGTGTCGGTCGAGGCGAACGGCTGGTCGAACTCGATCACGAAGTAGTTGCGGAAGTTCTTGGGCAGCGGACCGCGCGCGTAGCGCGTGCTGTAGCCCATCACGCGGCGCTGTCCCGGCAAAATCTTGACGTACGAGCCCTTGTCGAAGGCGTCGACCACGATGTAACTGGCGTCCGATTTGGGGAAGGTAAAGCGGAACTGGGCGGCGCGCTCGGTCGGCGTGATCTCGGTGGTGACGTCGGCGTCGGCCAAATAGACGCTGTAGTAATAGGGCTTGGAGGTCTCGGCCTTGTGCGAGAACCACGAGGCGCGCTCGTCCTGGTTGAAGCGCTTCTTGCCGTTCTTGAGGCCCGTCAGCGGCATGATCGCGAACTGGCCATAGTCGTTCATCCACGGCGACGGCTGGTGCGTCTGCTTGAAGCCGCGGATCTGGTCGGCCGAATAGGTATAGGCCCAGCCATTGCCCATCTTGCCGGTCTGCGGCGTCCACAGGTTCATGCCCCAAGGGACGGTCAGCGCCGGATAGGTGTTCCCGTTCGACAGCTCCATCTTGCTGTCGGTGCCCATCAGCGGGTTGACCCATTCCACCGGGTCGTCCACCTTGTCGACGGTTTGCGCCATGGCGCCGCCGGCCGCGCAGGCGGCCAGCAGCACGGCGGCGTGAACGAAGTTATTCATCGCCTGCCTCCGGTTCAGTACTTGGTCTGGGTGTAGGGACGGGCGCTCTGTTCCTTGCCCCAGTCCTTGTTCGGCGTCGCCTGCATGGTGAACACCAGTTCGCCGCCGGCCGTGATGTCGTCATGGCGCAGGAAGGTGCGCGTGAGCGGCTTGCCGTTCAGGGTCACGCGGCCGACGTAGCCGTTCTCCTGCGAGAGGTTCACGGCGCGCACCGTGAAGCGCTTCCCGTTCGGCAGGTCGATGCTGGCCTTGTCCAGGAACGGACGGCCGATCACGTACTCGTTGCTGGCCGGGGCCACCGGATAGAAGCCCAGCGCGGTGAAGGCGAACCAGGCCGACATCTGGCCCAGGTCGTCGTTGCCCGACAGGCCGTCCGGCTTGGCGCTGTACTGGCTCGCCATGATATTGGCCAGGCGCTCCTGGGTGCGCCATGGCGCGCCGGCGTAGTTGTACAGGTAGGCCACGTGGTGCGACGGCTCGTTGCCATGGGCGTAGTGGCCGATCAGGCCCGAGATGTCTTCCATGTGGGCGTACAGATTGTCGTCGACCTTGGCGTCGAACACTTCGTCCATCTTGGCCACCAGCTTGGCGTCGCCGCCCAGGAAGGACAGGAGGCCGGCGTTATCGTGCGGCATATACCAGGAATACTGCCAGGCGCTGCCCTCGGTGTAGTCGCTGCCGAAGTTCGACTGTTCGGGATTGAACGGGGTGCGGAATTCGCCGGTCGACTTGCGGGCGCGGATGAAACCGGTGTCCTTGTCGAACACATTGCGGTAGTTCTGGGCGCGCTTGTAGTAGCGGGCGGCGATGTCCTTCTTGCCCATCTTCTCGGCCATGCGCGCGATGGTCCAGTCGTCGAACGCGTATTCGACGGTCTTGGAGGCGGCTTCCTTCTCGAGATCGATCGGCACGTAGCCCAGCTTCATATAGTGTTCCAGGCCGCCGTAAGGGCCGTATTCGGCACTGGCCGTCATCGCCGCCAGGGCCTTGTCGGCGTCGAAGCCGCGGATGCCCTTCATGTAGGCGTCGGCGATCACCGGCACCGCGTGGTAGCCGATCATGCACCAGGTTTCCAGGCCGTGGAACTGCCACACCGGCAGGATGCCATAGGGGCTGTGCTGCTGCGAGGCGATCAGCGAATTGACGAAATCGGCGTTGCGCTGCTCGGGCGCGACGATGGTGAGCAGCGGATGCAGTGCGCGGTAGGTGTCCCACAGCGAGAAGGTCGAGTGGAAGCGGAAGCCCTTGGCCTTGTGTACCTGGTTGTCCGGGCCGCGGTAGCTGCCGTCCAGGTCCATGAACAGCGACGGCGCCAGCATGGTGTGGTACAGGGCCGTATAGAACTTGGTGCGCATCGGGCCTTCGGCGTCGACCTTGACCGCGCCCAGCGCGTCGTTCCAGGCCTTGCCGGCGCGCTCGCGCTCCTGGTCGAAGTCCCAGCCCGGCATCTCGGCCAGGTTGGCCATCGCATTGTCTTCGCTCACCCCCGACAGCGCGACCTTGACCAGCAGCGTGCCGTCGTTCGGCACGCCGAAATTGAAGTCGGCCATCAGCTGCTTGCCTTCGACCAGGGCCTTGTCGCCTGGCGTCTTGCCTGGCGGCGCGAAGCCGCGGTACTCGACGGCCTCTTCGCGGTTGAGCAGCTGGCGGGTGTCGATCGGACGCGAGAACTGGATCGCGAAGTACAGCTGGCGCCCTGGCGCCCAGCCGCGCGTCTCGCGCATGCCGGTAATCGTGCTGCTGTTACGCACGCGCAGGCGCGACCACAGGTTCTTGCCGTCGTAGTTATAGATGCTGGTGCGCAGGTCGAGCAGCACCTTGGCCGGCTCGCCGGCCTTGAATTTGTAGCGGTGCAGGCCCACGCGTTCGCTGGCGGTCAGTTCGACGTCGACTTCATGGTCCTTCAGGCGCACCGCGTAATAGCCTGGTTCGGCCTTTTCCTGGTCGTGCGAGAAGCGCGAGCGGTAGCCCGAGAATGGACGCTCCGGATAGCCCGGTTCGAGCTTGGTCTCGCCGCTGTAGGGCATCAGGAGCACGTCGCCCAGGTCCGAGTGGCCGCTGCCCGAGAAGTGGGTGTGCGAGAAGCCGAGGATCGAATCGTCGTTGTGGTTGTAGCCGGCGGCCCAGGGATAACTCTGGCGGAAGTGGCGGTGCTGGGTGTCGGGACTGAGCTGCACCATGCCGAACGGACGCGCCGCGCCGGGGAAGGTGTGGCCGTCGCCGCCGGTGCCGATGAAGACGTCGACCGCCTCCGCTGGCGAGCCGGGAGCGGCCGCGTGCAGCGGCGCCGCACTAAACAAGAATGCCGCGGTGGCGGCGAGCGAGAGTTGTCCGAGGTGGTGCCTGGCTGTCATATTGTCTCCACACGTGGCGATGAGCGTCGCTCGCCGCCTGTTGCTGTTGCACTGCGCCGAAAGGCATTCGATCGGCACATCGGTTGTTCGATGTGCATGACACTGCCTGTTCGCAACTTATATGTGGAGTCCGCTTTCGCGGCAATGTTTACCGGAATATCGCCAGATGTTTAGCGAGTTTACTAAACATTTTATGCGCAGCGCTTGGCCACGGCCTCGATTTCGACCAGCGTGTCGGGCGAGGCCAGCGAGGCCACGCCGATGCCGGTGAGGGCGGGGCGCGGCAGGCCGAGGTGCCGCACCAGGATCGGCGCCACGGTGTCCAGGTGCTCGCCGATCTCGCCGCGCACATAGACACGCAGCTGCAGGATCCGGTCGACCGCGGAGCCGGCCGCCGCCAGCACCGCGACCAGGTTGCGCGCGGCGCCTTCGGTCTGTTCGGCCAGCGTGGTGTGCCGGACCTTGTATTCGCGGTCCCAGTCGACCTGGCCCGAGACGAAGACCAGGCCGGTGTCGGTGTCGATGGTCGCGTGCGACAGGCCGTGGGGCGCGCCGTCGTACAGCGCCGGTGGGTTGATGCGTTCGATGCTCATGGTGGTCCTCTGCCGGTTGATGGATGGCAGCAGGATAGGGACGCGGCGCCGGCCGTGCAATGGAGCGCGGCTTGTAGCCGATACAAGCAAGGCTAGGCCAGTCGCGTCCTGACCCGCTCCAGCACCCAGGCCATGAACGGATCGTTGCGCGCATTCGGGTGCAGCGCCGCCACCACGCTATAGCCGGGCGGGTACTTTGGCAGCGCGATCTCGTGGATGCCTTCGACCGGCAACAGGCGCGAGGGCATGAAGGCGACCAGGTTCGACCCCTTCAGGTATTCCAGCGCCATGAAGAAGGATGGCGCCGAGGCCACGACCTTGCGCGCCAGGCCCTGGCGCTCGAACCAGGCATCGGCCGAGCCGCGGAAGCTGGCCACGCCCGGATTGGTGACGATGAAATCGTGCCGTGCCAGCGCGGACAGCGGCATCACGCCGCTGTCGGCAAGCGCCTGGCTGCCGGTCACGCAGCGGTACTGCTCGAGAAACAGCGGCTGCGACACCAGGCCGGGCGCGACATAGCCATCGACCGTGAAGATCAGGTCGATCTCGCCCTGGTGCAGCTTGCGCGTCAACGCGCTGACCTCGATGCCGACCACGGCGACCTTCACCCTTGGCGCATTCGCGCGCAGGTCGCGCACCAGGTCTGCCACGATCACCTTCTGCGTGTAGTCGGTGCCCGAGACGACCAGCGTGCGCTCGGCCTGTTCGGGCCGGATCCCGGAGCGCAGGGGGATGCCGTTCAACTGCGCCAGCACCTGCATGATGTGCGGCGCGATCAGTGTCGCATACGGCGTGGGCGCCATGCCCTGGCCCGTGCGTACGAACAGCGGGTCGCCCAGGATGGTGCGGATCTTCTTCAGTTGCAGGCTGACCGCCTGCTGCGAAACGTCGAGATGCTCGGCCGCCGCCGAGATGCTGCCGAAGCGCTGCAGCGCGTCGAGCGTGCGCAGGTGGGTGAGTTCGAGCCTGTCGATCATCGCGCTTCGTGCAGCCTACAGGCGCTGGCCATTGGCGCAGGCCTCGATCAGGCGCGCCAGGCGCGCGCTGCGGGTTGCCGGTTTCCGGGCGCTGGTGATCCAGTGCAGCACGGTGGCGCGGTAGCCGGGCGGGCAGGCAACGAAGTAGGCCCAGGCCGCGCCAGAGGCCTGGAAGCACGCCGCAGCGTCGGCATCCAGCGCGGCCGGCGTGTCGCGTTCATGCGCATAGATGCGCGAGCGTTCTTCCGAGCGGCGCGCGAACGCCGCCTCGCCGGCAGGCAGCATTAATCCCTGGGCGCGCAGGACCTCGACCTTGGCGATGTTCACCGCACTCCAGATCGACGCCGGTTTGCGCGGCGTGAAACGGATGCTGTAGCGCTCCTCGTCGATGCGGCGGCGCACGCCGTCGATCCAGCCGTGGCACAAGGCCTGGTCGACCGACTCCGGCCAGCTCATGCAGGGTCTGCCGCTGCCCACTTTATGAAAGCCGACCAGCAGCTCGCTGGCGCTGCCGGCGTTGGCGTCCAACCATGCGCGAAACTCGGCGGCGCTGGCGAAGTAGACGGGATCGGCGGCGTGGGTGGGCATCGGTCTCGCTCCAGGCAGTGACGGGCCCGGCCACCATACCCGCCGCCTGCGCCGCGTGCAAGTTGACTTTATTGAAACATCTCAATAAAACTAGTTGAAATAGCAATGTCTCGCATGAACGGCGCAATGCAGGAAGGGTCGGCAATTGCAAAAATTGCATCATGAGACCCCTACTTTTTCCTGCGCTCCTGGCCCTGGCGCCGTGCAGCGGTGCAGCGGGAGCCGCCAGCGCGGAACACCAGGAATTCGAGGCCACGCTGTTCGCGCCATTCCAGGCCGGGACAGCGCCTGGCCGCACCTTCACACTGCACTTTGCCTACCCCGGACTGCCGGGCGCCGCCACGGTCGACTGGCACGTGCAACTGGCGGGTCCGGACGGACGCGTCACCTTGCGCTGGCGCGGCCAGGCGCCGTTCACGGGCGAGGACATCACGGTCGCCGTGCCGTGGTCGGGCCGCCTCGGGCGGCGCGCGGCGCCGGATGGCATCTACCGCGTGCGCCTGCGGGCGAGCGTGCGCGGCGATGCGCATTTTGCACATGAGGCGCATGAGGCGGTCGAGCAGGATTGGGAGATCGCGGTCGGCGCGCCGCGGCAACCGGCGATGCCCGCGTTCGCGCCGCTGCCGCGCGCACTTGCCGCCGCCGCGGCCCCGGCGCCCGGCGCGCTGCCGTACACGGTCTACCTGGGCAATCTGCACAGCCAGACCAACCACAGCGACGGCGGCGCCGACGTCAACGCCTGCACCAGCGCCCAGCCGCCCCGGACCGCGCCCCATGGCCCGGACGCCGCCTTCGCCTACGCCCGCACGCACGGGCTCGACATCCTGGTCGCCTCGGAACACAACCACATGTACGACGGCTCGACACGCAGCGCGCCCGATGCCGATGCGGCCGGCGCCAGGGACCTTTACCGCAGCGGCTTGCAGGCCGCCGCCGGCTTCTCGCGGCAGCATCCGGGCTTTCTCGCCGTGTATGGCCTGGAGTGGGGTGTGATCGAGGGCGGCGGCCACCTGAACATCTTCAACAGCGACGAACTGCTTGGCTGGGAAACCAATGCCAGGGGCGAGCTGATGGCCGATACCCTGACCCCGCGCGGCGACTACGCGGCCCTGTACACGCTGATGCGCCAGCGGGGCTGGGTGGGCCAGTTCAACCATCCGGCGCATGCGGGCCAGTTCCAGGTCGATGGCGTGCCGCTGGCCCATACCGAGGATGGCGGCGAAGCGATGGCCTTGTGCGAGGTGATGAACAGCAGCGCGTTCTCGACCAATGTCAGCGAGACCGAGACCCGGCGCAGCAATTTCGAAGGCGCCTGCAACCGGCTGCTGGAGGCGGGCTACCGGCTGGCCTTCAGCAGCAACCAGGACAACCACTGCGCCAACTGGGGCGCCTCGTTCACCAACCGCACCGGCGTGCTGCTGCCGGCGGGGACGGCCCTGAGCCGCGCCAGCTTCGTCGAAGCGCTCAAGGCGCGCCGCGTGTTCGCGACGATGGACAAGGATTCGCAGCTGGTGCTGACGGCGAACGGCCGCATGATGGGCGAGCGGTTTGCCAACCGCGGTCCGCTGGTATTGACGGCGCACTTCGCCAGCCTGGGCGGCAGGAAGGCGGCCTCGGTGGCGATCTTGGCGGGCGTCCCGGGCCGCAACGGCGAGGTGACGCAGCTGTCGAACCAGGCCGACACCACCTTCACGCCAGCGCCCGGCGCGCACTTCTATTATGCGAGGGTGACCCAGGACGACGGCAATGTGTTGTGGTCGGCGCCGGTCTGGGTGATGCAGGAGGATTAGAAGCCCAGCCCGTCGCCCATCCCCAGCAGCGTCGCCACGCCCAGCACTGCGAAGATCAGCGCCGCGATCCCGTGCACCAGCTTGAGCGGCACCCGGTTCGAGATGCGCTCGCCGAAGTACACGGCCGGCACGTTGGCCAGCATCATGCCGAAGGTGGTGCCGGCGACAATCGCCGCCATCGATTCATAGCGGGCGGCCAGCGCCACCGTGGCCACCTGGGTCTTGTCGCCCATCTCGGCGATGAAGAAGGCGGTCAGGGTGGTCAGGAACACCCCGTATTTCGCCAGCTGAGCCTCTTCCTCGTCGATCGCGTCGGGAACCATGATCCAGGCCGCCATCGCCAGGAACGACAGGCCCAGCACCCAGCGCATCACGCCCGCGCCCAGCAGCTCGCTGATCATGGCGCCGACGGCGGCGGCAAAGGCGTGGTTGGCCACGGTCGCGACAAGGATGCCGGCGACGATCGGCAAAGGGCGGCGAAAGCGCGCGGCGAGCAGGAAGGCCAGCAACTGGGTCTTGTCGCCGATCTCGGCCAGCCCCACGATGCCGGTGGAGACGAGAAAGGCGTCCATAGGTGTCGAAGCGGATGAAGCGGAAGGAAGGGCGCGATCATAGCAGAGAGCGCCGCTGGTTCGTCAGCCCGGCGTGGTTTTAAGTGGCTGGAACGCCGCCCCGCATGGCTTTCACTGGCCGGGCCTGCGTGCTATTCTGCTCCCGCCCTCAGCCCTGCCGGGCTGTCCTTCCCAGCGAGAGACCATGAACACACGTACCCTGCTGCGCGCCAGTACCGCAGCTTTCCTGAGCGCCTGGAGCGCCTATGCCTTCGCGCTCGACCCCCTGAGCTACGCGAAATACGACCAGGTCAGGACCACCGCCCTGCACCTGGACCTGAAAGCCGACTTTGCGCAGAAAAGCCTGGCCGGCTACGCCGAATTGACCCTCGACTGGCTGGACAAGAAGGCGACGACGCTCGACCTGGACACGCGCGAGCTGACGATCTCGAAGATCGAGGCGCAGGACGCGAAAGGCGCGTGGCGCCGCGCCGATTATGCGCTTGGCAAGTTCGACGAGGAGAAGGGCCAGCCGCTGCAGATCAAGCTGCCGAACCGGCAGACCAGGGTGCGCATCCATTACCGCACCGCGCCGACCGCCACTGCGCTGCAGTGGCTGCAGCCGGTGCAGACCATGTCGGGCAAGTACCCGTTCATGTTCAGCCAGTCGCAGGCGATCAATGCCCGCTCGTGGGTGCCGATCCAGGATACCCCGGCGGTGCGCTTCACCTACACCGCGCGCATCGAGGCGCCCGAAGGCCTGCGCGTGGTGATGAGCGCGGATAACGACATGAAGGCCACCGGCAAGGGCGGCTGGAAGTTCACCATGCCGCAGGCGATTCCATCGTACCTGCTGGCGATCGGCATCGGCGAACTCGAAGCGCGCACGCTCGGAGGACGCACCGGCGTCTACGCCGAGCCGCAGCGCATCGAGGCCGCCGAATACGAGCTGGCCGACACCGAGAAGATGGTCGCGGCGGCCGAAAAACTGTACGGCCCGTATCGCTGGGGACGCTACGACATGCTGGTGCTGCCGCCATCGTTCCCGATCGGCGGCATGGAGAATCCGCGCCTGACCTTCCTGACCCCGACCATGATCGCGGGCGACCGCAGCCTGGTTGACCTGATCGCCCACGAACTGGCGCACAGCTGGTCGGGCAACCTGGTGACCAACGCCTCGTGGAAGCACTGGTGGCTCAACGAAGGCTTCACCACCTACGTCACCACCCGCATCCTGGAGGAGATCTACGGCAAGGAGGTCGCCCTGATGAACCTGCAGCTGGAGCAGGAAGAAGCGCGCGAGATGCTCAAGGAACTGCCGCCGGCAAAGCAGGCGCTGGTCTCGCGCCAGCCCGATACCTCGGCCGAGTACTATCCCGACACCTCGCTGGCCTATCCGAAAGGCGCCTGGTTCCTGCACACCCTCGAGCAGCGCGCCGGCCGCGCGGCCTTCGATACCTTCCTGCGCGGCTGGTTCGACGGCCACGCCTTCCAGAGCGTGACCAACGACCAGTTCCTCGACTACCTGCGCAAGAACCTGCTGGCCAAGAACCCGGACATCATGAGCGAGGCCGAGCTGGACGAGTGGATCTACGGTCCCGGCATCCCGAGCAGCGCCAAGCAGGCGGTGTCGCAGCGCCTGGCCAAGCTCAATGCCACCATCGCCGGCTGGATCGAAGGGTCGATCGGCACGTCGCAGCTGGACGCCAAGGACTGGAACGCCGTCGAGTGGATGAAGTTCTTGAACGATATCGACAACAAGGCCAGCGCGCCGCGCCTAGAGCAGATCGACCGCGCCTATGGCCTGTCGACGACGAAGAACAATGAGGTCGCGTTCCGCTTCTACCGCGCCTCGGTGCACGCCGGCTACCGCGCGGTGCGTCCGCAGCTGGAAGCCTTCCTGATGAGCGTGGGCCGCCAGAAGTTCGTGGTGCCGCTGTACGCCGCGCTGCGCGAGAAGCCGGACGACCGCGCCTGGGCCGAAGCGATCTACAAGAAGGCGCGCGAGCGCTACCACCCCGAGACGCAAGCGAGCGTCGACAAGGCGATGGGCAAGCCATGATGACCATGACCGTGACCATGAACCGCATCGCCGGCGCGCTGCTGCTGGCCTTCTGCAGCGCCGGCGCCGTCATGGCGCAGACCAGCGCCGCACCGGCCGCCGCCGCTGCAGTCGCCGCGCCGGGTCCCGCCTACAACCTGGAGGCCGACGTCAATCGCGTGCTGAAGACCTTCGACGTGCCCGGCATCGCCATCGCGGTGGTCAAGGACGGCAAGGTGCTCGTCACGCAGGGCTTCGGCGTGCGCAAGCTGGGCGACCCGACCCCGGTCGACGGCAAGACCATCTTCGAGATCGCGTCGAACTCCAAGGCCTTCACCGCGGCCGGCCTGGCCATGCTGGTCGACCAGGGCAAACTGGCGTGGGACGACCCGGTCATCAAGCACCTGCCGGACTTTCGCATGTACGACGCCTACGTGACGGCCGAGATGACGGTGCGCGACCTGCTCACGCACCGCAGCGGCCTGGGGCTGGGCGCCGGTGACCTGATGTGGTGGCCGACGACCACCTTCACCACTGACGAGATCATCCACAATCTCCGCTACATCAAGCCGGCGACGAGCTTTCGCAGCAGCTACGCCTACGACAACCTGCTGTACATCGTGGCCGGCAAGATCATCGCCCAGAAATCCGGCAAGGACTGGGGCACGACGGTGCGCGAGTGGATCCTCGACCCGGTCGGCATGAAAGCCACCACCACCAGCCTCGACGCCCACATCGCCGGCATGAACGTGTCGGCGCCGCACAGCAGGATCAATGGCAAGGCGGCGGTGGTCAAGCCGATGCCGGTGGCGAATGCGATTGGCGCGGTCGGCATCAACACCAATGCCGAGGACATCGCGCGCTGGATGAATGTGCTGCTCGATCACGGCCGGGTCGGCGCCGGGGCGGATGGCAAGGAAGTGCGCCTGTGGTCCGAGAAGCAGGCGCGCGAGATGTGGACCGCGCAGACGCCGATGACGATCAACCAGCCGCGTCCCGCCCTGGCGGCGACCAGGCCGAACTTCATGGCCTACGGCCTGGGCTTCCAGCTGCGCGACTACCAGGGCAAGCTGGTCGCGATGCATGGCGGCGCGCTGCAGGGTTTCTATTCGCGCGTGCTGCTGGTGCCCGAGGAGAAGCTGGGGATCGCGATCTTCACCAACGCCGAGAGCGGCCCATCGCTCAACGCGCTGCAGTACCGGCTGATGGACCAGTACCTGGGCGTGGCGCCGACCGACTGGATCGGCCGCATCGCCGAGATCGACCGCGAGACGAGCGCGAAGGAGGCGGCGCGCGTGAAGAAGGAATCGGCCACCCGCGCCAAGTCCTCGAAGCCGTCGCTGGCGCTGGCCGACTACGAGGGCGAGTACGAGGACGCGTGGTATGGAAAGATGACGATCAAGCGTTCGGGCGGCAAGCTGCTGATGGCGTTCGCGCGCACGCCGGATCTGACGGGCGAGATGGAGCACTTCCAGCACGACACCTTCGTCGTGCGCTGGAAGGAACGCAACTTCAACGCCGACGCCTATGCGACGTTCTCGCTGGAGCCCGATGGCTCGATCGAGCGCCTGCGCATGAAGCCGGTGTCGACCGAGACCGACTTCAGCTATGACTTCCAGGACCTGCTGTTTACGCCGGTGAAAAAAGCAAAATAAAAAGCCCCCGCAACAGCTGGGGGCACAGCTGGGGTCAGGTCTGACATTCGGACACGACCTCAGCTGTATCAACAGCTGGGGTCAGGTCTGACATTCGGACACGACCTCAGCTGTATCGGGTTCGTAAAGGCTGCCGCACGGTATCAATAGTGGCTGTTGTAGAGACCGTGTCCAAATGTCAGACCTGACCCCGGTGTTTCGGTGTTTGTAGAGGCCGTGTCCAAATGTCAGACCTGACCCCGGTGTTTGGTGTTAAATGTCAGACCTGACCCCGGTGTTTGGTGTTAAATGTCAGACCTGACCCCGGTGTTTGGTGTTTCAATGTCAGACCTGACCCCGGTGTTTCCTGACCCGATGGTTTTTTCAGGCGGCGCTATTTGCGCTGCCACACCTTCATCATGTCCTCCGACCCCTGCGTGCGAATCCCGTTATCCGACAGGATCTCCTCGGTCGCGGCCAGCGTCGCCTGGCGCGGCAGGATTATGGTCTCGCCATAGCGCTGGTCGAAGCGCAGCACCACCTGCTCGTCCTTCAGGTCGCGCAGCAGTTCCACCATGTGCTTGAGACTGCGCACCCGCTGGCCGTTGACCGACTCGATCACGGCACAGCTGGGGTCAGGTCTGACATTCGGACACGACCTCAGCTGTATCGGCACAGCTGGGGTCAGGTCTGACATTCGGACACGACCTCAGCTGTATCAGGTTCGTAAAGGCTGCCGCACGGTATCAATAGTGGCTGTTGTAGAGACCGTGTCCAAATGTCAGACCTGACCCCGGTGTTTGTAGAGGCCGTGTCCAAATGTCAGACCTGACCCCGGTGTTTAAATGTCAGACC
>Ga0265780_10002572_pt1 | contig 24442 bp, 20 predicted proteins | sample P1T30metagenome_FD_192432 | JGI IMG/M metagenome (GOLD analysis project Ga0265780, IMG submission 192432) | Plant litter microbial communities from East Loma Ridge, Irvine, California - P1 T30 | ecosystem: Environmental > Terrestrial > Plant litter > Unclassified | place: USA: California... | reverse complement strand
ATAAAAGTAATCTATCTCGCCAGCCAGTTCCCCAGCCCGCTCATTCGTTTCGGCCCTCTGCAGGTAGAGCTTCCTGACCTCGTCAATTTTCGATGCCGCGACTGCTCTCCCGAAGCCGCCGATCCCGGTCTCCGCATTCAGCCTCGAAACCTGCAGCAGTTTCCGTACTGGAAGATTTATCTGTGCGCTCTTGAATCGCCCGGCGAAGTAGTCAAGGCATTCGTAAAAGTATCTTTGCCAGTCATCGTGCATCGCGACAGAAAGGAAGAGTCTGTGGTCGTAATCCTCACTTTCGATCGTCGCGTGCAGAACCGGTTTGCCATATCTGTAATGGTACGGGACCAGAGGGCGGGCGCCTGCAAACGACTGCAGGTAGGATAACGGTGAACCGTACAGGTGTAAACGCGACCGTGGCTGAACCGGGTAATGGCTGGCTGGAGGCAGGTATCCTTCGGCCAGGTGCGTTGCAACCGATGCACAGTCCGCGACATATTTCTGGAGGCCGGCCACCGCGGATACGAGTCTGGCATCCGTCTCCCGAGCCTCAAGCCGTTCCTTCCTGATCTTTTCTTCCGCCTTTTCGATCTCTGGCAGGGCACTGACGGCATGGATGAGCCAGCGTGCCTTGCGCTGGAGCCAGACGCTGCCGATCATGCATACATTTCTGCTTTCGGACTGCACTATGAAGTGCTCTGCCTGTTCGTGCAGCAGGGCGACGGCCCCTTCGTGGCTGCCGCTGTCGAGTTGACTGGCCAGTTGGTAGGTGAGGTTCCAGGGGTATGTCATGGTGAGAGATGGCTGTTCAGAACTGGTTTCAGGGCGGAGCCGCATCATCCTGCCAGGGTGGCAGTGTTCTGGTGAACACAGTGATCTGGTCCTGGAACGACAGGGCTCTAGAGTGTTCAGACCGGGTGTCAGGTGCCGGCGGGATCCTCCGTTGGCTGCCGGGCGGTCTCGCGGGACAGCCGGAACGGCGTGACATGGGGCAGACGGATCGCACCGGCGCAAAGCCGTCCTGACCCAGGCCATTCCTGTCGGTGCACCCCATTCCGGCGGCGCGCTCCCGGCTGCGCAACGCGACACGAACGAAACTGCCGTCTGCGCGGCAGCGATCCCTCCGTTTTGCGCCGGCGGAAACCGCACGCGTGTACTTCTGCATGAGACCCGACCGGCATCGTGCCGTCACAACGAAAGCCTGCGTAGCGCCCCGAGGAACGGATCCTTTTGCGCGTCATAGGTATGGGCGGCAGTGATGCCGGCCATGTCGCCGTAGTCTGCATTTGCCCTGGCGAGCAGCTTTTCCTGCCACTCGGCCGGGTTCGGCACGCTCATCCTGACCAGCATGCGCAGACCGTCATCAAAGCTTTCCCCGTCCAGGCACTGCCTGGCACTGTTCAGGGCCGCGAGCGCGCGGCCGTAGCCCTGGAAGTCGACCTCGACCACACCCGGTGTCTTTGCATTGACATTGACGGGACCGAGACCGCAGTCGAGCCGGATAGCCGCGAGCGCTTTGCCGACACGGTCAAAGTGGTCCGCAAAGGCATCGGCAATCGCCTTCCTGCGCACCCGCGTCCGTTCAGCCCTTGCTACACCAATGGGCGGTGGCGACGACGGGGCGGATGGCGGGTCCGGTTCCCGGATTGCATCGTAGAGCTTCTTGGCGCCGTAAACCGCGACTGGTGCCAGCAGGAACCAAACCATATCCTTTCCTCCCCGTACTGAACAGTCAGTTACCGCCGTCAGGCAGCGATGCCTGCGGAGCCCGCACTGGCCACGCCGGCCGCCGCGATTGCCGACTCGATGGTGCCGACCGACTGCCCGAGCCTGGCAACGTCGTAGGCCGTCGCGGCATCGCGCCTGAGGTTCTCGATGTGCTCGTCGGTCTGCACGATGAGTTCCTTCAGGCCGGCACGCATCGCCTTCTCGGTGCTGTCCCAGAAGGTATTGACTGGCTCCTGGAGCCGGCCCAGCAGATTGTTTTCGCGCAGTCCCTCGACCACCTTGCTGGCGAGGCTCTTCTGCCATGAGCCACCGAGCAGCCGGTAGAACATGTAGCCGATGGCGGCTGCGAGCGCGATGCCAATGGTGATCGGCCCGCCGATGGCAGCAACGAAGGAGGTCACCGAGGTCACGCTGCCAACCAGGCCAAGCGAAGCCAGCACGCCGGCCGCCTTGCCCACCAGGATGTAGGCGCCCAGGTTGCTGGCGATCGTGCCGACATAGAGGGACATCGCCCCGAGGCTGCCGAGGCCGGCCATGCCGCCGATGAAGGCAGCGCGTGAATTGAATGCCGAGAGGTCAAGTGACAGGTGATCGGACGTCACCGATGCTTTTCCTGTCGTCATCGCCGGCGCGGCATCCTGCCATCGCTGCAGCAGGTTGTCCACCTCTGCCGAGATCGAACGGCCGCTCGACTTGAGAATGCTTTCGAGCTTGCCGGTGAACAGTTGCGACAGGTAGTTTACGATCTCGCCCTGCGCCTCTTTCTTGTCCGTATAGGTTTCGTGGATCAGCTTCTCGACGCCTTCCGCGGACGCGCTGACGCGGTAGTAGTCGCCGATCGCCGCCAGGTCATCGCGCCTGCGCTCTGCGCACGAGGCGATGAGCGCTTCGAAGTTCGCTACAAGTTCTCCAGCTTCCTCGCGAAATCGGGTCTCCTGGCGTTCCACCTCCCTGACGCGCCCGATGGTGTCTTCCTTGCGGAACGACAGCTGATCGACTGCCGTGCGCAGTGCCGCGACCATCTGCGCCATCGTGTCTTCGATCCGCTGGTCGACGATTGCGTCGTGGGTGGCCGTCAGGGCGGCCGCCATCTCGCGGATCCGCCGCAACGTCGCGTTCCTGTACAGGTCGTTCTCACGCCAGAACGGCTGAACCCGGGCTGCAAGCTGGGTGGCGCTCGGCAGAGCGTCGATGTGCCGCTCTTCCATCCATGGTTCGAAGACCATCCTGTCCAGCTGGCGCTTGACACGCCGGAAAGCACCCAGACCGACGGCCTCGACGTCCTCTGCCGGGATCTCGCCATGGCAGTGCGACTGCACGAACAGCAAGTGTCCGAGGCTGTCGTCCGGGTTGACGGGCACGCGCTGGCGGATCACCTGGGCGGCAAAGCCGAGGTCGCTATCCTTGAGGAATCCGGTGTGGTTCGACATGAACACGACACCGTCGGTCAGCTCGACACCTGCCAGGGCCTTCTCCGTGTCCGAATCCTCGCCGTCGCCCAGCTGGCCCGGGGTGTCGAGCAGCCACACATCCCTGAGGATCTCGGCGTCGGCGAATACGACCGCCACATAGGCTTCCTTCGCCAGTTCACTGTCGTCCTGATGGGTACCATAGCGGCGCAGCAGCTCGCCATCCCCCTGTTCGATCAGGAACTGGCTCACCAGGGCGTCGTCGCGGATCATGTGAGGGGCAAAGCCCCTGCGGAACACGGCAACGCTGCCCACCAGGGCGGCGGGGCGCTCGGACACATGCATCAGCAGGTTGACCACCGAGGTGGCGGGCTGGTATTTCGTGGGCAGGACCGACTCGCTGATGATCGTGTTCAGGAGTGTCGACTTGCCGGCATCAAAGTGGCCGAAGCAGCCGATCACCGGCTTGCGCTGGAGGCCGTCGAGCAGGGCGCGGCTGCGGGCGAACGTGGCGCCCAGATTCAGCGACCCGATGTAGGTGTCGCTGGCGGCGTCGATGATCGACTCGGCCTGGTCGAGCCTGGCGTGTGCGCCAGCCAGTTTCTGGCGGATTGCATCCTGGAAGGTCGTGGTCATGTTGGGGGTGCTTTCTTCCTGTTTGGCCAGTCTGGCCAGTTCGTCGAAGTAGTCAGCGGGCGTACAGCCGACCGCAGTCATATAGGCAGCAATCTTCAGTGCATCGGCAGACAGCGGCGCCTGCTCGATACGCGACACGGCGCGCTGGTCCAGCTGCCGCCCCATGCCGAAGACTTCCGAACGGGCAGCGACGTCGCTTTGCGACAGCCGGGCGGCATCGCGTCGCGCGACGAGGAAGGTCTTCAGCTGCTCCTCGATGGCGTTCGCGTTCATCTCAGTCACTGAAGGCACGGACGACTGCAACGCCAGCCAGGCAGGTAACGACCGGTAACGCTACGGCGATGCCCAGGCCCGCCAGCATCCCGCCTCCCACCAGGCTGCCCACGCCGGCCAAGCCGGAAGTAATGCCTGCGGCCCCGAGGCCACTGACGGCACCGGCACCCGAGATCGCTGCCAGCGAACCGGTAGCACCAACCGCGCCGCCGCCAGCCGCGCCCATCATCTGTTTGACGTTGTTATCCATCTTCCTGCCTCCTGTTAAGTTAAGAGAAATAAAGTAGTTGAACTTTAGACGGATACGTCTGAAGTGTCAACAGTTTAGTCAAAAATGTCTGAAATAGTGCACGTGCGGGCGCGCGCCGGTCTCTTTGCGCTCTTTCTGGCGGAAGAACTCCAGTCCACGACACGGTCCAGCATTAACCCATGTGCCCGTCTGCGCTGCCGATACGAGCGGGCAGGACCTGCTTCCGGATGCGGTACCGGGGGTTTTTGAACGGGCTTCTGGCCAAATCCGGGAAGGCATTTCTGGACAGGGGCCTGATGTCAATGACGCGGAAAAGGTTTCTCACCCGGTGACGGATGCCGGTTCGGCTGCGACAACCATTGGAAGCAACCTGGCTTCCCGCATTTTCTGGCCCGGCGGGCGACTGCAAATGGCCGACTCCTGGTGTCCGGCGACCGGCTGCGATCACCGGAACAGCCAGCACGCGGTTCCTGGGGCAGACCCGCTTGCTTCGGAAATGCGCGTTACTGCCCGGAAGTCGCTTTCCCAACAGTTTCCTGTTCACGAAATTGCAAACAGGCAATAGATCGGATATGCTGGTTTTACGGAATCGGGAGAACCAGTGAGCGATCGGGACTTTTTACGGGCAGCTGCCTTCTATCTTCTCAAGCGGGCCGCAGATGAGGCCGCAGAGCGCGTCAGCCGTGAGTGGGATGAAAAACAGCGTGCCTGGATCGGGCGTCAGAAAGAGAACATTGCACGCTGGGAAAAGGAGTATGTGTCCAATGCCGGGCGCATCGAAAAGCTTGCCGCGAACGTCGAAAAGCTGGAGGAGCGGCTCGCCAGTACGAAAAACGCGGCAAAGACTGGCGAGATCGGCGGCTGGATCGATGAGGCGAACCAAAAAAAGGCACGCCTGATGTCCCGCAACAGGGACCTCGAAGGGAGGGTGCGCGATGTCGAACACCGGCTCACCCGGGGTAGCGCCACACCATTCTTCTACCGGGATTCCCCCCGCGGAATGCCGGCTTACAGGAGCAGCTCCGCGAGAGTGACCGGCTCACCGGTCACTGGACGGGTTCGTTTCAGCCTGAACTCAAAGACCCGACGGTAAAGGTTTCGGGGCCCTTCCGTACGCAGTGCATGGAATGCGGGACCACCTGGCCTGCCCTTCTGTTTTCGCTGACCCGGCCACCTGGGCCATCGTATGAGGCAATGCCGCACGCGGGACGCGCCTCGCGCCTCCGCAGATGCCGCCAGGCGGGAGGCGCGGCGCGTCAACGGCAGAATACGCCCCGTCTTCCTGGTTCATCCCGATCCTGGCCGGCAGTCTTCCTGCCCGGATGTGTTCGAACAGTTGCAGAAAACCCGGCAGCACACTGCATGCTTTCGTGCGGCCCCATGTCTGCGCTTCCTGCGCCGGCAATGTATCGTGTCGCGCAACCCGGCCGCGTGGCGTTCGCATTGCACCGACGGGCTGCCAGAAAAGGCGGAAGGGCGTGCATCAGCAAATCATACCGTGCTGACGGGGCCTTTCGTCCCGGGCTCCGGGCCTGCCAGCGTTACCAGTGGCGGCGAACTCCCGGGCGTCCCGCCGATCCATCTGAGTACCTCGCACCTGGCATCTTCCGCAAGCCCGTCGATGTCGACCAAACGCGCGCGGTCATAAATCATGACGCCGTAGATTTCGGCAAAGATGCGCAGTGCCGGCGACAGCACCCCGTCGACCGGTGGTGCCGTCCGCCGTACCTGGTTGATGACTTTTTCCAGTTCCTCTATCGAAATGACCCGTGCCATGGCACCTCCGCCGATGCAGACACGTTGCGCGGACTTCACGGTATTCTCCTTCCGGCAACGTAAGCCCATCCACGGTACGGGGCTCCGGATGGCCTCGCTTTGCCGTGGCTCAAGGGTTCCGGTTTTGCACCTGATACTGCCCGGCCGGCGTGCCGCGGAGCCGGTACGGACCCTGACTGGCGGGGGGCCATGTCCGGTCACGCCGGCAGGTTCACCACGATGCAGTCGTGCTGCCCCGCTCCATCACCTGACGGCGGACCCGAAGCCGGGCCCGGTGTCTCCCTCCTGACGCGACGCGCTCACCATCGAGGCCATGCGTCCGACCATGTCGCGAATGTCGTCGATACGGAGATGCGGCTCATTGGCGAGCAGCTGCCTGTAGAGCAGGGAGACCAGGGCGATGGCGTCGACGGCCCGCACCGGCACCGCCACGGGAGCGCGACTGCGCTGGAGCACGCGTACGAAGTAGTGCGACTCCTGGAATTCGATGTGCAGTGATTTGTCGTGGGCGCGGCCATGGCCATCGAATCGCACGGCCGGGATCCGGTTCTCGAACAGCGCCAGAACCAGATAGGCTTCCTGTACCGCCAGCTGGATCACGATCTTGTTGCGCCAGTCGTACTCCCTGCGCCCACCGCCGGCCAGCAGCAGGGCTCCCTCGATCTGGACCGTGCACTGGTTGCCCGCGCGTGTACGTGCTTCGGTGACGCACAGCGCCGCCGAGCCGCCAAAGATCTTGAACGAGTAATAGGGCGGAACAGCCAGGGGGGCGACCGGCGCCGTTTCGAGCCCGATGCCGCGGAGGTACCCGACCGCGTGAGCCCGGCCGGCCGCATCCGCCGAACCTTTCCTGATCGTGTCGAACAGCCCGTCACCATCGCGTCTTGCCGCCGCGATGACGGCGGGAAGATCAAACCGCAGGCCCATCTGTTCGACCGATCTGCGTACGGCCGGCGCCAGTGCATGCACGACCGCGGCAAGGTGGTCACGGCGCGCGGTCTCGCCGGCGGCGTACCACCTGAGGTCTTCGCCAAATGCCCTGCCTTCGGCCGTGCCGACGAGTGGCGCCAGCTGCTCCCGCGTTAGCGAGGGCAGCCTTGCGTCAGCCAGGGTGGCGAGTATGGTCGACAGCTTCATTGTGCGGGGAACGCCGCGACCGGTCCGGCGTCCCGGGACGGGAGCCTGGTCATGACGAAGATGAAGAGATTCGGTTCCCGCCAGCATAGCACAAAATGTAACTAACCAGATTTGCCGGCAAACCACCAGCGATTCGCCGCCGCCGCGAACTCCGGTACGGGAAGTGGACACTCCCTTGGCTCTCTTTGCTCTTTGTGTTCTTTCCGCCCTTTTGGCAGGGCGCGGGGAGTTTGCAGAAGCCGGGCTTTTGTAGAGTCGGGAACGTAACCGGAGGGACTGATCTGTTCGGGCTACAAGTGGGTTAGTTACATTTTGTGTCTGCCACCGTGCTGGTAAGGACCTCCCCGAGTCGAATATGCAGGACAGAACGGAACCTGAAGTGAAAGTACCCGGGATTTCCAGGTGCGCGCAGGAAGGGACAGGGCTCGTGATTCGTCGACAGCGTCAGTGCTCGCTGGCCTGTCTCTGACGCGTGCCGGTAACGGCTGGTGCTCTTTGCGTCTGGCCGTCAGCCGTCAGTGCCGGCTGACGTGGTCCAGCCGAAACTGTTTTCCGACGTGCGCAGGTGACTTCGCCGGTCTGCGGAATCGCATGTGGCGTCCGGATATGCCTGTGGCGTGTTCAAAATGCTAATATGAAACACCGCAAGCTTTCGTTCTGGTGTGCCATGCCATTGCTGTCATTCCGGGAGTCCGGTCCGGACCCGTGCTGGAGATGAGTATCGGGCAGATCGCGAGTTCCGCAGGAGACGGGAAGCCCCCATCCTGAATCCATACCTGCCCGTCATGCCAGCCGCGAAATCGGACAGGATGTCGGTCAGCTGAAGCCGGCTGGCAGACCGGTCCCCTGACGCCACCCCGGCTTCCTTCCGGTTTGCGGTGCCGGCACGTCAGGGCAGCTACCGAAAGGCGGCATGAATTCCGTGGCCTGACACCTGACACCGCCGCCTCCGCGGCCATCCCTCACATTCTTTTCCTTCGGGTCTACTCTCATGAAAACTTCCCACGCCGCTCCCGTGCTGCTCGAGCCCAACCGTCCCGGAGTGCTGCTGGGGCGCCTGACACTGTCCGGCGGCGGTACCGGGGACCTGTTCTCGGAAGAATGGCTTCAGCAGTTACTGTTCAGCCACCCGGAATGTCTGCCGCTGAACGACATCGATCCCTCGCTTGGCCTGCTCGTGCCGGTCTGCATGGAACTGCAGACCGATGCCGGATTTGCGGACATCCTGTACGTAACGCCGCTCGGCCAACTGGTACTGGTCGAGACCAAGCTGTACCGTAACCCCGAGGCGCGCCGTGCCGTCATCGCCCAGATCCTCGACTATGCGCGTGCCATCTCGTCCTGGGAGTTCGAGATGCTGGACCGCCAGGTAAGGGCCGCATCACGGCATGACGAACGCGGCCTGTCCGACCGCGTCCGCGCTGCCGCGCAGCAGGCGGGACTGGCCTTCGACGAAGCGCGGTTCGTCGACACCGTCAACCGCGCACTGGCACGCGCGGACATCCTCCTGCTGGTCGTCGGTGACGGCATCACCACCAGCACGCAGTCACTCGTCGAGTTCCTCGAGCAGCACGGATCACTGCATTTCTCCTTCGCCCTGATCGAGGCCGCGGTATTCAGAACGCCCTCGGGCGGACACCTGCTGCTGCCACGCATCCTTGCGCGGACGGAGACGGTCAGGCGCGTCCTCCTGGTGAACCAGGATGGTGACCCGGTCGAGGAGGCGATCCCGGACGACATGGCGGACGCTGCGGCCGGTCCGGGGGCGGAATGGTACGTCCGGTTCTGGAGCGAATATGTCGACCGGCTCAGGACGGAGCTGGCCGAGCTGAGACAGCCACTGCCGACGAGGCCCGGCCGCAGCACCAACATCTTTCTTCCCCTGCCGCCGGGACGCAGCCAGTGCTGGATCTCCGCCTGGGTCAGCAGGGGGAAGAACGGGGCCGGCGTGTATCTGGCAATGGGCTCCGGCTATGAACGTGCCGGGGCCGTTTTCGGGAGGCTGGCGGAAGAGAAGGAGGCCCTCCAGACGGAAATAGGAGAACCCCTGCAGTGGGGCGCGGCATGGACACCGTACTACATCGGGGTTTCCTGCAGCTTCACCTCGCTGGATGACCCTGCCGAACGCATGCGCGTGCTCGGGTTTCTCACGGCAATGACGAACCGCTTCGTCGTCGCCGTCCGTCCGCGCATGGAAGTTCTGTCCGCCGAATGAGACGCAGTCGTATGCGCCTCACGGCAGCCGACAGTAGTCCGACTTCAGTAGCAGAAGCCGATCGCAACCAAATCCGGCTGACCCCGACGGTACAGGAGCGGGCGGAAGCACAGAAAGGCAGTTCCTGTCGCCCGCCGGGCCCGGGCATGAGCACCGACAGCGGTGCTCCGGGCACGGCGCTCAGCCTTTCTGCTGGACGGCCGCAAACGCGGCTTCCGGAACGATTCCGGCCATGATCAGTTCGACGATCGCTTCACGGTGCACGTGGATGTCAGCGGGAAGGCCTGCCCTGTTGGCCCTATAGTAATCCGACATCATCTGCAGGGCCTCCTGCTCACCGGGCGGCCGCCGCGACGGCGCTGCGGTCGCGTCGAGCAGCGAATACGATCCGATCAGGCTGCTCCTCCGGCTGGCAACCTGTTGCTCCCCGGTTTTCCCGAGGGCATGCGCCACCCACTGACCGCACCAGTTGTTGACGACCGTCGTCCCCAGCTTCTGGCACAGTCCGTCGTAGCGTCTGCGGAATTCCGGGCTGTTTTCGATGGCATGAAAAACGTCGTCGATGACGTGTTCCGTATGGGGTTGCGCAATCGTGTCGAGTACTTCGCCTGCAAGCTGTTTTACACCGGAAGTTTTCATCGGATGGTCTGCTGTGTGATGATCGGAAAAACGGAGGGTCAGTGCTTGGGGCGGAACGACCGGAGACAGGGATGTCCGTGTCGCGGCGAAGCACAGTAGCGCGGAGGCTGTCCTGCTCCCGCCTCCGCGGATGTTGCAGCCATCACCGGAATGCACGACACCGTCCAGACGCTGTCCGCCCGCGCGGGGCTTTTTGAAACGGTTGCATCTCCGCGGCAGGAGCGGCATCAACCCTGCGCCAGGCAGAGAATTCTCATGACTGTCTCTCGTGCCTGCCCGCTCCGGCATGCTGCACAACCGGCCGGAACATCCAGGCTTTCGCTCTGCATATTATGATGTATTTTCGGCAATAAAGCGAGGCGCGCTGCCGGAAGCGAAGCGGCAGGAGGACAGGCAGGGCCGGACGAAAACGCGGGACGGTCTGGCTGCACCTGCCTGAAATGAGGTCCGACTGTTCGCGACGGAGTTTCCGCATGTCCCATGGAGTTCTTCTAACGCCGCCCTGGCACTTTCGGATATCCCTGCCGCCGCCACCGCCAGCAAGACGGTCGCGGCGGCGCCACTCGCCGTAATGCTCCAGAACCGGTTTTTGCGCGTGAGACCACCAGGTGATCTTCGCAAAGCGGACAGGGCGGCTCCACCAGTTCCGCATCACGACCGATCGCCTACAATGCTGGCCCAGACATATTTTCAGGGGACCCGGTGACGCGTCGTTACACACAGGAGGAGTGGATTGCGCTCGCCAGCACGACTCACGGCGACCGCTATCTGTATGACGGATGCGGATATGCCGGGATGGCGGCCAGGGTGACGGTCCGCTGTCTCCAGCATGGCCCGTTCATGCAAAAAGCACAGGATCACGTCAAGGGAAGCGGGTGTCCGCGCTGCAGCGCAGTGGCCCGCCAGCGGCGCATCGCGGAATCCCGCGCAAAGTCCCGCATATCGACACAGGAACTGATCGAACGGTTTCAGGGCAGGCACGGTCAGACCTACGATTATTCCCGGGTCGAGGCTGCCGGTACCAAAAAGCAGGTGACGATCGTATGCAGGCACCACGGGCCGTTTCAGCAGTTGCCTGCCACTCATATCAAGGGCTCCGGGTGCCCGCAGTGCGGCACTGCACGTGCCGGCGAAAAGCACAGGCTGGACCAACTGTTGTTCGAAAAACGGGTTCGCGCCGTGCACGGAGACCGGTACGGACTTGGTCGCGCCATCTACGTGACGCAATATGACCATGTCGTCGTCGAGTGCGGTGAACATGGGCAGTTCATGGTCCTGCCTTTCAATCTCTGGCAGGGCGCCGGCTGTCCGGCATGCGCAAGACGGCAGAACGGCCTGAACCACCGCATCACGCAGGACGCTTGCCTGTGCCGTGTCGGTCAGGTCCACGGAAAGACCTACGATCACAGTCTGATCCGGTACAGGCGCATGCACGATGAAATCGTGGTCGTCTGTCGCGACCACGGGCAGTTCCGGCCGACGGCCGCGAACTATCTGGCCGGAAGGGGGTGCCCGGGATGCGGGACGTTGCGCGGAGCGGCAAACCGCACCCCCATGCTGGTGCTCGGAGCTGACGAGGTACTGGCCCGGTTCCGCAGGATCCATGGCGACGAGTACGATTACGCGAATGTCGTCTACGAACACAGCAACCGTCACGTCGAGATCGTCTGCCGCCAGCATGGGCCCTTCCTTCAGACGCCAAGCGGTCACTGGGCAGGAAAGGGATGCCCGGAATGCGGTCGCGTCAACCGTGCGGCGAACCAGATTCTGACGACACAAGAGGTGCTTGCAAGGTTCCGGCAACTGCACGGAGACCGTTACGACTATGGCGCTACCGAGTACAGCCGGTTCCGGCTGCACGTCACGATCGGATGCCGGCGTCACGGTGCGTTCCGCCAGACGCCACAGGCGCATCTGGAGGGCAAGGGCTGCCCGCGGTGCAGTCAGTCGAGCGGAGAAACGCGCGCCGCAGCCTGGCTGGAGGAGCGCGGCATCGCCTTTACGGTCGAGTTCCCTGTTGCAGCCGAAGGAGCGACGCGCTGCCGGTTCGATTTCTTTCTGCCTGATCAGTGTGCCTTCCTCGAGATCGACGGGCCGCACCACTATGCCCCAGTGCAATATGCAGGAATGTCCCTGGAAAAAGCGCGGCACGTCTTTCTGGAGACGCAGCGACGCGATGCCCTGAAAGACGTCTGGGCCGCCGAAAACGGGATGGCCGTCTACCGTATTCGCTGGGACGGGAACATTGAGGAACGTCTGGAAGAACTGTTCAGGATTCAGAGCGCCTGACACAGCCGTTCGACATACGGCCAACAGATGCGCAGGCAGGCAGTCGGGAGGAACGCCTGATGCATGTCTTCCCGTCGTTCGTGTCGAATGCGCAGTCTGCTAAAGCGTGTAGCAGGGTAGGCTCAACGCCCCGATGCCATCGACCGGGCGTCTCCCGCGACTCCATGCCATAGCGCGCGATCCGTGCTGCGATCCCCCGACGCCGAGGCCAGGCCCAGTGCGAGTTTGCTCCGCGATTTCGAACTGGACAGGCTGCCGGGTCTTCCGCTGCATGGCGACGGCACGATGAATTGCCTAAGGCACGCAAACGCTACCACCAGCGATCTCCCGGGCTGACTGTTTGTACTGAACAATTGATTCCTGCGCCAGTCGTCATGCCTGCGCGCGTGAAACGTTGATGCGTCAATCCCTTGATCGCCGCCACCTCCCGGCGTTCGACAGGTCCGGCTGAACGGGAAGAGAGGCTCCTGCACAAGCGAGAAACACAATGTTTCCCAATACTGCCAGTTAGGTCTAATGTCCGGCGTTCCTGGGGACGCTGCCCGGGAGCCTGTCTATTTCAGCCTTTATTTGAACGGAGCGCTCGTCAAGCCGCTTCCTGTAGCCGTCGAAGCACGCAACCATCGTTGCCATGCCTTCCTTGTCGAGCGCTGCCGAGAAACGCATGACAGCCGAGACATCACCCGGATATCTCAGGTTGAATTGGGTGGGGGCCCCCTTTGCTATCTCGGACATGAGTGAAACCGTACGCTCGTACGCCGCCACTGCAATCAGCTTCGCCGGTATATTTTTATCCTGCACTAATCTGATCGGCACCAGAGGCTTTGCATCCGCTTCTCCCGTAATCCAGAAGCCTGCCGGTGAGGGCCCGGACGGTTTGGGGATGCTGATTTTGCCTGCCAAAATACTCTTCCACTGATTGAGGCCCAATCGCAGGCGCCCGCCCTGAATGACGCCAAAATTATCTTCCGGACTGACCGCCAGAACCAGCGTGTACTGATCGACATGTGGCGGCCGGTCGTCGACGACCTTTACCTGGATGCCGCATTCCTGGATACCGTCCGCACCACGACGAACATACGGCGTGGTTTCGGCCTCCGCTGCCTGGCGAACCACCTGTGCAGTAGCCGGCGGGCATACGAAAAGGCTTGCGATGACAATCGGATATATATCGGCGAACGTGGCGCCACAGGCTAAGTACTTTTTCACAGGTTTTTCTGGTTAAGCATTTATCAGGCGCGAATGACGTTCCCGGCCGGGAGTGGACCTCAATCCAACTGCTGCTTTCTAACGATGAGAACCAGTCGATTGCAGCTCATCACCAAGGGTCGACCAGGATACGCTGGCATGGGTCCCGGTGCCTTTCGCAAGTTTCCGTCGTTCTATGAAGCGGCCCTCAAAGTTGAAATTCCTGTCGATCCTGATGACGAGCAGTTTGTTGAAATTTCCCGACCTCTTGACGTGCACCGTGCCGCCATCCTTTTCCGGCGAGATGGTTTTGACCTCTATGAAGTCGTTACCCAGCTTGCCGTCAGAGCCCTGTGTATGCGGACGATGGCGCTGAATGCCGTATTTGACCTCTGCATACAGCTCGCCGAGCTCGCCCCATATTTGCAGATAGCGCCCTGTCATTGCATGGTAATCCGAAGCATTACGAACGAGGTCCTCGAACAGAATGGCGAGCTCGGGATCGACCTGGGGATACTCATGCCGGATTTCCTGTTTGTATAGCTGGCCGTTTATCCAGTCCCAGCTAATCCATTCCCCGTCATCATAAATTCCGTCGCCGGCCCCCATCGGCAGGCCAGTCATCGCACATCGCGTCATCGATGTTCCTTTCGCAATGGGTACATAAAGTAAAGAAGAGAGTTCCGGTCCATGCTGAACGGCTGCTCCGGGTTGCGCATTCAACCGTTCGACCGGCACAGTCATGAAAATCGCTCTCGGGCCACGCACGCGCCTGCCGTTTTACGATTTGTACGAGATGGTAATGTTTGGAACGTGCTTCACGCCGGGCTGTTTTGCAAAGAAGTCTCGCAGGAATGCCACAAGCTTCTTTTCGCAGAGCGCAACGACCGCCTCGTCAGCTGCAAGCACACGCCCGCTCGCCAGCGTACGCGCATTGAGGCCCTGGTAAAGGCCAATGACTGCTGCCTGACTGTTGGTGAAAACACTGCCGCTCAATATCTGATGACTCAGGTCGCTGGTGGCGGGGGGCGCAACCAGGACAGGTTTCCGCAGAGTGACATTGATACCTGAAGCGGTGCGCGTGATATCGTAATCCTCCGGTTTCAGTGCATATCCAAACGAGTATTCGGATACGTACGATATTGCCACGATTGAATTGAAATTCACGCCCAGGATGCTTTTGTTGACCACCCGCGTATAGCCTTCCCTGCGCACGACCGTCGCGGCAATGAACTTCACCTGTTCCTGCAGTTGCTTTTTGCTTGCATACAGGTAATCGGTGTACCTGGTATAACCGAGCAGCTCCTCACGCTGTGAGCTCACTTCCGCCTGCAGCGCATGCACTTTTGCCTCCAGCGGATCTCCGGGGAAGAGCTTTGTCCACCCGAAGAGCACTGCAGCGATAATGGCCCCGGCACCAGCGGCGGCAATAGCGATATTTTTCGTCATGATCTCCTTGCAGTCTTAGCCCTGGCAGCACGGGGCATCGGACTATGATCTCATGGAAACGATGTAGGAATGCAACTAAATATTCCCTGTCTGGTCAGTCCTTTTGTGGGAAGTGCAGCAGTCGCAGCGGGTGAGGTAGCGGAATCGTTCAGTTGCGGGATGTCGCCGCCTGAGCAACCAGCCGGTTTTGTCAGCCGCTCCTGGTCTGCCGGACAGCTCCTGGGCCGGCTCGCAGGTCGCAGGAAGCCCGACAGCAATAGACGTTCTGCGACTGCAGGTGCCATTGTCGGTAGCTGTTCCGCTGACCGGAAGGCGGGATACCATCCCGCATCCGAACCTCCTTCAAATCATGTTGCGACGGTTCGGCCGCATGCCGCGGTCCGACCCAACGGTAATGACCGCTTCCGGCAGCTGACGACAGCATTAATCTCCAGCTGGTGACAATATGCGAGTTTTCCAGTGGCAATCACCTGTTACACTCCGCAATTACATAGGCCGCCAGTGCAGGAATGCTGCAGGCACTTCGGTGATCTGGCCCGGTGGCTGTTCCCGGCGTCCTGACTTTACGGTACATCGCTCCACGGTAACGGCTCTAAACGGTTTCACTTCTGACCATGCGAATCAAGGCAGCTTTCATCTTTTTCTTAACCGCACTGGTGTACGGTCTCACTCTGGCGTCGTCCTCGTATGTGGGGGCATACGCTACCTACGCGGCACTGGTGATTCTCCCCGTCTCCGGATACTTCATGCTGTTTGGCCGCAGAAAAGCGAAGCCGGCAGCCAGGCCGCCATCGGTACTGGTCGAGTCCATGGATGCGGTTTCCGGACTGATCGGAGATTTCAGTGAGGCGATGGATGGCCTGAACAGTGATCTCGCCAGGCGCAATCGCAGTAACGCACTGAAAAGGGAGCGTACGGAGAAAGAACGGGCAGCAGAAAGGAACCTGCGGCTGCGACGTGTCGAGTGGGACGTGCATCTGCGCCATGGCGGCAGCGAAGAGGAAAGGGGCAGAGCGCGCAGGGAGCTGGCCTAGCTCGACAGTCAGCTTGCAGCGCTTCGGGAAACGATGAGGGCAATCGAAAAGCAGTGCGAACTCGATGCCATTCAGGAACAGCGCGCCCGGCTAAACAGGTCCTGAACGAAAGCTCTCCGGGAAACGTTTGAATTCCTGCACATCGCCGGTACCACAGGCGTCGATGGGGAAAGCGTTTGCAGCCGGCTCACATACTCTGGAATGAAACTGGAATGGCCCGAGTTATTTCACCACCAAGAAGTGAACTGGGAAACCTCCGTCAGCCGCTGACGGGTGGAGAATGGAAAGTCCTCGATTTTTTTGACGGTCACCTCGCTCCGGAATGGGAAATCTATATCCAGCCGCACCTGAACGGACTGCGTCCCGACTTCGTTCTGCTCAATCCGAATGCCGGCATCGCAGTCTTCGAAGTCAAGGACTGGAACCTCGACGCGATGGAATACCGGGTCGAGAAGCGGCCCGGCCGCTCACCGGTACTCGTGGCGCGAAAGGACGACACGGCATTCAGTCACGAAAGCGAGAATCCGGTCACGAAGATACAGCGTTATAAGGACGAGATCTTCAATCTGTACTGCCCGCGCCTGAAACAGAGGGCCGGGTTCGCTGTCATCACTGCAGGGGTCATCTTTCCTTTTGCCGATGGTACACGCGTCCGGTCTCTGCTGGAACCATGCATGACATACCGGGGCTTGGACAGGGCGCCCGCCTATAACCCGGTTTCCGGCCGGGACGACCTGGCCCGGGCGGACATGGGCGCGATATTTCCTGAGGGACGCCGGAAATTCTCGGGTCAAATGAATCAGGAGCTGGCTGCCGACATGAGAAACTGGCTCATCGAGCCGGATGTGGCAGCCGCACAGCGCACCCCGATAGAGCTCGACAGAATCCAGCGTTCATTCGTCCTGTCACGTACGGACAGCGGCTATCGCCGCATACGTGGCGCGGCAGGATCGGGAAAGTCCCTGATTCTTGCTGCCCGGGCTGCGGAGCTGCTCGGTAAGGGTAAACGTGTTCTGGTCGTTACATTCAACATCACGCTGTTGCATTACCTGATGGATGTCGCCGTGCGCTGGCCATCTGGCCGGGGGAAAACGCGCAGCGGCGTCACATGGCTGAATTTTCACCTCTGGTGCAAGCGCGTCTGTCAGGCTTACGCGGCCGATGACCTCTATGATGCACTATGGCAGAGTTCTGCTCCAAAGCACGTTCTGGACGTGACGCTTCCTGCACTGGTCACGGAACTTCTCGATGGCAGCCAGTCGGAGCCGGAATACGATGCCGTGCTCGTCGATGAAGGACAGGACTTCCGCCCCAACTGGTGGGATGCACTGCGCAGGGTCTGCAAGCCCGGCGGGGAAATGCTGCTGGTGGCCGATGTCACACAGGATATCTACGGTAACGCCCAGGCATGGACCGATGAGGCGATGACTGGCGCCGGTTTCTCCGGTAAATGGGCAGAGCTCGAGACGAGTTACCGGATGCCTGGCGACGCACTGGAAAAAGCGGCCGACTTTGCCCTGAGATTTCTGCCCGAGACTACCAGGATCCTGCCACAGAACATGCAGCTGGACCTGGACCTGGCCCCCTGCAGCCTGCGGTGGATCCAGCTCACTTCGGAAACCCGTGCAGCGCCGGTCTGCTGCGAAGAGGTCCTGCGCATTTTTTCCGGCGACGACAGGGGAGTTTACAGCTTTGCTGACGCAACCTTCCTCTGCGGCAGCCGGTCGCTTGGGTATGAAGTCGTGCGACAGCTCGGACAGCGCGGCATCCGCTGCGTCCACACATACGACGCGGATGACCAGGAAAGCCGTCGCCAGAAAGTCGGTTTCTACATGGGAGACGCGAAGGTCAAGGCGACCACGCTGCACAGCTTCAAGGGATGGGAGTCGCGCTGCCTCGTCATTTATATGGGACCAAATGTCACACCTGAATCGCTGGCGCTTCTCTACACTGGCCTGACCAGAATCAAAAGACATGCAGCCGGAAGCAGTCTGACCATTGTCTCGGGAGCACCTGCCCTTCGGGACTATGGCGAGACATGGCCGGAATTCGAGACCATCTGAAACGGGGCGCACGGTCGGCCTGACACACGGCAGGCGCCATTGTCAGCCATCGCGAACGCGATGACCGTCTGCAGGCGTGGAATCGTGCGGGGACGTCGCATTCATGGCGGGCCCGCCTTCCACGGTCATGCCTTCCCCTGGGTCCGGCAGGTGAGTCACATGACGCGTGCGCCGGATCCCGTACCCGCGCAGGCCGGGAACGTCGACGATCCTGAAGGCGCCCGGCTGGCGGCCGTCGCGGACCCCGCGTCATGCCGGTCCGCGTACAGCCGACCCGGTGCCTCCCTGCTGGTCCCGGTCAGATACAGTGCACCACCAATGATGGCCCAAGTCGCCACGTAGCCGTTCTGGCGCCAGGGGTGGGTGCCAGGGCGGGACACCCGGGCCGTGCGGCCAGCCAGGCGTCGGCCGGACACACGTCGATCGCATAACCGGCGCCGTCGGCGTCGGGCTGGTCTGATCAGGGTGGACGTGGCTTCAGGCGTCAGGCTGGCCGAGCAGCGCGCCGATCGCGGCCAGGGTCGGCAGTGCGCTGGCGGCGATGCCGACTCCCGGCAGCCCGCCGGTATGCGGTTCGCGCGGATTGATCCGGATGAGCGAACCGCCGTGCCGCATGACGACCCGCCGGGAAAAATGGCGGACCGTCGGAATGTTCAGCCCGGCGCCGATTTCGATGACGACCGGACGGCGTACCTGCCCCAGCCAGTCGCGGCAGCGCGCCGCCTGCAGCTCCCGCCGCGCGCCGATCCAGCCGGTATCGTCGAACATCAGGATGTTCGGTCGTGCGACCGCCCCGCAGCGTGGACAGGCCGGCAGGGAGCCGGGCCACTCGCAGCGCGCCCCGTCCTCTACCGCCTGCAGTCCGGCGGCCGTCCACGTTACGGGCGAGCAGGGCAACAGGCACTGCAGCCGGTGGATCGACCCATGGCATTCGTCGATGCGCAGTGGATCGAAGCCCGTCTTCCGGAAGTGGCCGTCGACATTACTGGTGAACACGAAGTAGCCGTGGCGCTTCGCCTCGCCCCATTGCCGGAGGAGCCGGTAGCCCTCATGCGGCAGGCTGCGGCGGTACAGGCCCAGCCGGTGCCCATAAAACCCCCAGGCGCGGCGCGGACCGGCGTCGAAGGCGGCCGGAGAGGCAATGTCCATGAAGGCGGTTCCTTCGGCGGCAAGGGCCGGGTAGGCTTTCCAGAAACCTGCGTTCCCGCGAAAGTCGGGCAGGCCGGAATCGACGCCCATTCCCGCGCCGGCAGCGATGACCAGGGCATCGGCACCGGCGATCAGCGCACTGGCGCGTTCGATGGCATCACGGTCTGCGGGCGGCGACAGGGCGTCGCCGTACGGCGCTGCGGGCGTTCCGGTACCGCCTGCGGCCAGGCGCGCGTAACGGGTCCCGTCATCGCCGTAGCCGACCGCCCATTCGCCACGCCGCGCCAGTGCCTCCACGAGGGCGAAGCTGCGGGAATAGCCGAGCCTGAACTGGCGCTGCAGCCGCGACACGGGGTAGAGAAGGACTTCTTCGCCGGCCGCGCGAAGCTGGCGGGCCCAGGCGCAGGCCTGCGCCAGCAGGGGGTCTGCAGCGCCAGTGGCGGCGCCGGACGATTCGGTGTGCATGCTGTTTCCTTTGATGACAGTCCGCGCGCGGTTCTGCGCGATGGCGTCATGGTAGGCGGCGTGGCGACAGGGGGTGTCGCGGCCCGGCACCGCCGCGCCCGCGCCGGCAGGCGCTTCACGGCATCGTCCAGGAATCCGTGCGGACCGCCCGGCTCGTGACGTCCCAGGGCGGAACCGATATGCGCAGCATCCACAGCCGGATGGCCCGGGCAACGGGGGGGCCGGGCAGATGCATTGCGGCGGCGTCGCTTGATGCACTTACTCCTGTATCCGCGACCTTGCCAGGCAATCCTGCTGTCGTGCCCTCATGGTTGCGGTCCGTGCGACAGGGCATGTCGCAGGCGCCGCCGCGAACGCCCGTCGGCCCGGTGTGCCGGGTTATGCTTGCCGTCTTCTGCAACCACCGGAGCACCCATGTCCCCCCTCGTCCTCTACCGTGCCGAGCTGCGCAGCAGCCTGAAAGCGGGCGTATCCATTCCGCGCCGCCCCGGCCGTCGCCTTCCGTCGAACGTGCCCTTTGTCGTCGATAACATCTGGGAATTCACGCGCCCGGACACCATGCCGTCGCGCCGGCACGGCGTCTATGCCAGCCCGACTGCGGCACTTGCGCTGGCGGGGGCCAGCCAGGGAGCGGCCTCGCGCGGCGACTACGCCGTGTGCCGGCTCGAACTGATGGGCAAACCGCGCCTGCTCCAGATCGGCGTCAGGGATGCGCGTTTCCACCGCGACGTCGATGCGGTGCAGGCAGTGATCCTGCGCCTCCTGCGCGCAGGCAGCTGGGCAGAAGCGCCGCTTGCACGGAAGCTGTCGCTGGCGCCGATGTTCGTGCCAGGCGTGGAACGTGAGGAACTGCGGCAGGCGATGGCCCATGACGCCCTGCTGCATGAGGTGGTGCTGGCCGCGGCCGCCGTGGTGACGCTCTGGACCACGCCGGCGGTACCGGACCCTGAAGGCGAGGTGTTCTTTGAACTGGACGATGGCCAGGCTTACATCCTGCACCCCTGTGCCGGAGAAGGCCCGGACGGACACGGACTGGCGTGACGGGAAGGCCCCGGACGGCGCCTGCGACAGCCCCTGTCGCGTACGCCGTCAGACTGGCATTCCCGCGGAACCGGTACGAAGCATGGATGGATGATGTCTTCGTGACGGCCCTGGCTTCGGACTGGTGACGGGCAGGCGGCGCACGGCATCGGCGAACTGGTTTTGCTGGTACCGTCGCAGGCCGTGCGGCCGGGGTCCGCCGGCCAGTCACCTGGTTTTTGAAGCAAGGAGGCGCAGATGGCGCACATCGTACTGCTCGGAGATTCGATTTTTGACAACGCCCCGTATGTCCCGGCAGGGACGGAGGTCCAGGCACGCCTGCAGTCGCTGCCGGGCCGGCCGCACCGTGTGTCGCTGCTGGCGCGCGACGGCAGCGTGCTCGCCGACATGGCGGCGCAGGTGGCGCGCCTGCGGGGACTGCCCGTTCCGGCCGACTGGCTGGTGGTGAGCTGCGGGGGCAACGACGTGCTTGGTCTGGTCGGCGCGATGCATTCACCGGTTGACACGGTACTCGGAGCGGCCGAACTGCTGGCAGCGTGGCAGAAAGGATTCCGGCGCGCCTACCGTGACATGCTGGACCTGCTGCTGTCGCAGGACACACCCGTGGCCGTGGCGACCATCTACGACGCCGTGCCCGGCCTCTCGCCCGGCCTGCGCGCCGCGCTGGCACCGTTCAACGACGTGATCCTGCGCGAAGCGGTGCTGCGGCGCCTGCCGGTGCTCGACCTGCGGGTGGTGTGCGCCGACGGGAAGGACTACGCGTCCTGCTCCCCGATCGAGCCTTCGGCCCAGGGCGGGGGCAAGATTGCCGCCGCCATCGGAGAGCTGGTGGATGCGCATCCTCCCGCCGCGCCACGGACGCTGGTGTACGGTGCCCCGGCGCCATGAGCCCCGGGTCGGCATTTCTTATTGGAAATATTTTTGGTAAGATGGAATTTTGAACCGACAAGCATGGCCGCCACGGTGGCCTGTCCGCACATGCCTGCACTGATCGAACACATCGACGCGATCGCGCGCAAGAAGGGGCGCGCCGCTCTTTATCTGGAATTCCATCCGCAGCCCTTCGTGGAGTGGCGTGCATACCGCCATGAGGAGGACCCGGTCCGCGCCGGGGTGCTGTCCTGGCTCGACGCGCACGGCGTGCCGTGGACCCGCTGCGGTCCGTTCGCCAACCCTTCGCGCATGGTCTCCTATCTCGGCCAGGTCTACCTGGACGTTCCCTACGACGAGGCCCTGCCGGGATACTGCGCGCTGCGCGACTACCTGGAGCACCCGGACGGTACGATGCGCCATCCCGGCGTGCGTTTCTACGTCATGCCGCTGGACCATGCGATGGAGAATGCCGCGCATGACGAACCCGGTTTCTGGGAACGCTGGGCGGAGGACTTCTGATGGCCACGAACCAGCAGTCGCTGCTGCGCCAGTGGCACATGCTGCGCATGGTGCCGCGCGCGCCGCAGAAGGTGTCGGCCAGGGAGCTGTGCGAGCGTCTGTGCTCGGCCGGCTTCGAGGTGGTCAAGCGGACGGTGGAACGCGACCTGAAGGAGCTGTCCGAAGTGTTCCCGATCGTGGTCGACAGCCGCGACAGGCCCTATGGCTGGAGCTGGCTGCGCGAGGCATCGAGCTTCGATCTGCCCGGACTGACCCTGCCCGAGGCACTGACGCTCACGCTGGTCGAACAGCATCTGCAGCACCACCTGCCGCCGAACGCCGTCGATGCGCTGCGTCCGCACTTCCAGTCGGCCGCGCGCACCCTTTCGGCGGTGGACGACACGGCCCCGCCGCGGGCCTGGCTGGACAAGGTACGCAGCGTGCCGCCGCAGCAGCCCCTGCTGCCACCACGCATGGACGAGGAATGCCAGCGTCTCGTGTATCTCGCCCTGATGCAGGACCGGCAGCTCAGGCTCCACTATCAGAAGCGGGATGCCGGTGTGGCCACGGTGTACGCCTCGGTCCACCCGCTGGCCGTGGTCCAGCGCGGCGGCCTGGTCTACCTGGTGTGCATGTTCGGCACCTATGACGACGTCCGTACCATCGCGCTGCACCGGATCCGGCAGGCCGAAGTGCTGTACGAGCCGGCGCGTCGCACGCCAGGTTTCGACATCGACGCCTACATCGCTTCGGGGCAGTTCGGCGTGATCGCCGGCGCGCCGATCACCCTGCGCGCCGTGTTCTCCCGGGCAGCCGGCGAACACCTGTTCGAAACACCACTCAGCGCCGACCAGGTACTGTCGGCCGACGGGGCAGGGAGCCTGCACCTGGCCGCTACCGTGCCGAACACGCGCGCACTGGTATGGTGGCTGCTTGGTTTCGGCGACGGCGTGGTGATCCAGGCGCCGGCGGGCCTGCGCGAGGAACTGGCCGGCATTGCGCGGCGCATGGCGGCAGCCTATGCCGCCGGGACGCCGCACCCGGCCGGCGCGCAGGGCGGTCCTGCGTCATCCGGATACTGAAAAAGGAAACGAAAATGCAGGAACTGGTCGACATTGTTGCGGAGTATGTCCGCGAAAAGTACGCGGCCGGCACCGGATGGTATGCCTGGTCGTTCAGCCCGGAAGGGGTACCGGCCGGGGTGTCCCTCACCGACACGCCTGGCGCCGACTGGCATGCGCGCAACGTGGCTCTCAAGCACGCACTGCACGCGGGGTGGTGCGCAATGCCTGCCCACAGGGCGGACCTCGAGCGGTACTACGTGGTGGACTGGGGCGGAGTGCGCAGCAACAGACCCGAGACGCTGGCGCTTTACCACGGCAGCGACGCGCAGGCCAACATCGCGCGTGGCGACAGGGGGATTGCGAGCTGGTCGAAGGCGCTGTGCGTGCGCGATCCCCACCGGTTCGCGATCTTCGACGCGCGCGTCTCCGCCAGCCTCAACGCGCTCCAGATCATCCATCGCACCCGCATCGGCACCCCGCGGCGGTTCCCGCTGCTGGCGTCGCGCAACGGTGAGGTCGTCCGCGGCGCGGGGCTCCTGCGCCAGCACTTCCGGGAGCACGGCTGGCCGCGCGTGGACAGGGGTTTTTATGACGATTACCTGAAGCTGTGCAGGGCGGTGGGCGAGCGCACCGGCTCTCCTGGCGCACCGATGCCGGTATACGCGGCCGAGATGGCGCTGTTCGCGCATACCGAAGAGCTGCTGGGGGCCGCTTTCCCCCGGGCCGCCTGAGCCGGGACGCCCCTGGTGCTTTCTTCGGTTCAGGCGAGCAGGGCGGTCAGGCAACGTTCGGCCCGGTCCGACAGCACCAGTTCGACGGCCATCTGCGCCCGCGTCAGCGCCACGAACAGGCGGCGCCGGGCCGCGTCGTCGAGCTCGTCGAAATCCATTTCGGTGACCACTACGGCCGGTGCGCTCTGGCCCTTGAAACGGTAGACCGATTCGACCAGCAGGTCGCCCCTGCTCCAGCGCGGTCCGCCACTGGCGTCGTATTCGCCGGTGAAGCGGCGCGTGAGATGGGGCCCGATGGCGGCCCGGTTCAGCAGGGCCGACTTCTCGCGGCCGCGGCCGGAAATGACGGCAATGTCGGCCAAGGCGAAGCCCCGTTCGAGCAGTGCGGCCACCGCGGCTTCGGTCTGCGCCAGCAGCCCGTCGCCGCAGCCATAGGTTCGGATGCCGGGAACCTCGCCACGGAAGGGATTCAGGGCGCGGACCGGCGGACGCACCAGGGCAAGGGCGTTGATCAGGTCGCAGATCACGCGCGGGCTGCGGA
>Ga0265780_10002571_pt1 | contig 24449 bp, 12 predicted proteins | sample P1T30metagenome_FD_192432 | JGI IMG/M metagenome (GOLD analysis project Ga0265780, IMG submission 192432) | Plant litter microbial communities from East Loma Ridge, Irvine, California - P1 T30 | ecosystem: Environmental > Terrestrial > Plant litter > Unclassified | place: USA: California... | reverse complement strand
GCAAACTATACCAAATTATTGGAAATCAGAGGAAGTCTGCACGAGGTTCACACCAGTGAAATGGAAGGCATGCCAGAACCAAGCACTCGGTCCGTGTGGTACGTCACGTGACCGACGCGACTGGGAAATCGCGACTACGCGCCGCTGCTCGGAACACGGCAGCACAACATTTCCTGGAGTCCAACCCCACCACACAACCAACTCTACTCCACATGCCATGATGGAGGACACGACTATGATGGAGGGCTCCCAGGGCCTTTTTGAGGAGCAAAGCTTCATAATTATTCCCAGCGGACTATCAGACAGCCAACTGGACAAAGTATGTGACGCGTCGCGAACATTTGAAGATACAACTGACGCGTTCTGTAGTTACGAGAAGATATCGCTGGTGAGCGCGGTACCATAATCCCTTTCGACCCTTCTGTGGGACGCATTGATCGGCTCGAGGAAATCACATACATTGTCTCGGAAACCTCAGACTTCCCCGACTACTACCGCGCGCTGGACCTCATGATACATGTCGTCAAGCCAACTTGGGTGTCAGCCTCGCTGAAGACGGGCAAGATGAAGAACCCGCGAACATACAGCCCGGACCCTGCACTCTTCATGAATGATGTTGTCATATGCTGTGGAGATATCCCCACCGGAGACAAAGAGGCTATCGAGGGTGGCGTGCTGGCCATGGGAGGGCAGATTGCGCCAGCATTGTCGAAATTGGTCACACATCTCATCGCGCTCGACTTGAGCGAAGAGCGCTGCCAACTTGCGATCAGTAAAAGGCTGCAATGCTTGATCGTCTTGCCTCACTGGTTTGACGACTGCCTCAAAGTCGGCCGCCGGATATCAGAACGACCGTACACGCTACCAGATCCTGAGATCCTAAACCAAATCGATGTCGCCCCTATTCCCGCCGCGCGAACGAGCCAGCAGATCCGCGACGCAACGAGCCCAGACCCCACCAACGAGCCGAAACCACCAGTCCACACAGCACATCTTGAGCCGCCACGCGCGATCAGGGCTTTTGCAGGAAAGAAAGTAAAGCTCGGGGACGATCTCAGCATTGGAACCAAACTCAAGGACATAATCACTGGTATGATCAAGGCTGGCGGTGGAGATGTTGTCAGCAAAGTGGAACAGGCCGATATATATGTCTGCACTTTCCGAACCGGAGAAGACTATATTAAAGCATCACAAGACGGGAAAGATGTCGGCAACTTGAGCTGGCTGTACTACCTCATCACGCACAACGTCTGGACCAATCCAATGCGACGCATGATGCACTACCCACGACCAAAGGATGGCATACCTGGCTTCGAACAATACAAGATCAGCATATCAAGCTACACGGGTGAAGCGCGAGTGTACCTGGAGAATCTAATCAAGGCCACCGGCGCAGAGTTTACGAAGACATTCAAGCAGGATAACACACACCTCATCACCGCCCACAAGAACAGCGAGAAGTGCGAAGCAGCAGCTGAGTGGGGCGTCATGGTGCTCAATCATCTATGGCTGGAGGAGAGCTACGCAAAGTGCAAGAAGATGCCGAGCACAGACGCGCGCTACGTCTACTTCCCACCACGGACAAACTTGGGAGAAATACTTGGTCAGACTGAGCTCGATCGCGATGCCGTTGAGAAGACGTACTTTGCCAAGAATCGCAAGCTCACCAATACGAAGCCACCGCCACAATCGAATACAGTTCCGGCGTCGAGTGTACCACCGAACATGATCAGCAGCGATGTACAACCTCACAAGTCTCCGGCTGCAGAAAAGGCAAAGCGAACGAAGTCGGGTGGTGACGCGAAGACACCACTACCAGTGCGACACTCGGAAGAAAAGGAGAATCACACACCTGGTAGCCGTGGAGCCAAGGATAGAGCATTAGCCAAGATGCACGATGCAGCACCCGACATTGCCAAATTTGAGAAGGAAATGAAGCGCAAGGGTGGTGTCATCCACGGCGGCCGGCGACGCACTGATGACGAGGTCGAAGAACAGCAGTCCAAGAAACCGAGGGGCCGGGACTCTACCTCAAGTAAGCGGTCGATTGACGAGGTTGACGAGGACGAAGCGAGTGAAGAGGAGGTTACTGAAGCTCCGACCAGGAACAAAAGGGCGAAGAAGGACAAACTCACGCCCATCAAGTTCCGCATGCTGGTCTCGAAGGACGAGAGATGGACGAACAACGACGAGAAGGCGTCCAAAGACAAAGCAAAGCTCCGAGAATTGGGCCTCTTCATCACCGACGACTTCAAGAAAGTCGACCTCGTTTGTGCCCCGAAGCCAGTACGGACTAAGAAATTTGTCGCAGCCCTTGCCTGCGCCCCAATACTCGTCTCAACGACCTACCTTGACGCAGCTCTCAAGAACAACAAGCTCCCTCCTCCCGAGAAGCACGTCCTCGAAGCCAGCGATTTTGAAAAGGAAAACGGTTTCCGAATGTCTGAAGCAACGGCTCGGGCTAAACAGAACAAGCATCGCCTTCTCAAGGACTGGACGATTTTCTGCACACAGAATGTTGCCGGCGGTTTCGAAACTTACAAAGACATCATCGAGGCGAACGGTGGTAAATGCGCCATGTGGAAGGGTCGAACGACGAGCATAACAGCCTCAAAGCGGAAGAAGAACCCTTCTACCGAAGAATCACAAAACCAAAAGGAAGATGAGGGCGATGTTCTGTACTTGATATCCGACCCAGACAAGAAAGAATTTGCAAATTGGAGCAAGTTCAAAGAGTTGGCGGAGAAACATGACATGATACCGCGCATCGTCAAGACAGAGTGGATTTTGAACGTGGCGATGAGTCAGTATGTGCATTGGAAGGAGGAGTGGGAGCTGAGTGAGGAGAGCGTCAAGGCAGGGAAATAGATATGGTTACGATGTATTATGATGGGTTGAGCTTTGGCGTTTGACGGGACATGGGGGTGGCGCTATGCATGACTAGGATTTATGTTGTCGCGCTTCACATTCTGGAGCGTTCGGCTTCGACTTGAAGCAATGGTTTGCTTGTATTGATAGACACATATAGCATCAGCGTCTGACATTCCGCGATCTTGAGGTCGTGAGACTTTCTCGTCTTCAATTGCAACGATTTGCTCTCTTCCACTCTCCCACTCGACTTGGCTCTGTGAAAGCTACACGTAATGACGAGTGCATGTCTGTAACTCAGCTCCTCGCTCATGCTCTTAATCCATGCCTCAATTGTCGTCGGGGTATCACAATGCAATGCACATCCTTCCACCGTCCGTATTTCCCCGCTCAAAAGAACTTAACTCCCTCACTTCCCTCGCCCCCAAAAATCTGCGCCTTCCCTCTCTTAACACTAACCCCCAAACTCCTCATCAACAGCTCCAAATCCATCCCCCAAAACTCCTCCTTGCGACTCGCATCCCCCTCCACAATCTCATACAGCGTCAGCACCGTCCCCTTCTGCCCCGTGCGCTCCACCCACTCCTCCAGCACCGCGCTCCACTCCTCGGGCCTGCGCCAGAATATCCAACACCGCCCGCCCTCCTCCTCGACCGCTGCTTTCTTCGATTTGTTCGCGTTGATGAATTCGACACGATTCCCACCTTCGGGCGTGGACATCCAGGTCAGGATTTTTTTCGCGTCGCGCAGGTTTAGACGCCGGCGCAGGGTTGTGTTGTTGAACAAGGGCGTTTCGAGCGCGTCGATGAGCGAGAGCGTGAAGATGCGGTGGTGGCGGCAGTAGGATTGGATTAGGGTGGACCAGGAGAGGAGTTGGGAGGAGCGGGTGGAGGCGGTGGGTTGGAGGGTGAAGAAGGGCGGGAAGGAGTAGTGGGGTGGAAATTGGAAGCCGGTTGGTGTTGTGGATGAAGGTTGCGTGGTTGTGGGGGGCAGGGTGGAGGAGGTGGAGAAGTTGGAGGGGAGGGGCGAGGCGGTCGCCATTTTGGATGCGGTGCGTTGCAATGTGTTTCGTGAAGCACGTTTGTTCGAGAGTCCGAAGGACAATGGTGGAGGTGGTTTATTGACGTGGAGCTGAGGCTCGTGGCAGGCACGTGGGATGTGGAGAGCTCGGGGGAGCGCGGGGAAGTCGGGACGTCATTCGCTGCTTGGCGGTGCATTGCTCTTCGACCACCCCAGACTTATTTTCATCCTCTTCCTTCTCACCAAGATGTATGAAATTTGTATACTCATTGGCAGCCAATATGTACTCATGGATAATTGAAGCGCGTTGATCCTACCATGGGAGTGACTCATGCATGTCGTTAAACGTTAAACGACCAGTTACAGAGAACTGTCAGGCTGGCTGTCTTGTGCATCGCGATTGGGCTGGTGCATCAATGTATAATGTATGCTTCGTGATTGAACTTCGGAGCATAGATGCGAGTCCCCGTTATAATATAGGGCACAAGGTACCCATTCGAATACATGAATACAGTAGGCACTTATCACTATATTACACTAGTCAGTGGCTTTGTTCCACAGTACAGCATTTTCTCGCCACTCTGCTATGAGGGCAGTGCTTTGCTCAACTCGCGTAAATTAGTGCATATACATGTAGCGTCCTGGACTGTCAGTCTGCATCGGCAGGCATATCACATTCCGGCTGTTTCTTTGATCCAATGTACTAGGCACTGTTGACAGACATGAATGTGATTGCTGAATACGAACTAAAATCTCGACCACAAAAGGACTTGCCTGTACCAATCCAAACCTAACTCTTAAGAAACCCCCTTTGTACTCATATGATCTTGAACACCCGACGCTCAGAAGTGTCCAATGCGATTTCCATAATCAAACTTTGTATGGAAGAGAGTATACCAAAATACAGATGGGGTCTTATGTATCCTATACGCCGGAACGTGTCGGGAGGTGACTTGTCCTCAACAGCGCGCAGTAGGATACCTCGAGGCGAAAATTCCGTCCTGGACGTCTGTATCAATGTACAGAACAAAGCTTTTTGGGTGATTATGTCACAACATGACATATCTCCACTATGAACATCCAATATGACCTTGCCCACCGGAGGTGGTGATTGTTGCAGGTTATCGTGGGCTGGGAAGTTGCTTGTATCAAAAAGAAGAGAAAGACTAGGGTCCAACCGAACGGGAAGCAGGCAGCCTCGTGCCGTGATACAGCAGCTTTTGAGCGGCCCATAAGGATTTGTGTTTGGCCGGTCGTATTCCACGTTTATAATATCGATGTCATCTTCACTCTCAAAGGCTCGAAGCCCGTGCATACGTCCCTCGTACTCGATTTCACCCGTGACCGATGCCCAGCTCCAAGAGGGCACGTCGTAATCCTGCTGCGGTTGGCTGATGCGTGAGGCATGGCTGAAAGCATGGATGCGCTTTGGATCCAGTGTCTTAACACCCCACATCAAGCCTCGCACAAGATCGCTACGCCAGAGACCACAGATATACTCACCAGATGTGCTTTGGTATAGAGCAGCCAATCCTGAAAGAGCTGCAAGTCTATCAGAGTGATAGCTCAAATCTAGCCTTGTGAACTCTTGCACAAGCTCATGCCAATGCTCTCCGAATAGGATCTGTGAAGACTCTAAATTGCGGGGTTCTTGATGAGAAGGTGCTTGACTGCCGAGAAGTCTTGCTCTGTATTTCATTTCGAAGATCTCGGTGCATTCGGTGCGAAGTGGGATGAGCTCAGGGATAGGGAGGCACTGGCACTCTATCTGCGACCAGCATTCCCATACGAGTTCGGTGAAGCAGTAGTGTAGTATCCGAGGAGCCAACAAACGTTCTTGTAGACTTTGGGGTTGCAATTGCGAAGTCAGTTCCAACCTCTTATATACACATTATCGGACAGACTTACCACCAGCCTCTTCGAATGATCGGTAGCTCCTGAACATCCCACGGATCATCTGTTGGCTTGATGTCGTGTTCCAAACCATCTTGATCGTTTCGACGACGAGTACTGCGGGCATAAACTTGGCAGTTCGTGCCCTCATTATTGATGCAATGAATGGCGATGGACACATTCCTATCAAGACTGTGCTCGTACGGGCCAAAGCACCCGTCCGCACTGCTGCGCGCTGCATCCGCTGATATTACCACCGTAGCACCAGAATATACTAAGGCCATCTTGGCTGCTTCTCGATTCCAGTCTTCTTCAGAATCTTGCAAGATACAGAGCGAGTCTATCCAAAGATACTCGATACCAAGCTTCCTGGTAATGATAACAGCATCTTGAAAAGTCTTTGGAAGGCTTTCCATTGATATACCTTCTTTTCTCTCGTGGATAGTGGCTGTTGTGGTACGTAATATGTCTGAACTTCCCCAGCAGTGGCTAAGTGCGGCGTATGGGCTGCTTTCATGTTCAGTGGCATACAGTACGGGATTTGATCCCTCAGAGCCAACTTTGATGACTCTGGTAGGTATTTTCTGGGATATGTTGCGGCATGTTGTGTGATTATCGACGCAGTCATCCAACCACGCTTTTGCCAAGGCCATGCAATCGTTCGTAGAAGCATCAGGTGAGACCTTGTTCGTGTTAGCTGGTCTAAGGGCTTTTTAACTGGTATGACAAACAGTCAATGTCACTACAATGGTGCTTTGACTCACGTTACGTGCAACTCCAATGCGAGGGGCGAACGGTGGAGCATCTAATATGGTCAGCAACTAATCCCACAGCGGCAGCTTGCACAACAGGCTTAGGGTCCTACAGTGAATGTGTAGGTAGGTGTTTGGTGTTTTGACGAAATCTGATTGGGAAGGGATATGCGCAGCGGGACTGACAAACCTTGATGTGTGAAGAACTCCACGTCGGGGTATGCAGGAAAAGACTCATTCTGATGCTTATGGAGACCTACTTGCATCGTTCCCGGGGGTTTACAATCTATACTAAAGATCTGGGAGCTGTTTGGTTCAGAATGCAGACAGTGACGCAGCCCTTGCTGGAGGACCGCACAAAATCTGCAACCAGTATTTGTTGTGCGTGAAAGCTCCTCCCAGGAGAAAGTCGTCGCCGCCTGATATAGACTGAGAAGCGTGCGTGAGAGTCGGAGCGGGAGCCTGAGATCGTGGCATATTGAACATGCTTGCTTAATTAATTAATTAATTAAATAGTTTTACGTCCTAGTAAAAACCTCCTAGAGGGTATAAGGACAGGCTACGTTTAGAGCTTACAGTAGTAACGCGCTACCTAATGCGCCTAATCTAATTATAGTGCTAGTTTATAGCAGTTAAAGGTTCTATAACTCTGCTATTTAAGAGGTAAATATATGCGTTAGTTGCCTATAAGAGCTACTAATTTAGAGCTTAGAGAAGTATTAAAGAGGTACTAGAAAAAAGAGCAGTCTATCTCTAAACTTATTATCTAGATAGTAAATGCTACTTAAACGCGCTTTTAAAGATTACTAAGAAATAGTATTAGTATAGGCAAAGACTAAGCAGCTAAAACGCTACCTATTTCTATAATAGAAAGCGCTAAGATAGTAGTTAAAATAGATAAAGAAAAAGTATAAATAGTTATATACTAGTATAAGCTAATGCTTATAGATTTTAGAGTAGAACTCTATATTTATTAAGAAGAGTTTAAAGTTCTCTAGCTTACTAAGTAGCTCTATAAAGTATTAAAGTTCTTCTTTAGTAGTATTAGAGAGAGTATATAGCTTACGTAGCTACTTTCTAAATATAAAGGCAGCTATAGTTTTAGAGCAGTAGATAATATATTTAAGAGTCTTAGAGTACCTATAAGAGCACTTAAGCTTTACGTTAGTATAGTTTTGCTTTTAGTAATATTATTTAAAGTCTTTATAACTTATTCTAATAGTAAGCAGCTTACTAAGAGTTAGCTATAATAGTCTAAGTTTCTTTAGCGCTTTAGTAGCCTAATATAGCAGATTTTATTATTTATACTAGCTAGAAAGTCTACCTTTAATAAAGCTTTACTAGTTTTAGCTTGCTTCTTAGAGCTTATTCTTAGCTATAGAATAAATCTTTAAAGTAGTTAGGTATTTAGCAGAGCTGTATAGCTCGTATAGATCTTTAGCTTTTAAGTTAGTAAGATAGTCTACTATCTTATTCTCTTCTATACTTATATAACCTAGAGCTTAGCAAATTTAAACTTTATTAGCTATTATATTAATAGTGCCTTATATATATAGAAATGCCTATTAGCTAAAGATAAAAGCGTTACCTCTTAAGCACTATATAACTAAAGTACTATCTATGCATATATATATATAGTTATTGCCTTATAGCAAGAGTCTAGTAGTATATTAAAGGCCTTTTTATACTTTAACTACTTTAGCATTAAATATATATAAGTAGAGGTTTAGTAAACCTCTGCCTATTATAATCTAAGTTTATACTTAGTATATAGTATACTTATAAGTAACTACTTTAGCCTTAGCTAAGCATTACTTAAAGCTATCTAAAAAGATAGTAATATCTCTATTAGTAAGAGTAAACTACTATTACTTAAATGCTTTAGTAGTAGCTTTCTTTAGTATCTCTTAAGTAAAGTCTATATAATATTCTAAAAAGTAATATAGTTCTATAAGAATAGGTTAAAGAATAGCTAGTAATAGCTACTTAAGTCTCTAGACTTTAATATATAGTTGCTAAAGTTATTTAGCTTCTCTGCCTCTTCTAATATATAAGATTTTAATCTAATATATAAGAGAGTAGTCTTAGTCTATAGTCTATAAGCAGAGAGCAAAGTATAGCTTAGCTTCTTCTAGAGTAACTAATCTAGATAGTAGATCTAATTCTCTAAATAGAATATTTATTAGCATTAATTTAAATACTAGTAGCACTGCTTTAGTAGCTGTAGTAATTACTTACTAAATAAGCTTAATATATAATCTAACTTTTATACTAACTATAGGCAGCCTCTCTTTTTATTAAATTAGTAAGTTTTTATATATACTCTTATACTATACTTTAGTTCTATATAGTAGTAATAGTAGTATATATATAGTAACTACTTTATAAAGCGCGTTAGTAAAGAGCTCTTACGCAGTTCTAGCTAGTCTGCGCAGATAGTTTAATAACTTTATAGTAGTTACTACTTAGTAGGCAACGTACTTTCTAAAAGTAAGCTTATAGTTAAACTAGACTCTAAGCTAGCGTAATACTAATTAGCTTTTAGCAGATATTAATAGCTAAATAAGTTTAAGTATAAGGCTATTCTCTAAAGAAATAGATAAAGTATAACCTCTAGTCTACTATATAAAGTAAATTGCTTCTAACTTTTTTAGAGTAAAGAATACTTTATTCTCTACTCTCTACTAGTTAATAGCTTTAATATTATTAGATATAAAGTAGACGTTTTTATCTAGAGTATAGAAAGCTTTATATAAGTAGATATTATCTATATAGCTAAACTAGAGGCTTTAGTTCTAGTTTAGTAGTTTTGCTAAATATAGAGTATAAAGTACTAGTAAGAGCAGAGATTCTTATAGTATACTATAGGCAATAGAGTAGTTTAAGATAATTCTCTTGCCTAGTCTAACTTTAACTTAGCGTTCTATAAGAAATAAGTTAATAAAGCAGATTATTGCTAGAGGCTAGCCTTAGCAGGCTATATAGTATAATAACTAGTTCTTTAGAAGAGTATTAAATGCCTCTTATATATCTATAGTTACTATTATAACTAAGTAGCCTATAGACTACGCTGTTTCTATATTATAGGTAAAAGCTATAATAATATCTATTACTAACTGCTTTAGAAGCACCTTAACGTGCTATAAGCTAATAATATTATTAGCTATTATAGTCTAAGCTATTCTTCTTACTACTATCTGCTTAAAACTCTTATCTAAGTAAAATAATAGAGCAATTAGCTATATAGAGCGCAGGGAAGTTTTATTCTTCTTACTAATTTTTAAGATTATAGCTATTTCTGCAGTACGCTAATACTTAGAGAAGTAATCTAGTTTAAAGTACCTCTAGAAAGTTATAGTAATAAGGTACTTTATATAGTCTTAGTAAGCCTTAAGTAGTTAGATAGTATACTTATTAGTTTCTAAAGATATACTAGAGATACTAATTATATTACGTTTAACTTCTTCTATTAAGATCTTAGTTTTCTATAGTAATATTAGCGCTTAAAAGTTAAAGTTCTCTTCTCTTAGTAGGTTAAGTAAATTATCTATAGCACTAAATTAGTCTAGCAGTTCCCTGCGCAGTGCTTTAGCCTTTTTAAAGTTATTAGTAATTAATCTTCCTTCTATAATAAGCAGAGCTGCTTAGTAATTTAGAGCGAGTTTATGCTAGCCTACTAGAGTATATAGCTCCTTATTAGTTATTATATTATTAATTTAGCTGCGCTAGTAATCTACCTTAGAGCAGCGTATAATACTAAGGAATTCCTTAGTAGCGTTAGTAAGTAAATCTCTAATTCTAGCTTAGTTAGTAATATGCTAGTAGTAAAGCGTTTAGCACTTATCTATCTACTATAGTATAAAGAAACTCTGCTTTAACTTTAGTTTGCTAGCTATCTTTATAGCTTTAGCTACTGCCTAGTTTAAGTCTAGAATATACTTAAAAAGTTAGCTATATAACTAAGCCTTAGCTAGGTCTTTAATTCTAATAATATTTAGACTTACTAGCTATAAGAACTGCTAGAGAGCTTTATCTAGAACGTAGTAGTAAGTTTATTCTAGCTAGGCTCTTTACCTAGATAGAATAGTAGTAACTAGAGTAGCGTAGTTTAATCTGCTGTATATATCTAGTCTAATAATTGTCTTTGCAAATAGAATATTTAAGAATATAAGGTTAAGAATATAGCCCTAGCAATAGGTAAGATTACTAAGTTATTCTATATAGTCTATTAAGTAAGCTTATAACTAGTTTATAAGCTTGCACCTGCTATGCGTTAATATAGTACTAGGTTTAAATAGCTTATAGCGTACGTTAAGATCCTTTTCTACTAGGCAGAACTATAGAGATAAGAGTAAGGTAATATAATCTAGGACTATTTGCTAGTTAGGTTATCTATAGGCGTTAAGAATTGCGTAGCTATTAAGCTCTATTTATAGCAGGTTCTGTAAAATTTATAGATAGATAACTTTTGCGTTAAGGTTAGTACCCTTTTAGGTATATACTAGAACTCTAGGTCTTTCTGCTTTGCAGTTCTCTTTGCTATTCTATTCTAAGACAGGTGCGTGTATATAAAATTCTAGGTAGTTCTTTATCTAGCTCCCTAGAGCGGTTTAAGGTTTCTAAATATAGATAGCTACTATTCCTTTATCTAAGGCGCAGTTAAGCGCTGTATTATAGTATTCTAAGCTCTTACCTACGTTTGCCTAAGCTATAAGAAAATTATATTTGCTTAGGCGTATATATCTGTTAAATTAAATTATTAAAGAGTGTTTTAATATAAAGTCTCTCCTTTGCTTATTTTAGTATCTTCTAAGTTTAAGAAAGAGTTTATATATTTAGCTGCAGCTTTACTAAAGATAGCGTTTCTAGCTAAGGCTGTAGTTGCAGGGATAGTAAGGCTGCGCGCTAATATAGTACGTAGATTAAGGTTCCTACTTAGTGCAGCAGCACGCTAGAGTTATCTAGAAGTAGTAGAAGTTTTATCTAATAATTTTGCTGCTAGCTTTCTTTATTTAGCCTAGCTTACTATAGAGATAGTCTAAGAAGTAAATTAGCTATTTATAGTTAGCTAGTCTTTAATACTAATATTTAGTAGAGTAACTACTTTAGTATTAACTAAGGCTATTACTTCTTAAGCTCTTAAGAGTTCGCTAGCTTGCTAGTAAGCGCAGTTACTAGAGTAGCATACTGCCTAGAACTCTTTCTTTATAAGATATATAGTTTTGCTTTAATAATTATAGAGAATAGCTATATATATGCTATTACTAGCTTTGTATAGCCTATAGCAGTTTATGCACTTAAGCCTAGCTCTATATTTATTACCTGTTAGCTCTTTATAAAGGTAAACTAGCTAGCTGCAATTATTATATCGTGCGCTCTTAGTATAGTAGGTAGTATTGCAGTATCTCTAGTATTCTAGGTTATATAGGATAATTAAGTTGTTTTTTCTAATCTCTTTTAAGAAATTGCTTATTCTAAATAATTTAAATGCGCGTACTAGTTCTATAAATAAGATTATCTAGATATAGAAGTTATTATTATCTACTCTATAGCGCAAGAGGCAGTAGCTTTAGAGATGTTAGTAGGTCTATAAAAAGACTTTATCTATTACTAGTTATATAGTTGTAAGTATGCGTTGCCTAAAGAGGTCTATTAGGCTTATTTTAATTGCTAGAATAGCGTAGTTAATCTATTATTTAGAGATATAGTAGTTAGTAGCATTTAGACTACGTAGTATTAATTCTGCGTTTAGTTAGCTTAGCAGTGTAGCCTTAATTTTATTATTTACTAGAGTTAGTGCTTAGCTAGTAAGAATTATCGTAACCTTAAGTATATTATTAAGAGTAATTTCTTAAACTGCCTTACTAATAGTCTTTTATACTGCGAAGAGCAAAGCTTACTTAGCACGCTTCTTAGTAGGTACTAAGATAAGAATATAGTTATCTAGAAAGAGCTTAGCTTAAGCTAAAGCCTATCTATTTTAGGTTAGCGCTACCTATTTTAAGATAGCGCTGCCTCTAGCTTAGAAGGTCTAATTTTTTAAAGTTCTAGCTACGTTTGCGTAGAGTTAGGAAAATAAAGCACTAGATTCGCTTATTAAAAGTATACTAAAGAATATGCCTTTAAGAGATAATATTAGGGCTAGTACTATACGCTGCTAGAGTTCCTAGGTAATAGAGTGCTTAGTTAAGCTTATATAGCCTTCTATATACTTATCTACTGCAGCTGTAATAGCTATAATTATATTATAGCAGGCTAAGGCTACTTTCTAAGCTACTAAAATTTACTAGGTAACTGCGCTAGTTACTAAGTTTAAGTTAATATTAGTACCTCTACTAAAGTTAATTAAGATAAGCTGCGTAGTAGCTTCTTTTTATCTCTTTAAAGTACGTAGGTTTCTATAGCTAGGTAAAGCTAACAATTCTAGGCGCGTATGCTGCTGCTAAGAGAGTAGCAGTTTACGCTCTAGCGTATTTGCATTAGCTATCTTTCTACTAGAGAGAGTGCTAAAGCAGATTTAAGAGCTGCAATAAACTTAGAGTAAGGAGTTTAATAGATTTAATTAGAGAATTAAGTAATTCTAAGAGTACTACTAAATTACAAAGTTAGTGTTCAGTGGTCAGCGTTATGAAAGCATTAGAGAATTAAAATATTGGTGATTCAGTCTCTCACAGACTAAGAGCCTCAAGACCACTGATAGAATATCCTGAAAGCTCAGCTATAGTGATCAATAGGCATTCAGAACTGACACAGCTTATCTTTGCGAAAGAGATGTCAAAACCTCTAAAGAAGATAAGTCTCGTGCATTCCAGCAGGAACTTTAAAAGAAGAAAAACATAAGAAAAGTTTGCGTTTCTCCAAGTGTGTTTGCGATCCAGAGCCCGCATTGATAGCCCTTCCTTGCTACTTAACTTAACATAAGACCTCTTTGCATCCAAAGAGTGATTGAGTATACTCAACAATGGCTACAATCTTAATTCTCCCAAATGAGTTGTTGGACATGATACTGGCCTATTGCAACAAGTCCACATGGCTAGCCGCATGCTCCGCACACCGAACACTCCGATCCTCAGCACAGCGTCTTGTCTTTCGGCATCCGCATCTCACTGCGCTTCACGAATTTCACCACACGAGTTTCATCAGTCAAAGCTCTTGCAAGCTGTTCCTCCGCGCTGTTGAGCAACGATCTCTCACTCTCGCGAACCACGTCAAAACATTGCAGTTGACCTGTGAGCTCGATTGCGACAGAGTCTTTGAGTACAATGTGATCAGAGAGATCATAGTGCGGTTGCGGAAGCTCCGATCACTTACCATTGCCATCAGTATCCGCCCAAATGCATAGGACAAAGAATTGAAAATCCGGGTCAAACTCTTCAAGAACACGTGAGTGAATTTAAAAGGTGCTCAACTTGTACTGACATACACTGTGTAGATTCCAGAGCACTTGGGCGTCGAAAAAGGTTCTCACGTGTGTTTATCCACACCGTCCTGTCATTCAACATATCATCGATGTCGGCGGTGACTCCGCCAATACCGAGCTCGTGATGAGTCCTGACATTGCAACCAGAGGTATCGAAATGCCCGTCATTTCGTTCAACCCCGACGAACGCTTCAAGCTATCTCGATTTAGCAAGATCGACCTGGGTGGCTTTGTTATCCAGGATGAGCATATCAGGGGCATCTCTGCAAACGCCATCGCATTGAAAGATCTCAAGCTTACACTTCAAGGCTCACAGTATGGTAACGATGTTGTAGCAGCTCTAGCTCCTCTATACGGAAGACTTGAGAAACTTGATCTACAGCGCCATCCAAACTGCGCAGGTAACCCTCGCTTCAGTAAGGACAAGACCGATTTCAGTGCCTTTACGGAGCTCCGGGTACTCTGCGCTTCTTCCTCACATTGGTTCAGAAGCATCTCATGCAACGCTTCAGCGACCCCGCACTTCTTTACCTACAAAGATGAGGACCGTGTGGGCACGTACGCTTTGCTGCCACCCAATCTGGAGGAGCTCGACGTGCGTTTCGACTGGCCCAATGGCATCTTCGTTCAACAGATCTATTGCTCGAGACTCTTTCGCGCAAATGCGAAGAGTCTGAATACGAAAGGCTTTCCTTGGCTATTCGAGATTCTGGACATGCGATCAACGGTGAAACGGATTGCGCTGACTGAGGAGGCGCATAAGTGCAGAGGAAGGAACAACGTGATGGGCGGCACCAACGACTGGCAAGTACCTTTCAATCCGTCCGAACAGGTGCAAAAAGCCTTTATAGAAAAGAACGTGGAGCTTGGTATAAAGTTGCTGGAGTTTCCGGCAAATGTCGTCTAGGTAACAATACGTTGCATGGCGGCGGCGAGGTGTTCACACATAGAGACACCAATTGAGAATAGCTAGGGTAGAACTTTCATTTGAATGATAAGGAAATCTTAGCTTCTCGTGACGGAATTTTCGCGTGGTAGAGCAATGTCACCGAAATGTTAGTAAAATGTGTGCGTGTTCCGCCACTAAGGACGACATAGCAACCTCATCCCGAGAACACGTTGACTGCCTTAAACAACAACATCCAACATCAACATCCCACTCCCATCGGTCAGCATGTCGCAGAACGAGACTGTAATCCGCAATGTCACACCGGAGATCACGACCTTCAGCATGCCATTCAATCGCTTCGCACCCTTCGGATATCGCAAATTCGTCGCCGTGGGAAACCGAGCGACAGCAATCCACCTTCGCGACGGTCGCATCCTTCTTCTGAACCCAGTTCCTCTCAAACCGAAAGTAAAGGCCACGCTGACAGCTCTTGGGGGCGTACATCTCATCGCGAGCGATCTAGGTCATCATCTCTTTGTGAAGAGCTACATTGATGTTTGGCCAGACGCAAAGACCATTGGTGTCCCTGGATTGGAAAACAAACGCAAAGATGTGGAATGGGATTTCATCTGTGGCGACTGGAGTATGGGAGGACCAGAAGACAAGTTTGGCTTTTCAGACGACTTTGAGACTGTCTTCTTCGAAGGATCTATTACTTACTGTGTCGCGTGGTTCCATAAGCCAACCAAGACACTAATTCAATCGGATCTCATGATGAATCTGCCCTGCACTGAGGTATGACTAGCACTCTACATGCATCGCGAATGAGAGGCTGACGAAAGTAGCAATATTCGCCTCCATCTTCAGAACAGGGCCTGTTATCCCGCGAATTCGCCAAACGTGCGCACCCACGATCAGTTTGGGCAAAACGATTGATGTACTACGTCGCGACCGTAAACCACCGGGATGCCAAGAAAGTCGCTGAGTGGGACATTAAGCGCATCATTCCGTGTCACGGCGACACCATTGACGAAGCCGGTAATGACGCCTGGTCTTCTACGTATGAGTGGTTTTTGAAGGGTAAGCCAGAGCCGGGCATCCTACTGCGCGCCAAGGTGCCCTTTATGTCGATGATGCGATGGTTCTTCTTGATGTGATGGATGTGCCATCCAGTAGCAGTGATTCAGCGTTTCATTCGCCGTTCGTTCACCAGTACCTATTCCACCACATTGCGCAATATGCGGCTCAAGGCAAAGCATTGGCTCGTGCGCATTTTCATGGCGGGCAAGCACCTAGCTGCGTGACTGGCTGACCTTTCCTAGCTGCAGAGCTTTCCCATCGTCTTTGAGGACCTTCCACCCACGATATTGTTCAACCATTTCCTCTACTGCAGCTCCGCAGCATAACACCAACAATTACGCTGCCCGGCTTCCCGCAGTATCGACAACCAAAGGCTCACCGATGTGCGCTCAGTCGAGGACTTGCTCCGTGCACCGGAAGAGCTTCGTCAGGTGTCAGTAGTGGCGACAAAAAGTCATTTAGCAAGTACTGATAGAATGCAGTACAGAAAGGAACAACACTGAATCTCCTCTTCTCAGTCTGCCTGCAGAGCTTCGAAACACCATCTACGAGCATCTGCTCACTGGCCACGTCTGGGACATTGGCTGGGACGGAAGGGCGCGAACTCAAGTCAAGCATGTGTTCGGATTGCTAAGTGTATGTAGGCAAATCTATATCTAGGCCAGGACGTATCCGTGGTCTAGCAGTACCTTCTGCGTCGTTGATCCGCAACACATGAGCAACTTGGTATCTGGAATCCCGCCCGAATTTCGCGCCGCGATCACTTCCTCAACCTCAACCTCTTCACAACATGGAAGGATACCGAGAATCCTGTGGACGTCAGGCTTCGCATGTCGAGCTGGATTACCTGGGATGATATGTCATTCACCTACCTATCCGGCTTGCAGCGATTTCGTGTCACAGTAGAGATCAACAAGGTGGACTTCAGAGGAGTTTCAGGATATATGGAAAGACCAAAGCGATGAACAAGTATTAGAGATTATTGACGGAGATCTCGGGATAGATGTTACGCGTCCATCCGGGCAAGATGACATTCGATGTCAACACCGATAGCGAACACATGCGGCGTCTTTTCCACAGATAGAGGGCCTAGGAAAAATGTTTGCATGATTGGACGATCGGAAGGTGCTGTGACAGGCCTCGAGGGGAAATAGATTCAGATGCGATACACATGAAATCGGGGAAGCCATTTCTCTTGATATGCAACCCGCTCCGAACGCGCAAATGCATATGTTGCTCTGGATGACGCTGGTCTTAACAGATGTTCATACACTGAAATCTTGTCGATTTCCACTCCGAAAGGACACGACAGAAACTCATTGTTCCCTAACATCATTTGTTCCCTGTCAGTTGTTCCTTCACAAGCCACCATAAGCTAGATCCCAGAGCCGTCTAGCGCAGAGTGCTAGTGTCTTGGTACACCCCCACTTTTCGCTACATTAGGAATCCATTCTTGATCCTGCGACCGGTGCTCCACTACGAACCGTCCTTACAGACGGTATCGCGCAAAAATGTGCACAGGTCTCAAGGACTATCGAAGCGGCAAGTCGTGTCTGCCCTGCCGTCGCCCGTACCCGTTTGTGTAATCTCGACCCGGTGTCGCGTCTCTGCACCCTTGCGTAACTCCACGTTAGGCTGAACACAAGAGGATCCAGTTCCTCTTCCAGCACCGCTAAGGGTAGGATTCACGTCGCACTAGCCCGACATAGTAATGTCATCTTAACATCCTCCCTTGGCGGAGCCACTGCAAATCATTATGACCAGTGAATAAGCGACGTTGAAATATCGATGAGCTCACATCATCGGGCGAAAAGGAAGGATTGACATCCTTCACCACGTTCGTTCATTACGGCAAATAACATGCGCGAATCGCACGACTCGCCTTTGCTGATTTACCTAGGTATGCCTTGTTACACTGTAGTGCTTATCGCAACACGGATACAGTCCGTCAGCCCTAGGAACACAGATTGACGACTGTACTTATCCCTGCGCCTCCGCCCACTGCTCTTGAGCGCATCCCGAATATGCGTTTACACTCGACGATGGTTATCCCCACGACGCTTCGCTCCAGGATAGCTGCGGTATGGCTGTTTCTGACGGGGGCGTGCCTTTTCTTTCTTTATGCACCATTACCTGATCGAGCGCATACATATCGAGAGGCAGCTGTGGACGCTGTGTGGCACCCATATGCGCCTGACCAACAAAAATGGAAGCCCACCAAACTGGAAGATGTCACTTCGAAATACGCATACGCTACATTTCTAGCTGGAAACGAAAAGTCGGAGAAGGAGGATGTTTACCTGTTGGGCGCCCGTTTGCTCGCTTACCAGCTCATTCACGACCCCAAAACAAAATCGAACGCATCTATACCCTTCATAGTGATCGTCACGAAGACTGTCAGCGCTGCGAAGATTGAGCGCCTGCAAAGAGACGGTGCAGTCGTCGTAGTTGTTGATGATTTGGTAGCCAATTGGGTCACCCAGATCAACCCTCGCTTCAAGGATGTGATGACAAAGCTGCGCCTGTGGGAGTTTACCCAGTTTGAACGCATCTGCCTCATCGACGGTGACACGGTGTTGATGGACAATATAGATGGGGTGTTTGACGATCCTGCAGTCAAAATGCAACATACCCTGCACAAGCCAGAGGCGGTCAAGGATGATGAAGCGCCGTTACCGTCCGAGTACGCCTTTGCTACCACCGCAGAACCAAGTACGTACAATTTGCTACGCATTGTTTAAAGAGATCAAGAGAACTAACTTCATCTGAAGGAATCGAGCATGGCTTCCCTCCCTCAGAAGAGAAGAACGAGTACCAGTTCGGCCCAAATTATCTCAACAGTGGCTTCATCGTCTTCAAGCCGGACGCGACTATATTCACCTACTATAGCTCGTTGCTGGAAATTTCGGACGACCGCTGGGGCAAAACTCTTCCTGAGCAAAACCTCCTCAACTGGGCTCACCGCCGACCCAAAGGCAACATGCCCTGGCAGACGCTGGACAGAATGTGGAACATCCACTTTCCAACTCTGCAGGATATGGAAGCCGGTGTCAAGAGCTTGCACGAGAAGTTTTGGAACCCGGAACACAAAGACCTGCAGCCATATCTAGAGGCGTATAAATGGAAGATGCTTGGGTATTTCGAGGAAAGAGATAGAGACATGGGGTTCGAGGAGTTTGAACACGAGGGCTGAAAGTGATATGGACCAAGATCAGATAGCTATAGTTCATACGTATGGCAAGACCACATACCTGTGGCAGCGAACGCCGTTACAGTTTGGAGTCTTTGGGCCGGAGCACTGGAAGATCTGCGCAACGCAGTGCACATCACCGAACGCACAGGAGCCTCGACAACGGCCCACGACGACTCTGGCAAACCCTACTCTACCTGAGTCATGGACAGCTCTGTTGCCTGATTTCGGCCTCAAGGCCAGGCCCAGTCATCAGCTCGCGTACGTGGACTTGCTTCCATGAGCCGGTGCCCTTGCATGGAGAGTAAGGACCGGAATGGCAGGAATTAAAATATGGCTGCGTTGGTATTTACTTCATGAAGCTCAATTATAGCGACGACCGGCAAATTACCAGAATTATGCGCCTAAACAAGTTCTCGAACCCGCAACTGAGATCCCAGCATGAGGAACCCTCTTATTATCAGGTCCTTTCCCTTGGCTCCTCCATCTTGCCGGTCCCCACTTTTTACCCTTGACAGCCCGCCACTAGTCCGACTGTGCTACCCCACTGCTAACAATTACAATCTGCGTGACTTGATTTGCACGCCAAAACTGTCGACCAATACCAAGTATGGCGAAGATCAGGAAACGTGGCAGGTCGGCGCCATTTCCGCTGCTCGAGCTGCCTGGAGAACTCCGCAATCGCATCTATGAGCATTACTTCAGCATGATTACATTCAGCATTGGCAGAGGCCCAAAGAAGCCCGAGTCAAGCCCGAATTCACACGTAAGCGTCGATCTCAGCCCTTCAGCCACCCATAGATAATTTGATCTGATGTTATGGCCACCTTCTTTCATCCTGTATCTGCAGAATTTCGCTGATCAAGTGACAATCTTAGAAACTTGCCATCCTCCGCACATGCCGTCAAATCTACAGCGAGACAAACCTGTTGGCTCACCGCTTCAGCACCTTCTCCATCTCTGATTATATCGATCTCATCATTATCGCCAGGGTTCTACCCTACGGTTCACTCATATCTTCACTCCGGATTGTACCCGTTTTGGCTCCAAAAGACTCGTCGACATCAACGTACTGGGGCTACTACACTACAGATCGTCTACACGTTGTTGCTGCGTATTTCCCATTCTGGCTGACAGATCTGAACAACGACAATGTTCCCAGACTAGCTAGCTTGAAGCGCATACATCTGCTGGCTCCCATCAAGACTAGAGCCAAAGCAGAGTCTGCTACGTATACGGCACAGGAGCTGGAGGCGATACAGACTCAGCGAGGGCAGCAAGTGCATGATCATATCGCGAATTTGGTTCAATCTACATATCCCGGAGTCGACGTATCCGTGAAGGTCGATTGGCAGTGAAAAGATTACGATCATACGACGAGGAAGATTGGGTACAGGTTAGCTGACTTGAAGGGTCACCTTGTAAATGCTCAAGCCACGGAGATTGTGCTCAGTGTATTTTTTTTTGCGAATGGTGAGAAAAGTAAATGTATCAATCATTGAATAGCACTATGACGTGGTTTCACCTTCACATTCACTTCATTGCACACGCGCTTGTACGCTTGTACTCTAGTGATCACGTGGGCGCTTTAGCCGAGCCAGTCGGTCGTGCTCAAATCAGGCAACGCTGTTTCCACCTTTTCTACAACAACAAACAGCGACATGTCACCCCTCCGAGGAAAAGCTGAGCCCGATCCACAGAGAGCCGAACCATCGCCCTCGCGACTAGAGTCACAAAGAGAGTCATGACTGCCTGTAGCAGAACAAAACATTTTACACTTACTGGGGTATGTCTCAGGAAGATGGCTCCATATGGCAGCCGGATTCCGTCATACCTGATTGGTGGACCTCTTCTGGCATTGCCTTTGAGACACTTCTTCCATCACTCCGACACACGAGATTTTTTGTTTCTTCGAACTTTGGCAAGATTCGATTGGAGATGACCAATGGAACCCGTGTGTTTTGAGAGAAGCGCTGTTTGCAGACGCAGAAAGGGTGTGGGGGGAAATGAAGGATTTTTTGGAACGTGGGAATCCAAGCATATTAGCCACCATTGAATTCGAGGCTGAGTTCAAAGATGAGCCTTATGGTCCTTTACATGGTCATCGATACGATGCTAAGCGTAGCCAATACCACCACTGGTGAGTTCAGCCTGACTCAGCGGGCCTACGCAGATTCTGAGCCTCGGTAGTCTCTTTGCGTCTACACATCTAATTTATGCGCATTCAAATAAGAAGATTCTATGTACTTATGCAGACGAGTGAAATCTGTGCTGCTCTGACACATCTACTACCTTCATCAACAAAAGTCCATCCACACTACCAAGTCAATTTTAGGCGTCTGGCGCATGTTTGCATTGATATTCCCTCCACTTACACCAACGGAAGACCCTTCGGACGCTGTTCCCACGATTTCGGCAAACCAAAATTCTTGTGGCGTTCATACCCTGGGACAGCCTTTTCAGGGACATTCGATGGGGTGAGGCAGCTTGGAAGGAGTCAAACTTCTCTGCAGCGGGACAGCTATTAGTCGAGATGGAAGAGTTTCTGGAGCGAGCAAAGCCTGGCGCTTCGGCCACTACCTATGGTATGCAACTGAACTTGTGCAACAAGGGCGATATCTCTGGTCAAGGTCCGCGAAGACTCCGATGATACGACGAGGAGCGAGAGAAGTTACTGTCTTGCTAACTGCAATACTTTTATCGGGCGGTGTCAGCAATATCACCAACGGCGATAGCTTCTCTAACTTCAGATTATTTGCAAGTCGAGACGTTACCTTCAGAGAAAGAAGCTCTTTCACGTCCCTCCGGCTCTTTTAGGCACCCGTCAAAGCACTAGTGACCTAGAATCTATCGTCACACTATCACTTTCCCGCACACATCAGCAAGTACGGCACGTGCGTTGCACCCACCACATTACTCTCAAGGCTACTTTATGTCTGCATACTCATGTGGCAGCCACCACCTTCATCGCAATGGCATCCGTCAACTCCGCAAACGGTTATGGAGCCCAGAACAACTCATCCTCTGAAGATGCGATGAACATGCTATTGTTCCAGAAGGCGATGTTCTTCATAGAGCATGACTGCCACCAGGACACCATGTGCGTATTTTCTCTCGGCGCAGTTGGCACAAGAAAAGCTGACATCAATTAGTACACGGCGCAATCAGACGGCATCGCGTTTCCTCAGGCTACCTGCCGAACTGCGCAACCAAATCTACTCGTACGCACTTAGCGGTCGCAGGTTGGCTATCGAATTTGGCCATCCTCGAAGACCATATCTTCTCGACTTTCGGGATAGCCAGAAGAATGGTCCCAGCCTTTCGCGCACATGCCGCCAAATCAACTCCAAGATGTCAACCATTCCACATACGCACAGTACCTTGAGCTTGTCTCATCCTCTGATGCTCCAGAAGCCACTGAAGCGCAGCGGGATGCTGAAGACTGTCACATCCCTCGTTTTGAACACGACTGAGAATTTCACTCACTACTGGTTCGACTATGAGTTCGTCGAACTGGACGACAGTATTAGGTGGTGGAATGAAGCTTCGCTTACTTTTGTTTGCTTACCACTCCTAGAGACTGTACAAGTGTTCGTCGTCGCCGAAGACTGGGAAAGTACAGTCCATAATCCCGGAGGTTGGGAATGGAAGGCCGAGCGAGCTATCAAGTTGACATATATCGCTGAACAGTTCGCGATTTGGAGCGCGTTCGTGGAGAAACTCAATCCGGGAATCAGGGTCACATTTGGCCTTCGTCATACCGGAATCAGAAAGAGACGGCCTTCAATGTTCGCGCTCCGGCACAGCATACTTATATGAGCACTGTGATTTGCTAGACTGCTTTCACTGCCCAGGTACTGCACGCTGAAGAAGCATTCAAGGTGCAGGAATATACCATACTCAAAGGACATACGCGTTGGTTACACTTCAAAGAATGGTTATTCAGCAACGACTAGAGAAAAAGAGACGGATGAAGTCAGCATAGCAAACATGAGGATGCATTTGTATTGTAGCAGACTCAAACTTCGATTATTCCATCTCCGAGCTATCCAACGAGGGTGCTTTTCGACAATGGGGTGCTTTAATCAAAAGTTCAAAGGCTCTAGGGCTGTTATCATAGTTCTGGCTGCCAAGAGGACGGCTACACAGGAAAACAATCGAGAGCCTAGTGAAAGAAGTTAAATTTATCGCTACAAACTGCAAATGTGGTACTTATACGCAGTGACCGACGTGGTTAGCGAAGCAAAGCCGCCACATGCATATATCTCGATTCCCGAGATCCTTCCCAAATTTGTATTGTTTGTACAATTCTCTCCTGCATTACTGGTACCCACTGGATCTTTCGTTACCTTCGTGGAAACTGTTGATTTGCGACCCATGTTCTGCGGCCTGCCGATGTCTTGATTTATAGCGCTTACATACTAAAGTCTAATACTTACGCGTTAAAGCTTCACAGAACTTATCTCAGTGAGCTCAGACGGCAAACAAGAGGCTGAGGAGCCCCTGCACCACCTCTCTGCACCACCTCTCTGCACCACCTCTATATATAACTCCCTTTTCTTATTTGCTGTCTAGAGAACTTTAGCCTAAATTTATATAAGCGACTATTATAAAGAGCTCTTATTCTAAACTCTTCTTAAAATACTTTCTCTATTTTAAAAGATATAATAAAAAGGCTATAATTAATTATAGATATGCTAATTCTTTATATATATTATCGAATACAAAAAGACTAATCTCTAGACACTTAGGCTAGTAGATATATATACGCTGCAATATACTTTCTAGATTACTATATCTCTAATAGCTAATCTAACTTTAGCAGCATAATAGTATTTATAGCTACTTAGCTTATAGATAGTATACCTATAGTAAAGCTTTATTTATACGCACTTACGCGCTCTATATTAAGTACTAGTGCTTTTCTTACTTATAGTTACCTACTTAAGTAAAAATCTATATAATTCTTGCTAAGACGCTAGAAGTAATCTAGGCTTATAACTATTAAATGCAAAAAGACTAATCTCTAGATACTTAGGCTAGTAGATATATATACGCTGCAATATATATATTATATCTTAATTCTTAAAAAGCTTATATTTAAAATATATTTACTCTTATAAAAGCAGTAATTTTTTAGAGCTCTTTCTTACGAAGCTCTTAGCTAAAGTCCCTTAGACAGCAATCGCCTATAGCTCTGCTAGCCGCGCTAGGCCCTATAAGAGCCTAGCTCTTAGCTATTGCTGTCTGAGCGCCTGAGATAACACAGAACCCCCCTGGCGCGGTATGGTATCCCTGAAATTCGCGTGTCGTTATCGCCTTCCCCCTCACGCATAG
>Ga0265780_10002570_pt1 | contig 24449 bp, 34 predicted proteins | sample P1T30metagenome_FD_192432 | JGI IMG/M metagenome (GOLD analysis project Ga0265780, IMG submission 192432) | Plant litter microbial communities from East Loma Ridge, Irvine, California - P1 T30 | ecosystem: Environmental > Terrestrial > Plant litter > Unclassified | place: USA: California... | reverse complement strand
ATTCTACTCTTCCATGTTTCGCCGCGCACACTTACGCCTGGAACATGAGTGCTCGTGTGTTCCAGCATCGCGCTGTTCGACAATATACCTGTGGACACGTAACTCGCGTCGTATACGAACAACACAACTAGAACAAAGTGAACAAATCCCTCACCAGGATTCCCTCCTTGACCGTTACGATACACTGCGTCGAGCCGGATACCATTTTATATTGCGATGTGAGCTCGACGTGAGGCTGGGTAAGATAGGTCCTAGCGTTATTGAGCGAGGCTGGTGGCTTGGATGCGCTGGACAAGGACGGGGGCTTTCTGGTTAATTGGGAGGTGTAAGTCTGGAGGGAAAAGAGGCCGCGGAGAGGTTGTGGCGGAACTGCGCTTTGTGGATGTAGAGGCGCGGATGGGACGCATGAGAGGACATGATAGCTTTCAACTTCTTAAAGATATGAGATCCAGGAGTCGCGGTTGTAGGAAATGAGCAAAGAAGTGGCGTTTGGATTTCTTGCGCGTGATGGTAATTGTTCAAACTCTCTGTAACACATGTGCGGAGTGAAAGTAATATCAGCGTAAATCGTGAAGAGAACGTAGTGCCAGTACACCCCTCGAGATTAGGAGTCCGAGAGGGCCAACATCCAAGTATGATCAGGTAGCGCGCTGTCGTACCACATCGTAGAAACTCGCACACCCCAGATGAAATTGCAGTCTACACGCCTGATTTCATGCGTCGAACTCGCCAACGATACGAGCCGTATACTCCAGAACGCAACATGTCGATACATGCGCTCTCTCCCTTACATCGTCTTCCCCTCCGAACAACTATTCCAACTCCGTTCAAACGCCTGCCATCCCCCCATCGGCGGCTCCTCACACATCTTCACCTCACTCACCACCAAATCATAATACCCATCCTTCGGCACCTTCCCCTGACACACATTCCCACCCATCGCAATATTAATCAAAATCCTAAAGTCCTCCATCCTCCTCGTACCCTGCGGAATATTCCCCTTCATAACCGGCCGCCCATCAATGTACCAAATCATTCGGCCCCGCCAATCTGGTATCCCGTCTTCTTCGATCCACGCGAAGCCAAATGTGTGCGGTTGACGCGCCATATCGTGTAATGGCGTCTCGATCACGCGATGCTTGTCGTGATCAGGTCCGTTGTATTGACCCCAATGCAGACATGAGTGATTCACACAATCCCCATTCCAGCTCTCGAAGATATCCACCTCGCCATCCGTCGGCCACACAAACGGGTCATGCGGCAGCAGCCAGTACGCGGGCCAAATGCCCTCCGCAGCAGGCGGCAATATGGTCGCAGTCAAGTAACCGCGCGGCCGCGAGAGCGTCTGGTGGCTCGTCAGGCGCGCGGAAGTATAGCTGCCGCCCTCCACTAGTGCGCGCACGATCAGGCGGTTGTCGTGGTGGAACGAGTTTGCGGGATTGTCGGTGTACATTTGCTTCTCGTTGTTGCCCCAGCCGTGGTCGCCGGTTTCGTGCCGGAAGTTGGCGGTCACGGGCGTCGCGCGGTCGAAGGAGGGCTTCCAGTAGACGTGCTCGCCTTGGGGGGGCGGTATGTTCTGTGGGGGAGGGGGTTGTGCGGAGTTGGGGCGGTTCTGGGGGATTGGCGGGGCTCCGGGGCCTTGGGGGTGCGGCGATTGGGGCTTGCTAGCACTGGGGATGGGCGGTGGGCCGTAGGAGTGTTGTTGTTGGGGTGGAGGCGGGCCCCATGATTGTCCCCAATGCTGCTGGGGAGGCGCTTGCTGTTGTTGCTGGTTCCATTGCTGACCTTGGCCTTGCTGGTACTGCTGCGGAAGAAATTGGTTACCCGAGTACTGATGAGGCTGTATGCCGTGATGGCTTTGAGGAGAAGGCTGCTGTACCTGCGGATAGCTCTGCTGCGGCTGTCCTTGTTGTGGGAAGCCTTGCGCGGGCGGGTAGGACTGCTGCGGCGGTGGGTAGCCTTGCGGTTGCTGCCCCGGATAGCCCTGACCCGGGTATCCTTGTTGCTGGTGTTGTTGATTTGAAGGACGGGAGTCGGTGAACTCCTTCACCTTCGCCTTGCCCTTTGCGAATAGCTTGTCGAACGTGGACATGGTGGTGGTTGCGCGTTGAGGTGGAAGGCGCGGGACGAAAGCCACACTTTGCCGAGCCGAGCGTGACGTAGCGCCGTCTCATCTGTTGGTGGACGCATCCCGCTCCAGCACCTTCATCCCTCAACAGAATATCGGCATAAGCAAGCGGGCGTCATTTTCACGTAGACATTAGGTGCATGAGTATGGACTGATGGATATGGCAAAGTTCCAGCTCGTGCTTGTTTCTTGACAAGACAACCACGATTTTAACAGCAATCACAAAAAAGCAGTAAATGATCGACAACCCCAGTTCTAGACCTCTGTCCCGTCGCACTACCACATCCATCCTCATTGGCCACCAAAATCCCACCTCCTCCCCCCAGGCTCCAATCCTGGTATTCACCCACGTTACACCCATGACGTCACACCCCATTCAAAAACCCCATCAAAGCCAGTAAATCCAGCCCCCTCCACAAACATGCCAGATCGCCGGAAATGCCATAGCAAGAAACAGGTTAGGGCCAGGCGCATGGCGTAGCACCGGCGTCATAACCGTTTCCGCTTGCGCAAATATGTAAAAGCTAAAGGGCACTACAAACAAACAAACATCTTTCACTTCACAACACCAACACACCTCATCCCCACCTTGACAACTACAACCACCGCCTCAAATCAACACCTTACAGCTCTACTCAACATGTCCTCCATCATCTCCGCCCTCTCCGACCTCGCAACCTCCCTTGTCGAGCTCGTCTGGTCCTTCTTCACCACCGCCGCGCACCTCGTCGAAAACACCGCTCAATTCGTCGTCAAGTTCGCGACCGAGATTCTGCAAGTCATTGTCAGCTTCTTCAAGGGCTTGGTCGATTTGTTTGGCGGGCTGGTGTCGTTTGTTGTCGGTATGTATTGCGCTTGTGAAGGCTCGAATGGTGATCATGCTAACGTGACGTGATGGTAGGCAATGTCATTATGCTGGCTGTTCTGGCTGCGGCTTTCTTCGCGTTCTTGCAGTACCAGCGCAGTCAGGGACGGAATGTCCAGGTTGGGAATAAGAAGTTGAATTAGGCGCAGACGGGAGGTTGGGAGGATGGATGGATACTGCGTGGAATGGGGAATTGGAGTCACGTTTGGCTGCAGAATGAATTGATATGATATGATACCCTTGGACGGCGGCGGATGGTTATGGTGCCGTGGTCGTATAGGTAGCAATGGAACCAAGTATTCACGGATTTGACTAAGCGTCTTCACATGCTTAAACGGAAGCAGTGGCGTATATTTGAGAATTATCGATGGGTCGCGGAGTACGTCAGTCTCAATTCGTTCACCACTTCCTAGTGCCGTTTTCACTACTGCCGATATGCAGCTCGCTCAAACAATGTCCATGTCCCCAACCTCAGCACCGTCCACGTCCTCAGCCTCACCCCCGATATTCAACAAACGATCGACCATCAGCTGCAACCCCTCCTCCACCGCCTGCTCGAACACTTCCCGAGCCACATCTACCGCCATCCAAGGCTGGCGAATATCCAACGGAATATCCCTATAACGAACCGAGGTCCTCGTCCTGCAGCAGTGCTTGAACATGACTGCTACCCCACGGCACATCAAATAGCGCGCGACCAGGTCCATCAGCCGTCAACGCGCCCTCCGGAACCGCCACATCCTCAGCCGTTTATCGCCTCCGCGGCGCTTTCAGCGCTTCTTCAAGCACCCCTTCCTTCACCTCCTCTTGCTCCACCTCCTTGTCGCGCCCCTCCTCTTTCGCTAGTGCCCACTGTAGAGCAAGAATAGGTCCTTCCTGCTCAAACACTTCCTTCGTGACTTCGCCGGCCTGACACTTATCGATAAAGTCACGCGCTGCGAACTTAGTTGACGGCATCGTCTTCTTGATCTGGTACTCAAACGCCTTCATGCGCGAGGCCGCGGCCTTGGGGAAGCGAATTAGGTCGTAGCTACTCGTTTGCCCCTCGCGGATAAAAGTATCGAGCTTGGAGAAATCGGTGGGGGCGTAGAGGAATTTGGACCTTTCTCAACCGCACACAGATGATCAAAAGCCTCGCTCTTCAAGATGCGAGCCGCCCACATAATCGCCATCAAAATAATATTATACCTAATATCACGAAAGTGCCGCAAAAGGCAATGCCGCCCGTCGAGGATGAGATACCAGATCGCGCGGTTGACATCGAGGCTCTTGGACTTGTTGGCGGCGAAGCTGAGAGCGCTGATTTCGCCGTAGTTGGCGAGGAAGAAGTCGATCTGGAAGGACTGCGGGACGAAACTGATGCGCAGCTTGGAGGTGGGGAAGTATTACTCTTCGATTTTGACGCTTTGGAGAGTGGGGATGCGCTTTTTGAGCTTTTCGAGGCAGAAGTGAAAGTTGTGGCGGGCTGTGGAGTCGAGCTTTGTGACTTGCTCGCGCGTGAGCAGGGCGGTTGTGATGCTGGAGGTCATAGCTGGCGATTGACGGAGGATGTAGTGGGGTACAGGAGTAGAGTGAGAAGTCGCTGGTTCAAGTGCAAAAAAAGAAGAAATACAACTGTGCGTGCGAGGTGAGAGAGAGCAAACGCGCAGTCCCGTGATAAGCGAGCTAGCTAGTTACCCGCCACGACACCGCCTCCAAAGCAAAGCAAAAAGAAATAGGCGTGAGGTTTCGATCTAGAAGCAGTGAGCCCAATTCCTAAACCTCACGAACCGAACTAGACTCGACGGTGAACTTACACCATCAGACTCTTGAGAAAGAATTTCGATGGTGGTTTGTCAACGTGTGTTGGTTATATAGAATGAGAGATAGGTAATGCCTGGGTGGCTTGGTAGTGGAAGTGGTGCGCTGTTGTCGCACCTTCTTTGTGAGAACTCGAGTTCATTACGGGGTAGGGTTTCTCCTTACTTCACTTCACTCCAGTGCCAACGGTCCTTGGGTCACTGAACTCATTCTTCTTACGTTATTCCCTCAGCTAGTACGTCTATCTCATCGTAGCTGCTCATAGGTACATTCCTGCCTGGTAAGTCTCGTCTCTGCGAACACTCGAGTCCTTCACGCCACCCATCACACCTGGCAGTCAATCCTCTACTCCTCAAATTCGTGATCAATATGCATACCAATCATTCTCGATTCCCCATCCTGCCTGGAGGTCAGTGCTCTCCAATCACTCGTCACAAGAGTCACAGCAGTAAACATACTAACTCGCCGAATTAGAACCCTGTAGAGAAACTACGCCCACATCGTCTAAGCACCCCATTACATCCCCGCCAATACTCCCGACCTCAAAACACCCGCCAAAGCTGCTGAAACCTCCTCCTCATCTGCCGCCAAATCTGACAATTCTCGCCTGATTCCTCGCTATACGTCTGGATGTGCGCGAACTCGCTGGGTATGCGAAACACTTTTTAAACCTTGAGGATCGGGCATTGATCACGGGGCTGGATACTAAGCTTGAAGTTAGAATTGATATGTGGAATAATGCGGACAGGTGTTGTGTTGGGGTGCTGCCGATTAGGCGACTGCGTCAGCAGATGTCGCAGCTTGTTGAGATTATTGCTCTAGAACTAGAGAGTGAGGAATGACATATGGTGAAATTCCGAGGCGTAGAGAATGTGGTTTGGGAGGAATGCTAAAGAATCTGCGGGGCTGGATGTTCAAGTGTATCAGCGCGAACGTTGGCGAACGTATGTATGCGTGAGTACCACAAGACAGTAGCAGCACGCGAAAGTGTCTAGAATAATTAGGCCTCGGGCCTTGCCAGTCCAAGATGTGAAACTTGGACGACCTTGGGAGTATTTATGTTACAGCTTCAGGTTTGGACTTTGCTAGGCGCAGAAACGATTTGTAGTCGATTACCCCAGCGGAGGTAGACATCTTGGTATACGCCGTAAAATCTTAATGCGTGTGCGATGATCTCATGGCTGCTGAGATACTATTGAGAACATACAGGCTACTGTATTATTTTGCAATCTCTGTCGCATTATTGTAAGATTTCTCGATTCGGACCTCCTACGTACACGCGAATGCTTGAGGGTAATCGAGAGGCCGTCGATCTCACTCAAGAGCTTATGCCCCACAGCTGACTTGCAAGCAAGCAGGTGGTTGATCCGCTGTACATAAGCATGCGAAAAGCTATTCAGAGCTCTCGAAGTAAAGTCGCCGAATTGAGCGCGCACTTTGGGAGCACTGACTTGGAGCGAGAGTAGTGAGAGTAAGTCGGCAAGGTCTTGCGAGGGCACGGGCTGGATCTTGATGTTGCCGACATAGCTCTGCATCGTGCTTGTGTCCGCTGTTGGATAGAAAGTGTCGATGTAGCCACTGACGTAGTGCTGATTTTCGAGCGTTATTTTGGTCCGGGCGAGGAAGATGGGTCGAAACTCGTTGCGCAGTTACTGGCAGGTGTGGGTGAGGCCGAAGGAGTCGAGTTTCCGGTTTGAACTAGAGGGTAGCATGATGCGTTGACCATTGGCGCAGTGGCTGTATATGTGGTTACGTAGCTCTAAACCATGTTGTTAATGGCGCCTCCGAATGGTGTACCTGGAGACCTACCTCCAGGAAGCACGAGAAACGGGCTGTTGTTTTGCACGTTCGCGGAATTGCGGGTAGATCCGATCATTGTGGGCGATCGAGTAGCAATATTTTACCAATTTGGGTGGTGAGAGTAAACATTGAGAGAGAAAACAAATCTTGGAAGGTACAAGCGCGTAAGCAGTGAAAGGCGGTAGAAGCTATGTTCACTTCTGGTTCAAGAAACTTTCAGCACTCATCTTCTCACTTTTCCAGCTGTACAATCACTTTCTCAACGAACCTCAAGTTGTCTAGCCAATCGCCACAGATGGCATCCAAGAAAGGCGAAGCGACGGTGCCCGCATCACCGCGCACTCTACGGACGCGTGTGAAGTTATCAGTTCCGAGGCCACTAGCATATGTCTTCCGCTTCTTAGAGCTCCCGGGAGGTACGAGATGTTCAGTTCTCATCCCCTCAACGTTAACCTGACTGACATCCTTCCAGAGTTGCGCAACGAAGTTTACTCATACTGCAAGCCCGAGGGCCCAGAGAAGGTTTGACGTGCGTCAGAACGGTCCTCAAGCTCGGCAAGCCTTCGAGACCGAGTCTTTCTTTCTTTGCTATACGCCAGCAAACAGATTCGCAAAGAGTTCTTCCCGATCTACATGACAGGATTCGATCACACAGTCAAGATCTGGAATCTTGCGGCCTATGCACAGGCATTTCCGGCGCTGCCAAAGGGTATCATTGGCACCATCAGCATTGACCTCGAGCGTATTCATGCAGGTCGAGGGAGCATCGACGTGGCCCCGTTCTTCCATCTGCGTCACCAATACCAGGACATCACCTTCGCCCTTGTATCCGCTCCTTTTGATTCACCGCACCGGAGTTGGTCGTTCCAAACCTTCTGCAAACTTCTCGTGGGATCCAAAGCTACGCCCAGTGGCGATAGCAAATGGTTGTCTTATGCCAGAGGAGCACTGAAAGCGTTGTGGATTATGCCTACGAGTCCGACGTCGAGGAGCCTAATGGACTCCAAGTTCCTCGTCATAGCCAAATCATCGTGCGAGGAGTGGTGGATGGGACGCTTCAGTGAGGAGTACAGCCAACGATGTCCATTAGATTGGCACGAATGGGCTACGCGTACCGGCTTTCCAGAAGCCCTCGCGAGCTACACTAGGGTCAGTGGACCGTGGTGAAAGTACACGTCAATGTGTCAGGAACTCTAAGGATGACCGGAAGCGCATTAAGGCAGAGTTTTTCTTTTGAGTAGTCTGTCAAAGTGGTAAGGCTGGGTGGAACTCACACCTTGACCGGCATAGTACCTTGGAAGCATGGAATTCTGTTGATATCAACAAGAATTATCCATCAATGTCAAAGACGCATACCACTACATGCATAGCAGTGTCAGATCACGACCAGCAATCAAAGCAGCGTTTTCACCTCCTTTGCAACTTCATCCGCACTTTGGTTCGCATCAACAGATTACAACACCGTCTCCACATGGTCAGGCTCCTGCTTCATCGCGAGCTGAGCCTCGACCATGCTTTTTTCATAAATTGCCCGTAGCTTCCCCTTATTTGTCGACCCAGCTCTTCTCGTTCTACTTGTAAATCAACGAACAACACCCTCAAGCGGCTATTTTCCCTCTCGCATCTTTTTAGAGCGATCCTGGTACGATTGCTTGGAGCAAGGTATGCCAGAACCACATTGTCATAGCTAGATGCCATGGTACCTACAAGAGCGTGCTACTGGAAACACCCGACCATATTGCGCAAGCGGCATCGTCGAGCGTGGTATCCGACTAGCGCTCCTTAGGTCTTTTGCAATGCCTGGTAGCTACGACAGAAATTGCGAAGTTATACAACAGCTGTATATCTTCAACAGTTTTTTAGCAAGCATAGAATCCTCGTAATCGCATTGAAGGTATACCGGCTAATCTAAGCTGTGTAGCTTTGCTAGGGTGACTGGTCACGAATCATCTGCACGCGTTGTTGTTTCGTGCTCTTACATCCTCTCCGGGCTATGGAGTTGTGTAGGCTTTGAGTTTGCTACGAGAGAGTGAGATACGACAAGATATCAGCACATGAACCGGCGTGTGGGAACCTTAGGCATAAGTGGAATCATAATTATATCATCCGTCCATATCCCTCCCTCTCTTATACCGACCGATTATCCGCACACGTAAATGCGCCATTGACCTTTTGATTCGGGTCATTGAATACCGCCAACAGCGTCTTGATGCTAGCGTACATCCCCGGCACCATCATGAACAGCACCAGAACCATGATGAACACATTGAACGCAGCTGTAGCCAGCTTCTTCTTTGAGCTGCGCCACTTCCCTTTCCAGTTTAGGTGGAACCAGAATAGTACCGTCACACCCCATGTGAACCAGGATAAGAGCAGCGACGACGAGATGTTGAGCAGCGAGTTGAAAACTGGAATGGCGTTCGCGATGATCCAGACTACCACCCAGAAGAGCGTGACGGAGAAGATCCAGACCGCCCAGTCGGTCTTCTTGCTGGTTTCTGGCATTGCGAGAGAGGAGCTGCGACCAAGTTCAGGGTCCGAGACGACCGAACCGTGGCGTTCGGAAGTCTTCTTGCGCTGAATGAGGTTGATATGGCGCAGAAAGAAGACGTGCAGATAGCGTGCGGACGTCATGCCAAAGATCAAACCGGTGCCGAGTAAGCCGATAAATGCGACGCCATATGAAAACTTCGCCATGGTATCTTGCAGGCTTCCAATGGCCGGACTTGCCACTTGTTCACCGGAAAGTGAATATACAGCAATGGCAACGACGGTGTAGATCGTGGTCGTGATACACTTCTCGATGGCGATGGCGCGCGGGAAGTCGCGAGAGGGGTTCTCCATCTCTGCGAGTACAGTTGGGAAAGCCTGGTTTCCGGTGTACGCGAATGCGATGTTGAGGAAAGCGGAAACGGCTTGGGTGAAGGTTGGCGAACCTATGACCTGAAGGTTCCGTGGGAGCTCTGGATTCCGCGGGCCTTGAACACCGAGGGTGATCACGACGATCAGTACGGTGGCGAGGATGGAGATGGTACACGGCCATGAAGCCCATGATACGAAGCGCATGCTGTGGGGAACGCATAGAGCCCACATGGCGAGAGCTGCGACGAGAGTGAAGACGACCGTGCAGGTCGCGTGATCGCTGACGGTGTTGAGACCGATGGAGATGGTGACGACTGCTGAGGCACTGATGAGCGCCATGTTGATGAGGAAACCTACTGCGAATACAGCTTCGAGCCACGGTCCGCCGAGCACACGTCCGTAGTCCACGATGTTGAGCATGTACGGGTATATGCGCCAGTACTGTACGAGGTTGTAAGCGGTGTAGAGACTGAGCAGGCCCATGAAGATAATGCACAAAATGCCTGGGAAGACACCCAAGACACTGAGAGCGGAGGGAAGAGAGAGCATGCCGATGCCCACTTCATTGGTAACGAAGATAATGACGGCCTGGGTCGTTGTGAGCTTTTTCTTGCCTGATGGGGCGGATTGTTCAGGTCGCTTGCTGGCATTTTGGATGTTGCTCATGTCGCCCACTCGGGTGTCGTTATCTGAAGTGTCGTCGAATTTTTCGCTGTCGGCGTGATTAGTGTTGCGCAACGTGTCTTCCGGATCTCGAGTAGGGTCTGCTGCAAAGGGAAGAGTTGGACGGTTTGCGGAAAGTGGCATATCGAGAGTAGCTATGGGCATTTCGTTGTGATCGTGTATTTGTTGCTTGGGAAAGGTGCCGTTGGCGACATCGACGTCATGCTTAGCCATTGTAGATGTTATTGTTAACCTCAACGCGAATGTGATACTGCTGCCCAAAGAGAGGCGTTCGATGGTGTTGGGTGCAGAGATTGGATCGTGTTGGAGTCTACTGCAAGCGGAATATAACTGACGCGATGAATGCACCAGACGATTTTAAAGGGTCCAGCGACATTCTATAGCTGTGGAAAAGTCGTTGGGGTAATTACGTACCATGGCTAGACTTACCTCAAATTGCGGTACGCACATGGTGTAGTATGTAATAGCGCGTCCAACGATCCAAACAGAGGCAGGACGTCTTGACCGAGAGCCAAGATGAAAAGCTGCAGCGATCGCTTGGTACCATGGTAAAGTTTTCCACTTCCGGCATGTGGGTCTGAGAGTCATCTTCTTCCACGAAGTCCATCAGATAGACAGCGGATGTCAAGTTCGCGCTAGATCAGAATATCTGTTCCATATACCATGCCCAGCTCCGATGTCGAGATCGCTTTCTCGTGAGAGCGCGTGTGAGGTTTTGTGAATGGTCGTGGCGGGAAGGTGTACTATGCACGTTGCAGCGGCACGACGCGGGTGTGGCCGCGCTAACGGGAGAGCCGCATCGTATCCTACGTGCGCCGAGCGGCCTCAAGGATTCTCTGGGCGGACACCGCCTTCATCCTAGAGAGACAGCTGACCGTACGAAAATGTGTCCATGGATGGAGGAGCTCTATCGGCATCGCGACGAGTGATTTGATGCGCATACAGATTTGCAGATCCAGTGCGGTGACCAGTCCCTTGATTTCGATGATGTTGCTTGGGCGCATCTGGACTCCCTGTGCGATATCCTCGGAGATGGATGGATGGGAGTCTGTTGGACCTGGAACATATGACTTGCCTCTCGTGATGATCAGCAATCGGGATTTGAGATGCTCCTCGCATAAGGTACACAGCCTTGAAAATCACAGATGACTGCGTTGTCTTGGAGATTTGACGGTAGGCGGTCCTTACGTCGATGTCGAAGAGCAGCAGCAGCGTAAGTACATCCAAAGGTAAAAATATGAGCTCCGGCCGACGATGGCTGCGTAAATTTGAATAACGCTATCTAGAAGCAGATCCCTCTTTCCCCCTTTCCACTTGAGGCACCAAGAAAGTTGAGGTCGTAGCGGCGGGGCAGATGGTCATCGGAATCTTGGCCATTCAAGAGCCTCGAGTCCTGCAGCATCATGATCATGCTGAGAAGTCTGCGTCGCCTTTCACGAGGATACGCCACTTTTAGACATGTCTGACACATGATGTGGCTGTCGTTATGGCTGGCATTCGCTGGCTGGTGTTCGTGGCTGAGGCGCGCCCTGGGCGCTTAAGAGCCGTTGCAGCCGGCAGTGGTCGCAAAACCGGGGCGGCAGTCGTCATCCATCCCCATCCTCAAACCGCAACAGCGATGCCGCGCAACCAACCCCGGGCACATGTCTGACCTTGGCATCTCGAAGACGCGCACGTCTGGTCCCACTCGGGATGGTGAAACGATCATGCTTTCGTAGATCTTTCGACTTTGCTAGAGCCTCCTGGTCACCTTCATGTACTTGTCGACATTGTTTTGAGCGTTTTACGGCCGTCTTTCCTTCTAGTGCAATAACGTGAGCACTACATACACGACTAATATTCGAACGGCCTTGCCTTGGTCTTTCTCTCTTCTTTTCTTTGTGTGAAGTTTTAAACATGATACCCCGGATAGCGCTTGTTGCGCTTTTACAAGCAGCGACCATCGCAGCCGTATGCACCAAGCTCGAGGACTGCCCTCAGTTCGAGAAGCTGAAGACGACCGAGTGTCAAACATACCACCATTTCCTCGCAAGAGGCTCCACATCACCATATCCAGGCCATGTCATCGAGACAGTCGGCAAAGTCTGCGACAAACTCAACAATGCTACACACCCGAATCAGTGCGGATACGAGGACGTCGATTACTGGGCAATGAATGGCGGCGAGCGATGGTGCACATCGGCACATGAGGGAGCCGTGAACGGACAAGCACAAATGCAAAACTACACAGAAAGATGCCCAGACAGCCATCTCATTGTCATGGGCTTCAGCCAGGGAGGGAGTGTACAGCTTGACGTGCTGGGTGGTGGCGGTGGCCTACTTTGGGGATGTACGCAGGAGGACAATCCAGCCATGGATATCACTTCTGGGCCTGGTTCAAAAGGTATGGCGGATACTGATCGTGGCTATATGGGAACGTACTGACTTTCTTTAGTCGCCGCGGCAGTCGTTTTTGGCGCAACCCGACGCAGCGCAAACCAATCCTACACGATTGGTGGTGGCCAAATATCAGAAGGTGCCGCGCCTCGCAACGCACAGCAATTAGCTGGCCTCCAACCCTACGCCGATGCAGGCAAGCTCCGCGAGTACTGTCAACCCCGCGATCCCATCTGCGCGCCGTATACAGACAACGTCGACATGAAGTTCCACCTGGACTACTTCGACAAATGGGGCACTGAAGCTGCCGACTGGGTGGTGGCGAGGGCACGAAACGCATCCGGCATGCCAGCTGATGATGACACATCAGGCGGGTCGAAAATGCTGAAGCACCCTGTTGCGAATGTCATTTTGGCCATTATGGTGCTGTTTGCCTTATAGTAAGTCGTGCTTGTGCATTGAGACCCCAGAAGAGGCAAGGCGGGCATTTAAAAATAAATCAAGTTCCAGACCCTAAGCTCATTCTCGTTCAGTTTCGTAATCAGACGCCTCGCAATCTGGAGATCGTCTTCTGCTCGCTACGCGCCCGTAAACACAACCGAAATCGCGTAAAAACTCCCGGAGCCGATCATCCGAAGTACGTGGCGCAAAACCAAGCCACCAAATCCTCCACACGCTTGGTAGAAGCTTGGCAAAGTGTTGGGGTGTTGCGACGGCGCCTACGGCAAGACCAAGCGACGTGGCGTCGAAAGGTTTAAGAGCTTTAGAAGAATTAGAAGCATGGATGGTAGACGAAGACCAAGACTTCTGCTGCTGGAATGCTATGGGCCGACTACCGAGATACCCTTCGCATTGCGACATCTGTACGTCCATACAACAGTAGTAATTGCACCTGTCCAGCAGGCTCTAGGCTCATACTTCCTCGACCTCTATTCATTTACGGATCGTCCCTCTCAATCACGCCTCTTATGGTCGCAACTTGATGTCTTTCTCAGCGGAAAAGGTTCGCGACAGCACGAAGACGAGCATTCATTAAACCTGTGCAAAGCATCATGTACTGCCAATGCATCCCCATCGCCATGATGAAGCTATTGCTGCAATGTCAAACGAAGAACCATCGGTCGACAGCTTGAAGAGTGGAAGAAACAGATCATATTCGTCTTGGGTACCACAAGGTCGCATTGCGAAAAGAAATCAGCCGTCGATCGTGCTCGAAGACGCTCGTCGGAGCTCGCAACATGCTGCAAGATTAGGCCTTCCACAGCCTCGCGTATAGCACTGCCTCTATCTACCAAAGCCAATAGGCTGGCTGTTCGCAGCTGCAGATCGACGAGGTAGACAATAATTCTGATAGGTCCAGCACCACCAATGCGAGTTTGGTAGGGCTGAAGTAGTCACAGGCGGAATGACAGTGATTCCGCCCTGCGTCCGCCACCGATAAGAACGTTGTTTCGACTTGAATATAAAGTGTACATTCGCACTGATAACGGAGTAAGTCCAGCTGATTCGAGAGGTATTGATGTTCGCAGGCTAGGTCGCGGACTATTTTCTTGCTCAGCACTACCCTGACCCGCTAGTCATAGCGCACTATAGCATCGCTCAGGTCCACTAGTACACCATACTGGGGATTTAGAGATCTTCGGTGGCTTGATCTTCACGCAAGTGCTGATGTTTCGGCATTGTCGTAGACTGAGCACTCGAACATTCTCCGTTGCTGGTCTTTCCTCCTCTGAGTCTCAGCACGACGATTCTTCCTTCGAAGCATCTGTAATCAAGAGAATCTCATCTAAAGTAGCCAGCATCTCGACATCGCTGTTCATGGGAGTCGCAATGGCCGAGCTCAAGCATACGATCGACCTCAGCACCGACAGTGCATCCAGCTCTGATGCCGATGCTCGTGAACTCGCGGCGCTGGGAAAGAAAGCCGTCCTTCGTGTACGTACCGTACTGCATTCATGCGTTACCTCCTGATCATGGTAGCTGATGATACAATAAGCGCAATTTCTCCTTCCTCGCCATCATGGGAATGTCATGCTGCATGATGATCACCTGGGAAGGGCTTTTTGCCGTCTTCGTCTTCGGTCTACAGAATGGTGGCCCAGCAGGCCTCATCTACGGCTTCCTATTCTGCTGGCTGGGATATGCATGCACCCTTGCGACGATGGGGGAGCTTGTTTCGATGTGGTGAGTTTTTATGTTCCCAGCACGCGACAGCATGAGCACCACGCACTGACGACTACAGGCCAACAGCTGGCGGTCAATACCATTGGACATATCAACTCGCACCACCGAATTACAGAGTCGTACTCAGCTACTTCACAGGCTGGCAGTCTGTCATCGCATGGCAAGCGCTCGCAGCATCTGGCGCATACCTAACCGCCACGGCGATGCAGGGCCTCGCTATCAATAGCCAGACCAGCTACACGCCCAAGAGTTGGCATGGCACACTCATGATCTTTGCGCTGATCTTTTTCTGCTTGTTCTTTAACACCTTCCTGATAAAGTGGCTGCCACTTGTTGAGACAGCGCTGCTTGTCATGCACATCTCGCTGTTCGTCGTAGTCATTTCCATCCTCACAGTCCGCAGTCCGGTCAAAAGCACTAATGACGAAGTCTGGACGCAATTCTTGAATCGTGGTGGATACGAGAGCAAAGGTTTGAGTTTCTTTGTTGGACTCATCACACCAATGTTCGCATTCGGTGGTGCGGATGGCGCGGTGCATATGAGTGAGGAGATACGAAACAGCTCTAAGGTCGTCCCATGGGCTTTGATGAGTACGCATTTCCTTGTGCTACCTCATAGTCCTAGACAAGGCTGACAGTACTCAGCATCTATACTCATCAACGGTGTGACAGGATTGGCAATGCTGATCGCCATTCTCTACTGCATCGGCGACATCAACGCCGCACTGGGCACACCAACTGGCTTTCCCTTCATTGAGATTCTCACGCAAGGCTCGGGATCCATCAGAGCTGGCACGACGTTATCTTCCCTCATTACGGTAATGTTCGCGTTCGCAACACTCGGCATCGTAGCTTCGTCGTCACGCCAGCTCTGGGCTTTCGCGCGCGACAAGGCTGTTCCCAATCCTCGACTGCTCGGATACGTGCAACCGCGCATGAAAGTCCCGCTGACGAGTCTTGTGCTCACGGCACTCATCACGTGTCTCCTCAGTCTGATCAACATCGGGAGCGCGACAGCGTTCAATGCGATCGTGTCGTTGAGTATTGCGGGCTTGCTGGGGAGCTATCTCATCCCGTTCTGTTTGTTCTTCTACAAACGCCTGAGACATCCTGAGCAGCTGACGCCGGGACCTTGGTCACTGGGCAGATGGGGTGTGTGGATTAACGGCTTCGCAATCTTGTGGAGCTTGCTGGTCATGTTCTTCAGCTTCTGGCCTACGACCGTACCTGTCACTGCGATGAACATGAACTGGAGTTCGGTGCTGTGGATAGGCGTTGTTCTCTTCGCAGCTGGCTTCTGGATGTTGCATGGAAAGAGAGTGTATAGTGGGCCTGTGATTGAGACAGATACTGGAACGTTGGGCAGGATGGAGAACCTATGATGGAAGTAGAAGTAGATAAAGGTGGTGAGGAAGGTATGTACGTGCTGGCATCTATAGCTTTGACCCATGATATAGCAGCTGACCGTCCACAGTACCAAGACTCAAGACTCTCTAGCTAATGCCGGTACCTTCATGGCTTCTCCACTTCTCAGTCCAATCATGCAAACCCCAGAAGTCTCGACACACCCTCGTACTTCCCCAACCCTCCGTCCCTGTCAACGGATGTCCGTTCATGTCGTCCATAGTGACGACGTCCTCCAGGTTTGAGTCTGCGGCACACATGAGCGCTTGCCGAATGTAGTGAAAGCAATGCGCCAGATGATGGGGCTCGAGGTGATCCGCCTCATCGCCTTTGAGACTGGCTTCAATATATGCGTTTGGGGTGAACTTGTCGGACATGCCGGCCATGGCTGGATGGTCGTGTGGAGTTGTCGTCGAGCCGGAGTCACCGTTTGCCGCTTTTTCTTTCTTGAGCAGGTATGCAGTCGTGAAGAGAGCCGTTCTGATACCATGCTAATACATCGTTAGTCGCAGTCAAGCCAGATGTCGCGTCTCGCTTACCAGACAGTGTATCTCGTGAAAGACGCTCACGCTCTTCCCCTTCTTGTCCTTCCCATCAGTGGGCGCAAGCTTCGGATGAATCACGAATCCTCTTCCCTTCGGTATCAAACTCGTCCATGCAGCGTCCGTGAGCTCGCTCGACTCGTCCGCAAACGACACGTTAATGTTCCAGACGACGTTCTTCAAGCCAGTCGATCGGCCGTACGGCAAAGGGTACCCATCAACCGCGTACTCAACGCGCATGAATTGGCTGAAAAGTGCGCCAACGAGAAGACTGAGCAGTATGACAATCGGATAGATGCACACGTGTCGACATCGTAAACGGCGGGGCCGAAAATGCACTGGGTGGAGTAGTGAAGATTCGTCCTCGAGTACTTTTTCTTCTTCGGTCATTTCTGGTAGACTCAAGGTGTCTTCGGAGTCTTCTTTCTTCAACCCGTAATACGAGATCGACTTCCGGGAGAGGTCAAACATGGCGTGTGGTGATGTAGAATGAGTAAAATCCTCGATGAACCCCGGAGTGACGGACGTCAGATTCTGGACGGCATTTCTAGAGGGACTCGAGGTTTTATGGAGGGATTACCTCGGCGATGTCTTATTGATGCCTCAAAATGGCAATGGTGACGACAAGCGAGGTCACGTGCTTGTCCCCCCCTTGGTGGAAGACAAAGGGTTTTTTGGCAGGCACGTAAGAGACGGAATCTCTGGATTGACGAGGATCCAGACGCCCCGACCGTGGTCTCTACAGGACTTGGTCTCGTGTTCAAACGCTACGATTTTGCGAGAAGGGCTCAATAATTTGGTGGCCTTTACCGATGACACGACTTCGTGCTCGGTGCGTGGTCCGAGCTTGTCGTGTGCAAGACTCTTGCCGCTAGTCCATGTTGGTGCAGCGCCCTCACAAGTGCGACAACGACCATTACTCTATTCTCACACCTGGACCAACTACATCCACACCTTCGCCGCTCACGAAGATCGCTAACGCGGTAGATGACATGGAGCAATCTATCAGCATCAACGATAGCGCGATCAACGACAGCCGTCTGCTCTTACTTCCCAGAGGTTGGTATTAGTTTCAACGTAAAATCTCAGCTGTAAAAGGGTAACGCAGAATTGCGCAACAGGATATATCGCTATTGTACTGAAGGCGATGTCGTCATGAGGACTTCAGACTCTAGCCTCAGGGCCATCTCCTACACTCAATTCGGTTGCTCTGGTCTGTCTCAGGCGTGTCGACAATTGCGCAAGGAGTTCCGCCCTATGTTCCGTAGCGCCTCGAACGTCACACTCGGAAGTCCGCAACTCATCGACCGCTACGTCAACGTCTACCCTCTCTCGATGGACGTAGCCATCGTTGTAATCATCGTGGCCGGATCACAATCGAACATACGTCTAGGCATGTCGATGCTGAGTTGTACTCCCTGCTGAACCTCCTCGTCCAAGCTCCCAGAGTTCATGCGCACTGGATACAGGTGGAGGGAAAGGACTCCAAATCCCCAAGGCCCTACGTCGAGTTCAAAAACATGAACGATCTCATGTCATTTACGGAAGACCGAGCAAATACAGAGTGGCACGAAGTTCTCCACGGAACAAGTCGCATTAACGTTTTCTATGACGGGTGGTACTTATATCTGACGCTATGGACAAGCAGAGACCTGGTCAGAATGGCCGCGAACTCGTTCATCGACCTTGGACTTCCAGGAACGCCCATGTTTGACCTGCGGTTTTGCTCGGGCGCTGAGTATGGGGAGGATGCCGCGGATTGGACTTGGTATCAAGTGTGGGACGATTGGGACGGGTGCCTATCAATGAATCTACGTATGTGAATTGCTTGTCCTTCGGCTGGCCTCGTTCTATCGTGTCTTTGATGCGCCATGATCCTGATACCTACATACTTTTCTACCAAGCAAGCAGTACTCTTCAGTAGCGCAACATTCCCTGCAACTCCACCCGGGGTCTGGCACCATCATTGTTGCCATGTAATTGAGACACTGATATGTGCAATAGAGCCCCATCTAGCACCCAGCGTCTAGGCATCCTACCCCCTGATTGTCCTAAATTTTATCCAGCCCCATCCAATCCTCTGTAAGAACTTTTCGTATGGTTCCGATTCGTAGGAATTTCGCCCCATCCAATAAAGGCGGTGCGCCTGGTAGACTATGATATCGATACATGGAGCCGTGAGGAAGCTCAGCCCGCTCCAACTACCGTTAGGTAGCAGTAGCACGGCACTGATACGCTCGAGAAACCACTTATCCCGATCTGGAGACGCATTCCTGTTGCAAGTCGACTTGTTCCCGTTCGGCGGCCGCAAAGTCCTCGATCTTGTTGCCGAATAGAATTTGCAGACGTTCCCGCCCATCGGTCTAGCCCAACGGCACAGGTGGACCCATCATTGCGAGCTCGACATGAACGAGTGGCAATCGAAGACGCAACTAAATGAGTGGCAGCACGTCAACGCGCTTGCTGAGCTCTTGAGTGATCTCCACGATGAACTCAGCACCCGTTCGGACGAGAAATCACGAGTCTTCGATGCCGAGAATAGCCATCGCATAGCTAGATGCATCCTCTGAGGGCAGACGTTCGACAAAGTTTTTGAAAAAGGGCAAAGTCTCGGTTTGAATTTGCTTGCAGAGAAAGAGAAGGTTCCAGCAGCTCTGTGGACCTCCGTTTGAGGTTGTCAGGTAATGTGGCTGCTGCAGAACGAAGTTGTAGCTGTTGTTGCGTACCTCTGGTTTTGCATTAGCAACTGTTAAGAAGCGCAGAAAAGGTGAATACGCGCACCGCCAGGAAAATCAAGAAACTTGGTTTGCTTTCCTTGCATATCCATCTGAGCATGCGCCTGCGAGTTGGGGCCGTCGCTACTCATTCTGCGTTGATATTTTGGCATTGATAGGGTGTTGCAGGAGAAGTTGATTAGTAGGCACGTCGATAGCTACGGAAGTATGTCAGTGATGCCAGGAACGGGAGCTGAATGTTAGCGTTGCGGGCTTATTACCGAGCATGAGCTGGTGCAGAAGCGTAGTTATACGCTAACTAGATATCGCTCATGTTATTCTCCCCCTTCCTCTATCCTTCTAGCCAGGAATCTGTATGTGGATAACTGTGGCTCAAAACCGACAGATAGTAAAGCCCATCGCAACAGTCATGTCTCTGGGCTTATGAATCTTTAGCTACTAACTTACTGAAAGCATATCATAACACCCATTGTATCTTTTTGAACTTGAATGACCCTTTCCCATTTCATTACTAGGTAGCAGCTCAGCCTGTCTCCTTGGTATCACATGCGAACAGCTCGTTCGCGCAGTCATTCCAAAATGCTGCCGAGACTTCGAGATTCATTTTCATTAGCATGACCTTGAGTTTTAACATTAGCCTAGGGAGTTTGGAGTAGAGAATATATGTCGGGTTCCATTCACAATAACTCTGGCGGAAGGAACTGAGCGGAAGTAGCCCAGAATTATGAAAAGCTTGGTTGGTCAATGAGGGGTGGCGGAAGGCGTTGGCTCACGACTCATTATTTAAAATCTCTTTCCAAAGAGAGCAACAAGACAGGTGTTCTTATTTGTTGTATAAACTTGTAGGACTCCCTCGACACCAGATTGGTGATTCGACTAATACAAGCCGTTTCGTAATTTACCACGTCACGCCCCAACAACCACATCCTTCCCGAACACCACCAAGTCAAAACTAGTCTTACACCCCCATGTCCCATCACCCTCCGTACTCCTCCTCACCTCTCGATACCCCCGTTTTCGCCAATACGCGCCATTGATGCATTCCGCCGCCAGAATCCACAGCGTCAATTCCTTCTCACCTTCTTTCTTGGTCTTCTCGACCAGATACCTCTCCAGCTCCGACATTACCTGCACCGCCAGCCCCTTCTTCAAATACGTCGGAGACCCATCGACAGCAATAGCTTTGATCTCCCACCCCGTTTCCGTACCCTCGCACTCGCGCTTCCATCCCCCTCTCCAGGGTACGGCGGCGGCGCATGCGACGACTTTGCGTTCGCCATCGACGCAGTCTAAGATCACGGCGACGACTGCGTGCTCAACGAGCATGTCGTGGTACATTTGCGCTGTCTGGAACCGCGGCCGGGTGTTCCATGTCTTGGGGTCTGGGGCTTTCGAGCGCGCAAATGCCTCATTTGTCAGGTCGATGATTTGGGATGTCAGGGCTGATTGGGATTTGAGGTCGTGTGGATAGAGGAGGAAGGGTGGTGAGAGGGTGGGTGGTGGCGTCATGACTTTATGGGAAGGAGTTGGTGGATGGAGCTTATGAGACGTTGATGGAATGGGGGATTCGTATGAGGAGATGGAGGGAACAAATGTGCACATGTCATTCGAGAACACGATTGAAGTTGTACAAATTTTGATGGAAAAATTGCCTTGTACCGCTGTGGCGTGTTAGCACCTTCCTACTCTGAGCTAGCTTCACGCCCTCCGTTCTTCATCTGTATTGAATGTACGAGATCTTTGTGTATCAACGCCTATAAAGAAAGACATGGAAATGAAACATAGTTGGGTATGTATTGCAGCAATGTCACCAGTGAGATGGAAGACCAAAAAGAAGCAAGATAAAATCAACACTAGAACAAAACAATAACAGCTTGCGCACCAAGTGGGTCACACATCGACCCTTCGACATCGCATGTTCCACCTCTCTCAACTTTACAATTTCGCAGCTCCCAGCTCCCATCACCTTGTCGCATCATCAAGTCTGTGATTAGCCTTCCGGGCTCTTATCGTTGTACCATCGTGTTGGAGTATGTCCATCTCCCGGCTGCCTGCAGGCATTTCGTACGCAGGCCCTGCTCGGGGTATCAGCAAACTTAAGTCGGCGCCCGAAGACGCCCTTGTCCGAGCGATCATTTCCGTTCCGGATGCTGCATCTCGCTGGACATCGTGTGTCGCGGTGCGGTCTTGTTCCTCTCTCCGCTGATCGATAGCTCGGAATCTTTCCTGGTCCTCCGCCCTGGTCCTGTTTGGGAAGAAGACACCCTGCAAAATCTTCCACATGTTGGCATGTTTTTCTTCGACATCGACAAGTGTGTCCATCACTCTGCCCCCCATGAAGCATTCCTTGAAGTCCAGGTGGATGCCATTCACACCGCTGTCTCGGCGGCATGCAGCAACAATGATGTTCTGCAACATCCCGATCGCGCCAATAATGAGAAGCCACAACGAGCTCGGGCTACTTCCAATGCTTGTACTGTCAATGAGCAGCAGTATCCACAGTGCCGCAAATACTACAGTCGGAATTTTGAATTCGCATCCAATAGGCGTATGGGCCGCGGCGAGATCTTCCAGATGCAGTCCATGGCGATTACCGAGGATCACAATCGCGTGCTGGTGACCATTTCCCCTGGTCAGGATGAACGACGCCTTGGCTTTTCTGCGACATCTCCACTTCTCGGCTTTCCACGGGAGCAACACAAGTGGCAGATATGCGAGGCCATTGCCAGCAACGGCGATGGCAAGGGGCAACCAATCGTGTTCCCGCACACAAGCCCCACTGATACCTAGCTGTACCAGTATAGTGATTACTCCAGACCAGGAAACCCAGTCGCGCGTCGGTACGCTTTGCTTTGCAGCGCCTTGTTGTGCAGGGCTTTGTAGTGGCGGTCCAGGGAAGGAGCCTGAGGTGTTTGTTCGTTGGTCACTTGGCTGTGGAGGTCGAGGTGCGTAGACTGCAACGCACAGGCTGACACAAGCAGGTTTCGGCGTCTGCTGGCTTGCGTTTATAGCGTCCTGTACTGTGTCCTTCACTGCCTTGACCATCCAATTCGGGTAGTCCCGCATCAAACGACCTAGAACCCAACTGTTGTTTTCGCGACCCTGGCCATTTGCTGAGTTGATCACAATGCAAGAACAGTCTGGGTATGCCGGCATGAGCTTTTTCTCACCAATGACAGATGCCACCATGGATAGCGCATGACTAACACAACCTGCTCACGCTGTCAGGGATGACTTTGACAGAAGATACAACGCTTCACATGGTACGTACCAAAAGAGAAGGCCACTGGTAGCGGAATGCCTGCACACCTACTTCCGCCTTGTTGCGCGACTGCTCGGGTGAGCACATCAGGGCCAAGCAGCAGTAATGTCGAGAATATGTCGGTCTGCTTCGCGAATGCATTGCGAACGCTCCGGATCGGTGCGATCCAATTTCGATCTTCGTCTTTTGCCATGGTCTTCGGAGTACAGACCCCGAATGGGACGTCCGCTCGATTCCTCCCGATCATATACAGACGCGACTTGCCGATGTGCTTGCGTCTACCCACATCACGCCGTTTGATGTTTGATGCCGGACAAAGGTGACTAGCTTGCTACCTTCATGGTCTCTCGGTCAGACGCCTGACTACGGCGCCATGATTTGTTGGCAGAAAGCTGCAGCCGAACAATCCAGCAATCACGATTGCGATGCACAACAACATTGTTTAGGCATTGGGAGGCGATACAGCAACTGTATGTGTATTCGGCTTGGCTTAGACATGGCGGTGGCAAGAGGCCGTTGCACATATATTTGCATCTTGGTACCGCAAAATATCCGGTCTGCTGGGATACCGTCATGCATACATGTGCCTTCCCACCTTACCGGACGATGACCGCGGGTCACTGAAGAGGTTTGTGGCGCGATGCATTGACTTTGAAGATTGGGAATCCAGGAGACTGGCGTGAGGACGATCGGACCAATCGGTCAGTACCCAACTTTTCAGCAATATTAAATTGCTTTCCAGCAATATTGAACTTATTCCCGGCAATACTAAGCAGCTATCCAGCAATGTTGAACTATTTCCGAGCAGCATTTCTCAGTGTTCATGTTACTTTGAAACACTGGACATTATCTCTCAACGGATGCGGCCGCTATGGAACACCTTCTGGCACCAGAAAATCCGTACAAGGTGGTCGAAGTGCCGTACTTGGGATTAATGTACTCCCCGAAAGATGTCAACGCAAGATTTGAGGACTATCCGCGACATCAAGGGTGGGACTTGGATGCCGACAAGATCGTTCTAAATAACTACAAGAACCTCGAAAGCCTCTACCACAGTGTCAGTATATCACACGCACTCGAGTTCTTTGAGAGCATTCTGGAACACTCAGCATCAACCTTGGCAATTAGCGAGCTGAAAGTTCTCATTGAGGGAATTTCACTCTTGAAAGACAGTCTAATACCGCTTTCAGGATCCGGTCCCGAACGAATTCGGTTCATCTGGCTCACAGGAAGCCTTGGTCAAGGAGTCGCGGCTTCCGATCTCACTATCCGTGAACTACGGCGTCAGAAGTGTTCTCGTGAGGAGCTCATAGCAGCATTGCGCAAACGCCGACTTTTAGACTTGATAGCAGTCTTCACGGACGATGCCTTGGCAAATGACAAAGCTCTGTTCAAATCACGTCGCGGGAACCAAGTGGGCCTTCTTGCAGACTGCGCGGAGTACGAATGGGCGCCGTGGATGCTAGAAGTCAAAAACTCTGCTCGCTGTCTTCAAAGCTGGCTTTTCTTCGGGTATCTTCACGGAAAAATTCTGCGCACTCGGGATCAGCGTCAATCTTACCGACTTTGTCGACGGGAGCACGAAGTACATCACAACAGAGCCGTTGTACGCTTACCTACATCGAGTCACAAGGAAGATGTCCGCACCCGCCGAGCGTCAAGTGCTGGACCTCTAATGTGAGATGTGGGACAGAAAGGAAGAAGAAGGTTGTTGTATTGAGAGAGCTACAGCGAGCGATTATATACGCAACCAGATGAGTAATCAGGTGACTAGTAGGGTCACGTGAGGTGCAGTTCACCGTGTACC